>Ga0265292_1000107_pt1 | contig 174083 bp, 138 predicted proteins | sample Munlanlewell296A_FD_189080 | JGI IMG/M metagenome (GOLD analysis project Ga0265292, IMG submission 189080) | Leachate microbial communities from a municipal landfill in Southern Ontario, Canada - Leachate well 296A | ecosystem: Engineered > Solid waste > Landfill > Unclassified | place... | reverse complement strand
AAAAAGAGATGATAAATCAGAAGGTCCTAAACACTTTATTGATATTGATTACTATAAAGAATTTACGGATGGAGTTGTAATTACATCACGTGATACACTTAATAAATTATATGATGAGGAAGTTGTTACAAAACAAGGAATTCTTCCTTGGGCAACGGAAGAAACATTTTACAATTTGGTAAATGCCTTCAAGGAAAAAAATAAAGACAACGTACTTCTCTATGCTTCCGACTTAGCACATTATGTTGCAGATGGACATCAGCCGCTTCATGCAACCGTGAATTACAACGGACAGTTAACTTCGCAGAAAGGGATTCATTCCCGTTATGAAATTGATATGGTGGATAAATATTTTAATGTGATAGAATATAGTTTTGAAGAGAATAAGCCATACTACATAAATTATGTCAAAGATTACATTTTCGATTATATCGTTGAAGCAAACGATTATGTTGAGATGATTCTTTCTGCTGACAAATATGCTTCAGGTAAAACCGGCGGTACGTTCGATAAAGAATATTACAAATTACTCTGGTTCAAAACTAAATATGTTACAATTTCCGAAATTAATTCTGCGGCTCTCTGTTTGTCTTCGCTAATTTATACAGCTTGGGTTGATGCCGGAAAACCGGTTATGGAAAACTGATGTACGGAAAGAAAAAATTCGTAACAGTCTTTGGCAGTTCTATACCCCGTGAAGGTGATAATGAATATGAAATCGCCTATTTACTTGGTAAAAAATTAGCTGAAAATAAAATCAATGTTTGTTCCGGCGGTTTTCAAGGTATTATGGATGCAGTTTCAAAAGGAGCTAATGAGAAGGGTGCGGAAGCAGTCGGAGTTACATTAGACATTTATAACGTCTTGGCGAGCAAACATCTTACCAAGCAAATTGTTACTCATACATTATTTGATAGGTTGAAAACTCTTGTTGAGATAGGCGATGCTTATATTATTCTTCAAGGCGGAACGGGAACTATGCTGGAGCTTTCACTTGTCTGGGAATATTTGAACAAAGGAATGATAGATCAAAAACCGATTGCATGTCACGGAAAAATGTGGACAAAAATAATTTCTTTGATGGAAGAACAAATTAAAAAAGAAAAAAGAAGAACCGGTTTAATTAAATGTTTTGATGAAATAGATGAGTGTGCGGAATTTATTATCAGTACAATAAAATAATTATCAAGAACAATTAACAATCAGATTTTTACAGCAAGAAATTCTTTTGCCTTTTCATACACCAGATCAACAGATAGATCTTTTATGCATTTGAATTTCAAATCACTGCGGGAACATGTTAATGGTTTTGGTGAATAATAGAAACATGGTGAGCAGTCAAGATCGAGAGAAGCTACTTTATAATTTGTCTGCCAAGGATAGATATAATTCTTATTTGTTGGTCCGATAATAGCGACAATATTAAGTTTTAATGCCGCTGCAATATGCATCAAGCTTGAATCGTTAGTGATAAATAAATTGCACCGTTGCATAACAGCCGCGATGTTTGATAAACTTTGTGCATTGACCGAATAAACATTTTGAGAATCAATTTTTGCAAAAATTACATCTTTCAAAATTTCTTCTTCACCGCCGCCAAATAGCAGCACTTTAGCATTGTATTCTTGAATTAACTTTTTTCCCAACAGGGCAAATTTATATGCTTCCCATCTTCTCTTTTCATGATTTTTTAAAGTTGAACAGCCAGGGTGAAATCCTACTACTATATCACTATCGGAAATCGATTTATTCTTGAAGAAGTTATTATCAAAAGTTATATCATCATTCCATAAATTCAGTTTGAGCGGCGGAATAGAATCTGATTTCTTACCAATTAATTTTTCACATAGGAAGAAATTTTCTTCAACGTTGTGAAGATTATCATTTTCTAACAGACGTGTATTGTTTAAGAACCCAAAATTCAAAAAGTCCTTACGAAGATATTTTATTGCTAATCGCTTTTCGGCTCCGATAATTCGGCTAATAAGGTTATACTCTCTACGATTAGAAGGATAAATATTTATTGTTGCATCATATTTATTTCTGAGCTTAAGAGCATAAGAAAGAGAGCTAAGTTTAGAACTGTTAAGAAAGTCGAAATATCTAACTTTTGAAATCTGCGGAAGTTTTTCGTAGATATCTTTTACACCCTTAAACATTACGAGAACATCTATCTCTGCAGATGGAATTTCTTCACTCAGTTTAACAAGCGAAGGGGTAAACATTAAAGCATCACCAATTCCGGAAAGCGCTATAATAAGAATATTCATAGAGGTTAGATTATAATTATTATCTCACCTTACGAAAAGACATTATTATTTGTCATTCTGATCCCGATTCATCGGGAGAAGAATCGAATAATTTCTTTTTTGCTCGATTCCGAGATTCTTCACTCCACTTCGTTCCGTTCAGAATGACACCTTGCGTAAGGTGAATTATTATTTAAAAACTGAGACGCCCGACTGGGCGTCTCAAAGATTATTTATTTTTTATCAAGCTGTTTAGGAACGACTTCAGAAACTTCCATTCCCGCTTTTGTTCTAAATTCATTTAGTAAATTACGGACACTTTCGTCGCCCGGTGCGTAACTCTGAAGCTGCAAGAGAATTCCGACAGCTTCTTTATACATTTTAAGATTTTCGTAATGAGTTAGAAGGAGATCATAAGGATTATACCAGCTTGAGAAATCACGCGGATTTAATTCCAAATGTTTTTTTGTCTCTTCAATAACTTCACGTGCATATATCTCGTAAAGTTTCGTATCACCTGCGGAAAATAAAATTTTAGAAATATCGTGTTTAATTCTATAATCCATAGGAATTACCGAACGCGGTATTCTCTTCTCCATTTCTTCCATTGCATTAATAGTTTTTCCGTTGTTCTTTTCTTTATATAAATAATGAAGAGCTAACCTCATAAATGCATTACGGTAATTTTGAGTTAAGCGTTCATGATTTTCATCAAAGAAAATTGTTTTATCATTTAATCCGCGGAATAAAAATCCCGGCTGATAATCTTTACTAAATCCATTTGTCGGCTGATCAAACAATTGTTTTCTTAATATCGGTTCATTGATATACTCTATCCGAGGTATGTCATTCTTTTTAGGAACAACACGCATTGCCATTCCTTCCATCTCGATATAATCATCCAAACTTAATCTGCTGTCATCGGAACATGTAACTGCAAAATAAACCGGTCTTTTCCATTTTGCCTGTATAATGATATCTAATGCAACAATATCTTGTCCGCGTATAAATTTAATATCGCCGGATTGACCGGTATTTTTCATGAGCCATTTTACTTTTTTGTCTTTAACTGTTGCGCTATCGGTAATATTCCATTCCTTCATAACATCAGGCGGAACATCAACAGAAACTTCAGTAGGATCCCAACGTTGAAGACCTATTTGATCAATTTCTTCATCACTTAAACTCATTTCAACCTTTTGTGATCCGAACGGGGTGGTATTTTTTAATTGCTTAACGTACCAAGGTGTATTAACTAAACTCAAACAAGCAACACGAACATCACGCCGGACTCCTTCTACGTTTTGAATATACCAAAGCGGGAATGTATCGTTGTCTCCGTTAGTAAATAAAATTGCGTTTGGCGCAACACTTTGCAAAAGATTGTATGCATAATCCCATGGCACATAGTTGCGTGCTCTATTATGCTCAAACCAATTTGTTAGTAGCATAATAAAAGGTATTGCAATGAAACATAATATCGGAAATCCTATAATTATTGGTTTCAAAATCTTTTTTTGTAGAATATTATCTTTTAAAATTTTAATGAGTGCATTTCCCCCAATTGCAATCCATAATGAAAAAACAAAAAAAGCACCAACATAAAAATAATCTCTCTCTCGCGGTTGGGGCTGCTGCTGGTTTTGATAGAATACAGTTAGGTAGCCGAGAAAGATGAACATCATGATAAATACAGATGCCATTTTCCAATCTTTTCTGAAATGATAAAACAAACCGAATATTCCAATCAAAAATGGAATTCCTAACATTTTACTTAAAACCCAGTCACTATCTTGATAGAATGATTCACGACCTATATAATTCCAAAATAAATAACGATTGAACATGTGATTCAATTGATAGCGCAATAAGAAATCGAGATCGCTTGAGTAATCGGTATAAATATTTTGTTGATGAGGTTCGTTTGAATATCTTCTTTTAAAAATAGGAAAGTCGCCGTATTGTTCTCTGTTGATGTATGATTCAAGTTCTGTAAAAGTTTTAGGACTGTTCATGTTTATCGGCGGTTCTTGATTTGCACGGATGATTATCATAACAAAACTTGATGTACCGATAATTGCAAAGAATAAGCATTTGAAAATTAAATTAAGGACTGGTTTACTCTTTTTACTAGACCAATAAACACCAAAGCCAACTGCGGCAAGAATTGCAATACCGGCAATGATATTTATCTTAAAATCATTTTGACCAAGCTTTGAAATAATCTTTGGTAAATATTTTACAAGCCCGGGATAAATTACAATCAATGCTATTCCACCAACTACAATTGGTATGTAAAAGGAATTTCTTTGAAAGATTTTTTTATACAGCGCTCCCATAAATAGTGCAGTGATAGCAACTAAGATCATTAGAAAACGTGAGTCAAGTTCTCCAAATTGTTCAGGTGTTGGATTAGTTGTATCTGTCTGTGATGCCCACATTACTGCTGCTACTACAAGAATAATAACAGTGTGTACAACAAATATTATTCCAGTTTTCTCAAGTGTTTTTTCATCGGTTACATATTTTCTGAAGTAAACAGTCATCATTACCGGAACGATTGCAAGTACCGACATTAAGTGAACGCCAGTTGATAGACCAATCAAATAAAAAATAAAGACCAGATATTTTTCACTATCGGGTTCATCTGCTTTTTCATTCCACACAACCATTAACCAAACAACAAAGGCAATAAAAAAAGTTGAAGTTGCATAAACTTCAGATTCTACAGCATTGAACCAGAATGTATCGCTGAAAGCAAAAGAAAGTGCACCGATTGCAGCAGAGATGTAAAGCGCAAATGCATCAAATAAATTTTCTAATTCTTTTTTTCTATAGTTCTGAATTACCTTAACCGCAACCAGATATAAAAATAAAATAGAGAATGCGCTTGCTAAGACAGAAACCATATTAACTCTAAATCCAATATTATCTCCAAATGGAATCATTGAAAATAATCTGCCGAGAAAAAGGAAGAATGGAGTTCCGGGAGGATGAGGTACCTGCATTAAATATGAAGAAGCAACAAATTCACCGCAATCCCAAAATGAAACCGTAGGCTGCATTGTAGCAAAGTAGGTTAAAACGGCAATTATGAAAACAACTGCCGCAAAAATTCTGTGTAATAGTTTTTGATTCATTATTTCACCAAAAAATTATCAATTATGAAGATTGGTCTTCGGAATCTGTTTGTGGAGTCTTAAAGAACTGATCGAAATTTTTTCTATCTCTATTAACGTGATATTTATCGTAAAGTTTTTTTAGCCGATGCATTGAAAGTTTATCAAGATCCTCGTCATCTTTATGGCGTTTGACAAGCATTTTGTAATCGTTTAACTCATCCGTTTCGAATTTTCGTTCATAGCGTTTAAGTATGCTAAAATAATCTCTTTGTTCGCGAGAACTCATCAAAAAAATCTTGTGTTTTTTGAATTTTGGTTGATGAAATTAATCAAAAAATCATTCAATAAAAAACTATATTTGACTCACTTAATTTCAATACTCAAGAAAATTTATATGCAGGTTTACAAATTATATAAGCCGTTTGTTTCCATTATTATGCCCACTTTCAACCGTGCATGCTACTTAAAAAGATCTATTGAATCTGTGCTAAATCAGACTTATAAAGATTGGGAATTAATAATTGTAGATGACGGAAGCCTGGACGATTCATTTAAGATCATTGATGAATATTTGCTTAAGTATGAAAATATTCGATACATGAAACATTCAAACCGGCGAACACCATTAACAATAAATGCAGGCTTGTTAGCATCGTGTGGAAAGCTTATAACATTTTTGTGTAGTGATGATGAATGGAAGGCGGATTATTTGAAAGAACGGATTGAATTTTTGCAAGCACATCCGGATATTGATCTCATACATGGAGGCGTTGAAATTATTGGACACCCGTTTGTGAAGGATAAAAATGATTTGACTAAAGAGATCCATCTTTCCGAATGTGTTATTGGTGGAACTTTTTTCGGAAAACGGAATGTTTTTTTTGAATTGGATGGATTTAAAAATTTAGTTTACAGCGACGACTCGGATTTTTTTGAGCGCGCTGAAAAAAAATATAAAATTGCTAAAGTAGATTTTCCTTCATATATCTATTACCGTGATACACCGGATAGTATTTGTTCAACAATCGAATAAGAATCTAAGGTAGAACATATTTAATGAATATTTTGATGACGCTTTCTCAACTTGAAGTTACCGGCGCAGAGGTGTTTGCAGTATCAATTGCCGATGAGTTAATTTCCAGAGGTCACAAAGTATTTATCATATCAGATACATTAACTAAGAAAACTCAAGCGAGGTATATTTCCACACCATTATCCAAACGTACTTTATTATTTAGAATTAAGAATGTTTTATTTCTTAAAAAATTTATTCGTGAGAATAATATTCATATTGTAAATGCACATTCAAGAGCAAGCGCTTGGGTTTCTTCTTTAGCATGTAGGCTTACAAAAATTCCATTAGTTATTTTTATCCACGGAAGACAGGCAACTTTTTTATCAAGGAAAATCTTCCATGCTTATGGTAATTATACTTTACCAATCTGCGAGAAATTACAAGAGCAGTTGAGTAATGTGTTCAATGTTCATCCGGATAAAATGGAAGTTTTTAGAAACTGTTTTGATTTAGATATTATCAAACCGTCGCAAGGAACTACGAAACAAAAAACAGTCTCATTTATCACTCGTCTTTCCGGACCGAAAGGTGATCTTGCATATAATTTGCTTGAATATATTTCAACCCGCTTAACTGAATTTAAGGATGTGAAGTTTCAAGTTATTGGCGGACAAGTAGTACCGGAAAGATTTCAAAAATTTTCCGATAAATTTGAGTTTAGAGGATTTGTAGAAAATTTAGAAAAAGTAATTAACGCATCCTCGGTTGTAATGGGCTCGGGTCGGATTGCCATTGAAACAATCCTGCTGAATAAGCCATTGATTGCAGTCGGTGAGGCTTGCACGATAGGCTTGGTAAAAGCAGATAATCTTAATTTTGTTCTTGAAACTAATTTTGGTGATATGAATGCAACTGAAAAAGTTTTTGATTTAGAAAAAATTATCAACGATCTGAAACTATCACTCGATCTGAACGAATGTGACAAAAAAGTGTTTGATAAAGTTCGAGAGGAATGTGATCTAAAAAAGAATGTTAGCCGTCTCGAATTTATTTTCCAGAGTGTGATAGTTCGTTATTATAAAAAAGAAATCCCAATAATATATTATCACAGAATAGTTGAAAGTCTGGGCGAAGCAGGTAAACATGGTATTTTTATAACTGCAGAACAATTCGATAAGCACTTGAAATATCTTAAGAACAACGGCTACAAAACTATTACTTTTGAAGAAGCTCTAGAGATTAAAAGAAGTAGCGCAGAGGGGAAATATGTAATTATAACATTTGACGACGGTTATGAAGATAATTACCGATTGGCATTCCCGATCTTAAAAAAATATGGTTACAAAGCAATTATATTTTTGGTTGCCGGGTTGGAATACAATTCGTGGGATTCGAAAAATAATGAGCCGAAGTTGAAAATGATGAACAAGCAGCAAATCCTTGAAATGCAAGATTATGGAATCGAATTTGGTTCTCACACTCTTTCACATTCTGATCTAACAAAAATATCACATGAAGAAGCTAAAAAGGAATTAGCAGAATCAAAAAAAATACTTGAAGAAAAATTGGGGAAAGAAATAAAATCGTTTGCTTATCCATACGGAAATTGTAATGAAGAAGTAAAAAAGATCGCTCGCAACACTGAATATAAGTTGGTTTATGCTACTGACAATGCACCTCTTGGTTTGCACGAAGATCTTTTTCAAATAAGAAGGATTGGAATATTTCCCAATACAACAGTGCGCGGATTAGCTAGAAAAATAAAAGGCAATTATATTTTCAAAAGACAGGAAAAAAATTCCCAATATCTACGGATTCCAACCTAAAATACCGATATAAATCCAGAGTTAATGATGAAACAAATTCCAAAGTCTATTATTCCGATATTTTTTATCATTCAATTAACTGCTGCAGAAAATGTTCGAGGTCAATTAGTGTCTTCATTGGATTCAACAAAAGCAAAAAGTGAAATGTTTGTTGATTCAGCTGATGTTTCATCAAGTAAACACTTTATTCCCAAATGGCATGCAATGTTTACTAACATTCCAAACGACTGGGCTAAATATTTTTCTGTTACTTGGAATGAAAATAAAATTCCTCTTTATCTTACAATTGCCGCATTAACAGCAGCTACTATTGTAACAGATGATAAAACTTGGCAAGAAACACGCAAATGGCACGATGCCAGTAGTTTTAATACTAAGTTTGATGAATTCTTTTCAGAGTTTGGAGATGGTAGAACGCAATTCGGTATTGCAGCTGCATTTGGATTATATGGTTTTATAAATAAAGATGCTCGTGCATTACGAACTGCAAGCCAAATTGTTCAGACAGTTTTAGCTTCAGGAACTGTTGTGCAGATATTTAAACATATGACTGGCAGAGAAACTCCCAACACGGCTTCAACACCAACCGGTGTATGGAGATTTTTTCCTAATCAAATTGAATATGCAAAGCATGTTTCCACTTATGATGCATTTCCATCAGGTCACGTAACAACAACGTTAGCAACAGTAATAGTAATTGCTGAGAATTATCCAGAAATATGGTGGATTAGACCGGTCGGATATGTTTTAACAGGATTAGTAGCTTGGGGAATGGTAGGAACAGGAATTCATTGGTATAGCGATTATCCTTTAGCAGTTGCTCTTGGTTATACATTTGGAATGATTGCTGCACATCCTGAAGGAATACCAAACTCAATTGCAGGCAAAAAATTAAATGTGATGCCTATACTTGTTGAAAAAGGATTTGGTTTATCGGTTGGATTAAGTTTCTAAATTATTCTGTTTGGATTTTTACACAGTATATTTTTGAATTATATCTTCGGGAATTCTAGCCGGTCTTCCATTTGCAACAGAAATTAAGGTGTAAACTGACCATCCTTCCGCAGCTACTTTATTTGTCTCTACTTTCATAATCCAAAAATTTACTTTTACTTGAGCGCCTTCAAAAGTATTTACCTGTGTTCTTACTACAATTTTATCGCCTAATTTTATCTCTCTCTTAAAATCAATGTGCGTTGTAGAAGCTACCCAGGAATATCCGCGTTCAACAAAAACTTCCATCGGAACTTTATAATCTTTTCTCATTTAATCATAACGAGCCATCAACAAGTAACTCACCTTACGCAAAGTATTGTAATTGTCATATTGAGCACATTCACTTTGTTCAGTGTAAACTCCGCGAAATATCTCAAAACAGTTTGAAATCGAGGTGTCGAGATTCTTCACTCCGTTCCAGAATGACAATTTTGCGTAAGGTGAGTAAGTAGTCTAAATATTTTGAATTGTGAACATGATTATTCATATCAATATCATCCGGACGCACAATTATTTCTGTTTCAAAAATCGAAAACATTTTCACTCCCTGGAAATTATCTTGGATGCAATATAATATATTGATTAGTTTTGACCTGGTAAATTTATTATACAAAATTAACGGAGACAAAAATGAATCGAAGAGATTTTTTTCGAAAAAGTCTTCAAGCAGGATTATTTACCGGTGCAGCAATGACTTTTCCCGGAGTTTATGGAAATTATTTTGCAAAGAGCAGCAGAACATTACCAAGCGCTTATGATCTGGTAGCTATTAAAGGCGGTGAGCCGGAAACTATGTTTGATGAAGCGATCAAGACGCTGGGTGGAATGAAAGCTTTTGTTAAAAAGAATCAGAAAGTTTGTTTGAAACCGAATGTCGGTTGGGATGTAACTCCCGAACGCGGTGGTAATACAAATCCAAAATTAGTTAAAAGAGTAGTAGAACATTGTTTAGAAGCCGGTGCAAAAGAAGTTTATGTCTTCGATCATACATGTGATGATTGGAAACGCTGTTACACAAACAGTGGAATTGAAAAAGCAGTTAAAGATGCCGGAGGAATTATGGTTCCGGCTGACACAGAAAATTATTATCAAGATGTAACGGTTAATTCCGGCAAGGTGTTAACTCAGGCAAAAATTCATGAAGTGCTTCTCAACAGCGATGTGTTTATAAATATTCCAATATTAAAAAGTCACAGTTCCACACGTATTACTGTTTCGATGAAAAATTTAATGGGCATAGTTTGGGACCGCCGTTATTGGCACAGTAATGATCTTCACCAATGCATAGCAGATTGTGCTACATACCGCAAACCTGATTTAAATATTGTTGATGCATATTTTGTTATGAAGCGCAACGGTCCGCGCGGTGTTTCAGTCAATGATGTGGTAACAATGAAATCACAGTTGATTTCTACTAATATGGTTTCAGCCGATGCCGCCGCAGCAAAACTATTCGGAGTTGAACCTGATGAAATACCATACATCAAAATTGCTGATTCGATGGGAGTAGGCAAAAAAGATCTAAGTTCGCTTAACATTAAACGTATAATCTTGTAAAGGAATGAGCGGTTCTCTATTACGGAATATTAGAATAATTGTTTCGATCATTTTTATCGTTCCAACAACATTTTTGTTTGCTGATATATTTAGTTTAATCCCGCCTGTCATTTCAGAAAAAATTTTATTTCTTCAATTTGTTCCTTCAACTTTAAAATTCATTGCTGCAATATCATTCACTGTAATTGGATTTGTTATAGTACTCTTGTTAACAGTAATGTTTGGAAGAGTTTATTGTTCCAGTATTTGTCCGCTTGGATTTTTACAAGATGTTGTGAATTGGCTCTCAAGAAAGATTAAGAGAAAAAAGGAATTCAAATTTGAATTTCTGAATGAACAAAAAATCTTAAGAATCGTATTACTAATAATCCCGGTATTATTTTTCGTATTTGGCAGTGTAACACTGATAAATTTTTTAGATCCGTTTAGTATGTATGGAAGATTTGCCGGAAACTTTTTCAGACCTGTATTAGTCAGTGCTAACAATCTTGCCGCTGTAATTTTTAAGTCATTCAAACTTTATATCGTTTATCCTTATGAATTAAAAGCGTTCAACATTTATCCATTCATAATAACTGTAACTTTTTTTGTAGTTGTTGTTTTCATGTCGTGGAAAATGGGAAGATTATATTGCAACACTATTTGTCCGGTTGGAACATTGCTCGGATACATTTCTAAATTTTCTTTTTTCAAAATAAAAATTAAACAAGACGAATGTTTAAGCTGCGGATTATGTTCTAAAGAATGTAAAGCAGGTTGTATTGATAGTGAAAATAAAATTGTTGATATGAGCAGGTGTGTTGCTTGTTTCGATTGTCTTACTTCGTGCCCCACAGATGGTATTGTATACAGTTATTCATATAACAAGCAACCAAACATCCAAACATACAATCAACCAATAACTAATAATTCAAAGCGCGACTTTATTGTTAAAGTTTCTCTTTACATTCTATCTTTTTCCTCCATTGCCGCACAAGTTAAAAAGAAAATTGTAGTTACAAAACCAAGTATGATTCCAATTTTTAGAAAGAGTGCAACATCACCTCCCGGTTCAATCAGTGTTGAAAGATTTAACAGCAAATGCACAGCGTGTCATTTATGTGTGAGCGCATGCCCGACTCAAGTATTGCAGGCATCTTTTTTAGAATACGGATTTACAGGAATGATGCAGCCGAGAATGGATAACATTACAAGTTTTTGTAATTTCGAATGTAAAATTTGCAGCGATGTTTGTCCCACAGGTGCAATTCTTCCTATTGATCTGGAAAAGAAAAAACTTACACAGATTGGTAAATCAAAATTTGTAAAAGATAATTGCATTGTTCAAACACAGAAAACAGATTGCGGCGCTTGTTCGGAACATTGCCCAACAAAAGCTGTGCGTATGATTCCGTTCGAAGGGAATTTATTTATTCCCGAAACTCGCGATGATTATTGTATCGGATGCGGTGCTTGCGAGTTTGCTTGTCCTACCAAACCTCATAAAGCGATTTATGTTGAAGGGAATCGTGTTCACCAACTTGCTAAGAAAAATGTTGAAGAGAAAAAACAAGAGAAGGTTAATTATAAAGAAGAGTTTCCGTTTTAATAACGTGAAAGGGGAAACGGAAGACGTAAAACGACTTTGATTTAATCACTGTTTGCAATCATCGGAATTAATCTTTTCGTTTCCCGTTACCCTTTTTCCGTTTATCGTTGCATTTTACTTGCCGTCTTACTTATTCTCTAAAATCTCACTCAATTGTTTCGGTGTAACTTTCAACAAACCATTTGGAAGAAGTCGTGGAGTCAAATCTTTCCAATTTTTATCTTTCTTAAAAATTTCTTTAAACATTGGAACTGCTTCTTTCATCATTCCTTTATTTGCTAAAGCAACCGCTGTCCAATACTTCATTTCCAGATTTTTAGGAAACATTTTCATAGCTGAAGAATATTCCACCATTGCTTTATCCATATCATTTTTTTCAACAGCAAGATCACCGTTGTTCATATGCTGGTAAGCCCGGTGAACTTTTAGAAGTCTCCTCAATTCAGGAAGTGGTGCTGAACTATCATCAACGCGGATATCAACCAAACGGTCATCCCAAACTTTTCCTGTTGATTTAGCTCGCACAACAAGAAGTGCCGCCGATTGTTTCCCGCGCACATCACCGCCGGCTTTCTCAGCAGCTTCAAGTGCAACAAGCATTCTTTCCGCCAAGGATCCTTTAGAATTTATGAACGCTTTTTCCATTGCGGGCCAGATATTATCGTTCGACATTAAATTTGCTTGTACAGAAAAACCTTTACCTACAATATTTCCTGCAGGCTGAATACATAATTTACCTGTGAACGATGCAGCGTTTCCTTTTGAATCAAGAATTGCAAGCTGGCGGAATTCCCTGCCTTCATCACTTTTAATTAATTCATCAATAATTTCTTGAGGAGATTTTCCTTGTTTCAGCAATTCCAATCCTCTCGGACCAAAAGATGGATTAACAAATGATTGTGTTGCTACAACACCAACCCCGGCTTCGCCCCAGGTAACAATTGTCCCTACAGAAAACCAATGCGATTGAACAGCAACACCCATATCTCCGGTCTTCTCATCAAAAGCAACGATGGAATATGTGTGTGCGAAAGGGGACTCTGATTTATAAACTTGAGCGTTAATAATTGAGAATTGCAAATTGAGAATTGCGAATTGTAGAATGAATAATAATACTAATAGAAATCTCGATTTCATTTTTATCTCCATTAAAAATCTTAATCAAATTAAATTATTTCTTATCAACCAACAACAACACAGATTAAAAATTATAAAATTTCGGATCATTTTTTCGATATCTCCAACACCCTTTTTTCTGGTTGCTTCTTCTTATTGCTTGTTCTATTTTATATTTATGAAGAATATTACCGTGGCTTTCATATTTTTTTTATTAACAATTATTCCTATTTCTGCGCAACAAATTGCGCTCAAGACCTACACGCGCGGAACCGGACTTGCCTCTGATTATATCTTATCGTTGTATCAGGATAATCGCGGTTTTCTTTGGATTGGTACTGACCGCGGCGTAAGCAGATATGACGGTGTGAGCTTCCGTAATTTTACGACTGAAGACGGACTTTCCAGCAATATGATTTACTGCATCTTCCAATCTTCAGATGGAGCTATGTGGTTTGGCACATACGAAGGAGGAACCAACAGGTTTGATGGCAAGAAGTTTCAGACTTTTACAACAAAAGAGGGATTGCCGGGCAATTCGGTAAACGCAATTACTGAAGATCGATTCGGTAGGATGTACTTTGAAACGAGCCGTGGCACAGTAATGAAACGGGGTAACAAATTCGTTTATGTGTTTGATTACAAAGGCGGCACTGCACGGCCTATGTTACGTCTTAGAGACGGAAATATTTTAGTGCCCGATTCATCCCGGTTGTATGAAATAACCCCTACCAATGACAACTGCATTCTCAAAAAAATTATACCAATTGATTCTTCTCTCAAAATTAACTTCTATTTTATGAATTCCACTGCAGCGGTTGAACGGGCAAATGGGGAAATTGTAATGGCGGCGGCACACAGACTCCTTTTCTTACAGAGAACGAAATCCGGTTGGAGTGTTCGGCAGAAGGAAGGAACATACACAGAGGCATTAGGTATTGGAGAAGATAAATCTGGAAGTCTTTGGCTTGGCGGGCAATTCGGGCTGGCAAACATTTTTGGTGGACGCGCGAATTTGTTTGGAATCGAGAATGGTGTTGACCCACCATTTGTTCAGGCATTACTTGTTGACAGGGAAGGGGTGATTTGGATCGGGACTTTTGGCGGTGGTTTGAAAAAACTGATTGGCGATCATCTCCGCATCTTTACCAGCCGCGAAGGATTGTTGAGCGATAACGTGAACACTATTTTCCCGGATTCAAAAAACAGAATCTGGATCGGAACAAAAAATCTTGCTAATGTGATCAAACGCGATTCGGTTTTTTCTGTTCAATTTGAAAAACGATACTTGAATGATCAAACGCGTGCGTTCGGTGAAAAAGCTGACGGAACAGTATATCTTGGGGCATTCAATTATTTGTTTAAAATTGTACAATCGTCTCGGTCAACCTATCAGGCGTTACGCATTCCGGAAATTCGGGGTGCCTACAGCGGTATTGCAGTAATCAGTTCTCCACCGCAGAGCAACGAACTTTGGCTGGGTACCTACGGGGAAGGTGTGGTGAATCTTGCAAAAGGAAAAACGTTACGGATCCGGACAAGCGATGGACTAGTATCGGATATGATCGAGAATATTACGCCAGCACGGGATGAACTCTGGTTTCTTTCCCGCAACAACGGAGCGACTTTCTATCGGAATGGAACGTTGAGGAATTATTCTGACGCAGAAGGGCTTCCTTCTAAAATGCTTTTTTGCGTTCAGGAAGATAATGACAGTACAGTTTGGTTTGGAACTAATAAAGGTCTTGTGCGAATGAGAAAGAATGCGTTCCGGCTATATGGAAATGAGGAAGGACTTGTAGGTACATTTGTTCTTGGAATCATCAAAGATTCAAGTTACGGTTCCTCTAATCTGTGGATCGTGTCCGACCGCGCGCTGCATCGCTTCGAGCACGACAAACTGCAATCGTATGCATCTTTTTCTATTTTGTCTTCAGAAGAAACCAGCATCAATCAAGTAACCTATCAGGCATCTACAAACCAATTATGGCTTGCCACAACTAACGGTGCGGTTAGGGTAGATCTCGCCGCTGCACGAAGACTCAACATCGCTCCATTGATTCATATAACACAAGTGTTTAACGACGAAATCTTGTTGTATGATGAACTGGCCACGATTTCTTCCGGGAATGAATTGAAGAGTTTCGTTTTGCCATACAATAGAAATAATATTTCCTTCAGTTATGCCAGTACCAGTTTTGCGCGTGAAGAAGAAGTCCGATACCGGTACAAACTCAGTGGCGAAGATACCAAATGGTCTGAACCGACACGAGAGCGAGTCGTTAGATTTAGAAATCTGGCTGACGGTGAATACACATTTTCGGTTATCGCAATCAATCCCGACGGCGTTCAATCGTCTGAAGTCGCCGCAGTTTTTGTAACAATTATGCCTCCCTTTTGGAGAGAATGGTGGTTTCTAACATTATTAGGTATTGCAGTTTTATCAACAATAATCGGGACGGTAAGATATTATTCAACAAAGAAACTTAAAAAGCAGATTCACGAACTGGAAAAGGAGAAGGCCGTTCAGAAAGAGAGAGAAAGAATCTCACGCGACCTTCATGATAATGTTGGGTCTCAATTGACAAATATTATAACCGGCATCGGGCTTGCAGAAATTTATTATAAAACAGAGAAACCAAAAGCCGATAGTCTTTTGCATTCATTAAAAGATGAAGTAAGGGAAACAATGACTCAGCTTCGCGAAACGATCAGGGCTTTAAAATCCAATGAGATGAGTTTTGAAAATTTTGTTATCGAATTAAGAAAGGTTATTGAAAGACGTTCAAAATATTATTCCGGAGAAATAGTTCTAAATGTAGATAATGATTCAAAAGATGATATGATGTTGAAGCCGCTTCAATCTTTACATTTATTTAGAATAATTCAGGAAGCAATTACGAACAGCATTAAACATTCAGGTGCAAAAAATATAAACATAAAAATTTCTTATAAAGATGAAATGTTATCCATATCAATAATAGATAATGGTTCCGGAATGAATGAAGAAAATTCTGATTTGCTAAATGGAAGCGGAATTGAAAATATGAAAAAAAGAGCTGAGGAAATCGAGGCAGAATTTAAATTGATTTCTGAAAAAAATGCAGGCATTAGTATTAATGTTTTTTTACATGTTAAACGGAGATATTGATTATACCTCATATGGGGTATATCAATAATAAAACTTAAATCTTATTTATCAACCATGGAAAAAATTAAAATTGCTCTTGTAGAGGATTCAAAATTATTGCTGGAACGGCTTGCGGAAGGATTTTCTTTATATGATTCCTTCAAAGTAGTTGGGAAATATTCTAATGGAAAAAGCATTATAGATTCTTTGGAAAAAAGTAAACATGAAAACCTACCCGATATTATTTTAATGGATATTGAAATGCCGAAGAAAAACGGGATTGAGGCAACTTTAGAAATAAAAGAAAAATATCCGGATATTGATATAATGATGCTTACTGTTTTTGAAGATGATACAAAAATTTTTGCTTCGATACAGGCTGGTGCTTCTGGATATATGCTTAAAGATGAACCATTCGAAATAATTTTGGATGCTGTTCATGAATTGCATAACGGCGGTGCACCAATCTCTCAATCTATCGCTCGAAAAGTATTGTCGTTAATTACTTCAAATCATGAAGAAAGTAAAAACAATAGTTCAATACATCCTGAATTGGTTCTGTCTAAACGAGAACTTGAACTTCTTAATGGATTGGTAAATGGAGGCACTTATACAACTATTGCAACCGATCTGTTTATTAGTCCTCATACAGTAAAGACACACATTAAAAACATATATAAAAAACTGCACGTTCATACTAGAGCCGAAGCTGTAAGAGCATGGCTCGGTAAATTTTAATCCCCAATATCATTCCAATCAAAATTCTTTCAACTAATATGCCCCATCTGGGGTATTGATATAAACAGACACTAAGACCATCTTACAAGAAAAATTTTCACATTAATTAAAAACAAATAAGGACAAATTATGAAAAACATATTTTTACTTTTATTTCTTTTCACTTTTTACTCATTCAGCAGTTCTGTGCAGGCACAATGGGTGCAAACCAACGGACCTGGTTTTGTCAATAACTTTGCTGTGAGCGGGACGAATCTCTTTTCTGGGACTGGTAGCGGCGGCGTATCTCTTTCCACGAACAACGGTACAAATTGGACGACGGTCAATTCCGGTTTGGTTCACGTTAATGTTCGGGCTTTCGCTGTGATCGGGACAAATCTCTTTGTGGGGACTGGAGGCGGCGTGTCTCTTTCCACGAACAACGGTACAAGTTGGACGACGGTCAATTCTGGCTTAACTAACACAGATATTTACTCTTTCGCTGTGAGCGGTACGAATCTCTTTGCGGGGACCTCGGGGACTGGTCTCGGCGGAGTGTTTCTTTCCACCAACAACGGTACAAGCTGGACGAGGGTCGTTTCCGGCTTGACGAACACTCAAGTCAGTGCTCTTGCAGTATCCGGCACGAATCTCTTTGCGGGGACTAATAACGGCGTTTTTCTCTCCACGAACAACGGGACAAGTTGGACGGTAGCCAATTCAGGCGCGGTGTATCAACTTAACGCTCTCGCTGTGAACGGGACGAATCTTTATGCGGGGACTGCTGCCATCGGTGTGTATCTTTCCACGAACAACGGTACAAGTTGGACGGCGTTCAATTCAGGCTTGACGAGCGCTACTGTTACTTCTCTCGCTGTGAGCGGTACGAATGTCTTTGTAGCAACTTATGGCGGCGGCGTTTGTCTTTCGAAAAACGGTACAAGTTGGACGGCGGTCAATACCGGCTTCTCGGGCTTGAGCACTATTGTTTTCTCTCTAGTTGTGAGTGGAACGAATCTCTTTGCTGGGACTTATGCCGGCGTATGGAGACGACCGTTGTCGGATATGATCACCTCCGTAAAGGAGATACCAGGCGAAATCCCAATACATTTTGCGTTACAACAGAACTATCCCAATCCTTTCAATCCGTCAACAAAAATTCGATTTGAGATTTCAGGTTCCGGATTCGTGTCGCTTAAAGTGTTTGATATTCTCGGCAGGGAAGTAGTGGCGCTCGTAAACGAACGTTTGGATGCTGGAACATATCAAACAACATTTGATGCGCACGATTTAACAAGTGGAATTTATTTTTATACACTCCGTTCAGAAAGTACTATTCAAACAAAAAAAATGATTCTCATAAAATAATTTACGAGACAGAAATATGATTAACAAAAAATTTACTTCGTCGTTTTATATCTTGATTTCTTCGGTTACCATTCTGTTGCTGATCGGTGGTTGCAAGAAGGACGAGAGCAACCCCGTTGATACTGGTAGCGGAGGATCTCAAATAGCGATCACCATCGGCAGCGGAACAAAGCCGCAATACTCGTGGAGCGGCGGGAATGTTTTCAGTCTCAGCATCACCCGCACCGCTGCAGCGACAGTTGTGGTGTGGGGACTTGCAACTCCGGGACAAAATGGGGTAGCATCGCCCGTAACAAATGGAACCGCTCCCACCGGATCAGTTGAAACTGCGGTCACGGAACGAACGCTCACTGCGGGTGTTCAATATCGCGTTTCGATTTCACGATTGGATGGCACCATCGGATTCAAAGAGTTTACTCCATGATAAATTATATAAAAAAACAAAATGTGTAATTCTCATTTCATCATTTTCTTCACTCTTGATGATAGTTGGCGACGCTTGCAAATGAATATAAATCGGCTGGAAACTACAATGTGAATTTTGATGCATCCAAACTTTCTAGTGGAACATATTTTTACCAACTTCGCTCTGGTAACAATGTCGTATCAAAAAGAATGATGCTGATTAAATAACATATTATATGATCATTAACTTTAGGAGAAAAATTTATGAAACGCTATATACTATATCTCATTCTTTTCACTTTTTGCTCATTCCACAGTGCTGTGTATGCCCAATGGCAAAAAACCAATGGGCCTTCTGCTTCCGGCGGGGATATTAACTGCGTGGTTTCTAATGGAACCAGCATTTTTGCGGGAGGGACAGGGATATATCTATCAACAAATAATGGAGTACTTTGGACTGCGGTAAACAATGGTTTGACGGACCTTGCAGTAAAATCAATAGCTATCAGCGGAACAAACATTTATGCAGGAACTACGAATGGTGGCGGTGTGTTTTTATCTACGAATAACGGAGTACTTTGGACCGCGATTAATGGGAATTTAACAAACAAGAATGTCAATGCATTAGCCGTTAACGGGTCAAATATTTTTGTTGAAACCGGACTTGGTTTGTTTTTGTCAACCAATAACGGTGGGAATTGGACCGCGGCTAATACAGGCTTGGTGGGTGGGAGTGTCCAGTCTGTAGTCTTCAGCGGAACTAATATTTTTGCAGGAACTTCCGGTGGTGGTGTGTTTTTATCAACGAATAATGGAAGTACCTGGACTGCAGTAAATACGGGATTGACAAATAAACTTGTAATGGCTCTGGCTATTAGTGGTAACAATATTTTTGCGGCAACTTTTGGTGGTGTGTTTTTATCAACCAACAATGGAAGCAATTGGACATCAGCAAATACTGGTACAACTAGTAATTTAGACTATACATTAGCTATTAGTGGAGTAAATATTTTTCTTGGAACTGTGAATGGGGCGTTTTTATCTACCGATAATGGAAGTAATTGGGTTCCGATAAATACAGGTTTAACAGCTACAACTGTCAGGTCATTAGCCATAAGCGGGACAACCATTTTTGCAGGAACTAATGGTGGTGTGTTTTCAACAGCTAACAACGGAGGGCTTTGGAATGCACGTCATGCCGGATTCCCTGTTGTTACGAATACGTTTACATTAGCGGCGAGCGGTAACAACCTTTTTGCAGGGACTAATGATGGAGGTGTTTTTTTATCTACCGATAATGGAGGTAACTGGAACGCGATTAATTCCGGTTTGACAAATATGCTTGTATATTCAATAGCTATCAGCGGGACTAATATTTTTGCCGGGACAGGTGGTGGAGGTATTTTTTTATCAACTAACAACGGAAGTTCATGGAGTGCTGTCAATAGTGGTTTAACAGGTCTGCAAGTCTTTGCTTTAGCCGTGAATGGGAGTACTATTTTTGCGGGGACTCAAGCGGGAATATTTTATTCATCCAATAGTGGAAGTTCCTGGATTGCTGTCAATACCGGTTTAACTTGGACTACTGTTAAAGCATTAGCTATAAAAGGGACCACTATTCTCGCGGGTACTAATGGAGGACTGTATATCTCAACCAATAACGGAGGCAATTGGACAGCGAGCAATACTGGTTTGCAAGGTACTGATGTTCGATCTATTGTCATCAGTGGGGTTTATATTTTTGCTGGTATACATAATGGTGGTGCGCATCTGTCAACGAATAACGGAAGTTCCTGGACCTTGAAAAATACCGGATTAACATCCAACTTCGTTTATTCATATGCTATAAGTGGATCAACAATTTTTGCGGGAAGCTGGCTTGCAGGTGTGTTTGCATCAACCAACAATGGAAGTACCTGGACAGCTGTTAATACTGGTTTGACAAAAATGAATGTTTATACATTAGCTATCAGCGGAACAGAACTTTTTGCGGGGATTCAAGATGGAGGCGTCTGGAAACGACCTTTGTCGGAGTTAGTAACCTCTATAGAGAAGATGCCAGGCGAGATCCCAATAAACTTTGCTTTGCTACAAAACTATCCCAATCCTTTCAATCCGTCAACAAACATTCGGTTTGAGATTCCAACTTCCGGATTTGTATCGTTAAAAATATATGATGTCCTCGGAAAGGAAGTGGCAGCGCTTGTAAATGAATATAAACCGGCTGGAAGCTACGATGTGAGTTTTAATGCATCAAAACTTTCTAGTGGTATTTACTTTTATAAACTGCAAACGGGAAATTTTACTTCAACAAAGAAGATGGTTTTGATGAAATGACGACAAGTGAACTCATAAAATCAAATTATTTTAAAAAGGTTAAAAAAATGAAAACAACAAAATTAATATTAATCGGTTTACTCGCCTTGATGGGTTTGAGTAAGAATGCAAATGCACAGGTTATGGTGAAAGATATTAATCCGGGTGCAAACGCGTCTTCTCCTTTTGGTTTGACGAATGGAACCGGGGCTTTGTATTTTAATGCAGATGACGGAACCAATGGAAAGGAATTGTGGAAAAGCGATGGCACTTCGGCAGGAACAATGATGCTCAAGGATATTAATCTGGGAGCGACCGGCTCAGGTCCCTCCGTGTTTCTTGACATCAACGGCACTTTATTTTTTTATGCCAATGATGGAAGCAATGGAAGAGAATTATGGAAGAGTGACGGTACGGCTGCAGGTACAGTAATGGTGAAAGATATTTTTCCCGGAACAAGCGGTTCAGGATCTGATTTATTATTTAATTTTAATGGCAATTTGTTTTTTCCGGCAGACGATGGAGTCAATGACACAGAATTATGGAAAAGCGATGGCACGGCTGCCGGAACCGTAATGGTGAAAGATATCAAAGCCGGTTCGGGTGCTTCATATCCGAACGATTTTACGGTCTTGGGAAGCAATTTATTTTTTGTGGCGGACGATGGAGTCAATGGAAAAGAAATTTGGAAAAGCGATGGAACAGCCAGCGGAACCGTTTTGCTAAAAGACATTTATACCGGTTCAATCAGTTCATATCCCGGAAGGTTCGACACATTGAATGGTAATTTATTTTTTGTTGCAAGCGATGGAACCAACGGAATAGAGCTTTGGAAAAGCGATGGCACAACTGCAGGAACCTCTATTCTGAAAGATATTAGTCCGGCTGTTGGAGGTTCCAATCCGGGTCCATTATCTAATTTGAACGGTACATTATATTTTAATGCGGACAATGGAATTAATGGAAGAGAATTATGGAAGAGCGATGGAACGGTTTCCGGAACTTTAATGGTAAAGGATATCAATCCGGGACTCAGCGATGGTATTTATATCTATTCTCAGTTTTGTTTTGCTAATGGAAATATATTTTTCAGGGCAGATGATGGTACCAATGGCGGTGAATTATGGAAAAGCGATGGAACGACTGCAGGGACTGTGATGGTGAAAAATATTAATCCTGGATCAAACGGCTCATTGGATCAATATTTTTACAAACTGATTAATGTAGGTGGCACAATATATTTTAATGCCAATAATGGAAGTAATGGAATTGAACTATGGAAGAGTGATGGCACATCAGCAGGAACAGCCCTTCAACTGGATATTAATCCTGGTGCAGGCAGCTCGGATCCAAGCGGATTTGCAATATCCAACAGTATGTTATTTTTTACCGCCGATGATGGAATAAACGGAAGGGAATTATGGAAATATACTCTCGTTACCGGCATCGTTCAAACCACTGCTGATCTGCCGCAAAACTATACCTTGTCGCAGAATTATCCTAACCCATTTAACCCAACAACAAACATTCGGTTTGAGATTTCAGGTTCCGGTTTTGTGTCGCTCAAAGTGTTTGATCTTCTGGGCAAGGAAGTAGCATCACTTTTGAATGAATATAAATCTGCTGGAAACTACGATGTGAATTTTGATGCATCAAAACTTTCTAGTGGTATTTACTTCTATAAACTGCAAACTGGAAATTTCAATTCTACAAAGAAAATGGTTTTGACAAAATGACGATAAGTGAACTCATAAAATCAAATCATTAAAAAAAAGGCAAAAAAATGAAAACTACAAAATTGATCTTAATCGGTTTGCTCGCCTTGATTGGCTTGAGCAACATTGCAAATGCACAGGTGATGGTGAAAGATATTAATCCCGGTCCAGGCAGTTCGATACAAGTTTATCCTTCTTTAGTTAATGCTAATGGCACTTTATATTTTTATGCATACGAGGACACGCATGGAGCGGAATTATGGAAAAGCGATGGCACGACAGCAGGAACAGTAATGGTGAAAGATATTGTTCCCGGTTCAGGTTTTGGAATATATTCTGCCTATGCCCCCACCAATGTTAATGGCACTGTATATTTTGTTGCATCCGATGGTATAAATGGCATAGAATTATGGAAAAGTAATGGCACGGATGCCGGTACTGTGATGGTCAAAGATATTAAGCCCGGTTCTTCCGGTTCAATGTCTTGGGGTCAATCTCCGCTTTTTACTAATGTCAATGGTACATTATATTTTCGGGCAGACGATGGAACTAATGGAGAAGAATTATGGAAAAGCGATGGTACGGCTGCCGGAACTGTAATGGTCAAAGATATTAAGCCCGGTTCAACCGGTTCATCTCCTAAAAATTTTATCAATTTCAATGGCACTTTATATTTTAGTACAGACGGTGGATTATGGAAAAGCGATGGTACGGCAGCAGGCACCGTCATAGTCAGCAGTTCAGGCGTTTCAGGTTTAATCAATGTCAATGGTACTTTATATTTTAGCGGATTATGGAAAAGTGATGGCACTACAGCAGGCACCGTCATTGTCAAAAGCGTTGCAGACCCTTCCGGATTTACTGATGTTAATGGCACTTTGTATTTTAGTGCAGACGGTGCAAAGGAATTATGGAAAAGCGATGGCACGGCAGCAGGTACAGTGTTGGTGAAAGATCCTAATCCCAGTGTATTTGGCGCTTCAAATATTTCTTCTTTAACCAATGTCAATGGCATTTTATATTTTACTGCAACTGATGGAACGAATGGAACAGAATTATGGAAGAGCAATGGCACGGCAGCAGGAACAGTAATGGTGAAAGATATTTGGACAGGTAATAATTCCAACGATATCCCTCCTTCTTCTTTAATCAATATCAATAATACTTTATATTTTGCTGCATACGATGTTACGAATGGAAAAGAATTATGGAAGAGCGATGGCACGACAGCAGGAACAGTAATGGTGAAAGATATTTGGACAGGTGGAGCCGGTTCATCTCTTAAAGATTTCACCAATGTCAATGGCACTTTATATTTTGCTGCAAATAATAGCACGAATGGGATGGAATTATGGAAATATATTATCGTTACCGGCATCTCTCAAACAACTGCTGGTCTGCCGGAGAACTATGCCTTGTCGCAGAATTACCCAAACCCGTTTAATCCGAGCACAAATATTAAATTTTCAATTCCCAAATCTTCTTTCGTTACTTTAAAAGTTTATGATGTTCTTGGAAAAGAAGTGGCAGTGCTTGTGAATGAATATAAACCAGCTGGAAACTACAATGTAAATTTTGATGCTTCGAAACTTACCAGTGGTATTTACTTCTATAAACTGCAAGCTGGAAATTTCACTTCTACAAAGAAGATGGTTTTGATGAGATAACATGCAACCGAAACTAACATAACATTTATAACAATACTCCCATTGTAGATTGGGGGTAATTGTATTCGATTAATACTTTTGCTCATAAGGAAATTGTAGATTCTTAATTAGAAAGTAAATTTTTATGTCTTTATTATAAATAGTCTCTGTACACCATCTACATTTCTTTCCTAATTTCAATTTGCTATTCTAAGCGATTGCCTATATTTTCACAACCCATAATTATTAATTTGAACTATCGGAGAAGAAATGAAGTCATTAAAAGTTGTTTTAATTATCCTTATTGGATTATCGGTAACATTCGCACAAAATAAGAATCAAACAAAAGAAAAATCACCATCGAAATCGAAAGCTCAATCATCGGTAGCATTAAAGACACAGGGTGATTCCGTAAGTTATGCCATTGGTCAAAATATATTTCAAAATTTGGCTGATCCATTCTTACAAATGAATTTTAATGTTCTAATAAAATCTATTCAAGATGCAATGAAAGGTAAATCCGATATGACCCAGGAAAAGGTTATGGAAGTATTAACTGCACTCAATAAAAGAGGACAAGAACGACAGGCTGCAATGCAAAAAGTAGAGAATGAAAAGAAACTAGCTGAAGCTGAGATGTTCCTTCCTATAATAGAAAAAAATAAAAAAGATGGAGAAGCATTTCTTGCTGAAAATAAAAATAAAGAAGGTGTTAAGACTACAGCCAGCGGACTGCAATACAAAGTTCTTGTGAGCGGTACAGGACCATCACCTAAAGATACAAGTAAAGTAAAAGTACATTATGCAGGAAAACTATTAGACGGAAAAGAATTCGATAGTTCTTATAAACGCAATCAACCGTCAGAATTTCCTCTTAATCAGGTTATAAAAGGATGGACGGAAGGGTTACAACTAATGCATGTCGGTGACAAATTTGAATTCTATATTCCTTATCAGCTTGCTTATGGTGAAGAAGGAAGAGGGGAAACAATTCCGCCTGCTTCTGTTTTAATTTTTGAAGTTGAGTTGCTTGATATTCTAAAATAGTGATTAGTTATTGGTGGTTGGTTTTTACTAATAACCAACCACTTGCACACAAAAAAAATACTAATGTGTATTTCATTCACTAGATTGTTGCGTGTCTGTTTCCTCTGTTAGTGTAATTTCATCAGCCGGTTTTATCTCTTCAATCGGTTTTAGTTCTTCAATGGTTTTTTCTATACTTTCAACTGCAGGCTGCAAACCGCTAACTGCAAACTCAGTCTTTACTTTAACCACAACTTTCTTTACTTCTTTCGGAATATTGATTGCCATGCCAGGCATATGTACATCGGATGGAAAGAATATTGCAAAATGTCCTTCATCGGCAATTAGAAAATTTCCTTCACCTTTATAAATAGCACAATCTTTTTCTTCATCATACTCTTCCATAATAATAACTTTTGTTGTCTCTGTGAATCCCATTTTTTCTTTACCGGAAACAATGTATTGAACATCTATATACTTTTTGTGCGCTTCCCACTTACCGGCACTAAACGGTTTTGTATTATATGTCTGAACCAACGCGAAAATATTCTCGCCGTCAATTTCATATTTGCCGGATTCAAGATTTGTAAAATCTGTCTGAGATAAATATTGAAGAGCTTTAGTAATTCTCTCACCAAGTGGAAAAAATTGGCTAGAATTTTTAAGACGATCGAATACCATACAACCTCAAGAATTATTTTTAAAAAATAATGTGTTGTTTAATAAAGCTTAAACATTAATCCTACAACAATCATGTAGAAATCGGGATTTAAATCTTTTGTAGATCTAGCATTATTAAATTTTTCCTTTGATATTACGTAGCGAATGTCTCCGGTCAAGATAATGTTTCCTAATGGTATTTCAGCTCCTGCACCTGCGTGGTAGCCAATATCACTATATGTCTCTGAAGGTATTGACAGGTTTGGTATGCTATATTCAACTTTGGTATTATACCAACCGATTCCTGCTTCTAAATGTAAAAAAGGCAATAAGCCTAGAAAACCTGTAAGCATTACAGGATAGGTAGTTGTTTTGATTGCACCGCCATCAAATTTATCGGATTTATATCCAATTGATCCTTCAACTTTTAATCCTCCAAAACCAAGTCTAATTGCAGCACTGGGCATTATTACTGCATCAGCATCTTGTGATTTTACATAAGCGCCCTGAGCTCCGATTGCTATACTTTGAGCGTTAATTGTTCCAGCAATAATTATTAATATTATTATGAAATGCAGCTTTTTCATTCTAACCTTCAAGTTTAGTTATTATAACTTAATCAAAAAATTTATAGAATAAAATTTATTTCATAACACCAAATGAGATGTTAGACGGATACTGCCTAGAAAAATAAACACGATGAAATGCTTTCGTGAAATCCTCATCTTTAGCATTATAAATATCAACAAATTTTTGTGGATTTCGATCAATAAAAGGAAAGAAGCTGCTTTGAATCTGCACCATTATCTTATGTCCTTTAAGGAAAGTATGATCAACATCGTTCAAATTAATTTTCACTTCGGTTATTTTATTAGGAATGAATGGTTCCGGTTTTTCAAAACTGTTTCTAAACTTACCTCTCAAAACCTCGAAACGTATCAATCGTTGATAACCGCCCATTTCAATATTATTAGAATTTGGATCCGGATCAATAGCGCCATCAGGATATACATCAATCACTTTTACAACCCAATCTGCATCTGTTCCAGTGGTGGAAATAAATAGATCTGCGAGTATTGGTCCGGCAACAGTTATGTCTTTTTCAAGCGGTTCGGTTTCATAAACAAGAACATCGGGGCGGGCAGATGCAAAACGTTGATCTTCACTCATGTAAGTTCGGAAGTAATGCAATCCAGAATCATGGAATTTCCCAGAATAAGGAACTGGCTTATTTTGATCACTTAAATATTCATCGAACAAATATTTCTTCTCAATCGGCTTATCCCAACTCAGTTTATTGTTTGGCGAGAGATAGATAGATTTTTTTTCCGCATTCATTGGCGGCCATTTATCATAATTAACCCAAATGTTAGAACCGGTTCTGAATGTGATCGCTTCGGGTAAATTTAGTGCGTCGGTTCCTTTCAAATAATAATTGAAAAAGGGAAGAAGAATATTTTTGTTGTAGTACTCACTTGTATTTTCTCCGAACTTAAAATCACCGAATGAACCTCCATCGCCGCGAGACCAACCGCCGTGGGACCATGGACCCATCACAAGATGAGTTTGGTTTTTTGAATTTTTCTCTTCGATTGATTTGTAAATATTAAGTGGTCCGTATAAATCTTCGGAATCGTACCAACCGCCTACAAGCAGTACAGCCGGTTTAACATTTTTGAAATAGGGAAGATTGCTGCGTGATTTCCAGAATTCATCATAAGAACCATGCTTTAACATTGCATTCCAAAATGGAAGGTTGCCTTTTAAATATTTTTCATTAGCATTTGATAGAGGTCCAAGTTTTAAAAAGAAATTGTACATATCAGGTGAATCATATTTGGGTGCTGGCTTCCAAGTTGTTGTTAATGAATCGCGCTGTTGATCAAATCCTTTGAAAAAGTTAAACGACATAGATAGTGTTAAAGCTCCGCCATGATGCATATCGTCGCCAATAAACCAATCTGCAATCGGTGCTTGAGGCGATGCCGCTTTGAGTGCGGGATGAGAATCTATAAGAGACATTGCCGCATAGAAACCCGGATAAGATATTCCCCAAATGCCAACGTTACCATTGTTGTGTTTTAAATTCTTAACAAGCCAGTCTATAGTATCGTATGTATCCGTAGTTTCGTCTATATCTTTATTGCTCTTTTTGTTCGGTATGTATGCCCGCATATTATCATATTTTCCTTCGCTCAAAAATTGTCCACGTACATCTTGAAAAACAAAAATGTAACCATCTTTTGCGAATGTATCGTTGGGTCCGAGATTCTGCGGATATTTATCTTCGCCGTATGGTGCAACGGTATACGGAGTTCGTACCATAAGGATAGGATAATTTTTTGTAGTGTCTTTAGGAGAATAAACTGAAGTGAAAAGTGTAACACCGTCACGCATTTGAATGCGATAATCTTTTTTTAAGTAATTCTCTTTTATCCATTCCACTCCCTGCGCAAATTGCAGCGATGAAGCAAAGATTAGAATTATAATCAGCAATTTTTTCATAACAATTTCTCCATTGATGGATGCGAATTCACTTCTTTGATTTCTCCCACTCAACATAATTTCTCTTCATTTAATTAATATTAGTTTTTTTGTTTGGATGAAATTTTCAGCATGTAATTGATAATAATAAACTCCACTACTTAATTGACTACCATTGAAGTGTACTTGATGATGTCCTGCCGATTTATCTTCATTAACCAAAGTAGCAACTATTTTGCCCAAAGCATCAAATACTTTCAATGATACAAACGATCTAGATGGAAGACTAAAAGAAATAGTTGTTGCGGGATTAAATGGGTTAGGATAATTTTGATAAAGTACAAATCCGGTTGGAATGCTTGCCTTTGTTATTTGATCAATTGAAGTGATTATTCCATACTTAGCTTTTAATTGAATAATTCTGTTGTATGATTCTTCAATCCTATTTAAGGAAATTTTTCTTTGATTAACTTTTTCTTCGATGATACCAATAACATTTCTAACAAGTGATGATCCATTCCTTAAAACCGAAGTATAGAGTAAAATATCGTTACCAGCATTTACTGCATATTCAACTGCATCCTCAAAAGAATAATTTAATGTTATTGCCTGCATAGCCATGCCGTCTGTAATTGTCACTCCGTTAAAGCCTAGTTGGTTTCTTAAAATATCTGTTGTAACATTTTTTGAAAGTGAAGCTGGATAAGCTGAATCAAGATGCGCGTTGTAAAGATGCCCAATCATTAATAAATCCTTATACCCTTGAGAAAATAATGATTGATATGGAACTAATTCAGAATTTAACCAAGTATTGGTTATATCAGTAAAACCCAAATGAGAATCTTGTAATGCACTACCATGCCCCGGAAAATGTTTAAGGCATGTTAAAATATTTTTTTTGTTGAACTCATCAATAAACCATGCACCGTGCTGAGATACCGTCTCGGGGTTTTGCGAAAAACTTCTTTCTAATTTACCAATTGCCGGACTGTTTGGATTAACATTTACATCAACAACCGGTGCAAGATTAACATTAAAACCGCATTGCTTTAACCAAGAAGCCATTGTGCTTGCGGATTTTCTTGTTGAATCTTCTCGGTTAAAAACTGTTCCAAGTGTGTAAGCTGTATAAGAATTTTTAAATCCGTTAGTGCTATTTAACCTTGCTACTTTACCTCCTTCTTGATCAACTGCAATAAAAGATGGAGTTTTAGAAAACAGTTTAATTGTGTCGTTTAGAAGTTTTATTTGATTTGGATTTACAATATTTCCCGCATATAAAATTACACCGCCTAGATTTCTCCGCTGCAGATCAACTTTTATTGTATCGTTAAGTCTTGTCCCGGTAAAACTTGCCCAAATCATCTGCCCAATCTTTTCTCTAAGTGTCTGAGAATGGATGAGGGAATTATTTATTCCAAGAAGAATTAAAACAACTAGAAAACAAAAATTTTTCATCATGATAAAGATGTTTTTAGAATATTTAGAATATTCTTAAATTATTAAGAAGTAATTACTTCATTAGCAGAAGAAATTATTGATTCTGCTAATTCTTCGTTGGAAAGTCTTTTAGTAATTAAAAATTCTTTCCCGTCGGCAACCAACAATTCCGACGGCATCGATCTTAAATTATAAATACTGCCCATAGAATAACAATAAGCCCCGGCATTTTTAATAATAAGCTTGTCCCCTTCATGTATTTCGGGTAATTCTCTTTGTTCGGCAAAGCAATCGCCCGTTTCGCAAATATTCCCGCATACATCGTAAATTTTTAATTCACCGCTAGAATTACTTATATTTTCTATTTGATGATATGAACCGTAGAGCATCGGACGTATAAGGTGATTAAATCCGGAATTGGTACCTGCAATCAATCTTCCTCTGTTATTTTTTATGGTATTCACTTCCATTAAAAGATATCCCGATTCGGCAACAATATATTTACCGGGTTCAAAATACATATATAAATCTCTCCCGTATCGTTTGCAAAAATCGGAAAAAATAGAACTGATATTTTCTCCAAAGCCGGCGTAATCAATTCTTGTACTTGCGGGTTTATAAGGAATTTTAAATCCTCCACCGAAATCGATAAACTTTAAATGCGGGAAATCCTCTTGATTAGCAATTTTAAGCAAGTTGGTCATACTTTCATAAACTTTATCTGTTTCACCTATTCCCGAACCTGTGTGTTCGTGAAGCCCAACGACTTTAATATTATACTTATTAGTAATCTCTTTTACAGAATTAACTTCTGACAACAATATTCCGAATTTAGTAATCTCACCGCCGGTTTTTACATGCTTATGTGCTCCTGCGTAAACATCCGGATTAAATCTAATACAGATTTCGCTTCCCGGATAAGCCGCGCCATATTTTTGTAACCTGCTCAATGAGCCGATATTAAAGAGCACGCCGGTTTTTTTTATTTCGTGCATTTCTTCATCGGTAATATTATTCGCTGTGAATAATATATCTTCTTTTGAAAATTCCAATTTTAATGCTAGATATATTTCTGCTGGGCTAACCGTATCAAGATAAGCATTATTGTTTTTTAACAAATTCAAGATTCCGATATTATAATTCGCTTTCATTGCATATAATATTTTTAGCTTGTGCCATGTTATATACTTATAAAGCTCTTTGTAACGCTTAACAATTAAATCAGCATTATAAACGTATAGGGGCGTACCATATTTTTCTGCATAACTAATAAACAAATTCTTATCAATAGAAGTAATTTTTTCCATCGTTTTCGTTTTTCCCTAAATAAATTTTTAGTAGCTCGATATTCTTTAGTACTTTTTTATAAAATTAAATAATTTTTTTGAGCTCATAAATCAGATTATCAATTTGCTCGGAAGTATGTGAAGAAAATACGACAATTCTTAACGCACCTTTTTCTCCAGTTCCAATATATTGAATGTACTGTATCACGATATTTTTTTTCATCAGTTCATTCTGAAGTTTTAGCATTTCTAATTTACTATTCATTGTCCATGCCGAAATAGGTACATTTGTATCTTCCGCTTCAATACCCAAATTCCTTAAACCGGTTTTCAATCTTTTGGCATTCTCCCACAATTTGAGTTTCATCTCTGGTTTTGATTTAACCAATTTTAATCCCGTTAAACTTGCAGCTGCAGCAGAAGAAGGCGGCGGCGTAGATCCATTTTGTATTTGATTATTTTTAATCTCTCCAATAAATTTTTTATTTCCGGGAATGATTCCACCAAATCCTCCAAAAGCTTTCGAAAAGGTTCCTCCGAAATAAAATCTTTCCGAAGTTAAACCATAATGTTCATAAGTTCCTCTTCCGTTAAGTCCAAGAATGCCAAGAGCATGTGCATCATCCACCCATAAAATTCCGTTATATTTTTCTATAATACTCAAATATTTATGGATCGGTGCAATCTTACCGAATACCGGAAAAATCCCGTCAGTTATTATCAATGGTTTTTGATGGGGTTGAAGATTATGGAAAATTTTTTCTTCGAGATCAGCGTCATCCAGATGTGAAAATTTATAAATAGGTTTCCCGCTTAATTTAGCTGCATATTCATTACTGTAGTGTGAAACTTCATCAATAAATACAACATCGAACATGTTTTTGTTAATAAATGATTGCACTGCGGCTAAATCAGTTAAAAATCCGGAAGATAAATAAACGGCATCCTCGCAATTAAAAAATTCTGCCGCTTCTTTTTCAACTTCCAATATAAGCTGTGTTGTTCCAAAACTATTTCTGGAAGACGAACTATTAATCCCATATTTTTTTAACGCATTAATAGCTGAGTTGATTACGTCTTCATTCTTATGCAGTTCGTAATAACTTGTGCCTCCAAAATAGAAATATTCTTTACCGTTAATTTTTGTTATAGCGCCTGGGGCACTATTCATTAAATAAAGCTGTTCAATATTTTCAAGATTTTTAGTTTTCATCGGAATAATTATTTTATAAGAGCATCGTAAATTATTTCTACAGGATGGAATGCAGTTCTTTCCGTTCCATCCTTAATTTGGTGCCTGCAACTTGTACCGGGTGCACAAATACTAGTATCAGAATCTTCTTCTCTTATTGTAGGAAACAGAACTAATTCCCCGACTTTCATAGACAAATCATAATGTTCTTTTTCATAACCAAAGGAGCCGGCCATTCCGCAACACCCGGATGGAATTTCTTCAACTATATAATTTCGAGGTAATGAAAGTACTTCAATTGTTGCCTTTGTTGATGCTATCGCTTTTTGCTGGCAATGACCGTGAAGTTTAATTTTCTTGAAATCATTTGTAAATGATGCAGATGAAATTTTTCCTTTTTTGATTTCAGAAGAAAGAAATTCTTCAAATGTATAAGTTGATTCCGATATTTTTTCAGCTGAAGTTTTTAAGTCAGAATCGGCAAGATCAAGATATTCATCTCTAAAAGATAGAATTGCAGACACTTCAATTCCTATTAATGGAGTAGCCGGATTAATTACATCTTTTAGCAATTTAATGTTTTCATTTGCTATTTTTTTCGCGTTTCTTAATAAACCTTTGGTAATAAATGTTCTTCCGCTTTCTAAATGTTTTGGGACCAAAACTTCATAGCCCAAATGAGTAAGAAGAAGAAAAGTTTTTACGCCTAATTCGGATTCATTATAATTTGTGAACTCATCAATGAATAAAAATACTTTTCCGTTTGGATAATTTGCTTTTTTATACCGATCTCTATTTTTTTTATACCAATTTGAAAAATTTTTCCTTGATAGTAGAGGAAGATTACGCTTCGGACTTAATCCGATTAATTGATTTGTTAACTTTAATTTTAGAAAGATGTTTACAACGCTAGAAAAATTCGAAATGATGGAATTGATTTTTGGTAAATACGCAATCAGCTTGGTTCTTAAAGGTATTCCATTCGAATCATAATAATGCTGTAAAAACTCGCTTTTCAATTTCGCCATATCAAGACCGGAAGGACATTCGGATTTACATGCTTTACACGAAAGACACAAATCCATTACTTCATAAATCTCTTGATGATCGAATGGATTTGTTTTCTGAGATCTAGTTAAGAATTCTCTTAATGTATTGGCACGCGCTCTTGTTGAATTTTTTTCTTCTCTTGTTGCTCTATAGCTTGGACACATAGTGCCACCGATCAAGTCGGTTTTTCTGCAATCTGCCGAACCGTTACATTTTTCAGCTGCTCTTAAGATTCCTTTAGTACTAGAGAAATCGTAAATGGTAGAAATATCTTTTGGTTTCTTATCTACTTCATACCTAAGATTCGAATTCATCGCAACAGTATCAACAACTTTACCAGGATTAAAGAGATTTTTAGGATCCCATACTTTTTTAATCTCTTTGCATAGTTGGTAATTATGTTCGCCTATCACAATTGGAATAAATTCGCCTCTTAATCTGCCATCGCCATGTTCACCGCTTAATGATCCTTTATATTTTTTTACAAGATGAGCAACTTCTTTTGTAATCGTATAAAATAACTTCACATCAAATGAATCTTTCAAATTCAGCATAGGATTTAAATGAAGTTCACCCGAACCGATATGTGCGTAATATGCACAATCCAGATTATTCTTTTTTAATATTTGTTGAAACTCATTTATAAATTCGGGCAAGTCAACCGGACGTACACAAGTGTCTTCAATAAACTGTTCAGTTCTTTTATCACCGGGGATATTTCCTAAAAGCCCTAAACCGGCTTTTCTAATAGCCCAAACTTTATTTGCCTCATCATTTAATAAAAGCGGATAGTGATAACCGTAACCTTCATTTTTCAATTCTTTTTCAAGTTCGATAGCAATCTGCTTTATTTCATATTCCGTCTCTCTTGCAAATTCTACAACAAGCAATGCTGCCGGATCACCTTTGATAAAAGAACGGTTTTTGCTTTGTTCTATATTAACTTTAGTACATTCAAGAATCTTTCCATCAACTAATTCAACCGCGCCTGGTTTATATTTTAATGCAATTAAATTTGCCTTAAATGATTCTTCCAAAGAATTCATGTGAACCGGAATGACACCTACGTTTTTAGGCGGAAGGGGAAGTAAGTTTAGCTTTATTTCGGTAGTAAACGCTAATGTTCCTTCTGAACCGGCTAACAGTTTGCAAACGTTAAAATCTTCATCACCCATACCGAACGCATTGCATTTAAGGAGCTGATCAATTGCGTATCCGTTATTTCTTCTATTAATTTCCTGAGACGGGTATTCATTAATTATTTCTTCTTGATTTTGGGGGTCGGATAATATCTCGTTTAATTTTTTATATATTTTATTTTCGAGAGAAGTACCGTTGCATTTATTAATAAACTCCTCTTTTTTCATTGATTTGAAACAGACTTCAGAACCATCGCTTAAGATTACATTTGCTTCAAGAACATGATCTCGTGTTGAACCGTATAAAATAGAATGCGCTCCGCAAGAATTATTACCGAACATTCCGCCAAGATTACATCTGTTGCTGGTTGCAGTCTCCGGGCCGAAAAATAAACCGTACTTCTTCAGATGGATATTCAGTTCATCCAGAACGACACCCGGTTGCACTTTAGCCCATTTTTCTTTCAGGTTAACTTCAAGAATATTAGTCATGAATTTTGATATATCCACGACAACACCATTGCCTACTACTTGTCCCGCTAATGAAGTACCAGCAGCTCTGGGAATAATCGAAATGTTATTCTCCAATGCAAATCTTACAATTTGCTTTATGTCTTCTTTTGTTTTGGGAAGAACAACTGCTTGTGGTTTTTCTCTATAAACAGAAGCATCTGTTGCATAAATGATTTTAGATAATTCATCTAATAGAACATCACCTTCAAACTTCTCTCTTAATTTTTCTATTTGATGAATAGCACTTAGATTCATAATCATTAAACCTTAACTCTTACCTATCCTTAAGTTTGTCCGACAGATATTAGCATCGACTTTAGCCAAGGAAGAAATAATTCTACCAGAATTAAAGTGCGCCTCGATGGTAAAATTATCAAATTCGAATTTTTTAATTTGAGTTGCAGTAAAACTTCTATATCCTTCAGAGGCAAGCTGCCAATTCTTAAGTTGATGTTCAAATAACCTTTCAGCTTTTTCGGCTAATCCGCTTAAACTATCATCATTATTTAAATACAGTTTAGTATCAGGAAACTCTATCTGCATTTCTATTTTTCCTCTGACGCGCAAGCACTTCGATCGTTCTTAACCTATCTTTATATTCATTGTAATAATTTTGTTTATCAATATCCAAAGCCGCGTCCGAATTACCTTCCCACCTTCTGCAAAGGTAGATCGGTACATAAATTCTACCTATTTGATAATCTCTAGATATCATTAAACCGATAGCATAATCCTCACCATAACTTACATTGGGAATTTTGTATTCACGAAGAACCGGAGTATAAAAAGCCCTTGGTGCACCAAGTCCGTTTATTCTAAGCGCATTATTTCTGCCATTTTCCTGTGTCCATTCTTTATGATCAACAATTCCCGGCGGAATTTCTTCGAGCTTAAAATTGGTCATTCTGTATGTACCAATAACCATCGCACATTTTTCTTTCTTAAAAGTATCAACAATAGTTTGAACCGTATTTTCATTTGTATAAACATCATCGCTGTCCAACTGTATTGAAAACCTGCCGCATAATTTATTATGAACAGCTTCGTTCCAGCATCCTCCAATTCCCAAATCTTTTCTTTCGGGGATAATATGAATTAAGCGAGAATCTTTTTTGGCGATCTCTTTTATTTTATCTGTTGTACCATCATCCGAATAATTATCAACAACAATAAGGTTGAATTTAAAATCAGTTTTTTGAGTAAGGACGGATTTTATTGCATCGCTAATTGTGCTTATTCTATTTTTCACCGGAATGATGACCGAGGCCTCATATTCAAAATCATTATTATCAATCTCGATTTCTTTAAATCTTGGTGCGAGATAAGCATCAATTTTTTTTAAATGATCCGTAACGGCTTTTTCCATTTCAATCTGAACATCACGGTTTTTAGGATTCACATAATCAAATTGTTTTACGCCGCTTTTTCTTGAATCCGTTTCGATTGTCGTATATAAATATTCTGGTATTCTTAGAATTTCACTTACTCTGGAAAGATGCAATCGTAAATTATATATTCCTGCATACTTATATTCGTTTTCATTTTTAAATGTGTTTAGTATTTCGGCATTTAGAAGCATCAGATAACCAAAATCAAAATCATCTCTTAAACTTCCTAGCTGATAATCATTTACCGGATGCCGACTGATTAAGTTGTCTTTAATGATATGATAATTTGAATAGACTAATCCGGCACCTGTGGAGTCTATTACATTATAAAACCTTTCAACGGCAAACTGGCCGAATTGATATTTGTTGTCTTGCGTAAATAACAATATGTATTTCGTTTGAGTTTTATTAATAATCAGATCTACAGTTGCTGAGCCGGTCAAATCGTTCACTTTAAGAATTTCACAATTATTCGGAAACTCATTTATTTCATCGTTAACTAATAAATAAATTTTAGAAACGAGTTCACAATCAAGCAATTCATTAATTGTATCTTGGCTATGCTGTAAACCATTATAAGGAAGAAACACAGTAATCATTTATTAAACATCTCCAGTTAGGTAACACTACTATTTTTTTCCAACTAAAATGAATTAAACAGTTTTTATAATTCACGTTACGCACAACATCTTTTCCAATAGCCACGACTTTTAGAGTCTGTTGCAGAAGTCGGTAAGCAACCTTCGAGGTTGTAATACCACCAACGATGTGTCAACCTCGAAGGTTGTGTTTTACAGAATTTGCGTTGTGCAACACGCTCTGAAGAGAGTTGTATCCGCAATTTCATTTATAAAGAATTCCCCTCTTAATAAACTATCAAGAGGGGAATATGAGTTTAACAACAAACAACTTTCAACGTATTACTTCATCAACAACATTTTCTTGGAAATATGAATCTTACCAGAAGTAAGTGTATATACATACATTCCACTTGATAATTTCGAAGCATTGAAATCTACCTGGTATGTACCGGCACTCTTGTATTCATTTAATAGAGTAGCTACTTCTTGTCCAAGTGTGTTATAAATCTTTAAGCTGACAAATCCTTGTTCAGGAATTGAAAACTTAATATTAGTTGTTGGGTTAAATGGATTTGGATAATTCTGTGATAAATCATATCCGGTTGGTAGTTCAGCTAGTGGTTTTACATCGGTTCCCAAATTAACTAATACTTGAACCATTGAATTCGATGTACCAAATTGGCCAATAAATGCTTGTCTTCCATCATTGCTGAAAGCCATTGCCCTTGGTCTTTCATCAGGTGCTGCCGGATTAGTAAATGTCCATTTTAGGCTATCAACAACTTTTTTCTGAGTAAAACTATAAGCATACCATGTACCCATTGTATATGGGGGACTTGGTTTATCGTTATTAGATCCCCCAGACATCCAGAGATATCCGGTTTTCGGATGCCATGCAAATGATTCAACTTTAGCTCCAATCATCATGGAATCCTTTAGAGCAAAGCTGGAGAATACATCTGGTCTTGTGTAAACTAAAACTTTACCAAGAGTATATCCAGCCCAATAAATAGTATTTCCATCTTTTGAAACATCAAAACCCCTGGAAAAGCCTGGTGCCTTAGTTATTGCACTTCCTATCAATGTTAAGTTTTGGTCGTACATTTCCACTGGTCTTTGCCCTTCGAAAACCGAACCAACAAAAATAATTCCATTTGCAGAAACAGCCGGTGCCGTTGGACCGTTGGTGCTAGGTAATAAAACCCTCTTAATGCCTATACCAGTTTTATAGTTTATAATATACATTGATGGAAAACCTGTAGTTAAAATAATATTGCCATCAATATTTGTTCTCATACCCCTCTGGGTTGTACTATACATTGTATCCCCCATAATCTGAAAAATTGGAGAGAAAGGCGCTTGTGTACCATCTGGGTTAAAGACATAGGTAAGATAACAAGAAGTACGGAGAGGCTTACCAGTCCCTGGATTAATAAAACCTGTAGTTGGAACATTAAAATATTTACCTATCCATATTTTTCCATCCGGGTCAACTGCAATTGAATTGTTCTGGGCTTTCCAAATAGCATCTCCATTTGGGTATGGGCCTGCATTAAACCATTGAGCATTTATTGTACCCGCAGTAATTAAAATTACTGAAAGCAATAATGTAATTTTTTTTAACATAGTGACTCCTTTTTATTATTAGAAATTAAGTTAGTTAAATCAATTATGAGTTCAATAATTTTTTTTATAAACAACATTATTGTCTTCCATAGTAAGGTGCACTTAATTTTTGCATATCTACGCGAACCAACGAGTGAAGAATAGTTCCTGCATCTGTATATTCTCTAATGTAGAATAAATTCTTTTTAGTACCCCAAGCAAGAGATTTAACAATTGGGCTTATCAACCCAGGATATAAACTTGAAACAGTGCCGCTGCTATTAACTATTAAAAATGCATCAATCAAATCAGTTCCAACTATTAAGTCACCATTTTCAGAAAATGTCATGGCACCTACTAGCACTTTATTCAGACCGTATTTAGCGCCAATATCAAAATACTTTTCTTTGCTTCCTAGAGATAAGTTTGAATTGATTTTATATCTAAAGATTGCCTCTTCAGTACTATTTTTACCGGCAACATATAAATAATCATTATATACTCTTAATGCTGAAACTGTGTAATCAATTGGAAAAGGTGTAAATACTTTTAAGGGAGTAACACTATATATATTTCCTCCGCTTCCGGCAGCCCAAATATTTTTGTTCACATCAAAATCTAAAGTCTCAACCGCTTTTCCAGAAGGAAAAATAACATAAGTGGAGGTCGACTTTCCTTCAACTACTTTAAATAGTGCATTTACCTTTCTTGCACCATATATAACATTATCATTTCCTTCTTTTGGTCCTACTTTCATATCAAAGAAGAAAGATTCACCTCCTTTGGGTGCAAAGTCATTAAGGGTTCCAGTAGAAGATATTTTTTTAATTCCTTTATCTTTGAGGTAAACATATACGTTTTCAACGTTATCCACAGCGACAGTATAAGGATCATCAATACCTTTTGCGAAAGCGAAGTAAACGCCAACAGCTTCCAAAAGGTTATACTTCACAACATTGCTGAAGTTTTCAACACCTTGAACAGAAATTTTAAGATCAAGACTATTTTTAATTAACGTAGGGGCTTTTACAACAAGTTGAGTTGAAGAAGCCTGTAATACCGTAGCTTGCGCCGTTCCAAAAAAAACGAGATTCTCTTCTTTAAGACGAGAAAAATTTGATCCGGTTATTGTAATCTCGGTTACTCCGGCTAATGCATCATTTGCAGGAAGAATAGTGGAAATAACCGGTGTGCCTCCTTTAGGTTCGACTTGATATAAACTTGGTGCAGCATCTTGGTTACAACTACTAATTATTGCAGCAAGAGTTATTACCATCGCTAAATAAAAAATTTGTTTTTGCTTTTTCATATTTCGATACCAATAAATTTTATTTTTCAATTAAATGAACATATTGCATTTAGTTAAAAAGAAAAGTTAAATGAAAATCTATGGACGTTATTAAAAATTCCAAACGGCTGATAAGCGTAATCAATTCCCATATTCATGCCCGAAATATTTTTCTTAACACCAAATCCAGCCGAGAAATTGTGTTCATCTGCCGGAGAAACAAATCCCGCACGAATAGAAAACGTATTGATAAAAGTGTATTCGGCACCGACATAAATCTGTTCACTAAAATCACGCGGATGGGATGCATCAACAGCAACTAATAATGAATGAGTGTTTTTATCAACATTAAATAAATCCATAGCATCCATGGCTAGTCCAATTCTGAATACTAATGGTAACTGAAAGGTTTCTTTTTTATACTTTAATTCGGTTGAAAAATTTCTAACACTCATTCCAAAATTCAAACTCTTAAAACCAGTTCTGTAAAGAATACCAAAATCAAATGCATAAGCACCCAATGAGTTATTTTCACTAACATAATTACCATTTGCATCTATATCAATTACGCCGCTTCCTAAATCCTGTTTAACATATTTAACATTCCCACCAACAGAGAATTTATCGGAAAGAGCTTTAGCATATCCGATACCAATCGAATACGCTTTAGGTGAAAATGTACCGACATCCCTATACCCTGCACCATTGGGGGCACCTGGGTCAACAACTGTACCCATAAATTCACCATAGTTAACGTATAGAAATGAAATTCCGAATACACCGTAATCTCCATCAAAAGGATTAAAAGCAATTGCAGAGTGGATGTAATTGATATCGGCGATCCAGTTTACATTTCCTAATGAAAATGAAGTAAACTCTTTAATAGAAGCCATGGTTGCAGGATTATAAAAAATAGCAGACGCCGAAGCTAAATCCACAGCAGTAACCGCTTCCGAAAAGCCGCTTGTTCTGGCATCGGTGGATACACTAAGGAACTTCATACCTGTTTGCGCAAGTTTTTTATCTTGTGCATTTAAGGAATGAGTGAGTAATCCTAAAATTAGCATTGTAATAATTGTATAGTTTCTCATTTATTTACCCAAAATTTTTTTATCTGATAACAACAAATTTGGCTATATGGTTTTTACCTGTAGTCATATCAGTAATAACAGCTATGTAAATACCGCTTACAATTATTTGACTAGATGAAGTAACCTGGTACCAATACTCATCACCGCTACCGTTAGTATGTTCAATAGTTTTAATTAATTCACCCAGCTCAGAATAAATTTTTATTGTACATTGACCGGGGATATTATAGAATGCAATTTTATCTTGATCATTCACACCCGGAAAACGAACGCTACCCATTGCGGAAGCATTAAAAGGATTAGGTACAATTCTTATATCGCTCATTTGTTTACCTGCTTCTCTTTGAAGAGTGGCAGGGTCGTATGTTTGAGTATAATATCTGCCGCTTTCAAGCCTTCCTGCAGGTGTGCCTGGTCCGCTAGGTGTTGGAGCTCCGACTGCTGTTATATAATAGTAATAATTGAATCCTCGAATTAAATTTCTATCATCGTAACTTCTCTCGCTGGCACTAGCGGTTTGATAAATCATTGTATAATTACTGTCAACATTACCAAGAGCACGATAAATTCTAAATGCAACCGGTGGATTAGGATCGCTTGAACTTACATCCCACTTAAGAGAAATTCTATCACCGCCTGAATTAACTTCAAAAGTAGATGGGGGCATTGGCGGTTGAGGTATTTTCCATCCGGAATTAAAGTTTTCAGTAATTCTCTTGAACGTTAACATAAGAGAATCTTTTCCCTGCATTACAATTCTATTTTTTTCTATATCTACGTCTCTATTATTTTTGGGTCCCTTTTTATATTTAATACCGGCATCAAGTTGAAGTTTTCTTCCTATTCCATTCACAGCCTCGGCCATAACTATTCTAACACTTTCGCCAGGTTTGAGTGTGTAAGGACCATATCCATTATTAAAAGAAATACCGCCGGAGGCATTGCCAACATTAGGTGCGAGTAGTTGTTTTGCAAAATCCCCGCTTGGTTCAACTGCATCTGCATGTCTTGGTGATTTATGCCCGGCTGACATCAATGCGTATTCTTGAGTCATTCTATCTTTATTTAATGCATTAGCTCCGGCCAATAACATTGGGTGATCTGAATTTATATAGTCTGTAGTTTTTGGTTGAGTTATATCATCATTATCAAATGGAACAGTTCCACTAAGAGTCCTTGCAATTTTATCTGCATAAATAGTTAGCAGACCAATAAATTGTGTACCACCTAATCTCCCAACTGTATCAGCAGGATTATTATAAGCCGCTGCGGTACTATTAAGAGCCCAAATTGGCCCGCCAATATTATCATAGCTTACATCTTTACCTGGAAAATATCCGTGCCATGAAAATTGTGCTCTATACTTTTCATTTGTAGGATCGGTTTTTACACCATCCCCACGAGCATCATTCATAGTATTAATGCCCCAACCTGCAGCATTTCCGATTACATATCGAACAGATTTATTTACAGAATTTCTGTAAGTGAACCAAAAAAATGCATCTTTAATAGTATTGTTGGGAAGTTCAATTTCACTATCGGAATCGGTATTGCCTGTATTGGTAAAAGTGTATTCATAAATAATGTAGTTATCATTATACTGTTGAGCAAATTGGAATATCTTTCTTTTAACTGTAATTCCGAGTTGTGAATTAATTACATTTTCTATTACTCTATCGTAAAGAATTGTTTTATCAACTTTGTCTATTTCAACATTTTTTTGAAAAGACAAAGCTCCATTTACATATACATTTGATGCAGTAAACTTGGAAGTCAATTCCATTTTGATTGGATAGAAAGGATAGAATTGTGGTGGTCGGGGACCAGCAGTAACAACTTTGAACGGATAATATTGACCGTTTTCATCTGTAAAATCTTTTGCCCCAATCCACATTCCCCTAGCTGCCTGAATATCCTGGTAAGAATAAATTGCGGGCCATTGCATTCCAAATTGCTGGGTTCTAATAAATCCAGCTTCTTCTAATTCAGAACCTATTTCGGAATACCAATTGTGCAGCGAACCCGCAGACATCCAAACATTTTTGAATTGTCCATAAGTTACAAACTGGATACCGATTGATATTGCTAGAAGGAGCGGAAGACAATTTTTAATTCTGTAAAAAACTGAGTTCATTATTTCCTCAAAATTTTCTAATAAATATTAATTTAAATCGTAATTAATTTTTATTCCCCAAAAGATTGATCTTGGGTTTAAGAATGCCGAATACTCCAAATTAGGCATGTCTATATAAGATTTATTTTTTTCCCATTCTTCTTTTTGAGATTCACTAGCGTTTTCATCCCAAGGAATATAAGAACCGGTTCTAATATCGCCGGGTTTATCATTACCGGCAATGAACTTATAACTATTACCAAATTGCCTAAACTCTTCGGGCATATGAAGTGATCTCATGTAATCATCATAATCATTTAAGTCAGCAAAACCGGCTTTATAATCGAATGTCTTAATATTGAAAGCATTAATAATATCGGCAAAGAACTCGATATTAAATGGACCAAAATCAAATGCTTTGGAAATTCTTAGATCAACATTGAAATTATCTGTCCATTGAATGTTATTTTCAAATCCCGGTTTAACACCGCCCGGACCGGTCCATGAAAAATTTACGCCTGCCCGCCAAGAAGCTAATATATTCATTCTCAAATCTTCGAGCAGCTTTATACCAAAAATTTCCGGACCCCAATCAAGCGGAGTGAATAAATCTACATTAGCTCTTGCATATGGTCTTGGTATTGGTTTGCTCTGTTCAAAAAAAGCTTTATTCCTTTGATTCTCTCTTTGGATTGCTGGATTTTCTGAATTACTGCTTAATCCAAAATTTCCACTTGTGGATACTTGATAAGTATAATTAACAAAACCTCTAACCCAATTTCCTCTGTTTTTAGTAATGGTAGCTTCAAATCCTCTAATATCTTCGTAACTCTCTGGTTCAGGAATTGAATAACTAACCGAGTTATCTCTGCTAGTATATGTTACAAGTCTGGGTTGTTCAGTAATATCTTTATAATAACCGGCAACTCTTACTAAATACTCATCAAATAAATTATGCTCATAGCCTAATTCATAAGCAACAGTTTTGGGAAGCGGATTGTTGGGATCGGCTAATCTTGTAACTGCTTGAGTAACTGAACTTCTACGCAATAAGTAGAGATTTTCGGGAATAGGCATAGACCTGAAATGCCCGTAATTAAAATATAACTTGCTATCAACCGAAATAGGGAAAGCTATACCTAATCTTGGGCTTACATTAATTTTGGCTTTGGTTGCGTCTTTTTGCAATAGTGTATCAATTCCCGCGGAGAGAGCGCCGGATAGTGCTCTATCGTACGCATTTGTTAATACGAACCAGTCACCATTAGCATTGCTATAATCTACTCTAACACCAATATTGGCTATCATTCCTTCAAATTCCAATTTTTCTTGAACATAAAAAGCCCCTCTAATAGGGAATGTTCGCCATGAAGATTGACTGTTGTTGCTCGGAAGAGCTGGTTCAACTAAAGCATAATTCACTGCATTATCCGTATAAATAAATTCCAATCCGGCTTTTATATTATTATACTTATCAAGCTGACTTGCAATATCAAATCTTGCCGACCATGTACTTACTTTACTACTGTCTCTTGAATTACTAAAACCCAAACCCATATTCATAGAAGAACCAATTCCACTGCTTGTACCGCTATAATTCCCGAACGGAGCTTCATCAAAAAATAGTTGTCCGAACTCATTTACCTTTGCAGTATTTCTTGGAGTGCCCGGGTTCGTATCATATCGAGTTCCAAATTGATTTATAGTTACATCATAATATGTGCTTGAGTTTATTACATGTGTAAACTTTAAGCCATACCCTGAGATAAATTTCTGAGTCGGCGCCCAATAATCCGTTGCAAAAACTCTGGAGTCAAGATAGCTTGCACCTGATCGATTATCGAGTTCACCGGCAATTCCGCCTGCCGACCTAAAAATTCCGGCAAGCCCGCTTCTTGAACTTGTTGTTCCCCATTGTTTACCCATTATACCTTCAAGAGATAATTTCATGCCGGATTTCAAATCAGAAATCACTTTGAATTGGAAGTTATAATCATTATAAGAATCCTGTGATAAAGGAATCACATACATTTCTCTAGTAGTTCTATAAGAAGTAATAAAAGTAAGATCACCCAATGCCTCGCTTATAAATGGAACTGGACCACTAAAACTAAAGTCTGCATCATAATCTGGTTTTACAATATCCAACTGTCTTCTATGCTGCCATAAAAATAATCTTTGCGCAGCTTCCGGAGTTAGATCATTCGTAGGATCATTATCTGCAAGTAATTGTTGTGATACTTTATTCCAGCCTCTGAACGGTTGATATTGTCGTTTTGTATAATCATCCCAAACTCCATTATCGGTTCCCGTCCACGCAACAGCATCATCGATATATGATCTAATCCAATAAGAATTTGGCGAGTTAACAGCTTCTCCAAATTGTTTTCTTGCAGCAGTTTTGTACCTACCTAGGAATGAAACAGAATACTTTTTCTTATCACCCTCTTTTGTAACAACATTTACCAAACCGGAACGGACATTTCCAAACTCAGCATTAAATCCACCAGTTTGTATTTGAATTTCTTTTACGGAAGTAAAACTAATTCCCGTATACGGTGTGTTATCTCTTTCATCACGAAGGGTCATACCGTTAACAACGAATGCTGTTTGATCTGCCCCTCCGCCTCTTATTACAGGTCCAGAGGAGGTTGATAAAATACCTGCTTGAAGGTTAATCACGCTTTGCACACTGACGACAGGTAGGTTTTCAATTTCTTCAACATTTAGATTTACACGGCTTGATGCAACGTCTCTTTGAACAATCGGTTGTTGAGCAACAACAACAACTTCGCTTGCAAGAATAGCTTCTTCGCTTAAAATTATGTCAAGGTTGGTCGTCTGGTCAATATTGATTCTTACATTAGTGATCGTACGCGCTGAATATCCTATGCAAGTTGCTCTTACTGTATAAGTTCCTGGAGGAACATTTAATATTACATAGTAGCCCTCTACATCTGTAGAAGCTCCTAAAGTTGTACCCTGCAGAACTACGTTTACACCAATAAGAGGCTCTTTAGTTTTAGAATCGATAACTGTACCAGAGATTTTTCCAGTAGTTCCTGCCAGAAGTTGAGAAGCAAAAAACAAGGTAAGAATTGTGAGAAGTAAAAATTTTCTCATATTCAAAATCTCCTAAATTTCAGAATAATAATTCATATTTAATTAACTAACTTAATGGAGGATTTACATTACATTTTTTATCAAATAGAATCAATGTTTATTAATAATCGTTTTAATAAAACGAAATTTTACTTAATCAGCAACATTTTTTTACTTAAAATTTGGGAACCCGAGTGCAATACATAGATATAAATTCCACTCGGTTGATTTTCAGCATTAAATTCAACTGAATAAGAGCCTGTACTTAAATATTTATTTATTAATTCTCCAACCCTTTGCCCTAACAGATTGTAAATTTTAATAACAGTAAATCCGTTTTCGGGAATAAAAAATGAAATTATTGTATTTGGATTAAAAGGATTAGGATAATTTTGATTCAATACATATGATGTTGGTATTGATACATCATCTTCTATACCTGTAGAAGTACCAGTATTAAATTTGAATACATTTGCTAACGCACTTGAGCCGAAATCATTAACTGCCTTAACCGACCAAGTATAGAATTTCTTATCTTTTAATTTGCTGACTGTTAAGGAAGTATCGGTAACAACTGTATCGAGAATTGTTATTGATGGTACAATTGACAACCCTTCCGCTAATTGAAGTCTATATTTTACAGCGGTTTGTGATTTTTTCCAAACTAACTTTGTAGTTATAGCTGAGAGATATGATTTATCTATTGGTAACAATAATTGAGGAGGAACAGGAAATCCAGTAGAAAAACTTCGAACATCAGAAAAAATACTTTCTCCTGCTAAATTTGATGCTGTAATTCTCCAATAATAAGTAGAGAGTCCATTTAAATTTGTTACTGTTTTAAATGTATCCACAATGCTGTTCTGATTGACTATCAAATTTGTAAAATTTTTATCTGTTGCTATTTGCAGTCTATTATAATTCGAATGAAGGGTGTTTTCCCAAACCAACTTAACAGTATCTTTTTGATTAATTGCTAAGTCAGCTGGAGAAATAAGCAATGGTTTACCGGGAATAGTAACTTGAACCGGAACAACTAAACTCATCGTACTTTCATTATAATTTTTATCTAAAGAAGTAACCGCAAAGTACATAGTTCTAGATACATCATTAGTCTTTAATGCGGCATATGGTGTTCCAACAATATTATTTAGATAAGTAGAATTTTCAAGATCAGATGGATTAACAAAAGGAAAATTAAACTTATAAACCGCATACATTGAGGCAACATCACCATCGGATGCTCTTGAAGGTGCATTCCAAAACAACCCGTCTCCTCTAGCATTCGCTAATTTATCGTATCTTAAATTTTCTGGTGGATTCGGTTTTACTTGATCTTTCCAATCCATTCCCGGTATTAATGCCGGATTAGTAAAGTATTTATTTTTAAGTGAGTCAGTAAAACTTAATGTATTACTTGGAATGTGTTTAGCGCTAAATAAAACGATACCGTTTGTTTTGCTATTGCTTCTATTTGCTTTTAATTGGTTAGGTAATTCAGAAGTAGTATAGCTTCCATAAATATTACCGGAATAAAAATGTCTTCCATATTGTTTTGCAGAATCAGCCCACCAAGGCATAAGTTTATTATAATCCTGGCTTCCTCCAATTCTCCAATATAATTGCGGAATAATATAATCTACTGTTTTTTGTTTAAGCCAAACAATTGGATCTGCATAAATAACACTATATGCATCCATGCCGGTAATTCCAGATGGGACACCATTTTTCCAGATACCGAAGGGACTGATACCGAACTTAATTCTGGGGTTAATTGCTTTTATTGTATCGCTAATTGCCTTCATTTGAATATTTACATTATCTCTTCTCCAGTCCCCGATATTTGTAAATCCTCTTGGAAAAGCAGCAAACGTAGCTGCATCTTGATTTGAGATTTGATCCGGCGGGTAGGGATAAAAGTAATCATCAAAATGAATTCCATCAACATCATACTTATTAATAATATCAACAATCACGCTTACATTATAATTTCTAACTTGAGGCATCCCGGGATCAAGAAGATAGAGATTCCCAAATTTTAAAATCCAATCCGGGTGTAAATTTGTTACATGATTAGCAGCCCGAGTATAGACGCTAACTTGTCTTGCTCTATAAGGATTTAACCAGGCGTGAAGTTCAATACCTCTTTTATGAGCTTCATCAATAGCAAATTTCAGAGGATCAAAATCTCCTGCTGGGGGAACTCCTTGAGTTCCAGTAATCCAATATGACCATGGTTCAATTGATGATTTATATAGCGCATCACATTCGGGTCGTACCTGGAAAAAAACTGCATTTAAATTTGCATCCTTTACGGCATCAAGTAAATCAGTGAGTTGTTTCTTTAGAGTTTCAATGGGTAATCCGGTTGTAGAAGGCCAGTCAATATTTGCAACAGTTGCTATCCAGGCTCCTCTAAACTCTCTCTTAGGATTTGAAGATTGCGCTAAAATAGTAATCGTTTGTAATAGTAATACAATAGAAACTGAATAGACTATTCTTTTCATTTTGCAAGTTAAATTTAAAGATTCATTTAAAACTGAAATACAAAATTAATTTGTGAACAATCAAACTTATTTTCACTACACTAATGTGTAGTTTTACAAATTTTTAAAACCAAACAATAATATCAATACAAAATGAATTTGTGCGTTCTATAAATAGAATACAAATAATTATTAAAGAAGAAATAAAATTATTACAACTTTGAAAGAATTTTCAACTTTTGTCCTTTGTTAACTGCTTCAGCCCGACTATGAACATGAAGTTTTTCATATATGCTTCGGATATGATATTTTACACCGTCCACAGAAAGAAATATCTCTTCAGCAATTTTTTTGTATGATTTTCCTTCTGAAAGTAAATTTAATATTGTTGTTTCTTTTTCCGTAAGATTATCTTCAGTATATCTTGGTTTAAATTTGTGAAATGATTTCAGAACTTTCCGGGCAATTTGAGGAGTCATCGGTGATCCTCCTTTTACAGCCAATCGGATAGAATCAATTAATTCTTCAGGTGAAACAGATTTATGCAAATATCCGACAGCCCCGGCTTGAAGGGAACCAAAAATACTTTTATCATCATCTTGAATTGAGATCATTATTATCAAAACATTATTGTTAATACTGCTGAATATTTCTGCTCCTTCAATTCCGGAAATACCCGGTAACCCGATATCCAACAATATAACATCACATTTTTTAATAGATTCTGATTTGATAGCTTCTTCGCAAGAACTGAATGAATCCAGCACCAGAAAATCTTTTTCAGAACTTAGTGCTGTTTCCCAGGCTGTCCTTGCAAAAACATTATCTTCTATGATTGTTACTTTTATCATTTAGTATTTTTTTCTACGAAATTGAAAATTCTAATAATTATATAGTATTGTCAGTTAACTTTTTGTTTTTTGTGTCAAGATATTTTTAAATAATTTTTCCCATTTTCCATTTTCCATCAAACATCAACCATTGCGACTTGTCGCGCTATGCACTACCCACAAATGTAGAATATCATATTTTGATTGAGAAAAACCACTTTGTTCCGTGATTGATTGCTGTTGTTAATTTATAATTAGCTTTTAAAGTTTCGGCACGGTTTTTAATATTAACCAAACCATTACTGAATCCTTTTTCCGATTCATTAAATCCAATTCCGTCATCTTCTATAGATAAATCCAAAGTTTTCCCGTTAAAAAATAATTTAATACTTACATTTTTGCATTGAGCATGTCTGACTATATTCGTTAAAATTTCTTTGCAAATACACCACAAGTGCTGTCTCTTTTCCATCGAAATCGTCTTATTAAAATTATCGTTCGGTAATTCAATATTATAATTTATTTCCTTCGCATCTAACAAATCGGATGCGTATCTGTTAAACTTTATTAAAAATTTTCCCAATCCGTCTTCATCGGGATTTATAGTCCAAATTAGATCTTTAATTTTTTCCTGTGCATCAGCTGAACTTTCCAGAATTAGATTCAAATATTTTGGAGTACTTTCTGAATTACTACTATTCATTTCTTTTTCAATTGCTCGTACAAAGTATTGTATACTGGATAGTGTACCTCCTACTTCATCGTGAAGATTACGGGCAATTCTTGATCTGGTGCGTTCAATTCCGAGTAGTCTATTTAAGCGGATTTCATAAATCAAAAATATCACGAACAAAAATGATAAAATGGCAATAATCCTAAACCACCAAGTTTCCCAATACGGAGGTGTGATAATAATTGTTATTGAACGTTCAACATCGCTCCAGATACCGTCATTATTTGAAGCCATCACTTTTAAAATATATTTACCGGGATTCAAATTAGTAAATTTTGCATTCCTATTATTTGCATCTACAAAAACCCATTTATCTAGAAACCCTTCAAGTTTGTACGCATATTTATTTTTAGAAGGTATTGCAAAATGAAGTGCAGAAAATTCGAAATTAATTACTTTGTCTTTATAAGAAAGAACCACTTCCTCTAATTCGTTGAGCGGTTTTGTTAAAAGAGAGTTCTCTCCCATCTTAGCTTCTTGATCCATTATTGTAAGATTAGTAAATGCAATTTGAGGTTTGTAAGGATTGTCTTTAATGTCATCTGGATAAAAAGAAATCAGCCCTTTTGAAAAACCAAAAAACATTCTTCCATCATTATTTTTTAAATAAATATTTTCGTTTAACTCCATGCCGGGTAAGCCGTCCTTAGTATTATAGTTCTTAAATATTTTTTTTATCGGATCGAATTTACTAATACCGTCGTTTGTTCTAATCCACAAATTTCCTTTCTCATCTTCCTGAATACTATAAACTGTATTATCACCTAATCCTTGATTAGTATTGTATTGCTCAAAATTATTTTTTCCCCGGTTATATCTGTTTAATCCTTGATAAGTACCAATCCATAAATCACCGGATTTTGATTCATATATATTATAAATCCTATCATTCGAAATACATGTACTGTCGTTGGGAATTACACGGTAGTGCTTAAATGTTTCATCATTTTCGTTATAAACATCAAGTCCACCGTAAGTACCAATCCATAAAAATCCATGGCTATCTTCAAAAACGGAGATTACTCTGGAATCGCCGAGTGAATTAATATTTTCTTCAAAGTGATTAAATTTTTTAAATATGTTTTTCTCAGGATTATACAAATTAAGACCACCAGCCATTGTTCCAGTCCAAAAACGATTTTTCTTATCTATATAAAACCATTTGACAAAATTATTACCTTGCGAAGGAGTTCCGTCATCAACATACTGAACATTAATAAACTCGTTTTTTTTAATATCGTAATAGTGTATACCGTTGTAGCTGCCGACCCATAAATAATTTTTCTCGTCCAAATAAAAATTTGATGAAAGAAAAGTGTGGAATCCTTTTTTTGAAACGACCTCGCCGAAAAATTTTATTTTTCTGTTTTTACTTTTGTAAATGGTCGAATCACCGGGTCCTGCCCAAAGTATTTTTTCCGTTATATATTTTGAAGGAATAGCATAAAGATTATCGAGCGAAGCTTTGTAATTCTCGTTGAAATTTATCACTTGAAATTTTTTCTTCATCGAATCAAATTTGTTTACTCCAGCAATTGTTCCAACCCAAACAACACCTGTTCTATCCTTGTAAATTGATCTTATTTTATTGTCATTAATTGTGTTATGATCGTTAGGATTAGAATATATATCGGTTTTGGCGAAAGTGTTTTTATCAAATTTAAACAAGCCACTGTAAGTACCCACCCAAATAGATTCTTCATCTTCGAATAATTTTCTGACATTCATATTATCCGGTTTAATTGGAAAATGTAAATCACTTTTAACATTGTGGAAATTCTTCTTTATTCTGTCGAACAGATCAACACCACCGCCAAAAGTCGCCACCCAAAAACGTCCCTTATCATCTTCAAGAAATTCCATTACCTGGTTATGACTTAAGCTGTATTCATCGAGAGGATTATTTTTATAATGTATGAATTTCTTTTCAGCTTCAATAAATAAATTCATTCCATCGAAAGTTCCGACCCAAAAATTCTTAAATTTATCTTCATATAAAGCGCTTACCATATTACTGCTGATTGAATTTGAATCTTCCTTTGCATGGTTGTAATGAATAAAGGTTTCTTTAACCGGATCAAAGAGATTTAATCCTCCGCCTAAGGTTGAAATCCAAATCCTTTCTTTTGAGTCTCTGTACACTTTAAAAACAATATTGCTACTTATTGAGTTTAGATTATTTGGATCATGTATGTACCGTTTAAATTTTCCGGTTTTACTATTAAACTTATTTAGACCACCTCCTAATGTGCCAGCCCATATTACTCCGTTCTTGTCTTCTAAGAGACTAAAAACATGATTGTAACTAAGACTGTTGTGATCATTAACTTCGTTTTTATAATAAACACAGTTATATCCGTCGTATCTGCATAATCCGTTTTCTGTTGCCATCCAAACAAAACCGATACTATCCTGCAAAATATCATTTACATTTCCGGGAATAAGACCTTGTTCTTTCGCAATTCTATCAAACATGATTTTTTGATATTGCGCTTTGTACACATTAAAAAAGGCAAGAAAAAATAAAGTAGTAATAAGCAATATTTTCTTAAGTCTATTAAGCATACAAATATGATTTGAGAAAAAATTTATTCACATGTTCCTATTCGGTATTCAATTCTCTAAAAGACCGGTTAAAAATAAATGTTTTTTCGATGTTAAAATAATATACATTTCTTTTGAAAAAGATCAATACGACAATTAACAATACTCAAAACCAACCTCAGATAATTAATATTAAAATCAATATTAAAACTACCCAATTATGTAGTTGGAATTATCTTGCCTTAATTATCTTCCCAATTAGTTGATACGAATATTTTGTGAAATAACTTTACCTCTAACATAAAATATGATACGGAATTATTATGGCAAATAAAATATTTGGTAAAATTGTTATTGTTTTACTAATAGTTATTTCAGGTTGTACTGCTTTGAAACTTGATAAATCCGAAAATTCGTTGCCGGATACTCCTAAGGTAGAACGAGAATTTCGCGGAGCTTGGATTGCAACAGTTGCCAATATTAATTGGCCTAGCAGAAAAGACCTTACAACCGAAGAGCAAAAAAAAGAAGCAGTTAGAATACTCGACAAACTTAAAAATGATCATTTCAATGCTGTGATATTCCAGGCACGTCCTCAATGCGATGCGTTTTATAAAAGTGATATTGAATCTTGGTCATATTATTTAACCGGCAAACAGGGAAAAGCACCCGATCCATATTACGATCCTTTGGAATTCTGGATAGATGAAGCACATAAGCGCGGTTTGGAATTGCATGTTTGGTTAAATCCTTACAGGGCGCATCATATTGAAGGAGGAGAAATCACCGAATTTTCAATTGTTCAAAATCACCCTGATTGGGTTGTAAAATTAAAATCAGGTTATTGGTGGCTTGATCCAAGCAAAAAGGAAGTTCAAGATCATTCTTACAATGTTGTAATGGATATCACTAAAAGATATGATATTGATGGAATTCATTTTGACGATTATTTTTATCCATATCCTTCATATAATAATGACGAAGATTTTCCCGATGAGGAAAGTTGGAAAAATTATTTGAATAACGGCGGTAGTTTAAGCAAAGCCGATTGGAGACGTGAAAGTATTAACGTTTTCATTCAAAGAATTTATAAAGGCATCAAAGAAATAAAACCGAACGTGAAGTTCGGATTAAGTCCGTTTGGAATTTGGAGGCCTAAACATCCGGAATCAATTGAAGGATTTGATCAATATGATAAATTATATGCCGATGCAAAATTATGGATTAATGAAGGATGGGTTGATTATTGGGCGCCTCAACTTTATTGGAAAATCAGTACCATTCCGCAAAGTTTTCCAATTCTTTTAGGATGGTGGAAAAATGAAAATTTGAAAGGCAGACATTTTTGGCCAGGTATCAATATTGATAGAGATAATAACGAATTAAATACCTTAGAAGTAATTAATCAAATAATGATTATAAGGGGAATGCTGCCTGATTCACCGGGTAACTTGTGTTGGAGTGTTGCACCTATACTTAATTACAAGGAGCTATCCGATGCTATCGTAAATGGCCCTTATAAAAAACAAGCTTTAGTTCCGAGAACTCCATGGTTCAAAAATGCACCTCTCGCCTCACCGGAAATTACTACTTCAAAAGAAATTGATAAAATTAAAATATCGTGGACACACGAAAATAAAAATACAGTTTTTCACTGGGTGGTCTATTTCAAATACGGTAATAGGTGGGATTACATAATTTTAAACAGCGATACTTTTTCTTATGAAGTTCCTCTAATTTCCGAATACAAGTTCATTAATGATAATGATAAAGAAGTTGTTAAAAAATACGAACTAAATGTAATTGCGGTTTCTGCTGTGGATAGAATAAGTAATGAAAGTATTCCGGCTGTTTGTAATATAAAATAACATACGATTTCCATTAAGTTGTTTGAATTTCAGTAATAACATTCTTTGTTTCTAAATATTGTAAAAAGTATTATCATATATATAATACTTGGACAAATTTGATTTTTCAGATGCCTTAATATCTTTTGGAGACAAAATGAAAAAACATTTAGGTTATTTTGCATTAATTATTATGCTCGCAACCGCATGTTCTACTATCGTTGACGTTGCAAAGAAAGAGACAGTAACCAAATCGAAATCCTTCCAATATTATAAAGATAAAATTCTATTTCTGAATTTTGAAAACGAGAATTTAACCGAATCCGACACAATCAAAAATAAAATTGCGGATGGAATTACAGCAGCAGCAAAACAAAATTTTGATGCTGTTATATTTAATGCGAACAACCTTTCCAAATCGCTATTAACTTCTTCAATTGCAGAATTAACATTTATAAATATTCTTCGGTTTGCAGGAGATCTTGCACATAGCAATGGACTTGATTTTTTTATTGAAATTAATTTCAGCGAATTGAATAGATCAACCTTTCCACCCTTCCGAAATATGATCATTAAAAATAATATTAATATGCTTGTTAAAAACTGCGAGTTCGACGGATTTTATTTTAGCGGAATTAATCTTTCTTCAAAAGATGATAATGATCTATTCGAAGATATTGTTGTAGAATGTATGATGTTAAAACCTTTTTTGATTGTTTCTATTTCAAGTAAATTAAGTGACGCTGAAACGCAATTGGTAGACAAATACGTGGAAAAAGGAATAATAGATTTTTTATTTGATGATGAATTGGGTTATTTGATTAAATACAATAAGTTCATAACTGTCAACGAAAATGAAAAAATTCTTAAAAATTATTTGAAAAGATTTTCACCAGATCATTTTATTACATTAAATCTTTCGGAAGTTATTGATAAAAATGATACTGATGCTATTATATTAAACGAAAATAAGACCAAGCAAATTAATCATGGTAAGAAGCTAAGTTTTATATTAACGGGTAAAAGCGATTCTCTTAAACTGAAAATCGGGAATAATATTTACAACATTTCAACAAGTGATTGGGTAATTCCATACAATTATTTATTAAAGAAAGACAACACAGTTAGCCGTTACGAAACCTGGGTTGAGTTCAGAAGACCTTTTGCTAATATTACAAGTAATGACTTCTACAATTTACTTTGCAAAACTAAATATCCTTCTAAAGTGTTTATTAATAACGATTCAGTGAAAATTTATAAAACAGGTATCTTCTTCAAAAAGATAAAATTGAAAGATGGATTGAACAAATTAAGAGCAGAAGTAAAGGAAGATAACGGTGAAACGGTCATTTATGAAGATCGGGTTTTATTTCAGAAAAAAGATCCATCTACTATGGATTTGAAATTGGCGATCAATGATAATTCAATAGAGCCAGTAGAAAATATTACCCTTATGCCAGAAGATTATTTAACAGTTTCATTCAACGGTACAAAATCTCAGAAAGGATTTGTTGAAATAATTCCGGGTGGTTTTACCTTTGAATGTTTTAGAACTGATTACAGCGGGTCAAGTCAATATAAAATTCAAATACCTTTGAAAAATTTCTCGCATGATCAAAAGTACAGCATCAAATTAATCTTGAAAGCAATTGAAAATAATTCCACTCAAAATTCAGTTGAGAAAATTCTTAATCTTAATTTATCAGTTAAAGATTATTCTGATTTTCCAACATTAACAACCATTTCAGATAATTCCATTTTAACATTCACATTAGCACCTATAAGATTAGGCGCTCCGGTAAGAAGCGAACTTCCGAAAAACGTAATTTTAAAATCAAACGGGATTTTTGGAGAAAATTATAGAGTACATTTGAGTGACAGTGAGGAAGGATATATTAATCGCGAATTTGTTAAAGAGCTTCCGGCCACTTCAATAATTCCCAGCTATTTTATTAATCCAATTTCAAGTTATCCTACGGATTCTGCCGATATTATTAAAATACCATATTTGGAAAGCGTACCATACGATATTTATCCAGATCCTGGGCAGAAAAGAATTATCATTAATTTATATGGTGTAAAAACAAGCAGCACTTGGATTATTCATAGAAATAATCTTCGTTATGTTGATAAAATTACATGGCAGCAAACATCTAAAGAGACTTATAAAATTTATGTTAATCTAAATACATCAAAAATTTGGGGTTACGATTTAAAGCAAAACGGAAAGGAATTAATTTTTAGAATAAAATATCCCCCGACTTATAATTTAGAAACCAATTTACCATTGAAGGGAATAAAGTTTTCTCTCGAAGCCGGACATGGAGGAAGTAACCTTGGTGCAGTTGGATTATCCGGATTAAAAGAGAAAGAAATTAATTTGAAACTATGCAAAATGCTTGAGTCTCTTTTAAGGAAATATGGTGCAGAAGTATTGCAAGTTAGAGATTCAGACAAAGATATGACTCTTATTGAAAAAAGAGATCTCGTAACAAATTCTGATGCAAACATTCATTTAAGTATCCACGCAAATTCAAGTGAACCGACAAATGAATTTTTAGGAACATCTGGCACTTGTACTTTCTATCATAATCCATTCTGGGCACCGTTAGCAGAAAAAATTTACCATAGATTAATAGAATTAGATCTCAAACCTTTCGGTTCTGTTGGATCATTCAATTACCGTGTTACAAGAATGTCTGATATACCAGCTATATTAGTAGAACAGGCTTTTATGTCGCATGCTGAAGATGAAGAAAAACTATATGATGATAATTTCCGTCAGCAAATGGCTGAAAAAATTTATAATGGTATTCTTGATTATTTAAAGTTCATGAAGGATTGATCTGAAAAATTAGTAACCTTTTTATCATTTCTGCGGTAGAGAAAAAATGGAAAAGAAATACTTAATCGGTTTAGATGGTGGCGGGACAAAAACAAAATGTATAATAACCGATTTTAATTTGATTCCTTTGTATACATGCCAAGGAGGTCCATCCAATTTTCTTTTAATAGGAACTCAACAAGTATCCGAGACTATTTTTTCTTTGATCCACGAATCAATAACATACTTGAAGATTTCACTGGGTGATGTCGCTTCAATATTGATCGGCACTACTGGAGCCGGCAGACAGAGTGATGCTGAAAAATTAAAAGCCGATTTTATACAATATGCTCAGTCAAAAGGTTATTCATTCAAATCGTTTAACGTAGATAGTGACGCACGAATTGCTCTAGAAGGTGCTTTTTCTAGTGGAATAGGTTTATTGTTAATTGCAGGAACAGGATCCGTGATTTTCGGAAAAGATAGAAACCACAAAATACACCGTGTTGGTGGATTTGGAAGATTAATTGGTGATGAAGGTAGCGGAAACACAATCGGCAGACGTGGATTAAACCAAGTCGCTAAACAATTCGATGGAAGAGGTGACAAAACTTTATTAACTGAACTCTTAATACGCGATTTCGGAATTACAGATTCATCTCAATTAATAACTGAAGTGTACAGAAATAATTTTGACACCGCTTCATTCGCTCCAAAAGTAATTGAGGCAGCTCAAAATGGAGATAAAATTGCAAATAGAATTTTGGAAGAAGAATCAGATGAGCTATTACTACATGTCAAATCAATTAATAATATGATTTGTGAAGAAACACTAAAATTATGTTTAATGGGAGGAACAATTGCAACTGATAATTATTATTCTGCAATGTTTAAGAAAAAAATTGAGGTTCAATTACCAAACGTAAAAATTGTATCGGCTGAAAATCCTCCGGAAATTGGAGCGGCTTTCATGGCGAAAAATATGTTATAATGTAGAAATCTTAGTGAAATAATCTCGGAGAAAATTTTAATGACGAAGCAAAAACCAACAAGCAGAAATCCATGGGCGTGGGTGCCATCTTTATATTTTACCGAAGCAATACCGTATGTAATGGTAATGTCTGTTTCAACTATTATGTATAAGAACTTAGGTTTTCCTAATGCCGATATTACATTTTTCACAAGTCTACTTTACTTCCCATGGGTTTTAAAATTTGCATGGGGTCCTTTCATAGATATGTTTAAAACTAAAAGATTCTGGATAATAATTATGCAGCTTATTATTGCTATTACATTATTTGGGATTACTTTAAGCTTACAAACTACGATGTTTTGGAGTCTGACTTTAATTGTTTTTGCTTTGATGGCATTTGCATCTTCAACTCATGATATCGCAGCCGATGGGTTTTATATGCTTAGTCTTGAACAACACCAGCAAGCTGCATTTGTCGGGGTTCGTTCAACTTTTTATCGGATTGCTACTATAGTTGGTTCGGGATTACTAGTAGTTATTGCAGGTCAATTAGCTCCTACGATGGGTATTAAGAATGCATGGTCAATTGTATTTATTATAGCCGGAATAATATTCATACTTCTATTTGTTTATCATAAATTTATTCTTGCATATCCACTTGAAGACAAAGGAACTATGAAAGATAAAAAAATGAATGGTTCTCAAATTGGTCTTTTATTTGGTGGATTTATTCTATTTGCTGGTATTTTTTGTTTAGCTTTTTTTCTTATTAGCTTCATTCTTTCTTTGTTTGGAGTTGTAACGCCATGGAAAACAATTATATCAACAATTCTTTTAGTAATAATTTTTGTAATTCTGGTCAGAACTTATATTGCAACTTATGTTGAAAAATTTGAAAAGTCGGAAAATAAAAATGAAATATTACTGCCATTCATAGAATTTCTAAAAGCTTTTGTAATATTTATGCAGAAGAAGGACATTTGGAATATTCTTGCTTTCCTTTTTTTCTTCCGTTTTGCAGAGGCTCAACTTGTTAAACTTGTTCAACCATTTCTACTTGACCCAAGAATAAAAGGTGGACTTGGACTTACAACTTCGGAAGTGGGAATCGTTTATGGAACAGTTGGTATAATTGCGCTTACCATTGGAGGTTTAATCGGAGGATATGTGATTTCCAAAAAGGGATTGAGGTGGTGGTTATGGCCAATGGTATTCATAATGCATACGCCCGATCTTGCTTTTGTTTATCTTTCACAATATCAACCAACCAATTTTTTATTAATAAACCTTGCAGTTGCCTTTGAACAATTTGGTTACGGTTTTGGTTTTACTGCATATATGATGTTTATGATTATGATTTCTCAAGGAGAACATAAAACAGCACACTTTGCAATCTGTACCGGAATTATGGCTTTAGGAATGATGCTATCCGGAATGCCCAGCGGTACTTTACAAGAACAGTTTGGATACCAGAATTTCTTTTTATGGGTAATAATCTCTACCATCCCTGGATTTATTGTTGCAGCTTTGGTGAAAATTGATCCTGAATTCGCTAAAAAGAAATTAGCTTAATTAAAATATTTTGAGATAATTATGAAAAAAACATTAATCATTTTTTTATTTTTTTTAATCTCGTGTATTCATTTACATGCTCAGGAAGTGAAAGTGACTCCAGTTACTAAAATCATCGAAGTGATAAAAACCAAATATGCCCCGGATAAAAGATTAGCAATTTTTAATGTATCTGCTATGGATAGCGCGAACATTTTTATTTTATCGGGTGAAACAAATATTCCGGAAGCAAAACATGATTTGCTGAATAAACTAAAGAACCTTAATCTGAATTTTACCGATGAAATCCATTCGTTACCCGAACAAAATCTCGGCGACAAAATATATGGTCTCGTTAACATATCCGTCGCGAATGTCAGGTCAACTCCAGATCACGCTGCAGAATTAGCAACACAGGCACTACTCGGGACACCAGTCAAAGTTTACAAAAAAGCTTCAGGTTTTTATCTAATTCAGACACCAGATAATTATATTTCATGGGTAGATGAAGACGGTATTACACCAATGAATAAAGCTCAATTGGATGAATGGTTGAATTCGGAAAAAGTTATTTACACTAAAGAATATGGTTTTTCTTTTTCCGAACCAACTGAAATATCACTTCGGGTTTCAGACTTAACAGCAGGAAATATTTTAATTAACCTCGGTGTGGAAAATAAATTTTACAAAGTTAAATACCCCGATGGAAGAATTGCCTTCATAGAAAAGAATAATTGCGAAAATTTTATTACATGGTTGAATAAAAATAATCCGACTGAAACTGATATTGTTTCGACTTCACAACTGTTTATGGGAATTCCATATTTATGGGGCGGAACTTCGGCTAAAGGAATGGATTGCAGCGGTTTTACAAAAACAGTTTATTTTTTAAATGGAATTGTACTTCCACGAGATGCCTCGCAGCAAGTAAACACTGGTATTTTGGTGGATACGCAAAACGGATTTGATAATTTGCATCCCGGTGATTTATTGTTTTTCGGTTTCCATGCAACAGATTCTACTAAAGAAAGAGTTACTCATGTTGGAATATGCATTGGTGATTTAAAATTTATCCATGCTTCCGGCAGAGTAAAAATTAATTCACTTGATAAAAACGCGGCAGATTTCAGTGAGTTTCGTCTGGATCATTTTATTCGAGCCAAAAGAATTCTGAATTCAATAGACAAAAACGGAGTCTTCTCAATAAAGAAAAATAAATTTTATCTGGGAGATATTTAATGAAACAAAATCGTCGAGATTTTATAGTTAACTCCGGATTAATTGGTGGAGCGTTATTAACAAGCGGATTAAATACAAATATTTTTTCAAAAAATATTAAAATCATAAAAAAGAATTCTAACATGAAACTAACATTTAAACCTTACACTCTGCAATTAAAACATGTTTTTACATTAGCAACAAGTTCCCGAACAACAACACCGGTAATGCTGACTCAAATAGACTATGAAGGAATAACTGGATACGGTGAAGCTTCAATGCCTCCTTATTTAGGGGAGTCTCATGAAACAGCATCAAAGTTTTTATCTAAAGTAGATCTCTCTCAATTCAAAGATCCGTTTGAGATGGAAAGCATATTGGAATATGTTGATAGTGTTGATGCATTAAATCCGGCTGCAAAAGCTTCTGTTGATATTGCACTTCATGATCTTGTTGGAAAATTAATTGGAAAACCATGGTATAAGATATGGGGCTTCAATAAAGATAAAACGCCATACACTTCATTTACAATCGGTATTGATACAAGTGAGGTTGTTAAACAAAAAGTAAAAGAAGCGGAAGAATATAAAATCCTAAAGGTAAAACTGGGTCGCGAAACCGACAAAGAAATGATAAACACAATCCGTTCAGTTACTGATAAACCGATTACAGTTGATGTTAACCAAGGATGGAAAGATAAATTCTTTGCTTTGGATATGATTAATTGGTTAAAAGAAAAAAATGTGAAGTATATTGAACAGCCAATGCCTAAGGAAATGATAAATGATATGGCATGGCTAACAGAAAAAAGCCCGCTTCCGACATTTGGAGACGAATCTGTACAAAGAATTCCCGATGTAGTAAAAGCCCACGGAGTTTATTCCGGCATTAATATTAAACTGATGAAATGCACAGGTCTGAGAGAAGCACATAAAATGTTGACTCTTGCAAAGTCTTTGGGTATGCAGATAATGTTGGGCTGTATGACTGAAACATCGTGCGGTATTTCGGCAGTTTCTCAATTAGCTCCGGAAACACAATGGGCAGATCTTGACGGTAATCTTCTTATAAACAACGATCCATTTATTGGAACGAAAATTATTAATGGTAAAATAACGCTGACTGAAAATCCCGGGATTGGATTATCTCAAGTTTTACCGCACTAAATATTTTTTCCAAATAATGGAATTAAAAAATATTCTGTTTCTATTCCGTAACCTTTTTTAACTCTCTCGTATGTGTATAAAACTCATCAAGACTAAGTTCTTTAAGGAACAAAATTCCTTTAGCTGCTCTAATTCTCGGGTGCGGATGTTTTAAGAAAAAATCTTTCCCTAAACATTCTCTTAATACGTTATACTGTTCAACTTGAATTTTTTGTACAAGCCGGTTGAATGGTCCATCATATTCCCAACTTGGAAAACTCGCTCCCTTTTGAGAGCTAAAGCTTTTCATAAATTGGTTTTCAAGAATTGCGAATGAGTTTAAGCTTACAGGCACATAGATGTTCGCTTCTGCCGGATGGAACCGATACCAAACATTCCTATAGCCCCAAATTTTAATGTTAGAATTACCCGAATATTTTACATAAAGTTCCAATGCTTCTGCAATTGCCTGCATAACTTTATAATGTGTATCGGGACCGCTTCCTTCCGGATCAAAAGCTACCGTAACAATTGTTGGCTTAATCTTTTTCATTAATTCAAAAATCGGTAATACATCCCTATCAATTTCAGGCACTTCGGTAAAAATATCTCCTTGATAAAAACCGAGTCGTAAATGAGAAACATCCTCAACACTAAAACCATAGTATCCCCAAAATATTTCGCTCTCAAATTCTCTTTGCATACCTTTCAGTTTTTGTACATAAGCAATATCTTTTTTCCCGGGGTATTGAGTTCTAAAATAATTTATCAATTCGTTAACTCTATCTTTTAGATATACCAGATTTTCTTCTTCATAAATTTCCATAATATTACGTAATAATCTTCTTGCCGAAGCTTCATTCTGAAGAGTGCGGCTGTGTCCGGCTACACCATCGAGATAATGCATTACATCGCGGTTTTTACCTTCAACATTTTGGCGGTTAAAATAATTTTCACTGAATTTTTTAACGAACGTACCTGAATTTAAATAGGCCGACAAACTTTCCATCAATTCAAGCATGAAAGAATTTGTGACTGCTGTAAATCCGCTTGTTAAATATGAAAAGTGATGTTTGTTCAAAGGGGTTCTTACCAAATGTGTTATATATGGTAAATATGCCAATTCAATATCATCATGGTGAGGAGCCGTATGAAATATTACTTCATTTTCAATTACCCTCATTCCCTTTTCAAGCCGGCTTGTTAAATTTTCTTCAATTCCTTTGGTAATTTGTTCAGGTGTTTGTTTCAATTTGTTCAAAACTAGATTTGTAATTTTATTGTCATTGAAATCTTCTTTTTTCAATCCGGAAAGTGTTTTAGATTTTTCTACAACAAGATTAATAATACTACGTTCAATGGAATACTGACTAATAGGCGATTCATTTTCAGCTTCTATAAATCGTCTTTCTCCCAATCTCAATGCGGCACCGTGCGTTAAATAGAATCTGGCATTTTTAAGTTTTTGTAAAGCGGTAGCAGGGTATTTATTAGAAAATGAATTTTGAATTGAATCTCTGACAATATTTGCTTTTGCCTCTCCCGCAGCAATGATGATCGCAGTAGCATTGTTATTATAAGCTATTGTTTCAAGTCCTATTGTAATCACAAGTCGATTACGCGCTATTTCAATTCCACCAAGATCAACTGCCGCAGCTGCCTGTGTTTCATAATTTGTTTGGATCAGCCTTGTAGTTGAAAAGTGATCGCTTCCCTGTACATTAAAACCGATGTGACCGTCAGGACCAATTCCGCCGAGGAAAAATCCGATTCCACCCATCGCGCGTATTTTTCTTTCATAATTTGAACAATACTCGTCAACAATTTCAATTGTTTCTTTTTGTAATCTTTCTAATCTGGAACTTGCCCAGCGTGTCCTTAATGAAAGATCAACTTTCTGCTCTGGGAAGATTTCATTAAGTGATAAATTTTCCGCTGTTGGAATTTTATTAATATTCATCAATAATGCGTTTTTCGGATTAAGACCCCACAGACGGAAATAAAAGTTTTGGATGTAATAGTAGAAACTGTTATGCTGGTTACTATCAATGGGATAAAATTCATCTATTTGAACAAATCTAAGATTTTCCAGAGTCGGTTTTTTTGTTGCGTTAATACCAACTTCTTTAATTAGATTTTGAATCGGTTTAGTATCCCATTCCTTAAGAATTTTTGTAACCCATTTAATAAAATGTTCGGGGGTTTTGCCAGTTGGAAGAGAAATTACACCATCTTGATTTTCAATTATCCATTCGATAAAACGTAATGCCGTAAGTTTACCAAGCTCGGGAAAACTTTCTACTTGAATAACCGGAATCTTTTCAACCGGTTCATAGATAAATTCTTTTCCCGATAGGGTAAGATAATATTGTTCTACTTTTGATTGTGGTTGTTTTTGGTTTTTATCTTCTACTATTTTTTGTGTTTTAGGCATATCTAAATCTCTCTAAATTTATTTTTACTTCTGTAATCGTTACACTGCGAAAAAAAATTGTAATTGCTTAATTGTTTTTTACACTTATTATCATAGAGTGCTACTTTAACAATATTAGTTTTTTGCTATCCGTAAAATTACCCGATTGAATTCTGTATATATACATTCCGCTTGCTAATCCTTTTCCGTTAAACTTTACTTCATGATTACCTGGTATTTTGTCTTCATCAACTAGAGTAGCAACTTCACGACCGAGCATATCATACACTTTTAAAATAACATGTTGTAGAGACTCGCCGCGGCGAGTCTCTACGGGAATTGTGTATTGAATTGTTGTTGAAGGATTAAAAGGATTCGGGTAGTTCTGTGCAAGATGGAATTCTTCCGGTATAATCTTCTCCTCATGAACATCGGTAATTATATTTGAGATGCATTCATCAAAAAATATTTTCCCGTTGAAACTACCGCCGCCGGTTTGAACTATATCAATACTCTTAAATTGTATTGCACCTGTTCCCAGAATTTCGTTCAATAAAATTTTCTTTAATTTCCACCCTGTCCAACTAATAGTATCAATTTTTACTTTTTCTTCACTCGAGTTCCGCCTTGAAAATCGGTATTCCAATATATTTTTACTATTATCTCCGAACACCCATATACCAAAACCTGCAGGAGAGCTTTCTCCCAATACTATTGGATTTAATAAAGCTAATTCAACTACTCCGTTATTCCCGGAAAAACCGTATTCAAGTTTCCCGGAATTATCACCGCTCTTTTTTCTTAAACTGTAAATTTCAAAGCTGGTTTGAGAATTAATTATACCTGTAGTATTCGGAGCTAATAAAGGAGACTGCCAAACATTGGCTGTTTCAAATCCTTCTAAAATATTTCCGGTAAATGTGTAGTTCTTTTCTGTTTTAAATTCAATTATAGCTTCTTGAGGGAAAGTTACATATTCAACATCACCTATCCCTGCTTTCAGTGTGATTCTATAAAGAGTATTATTATTCAAAGGAACTTTAGATTCAAAATCTATTATCCCGATACTATATTTGCTTTGATTTGCCGTAACTAATATCCGATTTCCCTCACTATCTGTTAATGTAACTTTGTTTGCTAATGTTGAGGCATCTATTCCTCTATCGAATTTAACGCTTATCAATACGGATGTGGAGATATCTGTTGCATTGTTAACGGGGTATGTGGAAACTAAGATGAGCTTTGATCTGGTTGTAAAACTAAAAGATTTTTTTTGAGGTAAATAAATTCCAAAATGAGTTTTGGCAGATGTTGAAATTGTAACCAAATATTTACCACCGGGTAGATAACTTTTGGATGGTGTAAAAGTTAGTTTTTTGAAATCAGTATCCCATTTGAAACTTCCGGTTACGGCTGGCGATATTGAAAATGCATTCTGCGTTTCGATTGTGTTCATACGAATATCGAAATCAATAACAATAGGCGCGGTATTACTCACTTCATTAACACTATCGGCTGGAGAATAGCTAAGCACTTTCGGTGGATCGAGAATTGGATTCAATATCATAAGTTTATCAATAAAGACAGATTCATTGGCTTTTACAACAACAGAAGCCGAATCGGTTTTCATTTTTTCATAATCAAAATATAATTTGTAATTACCGGGTGTCAAATTATCGAAGAAGTAATATCCATTGTTAAATTCATCGCCAGCGTAAGTTTTCCCACCGGGTTCTAACCTTACTTTTATTTTATTAAGTGGTTTATATCTATCATTTGTACTACTAATTGGCTGATATGAAGCAGGTACTGTTTCCAATTCATCTCTTAGAATACCAGCTGCAATTCCATTTGGGAATCCCGCGACCTTAAAATATTGTAAGAATGCACGTGCAATTGCCCATGCTTCATGTTTAAGATAGCTTTCGTTTTTCAATCTCCAGCTTTCAGGCGTATAATCATGAAATGATCCTTCTGAAAGTGTTCCTGGCATTGACAGTGGATTAAGTACGCCTAAATTATAACCTAAGAAACTCATATCTCCGCGGTTCTGAGTTGAAGTAGTTCGATTTACAGCATGTATTTTGAGAGCCATTATAGCGCCCATTTCTTTAGCTGCAATTGTAGCCGGACTCGAATCGGTGCCTTTAAATAACATTAAGGTATAATTACTTGCAGCATTAAATGCGTTGCTGTGTATAGAGTGGAAAAAATCAACATTATTTGTATTTGCAAGAGCGGCAATTTGAGAAAGCGGAAGATCATCTGCAGATGTATTTGTAACGCGAGACATGATTACCGTTGCACCTAAGTCTTCAAGCATTGCTTTCAAGTACAAACCTTTTGAAAGATTACCTTCCGATTCCCAAAAAGTGACTCCGTTACCCAGTGGAATTTCTCTATCATTGCTATCGTGTCCGCCGTGTCCGGGATTAATATAAATTTTATAACCGGCTAATGATTGAGCGTTGAAACTTGATAATCCACAAAAGGATAATCCAATTATTAATAATATTATTCTTTTCATATGATCTTCGGCTATTCGTACTTAAGTTTAATTTTTCGGATTTGTCCATTATCAGTATTGTAATAAATATCTGCGTTTGTGATTCCCCATCTTGGATAAAGCGTAATATCATCACTTCTTGATGTTAGGTTAAAGTACTTTCCGGTATTCAAATTTGCGATGTAAACATCTGAAGAAATAATATTAACGCCATCATCAATATCTTTCATAAATAAAATCCAATTGCCATCCGGCGACCATGAAGGATAATTTGCATAACCCATTTTCTTCAATATTGTTCCCTCTAAGTTAGAAACATAAGTCCCCTTTCCGGCAAATGTAAACAGTAATTTACTTTTATCCGGCGATAAAGAAGCCCAGATATAATTACCATAACCAAGCGGTTCAAGAACTTTCTTAGTATTGTTTTCCGAAAGAACAATTTTAGAATCGTGGATAAATACAATTAGTTCGGAAGCAGTTGTTTTTTGAAGCATGTTTTGATTCAATGTTGAACGAACTTCCGTTTCTTTAATATAGTTATTAAAAGCATTATTGTTATTTCTGCAAATCTTTAAATCTCTAATTCCACCTTCCAATACCGCGGCTTTTTTAGAAACCATATCATACGAAATTAACGATGAGAACTTCTTTCCTCGTACAAATTTATCGTCTCTGTACAGTATTTCATTGCTGATTCCAAAACCGGGTTCGTAACCGGCGCCTAATGCTTCCGTTATCTTAACCGTTTTGCCGGTGCTAAAGTTTTTATACCATAATCCTTTGTAGTTCTCACTTGAGAACAAAACACCGGTTCCATCCGGATTTAAAGTCGGATAATAAAAATTTCCTTCACTCAAACTTGTTAAAACTATGTCTTCAACTACAGTTACCTTTTGCGCAAGCAACGGAACCACGGCTATGAACAATATTAAAAATATTTTTTTCATACGGTCTCCAAATGAATCTTTTTTAACATACCCAACTTAATCTTAATTACTAATTGAAGAAAACATGATCGCTTAGTATTAAATGTCTCGCAATTTAATCATCATAAATGCATTTCTTCAATATTAAATACGATGAAAAACACTTTGTAAAGTTGATAAATACGAGTAGCTTATTTCGATGATTTTTCGACATTCTTAATCTATAATTCTTATAGATAATCTAACTACACAGTTGGGTGGTTAGATATGGATGAAAAATGATAATTTGCCAAAGGATAGTTCTGTTAAGTATTTATTAATTTCTGTATTATTCCTTCACTTGAATGATGATTTGATTTAATTATTTTTCATAAAAACAATTGGCTAGTTTATGGATTTAATCATCCGTCCATATAAGAAATCAGATTTTCCCAAATTATATGAAATTTGCTTAAAGACAGGTAATAGCGGCAAAGATGCAACCGATCTTTACAAAGATCCTCTGTTACTTGGCAATTTTTATTCAGCACCATATGCGGTTGTACATCCCGAACTAACTTTTATATTAGCTGATAATGATATTCCGCTCGGTTATATTATAGGCACAAATCATTCTGAATTCTTTTATCTTGAAACTGAAAAAGAATGGTTCCCGTCACTCAGAGAAAAATATCCTTTACCCAATGAAAATGATGACGCACCTGATGCCAAAATTATTAGATTAATACATAAAGGACATTTACCAAAACCAGAACTCCTCTCATATCCCGCTCATTTACACATTGATATTTTACCTGAAGGGCAAGGACAAGGTATGGGAAGAAAATTAATAGAAACATTCTGCAACAAGCTTATTGAAATGGAAGTTCAGGCGCTTCATTTAGAAGTCGGGAAAAGAAATACTAATGCAATATTTTTTTACGAAAGAATCGGTTTCAAAATAATCAAAGAATATGAATGGTCCGTAGCTTACGGTCTGAAACTATTAAACTAGTATAAACGGTTAAATATTGTGGGAATGATATTAAAATGAGTGACAGAAAAAAATTATTTGAAGAAATAAGTTCATTATCTACAGAACAGCGTAATGCCAATTCGATGAATATAGATAATGAAAGCATAAGCGGCATCTTGAAGATTATCAACAATGAAGATAAAACTATTCCTTACGCTGTAGAAAAGGAACTACCATATATTGAAAAAGCCGTTGAAATAATTGTTACTGCTTTGAAGAATGGCGGTAGATTACTTTATTTCGGAGCAGGTACGAGCGGAAGACTTGGTGTTGTAGACGCCTCAGAATGCCCGCCGACCTTTGGAACCCCTTTCGGCTTAATTGAAGGATATATTGCCGGCGGTAAAGAAGCTATGTTCAGAGCACAAGAAGGCGCCGAAGATAAAGAAGAAAACGGTGCCAACGATGTAATATCTGCCAAAGTAAAAAGTAAAGATGTAGTTTGCGGTATTGCCGCAAGCAGAAGAACCCCTTATGTAATTGGTGCAATAAAAAAAGCAAGTGAGCTGGGTGCAAAAACTTTATATATCACTTGTACACCGCGTAAAACTTTTAACCTGAATAACGTAGATGTGGCTATTTGTGTTGACGTGGGACAGGAAGTGATTATGGGTTCAACAAGAATGAAAAGCGGTACTGCACAAAAATTAGTTTTAAATATGCTTACTACTGCTTCTATGATTCGACTGGGAAAAGTTTATGAGAATATGATGATCGATTTACAAATGACGAACAAAAAATTAGTGGAAAGATCAAAAAAAATAGTAATGACTATTACCGGTGTTTCATATGAAGGAGCTGAAGAATATTTAATAAAATCCAAAAGGCACGTTAAAACCGCACTTGTAATGATACTTGCCAAAGTTGACTATAATGAAGCGCAATTGAGATTAAAAAAAGCAGATGGTTTTGTTCGTAAAGCTATTTTGAATAATTAAAATGTGTTTTTCCTTCATAGTAACCACGGTAACCATAAGCGCCAAACATTTGTAACAAACGAATTAAAACGTAGCTATAGTAATATTTTAGAAACTCTTGCTTATCGAATGACTTTATTTTTCTTGCCGAGACAATGTAATGCTCAAGAAATTCTTCTCTCAATGAAAAAGGGATATCTGCTTTAGAACTGAATAAAAGGGAAGCGATGTCATATTGAAGCGCACCTTTGCATCCGCCCTGATAATCTATAAAATACGGTTCGCTATTCTTTATCATTACGTTGCGCAAGTTGAAATTGTGGTACATAAAATAATTACAATCTGCTTGAAGAAGGAAAGTGGTGAGAGTTTTAAAGTCATCTTCGAGCTTTTTTTCATCGAATGAGATACCGGTAAGTTTAAGGAAGGAGTATTTGAAATAATTCAAATCCCACATCATCGCTTGCTTATCAAACTTGGCGGTTGGATAACATTTTGAGTAATCCAATTTTTTTGCAGCAGTGATTTGAAAACCGGGAAGTTTTTCGATTACTCTTTTGTAGAAAGAAATTACTTCATCACTCAATTCATTTTCTTTCCGTGTTTATTCGAGAAAAAAAATGTTTGATCGCCAAGGTTTTCCAGCAAATAAATATTGTTCGGTAAATCTGTCGCATAGATTTTCGGAACGTTCAATTTGTATTTTAGAAAATGCTCAGTTAGATAAACAAACGTTTGGTTTTCGCGTTTATCCAAATTGAAAGCGCTAATAGCAGTTTTACTTCCACCGACAATTCTATAGTATTTTCTTGGAGAACCGGATTCCGGAAGGGGAGTAAATCAAACTAATTTTTCTTCGCTCCATTTTTCAAATTGTTCCGCTATGAGTTTTATCGTTTGCATCGGTTGAATAGTTCCTTAGTGCCTCAGAATAATTATTTAGGAACTAAGGCACTTAGTCACTCAGCAGCTTCATTAAAATTGTGGTCTACGTTGTTGCATTGCATTTGGATCAAAATATTTTCTTGGAAGTTTTTCATCGCGCATAGCCGCATTATATACAAATGCCGCCATAATAGTTGCCGATTGAACTAAATCAGCTCTACTTGTATGATCGTAAACATCAATATTAGAGTGATGTGTTCTTGTATCATATTCTAATTGATCTTGTATGAATTGAAATCCCGGAAGTCCTGCACCATCAAAAGATACATGATCAGTGCTTCCTGTATTTCTTAAAGTAACAGTAGTTGCACCAAGATCATTAAATGGCTTCAACCATTCTTCAAAGATAGTCATAACTGCAAAATTACCTTGTGCATATATTCCGCGAATTTTTCCTGAACCGTTATCATAATTAAAATAAGCAGCAAATTTATCGTAGTCCGGTTTCTTTTCTTTTTTCTCTGCGTCAAAAAAATGATTCTTAACATAATTACGCGATCCGATCAATCCTACTTCTTCTGCATCCCAAAGAGCAATTCTTATAGTTCTTCTTGGCTTAACATTAAGTGCTTTAAGAATACGCACGGCTTCCATTGCAATTGCACTTCCGGAAGAGTTATCAGTTCCGCCGGTACCCGAATGCCAAGAATCAAAATGTCCGCCAAGCATTACTACTTCATCTTTTAATTTTTTATCTGTACCGGGAATTTCTGCAATAACATTATAGCCAAGAGAATCTGTATCAACAAAGTTTGCTTGAATTTCAAATTCTAAAGTTACCGGAACATTTTTTTGTGCGATACGAACCATCCGATTGTATTGTTCAGCAGAAACAACTATAGAAGGCAAGGACATTTCAGAACCTTTTCTGTAAGATCCACCGCTCTGAACGAAAATTGTACCGTCTGTTCCTCTTGAAGGTTCAAGTATAACAAGAGCGCCTTCATCTTTTAAGAACTTTGCAACTTTTTGTTGTAATTCTCTTTGTGCTCGCATAGTTGCTAATTGTTCAGGATTGAAATTACGTCCGCCTCCTTCTTGAGCAAGTTGTAATTTTTTTAGGTCTTCATCAGAATATCTTTTACCGTCAGCGTCCATTCCAAGAGTAATCGGTTGTTCTCCTCTAGAAAGAACAATCGCACCTTTTAATTTTCCTTTGAATGCATCTAATTCTGCATCAGATTTAATATCCATTAACACAGCATTTCCTTTTACAACTCCTTCCAAACCCGGAGTCCAAGCTTTAGGATAAGCAATAAAAGGCATGTATTGCGGCGAAGTCATAGCAGCATAAAACTTTTTTAATTCCCAACCTCTGCCAAGTGTTCCCCATGATTCCATATTGGCATTTTCAAGACCGTATTCTTTTAGTTTACCAACAGCCCATTGACCAGCTTGGCGGAATTGTGGTGATGCCGCAAGTCGGGGTCCATATATATCACAGAGATAACTCATTAATTCCATTACTTTAGAATTTTGAAGTCCTTCTTGACGGATACGTTGCATCATTTGATAATCAATTTTTTCTTGAGACAAAATTTGAATTGAGAAAATAAAAGAGAAGATTATTAACAGTAAAATGTTACGTTTCATAAAAGCTCCGTACAGAATTGTTAAAGAAAAATTTTAATGAGAACTAAGGTTTCTCATAAAAGTTAAATTATAGAATATGGAGATTAATCACAGTTAAAAATTGTTAAAATAAATCAGTACCAGATTTATTTTTGAGAAGCCATGAACTTTTCAATTTGTCTTCTATGTCTTAGAATATGAACAATAGCATGCTCAAACATCATTTCAATATCGTATAAACCCCAGCGAGTTTCTTTTTTAGTAGCCGAGATTTCTTCGTCAGTCATCTTTAAGTTGTCTTGTACAATTCCTGCCGTAAAGAAAATAAAATTTTCCAGTTCATCTATTGCATGAACAACATTATAGACGTGATAATTATGATTTACAACCGGTCTTTTTAAAAAATCGCAAATTTGATCGGCGTATCTATACCCGGCGCTTACAACATGCTTCATTATAGATTGTATAGAACGGCAGTTTTCATCTCTCGAGTACGGATCAAAAATTTTAATAAACTCTTCTTGAGAAATTGTGCTCAATAGATTTTTTAATTCGAGAGCTACACGCTCGTATTCATCCATCAATGCACCGATAGCACCGGGGCGGAATGTTCTTTCCATTTAACCAATCTCCTCATCATAATTTAAAATTGGTCTAAGCCATTTTTCGGCTTCTTTTAGACTTATTCCTTTACGTTTTCGGTAATCTTCTACTTGATCTTTGCCGATCTTTCCAACTGTAAAATATTTAGAATCCTGATGAGCAATATATAAACCACAGACAGATGCAGCAGGAAACATAGCTAAACTTTCGGTTAATATTATGGAAGTGTTTTTTTTAACATTAAGCAATTTCCAAATTTTTAATTTCTCGGTATGGTCGGGCTGAGAAGAATAACCGGGTGCGGGACGAATACCTATATATTTTTCAGTAATAAGTTCTTTGTTAGATAATTTTTCATTTGCCGCATAACCCCAGAAATCATTTCTTACTTTTTCATGAAGTAATTCTGTAAATGCTTCGGCAAGTCTGTCTGCTACAGCTTTTGTCATAATAGAATTGTAGTCATCATGCTGTTTCTCAAATTGTTCTATTATTTTTTCAATTCCAATTCCTGTAGTTACTGCAAACATTCCAATGTAATCTTTCATGCCAGTTTCTTTAGGTGCGATATAATCTGAGAGAGCAATATTAGGAATCCCTTTTGACTTAATTGTTTGCTGACGAATTGAGTTGAGTGTTTCGAGAATTCCTTTACGTGATTCATCCGAATAGATTTCAATATCATCTTCCAACGAGTTAGCGGGGAAGAGACCAAACACTCCATTTGCGGATAGCAGATTTTCGGAAATTATTCTATCGAGTAATTTATTTGCATCATTAAAAATTTGCTTTGCCTCTTTACCATAATCAGTGTTATTAAATATCTCCGGATACTTTCCTTTTAATTCCCAAGTCATGAAGAATGGTGTCCAGTCAATATACTTACGGATTTCTTCCAGTGAAAAATTTTGTAGGACTGTTACACCAAGTTTATTCGGTTTTTGAATCCGGTAGTTTGACCAATCAATATTGAGTTTATTCATGCGAGCTTGTTCGATTGTTAAAAAATCTTTTTCAGATTGCTTCTTTGCATGTTCCGATTTCAGTTTACCGTATTCTTCTTGGATTCCTTTGGAAAAAATTTCTTTGTTATCTTTATTTAAAAGACTACTAACAACGCTAACACTTTTCGATGCATCCAACACATGCACTGTTATTCCGCTGAATGCAGGAGAAATTCTTACTGCTGTGTGGAGCCTTGATGTTGTAGCGCCTCCAATAAGAAGCGGCAGATCTATCTTCATCCGTTCCATCTCTTTTGCAATGTGGACCATTTCATCAAGCGAAGGAGTTATTAATCCGCTTAAACCAATTACATCAACATTTTTCTCAATTGCGGTAGATAGAATTTTATCCGATGGAACCATTACTCCAAGATCAATGATATCATAATTGTTGCATCCGAGAACAACTCCTACAATGTTTTTACCAATATCGTGTACATCGCCTTTCACAGTTGCCAACAAAATTTTTCCTTTTGCTTTTGTATCTCCGCTTTGTTCTTTTTCGATTTCAATGAAAGGAATAAGATAAGCAACAGCTTTTTTCATGACACGTGCGCTTTTTACAACTTGAGGTAAAAACATTTTTCCGGAACCGAACAAATCTCCAACAACATTCATAGCCGTCATTAATGGACCTTCAATTACATCCAGCGGTTTAGAATATTTTTGTCTGGCTTCCTCAATGTCCTGATCAATATAATCAACAATACCTTTTATGAGTGCGTGTTTCAGTCTATCTTCTACTGAACCTTTTCTCCACTCATCCTCTTGCTTCTCGCTTTTTACTTCTTGCGTTAAATTATTTGCAAACTCAACTAATCTTTCAGTCGCGTCCGTTTTTCTATTTAACAAAACATCTTCAACGCGTTCCAGCAAGTCTTTCGGGATTTCTTCATAGACGGCAAGCTGTCCCGCATTCACAATTCCCATATCCATTCCTGCTTCTATGGCATGATAAAGAAAAGCCGAATGCATAGCTTCCCGGACAAGATCGTTTCCCCGAAATGAAAATGAAACATTGCTGACACCGCCGCTTACTTTAGCATGAGGTAAATTTTTCTTTATCCATCTGACTGCTTCAATATAGTTGAGGGCGTATTGATTGTGTCCTTCAATTCCCGTTGCAACTGCAAAGATATTTGGATCAAGAATAATGTCTTGCGGAGAAAAGCCAACTTCTTCGGTTAAGATTTTATACGCACGTTCGCATATCGAAATTTTTCTTTCTAATGTATCAGCTTGTCCTTGTTCATCAAATGCCATAACAACAACCGCCGCACCATAACGTAAAATTTTCCGTGCATGTTCCTTAAAAATTTCTTCCCCTTCTTTCATAGAAATTGAATTAACGATTCCTTTTCCTTGAAGACACTTCAACCCCGCTTCGATCACACTCCACTTAGATGAATCAAGCATTATCGGAACTCTTGCAATATCAGGCTCAACCGCAAGTAGTTTTAAATATTTTGTCATCGCTTCTTCAGAGTTGATCAATCCTTCGTCCATATTTATATCAAGAACTTGCGCACCGTTTTCAACTTGTTCTTTGGCTACTGATAATGCGTCTTCATATTTATTTTCTTTAATGAGCCGTGCAAATTTTCGGGAGCCCGTAACGTTTGTGCGTTCACCAATATTTACAAAATTTGTGTCGGGTCGAAGTGTGAGCGGTTCAAGTCCACTTAACCTCAAATATTTTTTTACATCTGGAATTTTTCTCGGCTGGTATTTTTTTGCGATCTCTGCAAAAGCTTTAATGTGTTCCGGAGTCGTACCGCAGCATCCGCCAACGATATTTAAAAATCCTTCGCGCGCATATTCTTCTAAAACTTCAGACATGGCTTCCGGTGATTCATCATAACCTCCGAACTCATTTGGTAAACCGGCATTAGGATATAAGCTGATATAAACATTTGCGATGCGAGATAATTCAGAAATGAACGGACGCATTTGTTTCGGACCAAGCGAACAATTAAGTCCAACACTCAGTAAATTTTTTGTGTGTGATATTGAATTCCAAAATGCTTCTGTATTCTGCCCTGATAATGTTCTTCCGCTGAGATCTATTATAGATCCGGAAATCATGATTGGTATTTTGTTTCCGGTCTCTTCACACAATTCCATTATTCCGTAGAGAGCGGCTTTAGCATTTAATGTATCAATCATTGTTTCGACTAAAAGAATATCTGCACCGCCGTCTATCAATCCGCGTGCTTGTTCTTTGAATGAAGCCGACATTTCTTCAAATGTAACCGAACGGAAACCGGGATCATTAACATCGGGAGATAATGATAAAGTCTTGTTTGTTGGTCCGAGAGCACCGGCTACAAATTTAACAGTCCTGCCCATACTCTCCCCAAAGGGAAGGGATTTATTAAATTCATTGATAGCTTCGCGCGCAATTTTTGCCGCTTCAAAATTTATTTCGTAAACCAGAGTTTCTGTTTTGTAATCTGATTGGGAAATTGAAGTACCATTAAAAGTGTTAGTCTCAATTATATCAGCACCGGCTTCTAAGTATGATTGGTGAATTCCTTTAATAATTTCGGGTTGAGTTAAAACAAGAATATCGTTGTTGCCTTTAAGATCAACCGGATGTTCCTTAAAACGATTACCGCGGAATTGTTCTTCGCTTAATTTATATCGCTGAATAAAAACTCCCATTGAACCATCAAGGAGTAAGATTCTTTCTGATAAAAGTTTTGAAAGTATTTCAAAATTATTGTTCATTAATTCCATTTTTAATTAGAAATAAGATAATTATGATTGATCAAATAAATCATAAGGACGTTAGTTCTATTTTATTTCATTTTTAATAATGATATATTTTCACTCAAATATAATAAATAATAGAGAAGATAATGATAGTTGTTACCGGCGGTGCCGGATTTATAGGCAGTGCGATTGTATGGAAGTTAAACAAACTTGGGTATGATAAAATTATTATTGTTGATGAACTCGGCAAAGATGAAAAATGGAAAAACCTAACCGGATTAAAATTTTCTGATTTTTTCCATAAAGATGATTTTATGGGATTGGTTTTACAGCGCGGTCTTCCTTTCAAACCAACTTCTATTTTACATATGGGTGCCTGTTCTTCAACAACAGAAAAAGATGCCGACTTTCTGATGGACAACAATTATCATTATTCGCAAGAACTTGCAAAGTATTGTTTAGAAAACGGAGTTAGATTTATTTATGCATCTTCTGCTGCAACTTATGGCAACGGATCCAATGGATATAACGATGATGAAAATTCTCTTGGCCAGTTAAGACCGTTGAACATGTATGGATATTCAAAACACCTTTTCGATTCCTGGATCAAGAGAAATAGTCTTATTGATAAAGTAGTAGGATTAAAATATTTCAACGTGTACGGACCAAATGAATACCATAAAGGCGAGATGAGAAGTGTTGTTCACAAAGCTTTTGAACAAGTGAGAGATTCCGGAAAAGTCCAACTCTTCAAATCATACAGACCGGAATTTAAGGACGGCGAACAGAAGCGTGATTTTATTTATGTGAAAGACGCTGTTGATATGACTTTATATTTTCTTGATCATCAGGATAAGAATGGAATTTTTAATATCGGTACCGGACATGCTCAAACTTGGGTTGAACTTGTAAAAGCGTTGTTCGATGCAGTGGGGAAACCTGTTAACACAGAATTTATTGATATGCCGGAAGAGATTAGAGAGAAGTATCAATATTTCACCGAGGCAAATTTGAAAAATTTAAGAAATGCCGGTTATGATAAAACTATTCTAAACGTCAACGAAGGAGTTACGGACTACGTAAAAAATTATCTCTTAAAAGATATTTATTTAGGAATGAATAAAGAGTAGAGGATAGTATGCAGCTTGAAACCACAAAATCCCGCGGAGAGTTTAGAAAAAGAATCTACTTTTTCACATTAAAGTTAATTGAGTTTATAGACTCACTTCCCAAAGATAATGTTTCGCAAAGAATAGGTGATCAATTATTCGGAAGCGGAACAAGTGTAATCAGTAGTTTTATTGAAGCAACCGCCGCATCAACAAAAAAAGAATTAACTAGTTATACAATCGCATCTCTCAAATTTGCTAATGAAACAAAGCTTTGGCTTGCATTGGTGCGCGATAGTAAACGTGCAAAGACAGAAAAAGTAAAATGGTTCTTAGACGAACTCGACGATATATCCTCAATACTTGCATCATCAATTAATCATTAAAAAACTACCTCTTCTTTGGAGAGGGTAAGGGTGAGGCTGTGCAACTAGCAACTCTTTGTTACGTTATAGATAAAGATAAAACTTTAATGCTTCATCGAATTAAAAAGAAAGATGATGTGCATGAAGGAAAGTGGAACGGACTTGGCGGCAAGTTCGAGCACGGTGAAACTCCGGAGGAATGTGTCGTTCGTGAAGTAAAAGAAGAGAGCGGTTTGCTAATCAGAAATCCAAAGATGCACGGTTTTATTACATTCCCGATGTTTGATGGGAAGAAAGATTGGTATGTTTTTCTTTTTACCGCAAGAAAATTTAAAGGAAAATTAATTGACTCGCATGAAGGTAAACTTGAATGGATTCCAAACGATCAATTACTAAAACTGAATTTATGGGAAGGTGATCAAATATTTATTCCATGGTTATTGGAAGATAATTTTTTTTCCGCAAAGTTTATTTATAAAAATGGAATTTTGAAAAGTCATAATGTAGAATTTTATTAAAAATCATATCCACTGTAGATTTCTTTACGGAGTTTCAGATTAATGCGAAATTTTTTTCAAACAAACGTTTTCCCAAAAGTAATTCCTCCGGCTAAAAAAAATCAATCCTCAAGTATTCATGTCTTCTCTCAACTCATTGATATATCACAACTCAAACATCAAGAAGTTTTCGATAGACTTAAAACTTCTCCACTTGGCTTAACTAATCAAGAAGCTGAAATCCGCTTAGAAAACTACAGACCTAATGTTGTTGTAAAAGAAAAGAAGAGTACTTGGAAAAAGTTGATTGTAGATGCAGTATTGAATCCGCTGGTAATTCTACTTTCTGTCATTGGAATTGTTTCGATACTTACTCATGATTATGAAACTGCAATAATAATTTTCATAATGGTCCTTCTTGGATTAGTGCTGCGTTTTGTTCAAGAATACAAAGCTGATAATGCTGCGGCTAAACTGAAAGCAATGATTCATGTAACCGCAACAGTAATTAGAGATGGAACAGAGGAAGAAATTCCTCTATCAAAACTAGTCCCGGGGGATATCGTCAAATTATCAGCCGGTGATATGATTCCGGCAGATCTCAGAATCTTATCAAGTAAAGACTTGTTTATCATACAAAGCGCACTTACAGGTGAGTCTATTCCCGTAGAGAAATTTGAAACAAATGGAGATCCCAATTTTAAGTCTCCTTTGGAAATAAAAAATATTTGTTTTCTGGGAACAAGTGTTGAAAGCGGAAGTGCTACCGGTATTGTTGTTACGACAGGTGCAAATACTTATTTAGGCAAAATGGCAAGCGCAATTACTACAGAGCATGTTCAGACAGGTTTTGATAAAGGTGTGAAAAGTTTTACATGGCTGATGATAAGATTTATGATGGTGATGGTTCCCCTAGTTTTTTTGATAAACGGATTTACTAAACACAACTGGCATGAAGCATTCTTCTTTGCCATGGCTGTTGCTGTTGGATTAACCCCTGAAATGCTGCCAATGATAGTAACTGTATGTTTATCTAAAGGCGCGATGGCAATGTCTAAGAAAAAAGTAATTATGAAACGATTAAATGCAATTCAAAACCTTGGCGCTATGGATGTTTTATGTACTGATAAAACCGGAACCTTAACTATTGATAAAGTACTTCTGGAAAAACACTGCGATGTTGTGAGAAAAGATGATGAAGGTGTTCTTCAAATAGCTTATTTGAATAGTTATTTTCAAACCGGATTGAAAAATATTCTTGATAGAGCAATTCTTGTTCATAAAGAAGCCGAAGATGAATTACATATAACCAATTACAAAAAGGTTGATGAAATTCCGTTTGACTTTTCACGAAAAATTATGTCGGTTGTAGTAGAAACTCCTAATGGAGTGCATCAGATAATTACAAAAGGGGCACCTGAAGAAATATTTTCTAGGTGCACACATTTTGAGTTAGATGGCGAAATATTTCCGATCGAATCAGTTTTAATCTCTGATTTAAAAGAAGAATATAATGATTTGAGTAAAGATGGATTTAGAGTTCTTGCGTTGGCGTTTAAGGATTTAGAAAAGAAAGAAGCTTACAATAAAGATGACGAATCAGATCTTACGCTTATAGGATATCTGGCATTTCTCGATCCTCCGAAAGAAACTGCAGGTGCTGCAATTATTGCTCTTCAAAATCATGGAATCAGTATTAAAGTCATCACTGGTGATAATGAATTAGTAACAATGAAAGTTTGTAAAGAAGTCGGAATCTCTACTGATAAAATTTTACTCGGCACAGACACTGAACGGATGACTGACGAAGAATTATCAAATGTTGTTGATGAGACAACAATTTTTGCGCGGCACTCACCTTCGGATAAGCAGAGAATTGTAAAAGTATTACAAAAGCGAGGGCATACAGTTGGATTTTTAGGTGATGGAATGAACGATGCCCCGGCTCTGCGAGTTGCTGATGTTGGAATTTCTGTTGACTCAGCCGTTGATATTGCAAAAGAAACTGCAGATGTAATTCTATTACAGAAGAGCTTAATGGTGCTTGAAGAAGGAGTTCAGGAAGGGAGAAAAGTTTTTGCTAACATTCTTAAATACATTCGTATGGGCGCCAGTTCAAATTTCGGAAATATGTTCAGCGTTCTCGGTGCAAGTATTATTCTGCCGTTTTTACCAATGATGCCTATTCAAATTTTAGCTAACAATCTTTTATATGATTTTTCGCAAGTACCGATTCCAACCGATGGTGTTGATCCTGAACTTATTGAAAAACCAAAACCATGGTCAATGGGTGCAATATCAAAATTTATTTTATTTATTGGTCCAATCAGTTCAATTTTTGATTACGCTACCTTTTTTATAATGCTCTATGTTTTTGGATGTTGGGATTTAGGAAAATCTTCATTGTTTCAAACTGGATGGTTCGTTGAATCTCTACTTACTCAAACACTAATTATTCATGTTATTAGGACAAATAAAATACCATTTATTCAAAGTCGTGCAAGTATTCAATTAATTGCTACAACATTTTTAATAATGATAATTGGAATTTGGCTTCCGTTTTCTCCATTTGCCAAAGGATTGTCTCTAGTAGCTTTGCCGGCTTTGTATTGGCCTCTACTTGCTTTGATTTTAATTTCTTATTTGCTGCTTACACAATTTGTAAAAGTTTCATTGATAAAGAGATTTATTCCGGACGGTTTTTAGCAGAAGATAATTAGTTGAATTTATTGAGAGCATGTAAGACTTGTATTAAATATATTTGGATATAATTCAGGAGTTGAGATGTCTACCAATTCAAACTTGAACCAAGAATCTACTGCAGCCGAAAATTTATTGTATTAGCGGTTAATTATATTTTTGATAGTTTTTTCGGTATTTGTTCTCGGTGCTGTTAACACACAAAGAAAAATTTTATTCTTATCAATTCTTTCGTTAGGCGTCATAATATGCTGGGTCCTTACTTTTATCATAATAAGAACTGCTAAAAGAATGGATAATAAATCCGGCGGAAGACTTATTCGTTTACTGCTTGGATATCTCGTACCGATCTTTTGTTCACTTTTATTAACTATAGCTTTGACTGTTGGTTCTTTTGGATTTGTTGATCCATATTTATTTAATGTTGATTTGAAACCGGTTCAGATTGAAAAAAAAGTTAATGAAATTACAAATGAGATTAAGAATCAACTTAAACCCAAAGTTGATACTACTTCAAATAATTTCAAAAATATTGATAGTGTAATAGCGGGGAATAAAGCCGGAACAAAAAAGAAGTTAATTTCTAATGAAGGTAAAGATTCAAAACATTTCAAGAGCATTGAAAGTATTATAAAAGAAAAAAAGAAATAATATCATTTCTTAATAACTAAACTTTTCTTTTCAGAAATCCCAATATTAAATCATTAACGCATTTGGGATTTTCAAGCGGGGACATATGACCCGCGCGTGGAATAATGGCAAACTCAACTTTTGGAATTTTTTCTGACATAGCGCGCATAACAGTGGGTGGTGTTAATTTATCGAATGAACCGCAAAGAACAAGAGTTGGAATATTTATTTTGTGTAAGAAAGAAGTTGTATCTGTTCTGCTCATAATTGCAATGAGAGCGCCTTTAACTCCGAGAGGATCATGTTTGTGAGCTTTAAATAATGTTGTTAAAAACATTTTCTCCTGTTCTTTAGGAGTTTCTTCCGCAAAACAATTTGTTACAAATACATCAACAAATTTTATTAATCCTTCGGTATTAATTAGATTAATACCGGCAGCGCGTTTCAACTTTGCGGCATCGTCATCGGCTTCAGATTTAGTATCGCATAATATCAATGCTTTGAAAGTCTCAGTACTTCGTTCAACGGAACGCAAAGCAATATATCCGCCCATTGATAGTCCGCATAAAATTGGTCTTTTCAGTTTGAGTTCGTTTATGATTGAAAAGAGATCGTTAACATAAGCTTCCATTGTATATTGACCATCACCCACATAACTTTCCCCGAGTCCGCGAACATCATAAGCAATACAGAAATATTTTTCTTTTAGAATGTTTATTTGATTTTCCCACATTGAGTGATCGTACGGAAATCCATGAATGAAAATGATTGGCTGATCGTTCTTATCCCCGAATGTATTAACAGAAAGACTATTAATTGAAAATTTCATATTCACCCTTTCTTTTTAATATAACTTGAAGAAAATTTTTAGTAAATTTCTCCCAGTTTCTGGTGGCAAATTTAATCTCTTATTGGTAAGTATCAAAAAATAAGATTTTTATTTAAACCTTTGAGATAAGTAATTTGTCAAAATTGTGAAATGAACTAATAAAAAGGAACGTAATATGAAAAAAATCAAATCTTTGCTAATCTTAACTGCAATATTAGCTCTTCCGCTTATTTATTTCACCGCATGTAGTAATAAAAGCGAGATAAACGAACCTAACCAGGTGAATTTCGATTCCCCTACAATGGCAATCATTGATTTCAATGACGCACAAAACGGCATTGAAGATGCAACACTGGAAACGGGTATGACTTTAAGTCCATCATTATTCTCATACAGTTTTATCAATGATAAAAACTTTACACATGGTAACGTTCCAATGATGGGAATGGTTGCAGGCAATATGTGGATGGGGCGTTTTGATTGGGGTAAACATCTTGGTTTATTCTTTAGAAGACTTAATTTAAGTGATCAACAAAAATCCGATTTAAAAGCGCTTATGGTAAAATTTCATGATGATATGAAACCTTTAGTTCAACAGTTCAGAGATGCAAATGCTGATATAATTAAAGCTGCAAACGAAGCGCGCAAACTTATAGTTGAAGATGTAAAAGCTGGTAAAATAACCAGACAAGAAGCTGCTGCAAAATTAAAAGCTTTGAATGAAGATACTCGCAAAAAAATTAATGATAATCCTGCTACTCAAACAGTTAAAGCAAGTATGTGTACATTAAGAAAAAATTTAATTAATAGTATTACTGGTATGTTCACAGGAGATCAACTTATAAAATGGAAAGCATTCGTATTATTAATTTCTAATCCATGTTGATATAAATTTTAGAAATGAAAAGCCCCGTCTCTCGATTACGCTCGAGAAGCGGGGCTTTTTGTTTTAAATGCCTTATCGGTTTTTATTTTAGAAGTAGTAAAGATATTTTATTTTGAAGACTGAGACCCGGTCTGTCATGTCCAAAGTTCTAATCGGATTATTTCTGTCATGAATTTCATTAATTGCAAGATAGATCCAGCTTTTCGGAGAAAATTGATAGGAGAACAAAGCACCTAAAAATATTCTTTCCATTTGATTTGATGATCTTAAAAATTTGTAACTCACCTTACGCAAGAATTGAAGAGAAGATATTTTCTCCGTGGTTCTCTGTGCCTGCTCAGTGTTTCTATGTGTTATTTGTTGGTCTTTATTACACAGAGTGCCGCCGAGTTACACAGAGATAAAACTTTTGCGTAAGGTGACTTAATAACCATCACGGTTAAAGATAAAGTTGACGGTTCAAAAATCAGATCACAAACCGTAATTGATTGGACGAATTGATTGATAGAATTTATTCTATAAGTCTCAACTTGAAATCACAATTTGTGATTTCATGTTATCTAATTCTGCTTTCGTTAGATTAGACCGGTGCCAAATTGTTACCGGTTGCTCTTTTTGAGGTTCCAAATTGAAACCTCAAAACTTTTAGAGGTGGACACAATTTGTGACCACCTTACTAATAAACAACCTAATATTTTATAAGCAACAGAAACGCAATATTTATTCAACGAATTACTGGAAGAAAGAAAATTTAACATTAAATAAATACTGCTTTGAAAAATTGGTTATACATTATTGCCAAGTATATGTTTCATAATTCCTATTTAACACATTAATTAATTTTCCACCAAACAAAAAAATGAATGCAGACTCTAACTCAATAGCCCTACTCAACAGTACACTTAGATATAATTGTTTCTGTTTTACTAGTAAATAGTGGTTAATTAGATATCCAAAAGATAGTATGCTTATTGTCGGCAAGTTTAAAAAATATGCAATTATTAATATGACAAAAACAAAAATTGGTGCACTCTTTTTAAATGGTAAATAATTACTTGAAAATGTTCCAGCAATGAACGGAAGAATTATTCCAATAAAAAAAAAGTAGTTTGATAATATAAATGAAGAAATTAGAAAGATACCTGCAATTAGAAAGGGAAGCCACAAATAAAAGTTTTGCATTCTTTTTTCTGTTTTGTTCGCTAAAAGAAAAAATGCAACCATACTTATATCTCCCAGTCCTTGTATAATTAAAGCATTTCCAGTTTGAACTGAGTCTACTAATTCTGAATGAGATTTGAAGGGCAACACTTCTATTTCTGAAAAATTTTTAGGATAATTATTTTTCAACATTACACTAGAATTCATCATACTATTTAATTTAACATCAAGTTGCTCAAGAAAATAATTCATTTCATTCCCTTATTTTATTATTTAATTAATATTTATGCTGAACGAACTATTTATTTAGAGAACATAAATGCTCTCAGTTTATATGACATGACGATAAAGCCTTGGTCATAATTTAGAATTGTACACTATCTTCTTCAAATGGAATATCAATTCTATTATTTTTTACTATTTCTTTTAATTCTTCTTTCTTTTCAATATCAAGCGCTATCCTAATCATCTTTAATATTTTTTCTATACCATCAATTATTTCTCGATAATCATTTAGCGGTAATTCATTTTCAGTTGTTGGTAATGATGATAATTTATTTAATTCTTTAAATAAATTTGATAGAATATCATTCATTATAGTGTTCATATATTTAACCTCTTTTTGTGGGATATATTTTTTCTGTTTAGCATTTGGTTCAACATTGATATATTTATATACTTTTTCAAAAACATCGCGTATGCTGTAACATCCTATATCAAAATCAATAATCAATTTTTTCTCATAATTCAATATTTTTAACGCTTTTTCATTTTTGATTTTAGTTGAATCCGTCTCAATTTGCTTTAATGCTTGATTAAATAGAGTAGCCCTTCGTAATAGATCTATTTTTATTAAAATATGTGATTCTTCATTTTTTGTGAGAAATTTATTTTCTTTTTCTAGCAGATCGATTAAATCAATTGCTTTTTTCCTAAAAAAAATAGCATTACTTTCATCTTTGAAGTCATCACAAACCCAAGCGGCATAAATGAATGCCCAAGCTGATTCTGAATAATTTTTATTTATTTGATTAATTAATGCACTGCACGAAAAAGCATTTGCCAAACTTGGATTATATTTATTATTCAATTTGATTTTATAAGTGTAAGAATTAATTATCTGACTAATATTTTCTTGGATATCGTTTAAATCAGTAGAGCAGTAGCCACAATATGGGCAAGTTTGAATCCAATATTGTAATGTTGACCGTCTCATTTCAGCGGGACGTGTATCTAAATCCGAAGCACCCAATTCATTAGTAGTTACAATGATTATTTGTTTGCTGGATTTATTACAATTGGAACAAGTTATTTTTTGGTCGTTTTTAGTTGTCATAAAATACTAAAGCTGTTTGGTGTACAGAGATTAATTAACATGCCAACTGCCGATGTGGTTGTGATGTATTTTCCGTGACAACTTCTAATAATTATTTATAATAAATATATTTTTAAAAGGAGATAAATTATTAATGGTGAAATAGGTATCATTACAAAATGGTAAAGACCCTTTAAGGGGGAAGCGCTTTTGACAATCATGTTCGTTATATTGACATAAATGTTAAATCCAATACCTAATGCAAAAAGAAATGCAGTGATTCTCAGAAGTATCTCATACCATTTATTTCCTAAGTCTAAAAATCCAACGACAATACAAAAGATGATTATGAATAGCGTAAAAAAAGGACCGGGTAAATTTTCATCAGTATAAGAGTGATCATACATAAGAACCTCTCTTATATAAGCTTAAATTGTCATTAATATATATATACCACCGACAATGAGTGCAAATGGGATAAAGCCCATCATGCAACCACCCATGTCAGTGTTGAAAATTCCGGGTCTATCGCTAACACTTCTTTGATTATTTGCTACAGTCCATCTGCCAATCAGCAATCCTAATATTATCATAATTATTGCTAGAGTTTTCATAAGGAATATCTATTTTTAGTAATAATGAATCTAAAATAAAAAAGGACGCAACTCTCATTACAACCTTACAGGTCTACGTTCCAATTTCTTTCAAAATTTTTCATTTTCTTTGTTATATATAAAAAATCTTACGACTTATAATTCGTGTGTGGTTGTTTGAAAAGATTATTTGAATTTGCTGCCCCATTGCGGGTTCACCTTTGTTGCAGATGCAAATTAAATTTAAAATTGATACTAATCAAATAGTGAAAGGTGAGATACTATTGGTAAGGAAAAATCAATAAGCTGTTAGCTGACAATAAGTAAGACATCGTGGACTAAAAAACATTTACTATCACAGTCGTTTTAAAATAACTAAAGTCATATCATCGTGTTGCGGATAATTATCAACAAACTTTTTCACTTCTTTTAGAATAAGATTTAATAAATCTCTTGAAGAAATATTTCTATTGTTTTCTATAAGCTTGATTAATCTTTCTTCCCCGTACAATTCATGTCGTTCATTCATCGCTTCAGTAAAGCCGTCTGTGTAAAGAACAAAAATATCTCCGTTATTCAACACGATTTCTTCTTCTAAAAGTGTCGAGCTAAATACATTTCCTTCTTCAAGGCCAAGAGCCATACCTTTACTAAAAAGTAATTTTGTTTTACCGCCATGTTCACTGCAAAGAATTCCTGGATTATGCCCGGCACGAGAATAAATTATATGATTATTGCTTGTATCAAGTATTGCGTAGAACATACTAACAAAAGAATTTTTCTCGATAGTTTTATAAAGAAGACGGTTAACTTTTCCCAAAACATTTTTTGGGGAAACATCTTCTTCTGCATGTGCTTGAAGAATTCCTTTTGTTAATGTCATATAAATTGCAGCACCAATACCTTTACCTGAAACATCACCGATTGCAATGCCAAGTTTATTTCCACTTAATTTTACAAAATCAAAATAATCTCCGCCGGCTTCTATTGCCGGAATGCTGATTGCAGAAATTTCGTAGCCGGGAATTTTTGGTTCTTCTTTTGGAAGCAAACTCAACTGAACTTTTGCCGCTATCTCTAATTCTTTCTTTAGCCGTTCTCTTTCGGAAATTCTTTTTATGTGTGAAGGCATACCATAATTTTCAAGAACAAATTCTTGATTCCTAAATCTACTGACGAGATAAATAATTGGCGGAATAAAAAAAATAATACCGACTATAATAAAGTTTATTGTGTAGAAAGAATTATTTGTCGCATATAACGCATAAGAATGTGTTGTAAGCGATGTATAGAAAAGTGCGCTTGCAATTGTTAAAAGATCAAAACGGAAATAGAGATAAGCTAAAAAACAACCGAACAAGAAATACGAGATCAGATCAACAGCAAAATTATTAAGTGATGGAGGAGTAGAAGCAATAGCAATTCCTAAAACTGTTACTAATCCGGAAAGTAAAATAGAAACCCATTTCTTTTTCCAACGCTGATAAGAAATATTTACAATAAAAAAAGTTATTGCAATACTTGCCAGTGATGCATTGATGAATGCGCCTAAGATTACGCTAATAGCAGGCAACCATCCACGAAAAATTTCCATTAATCCGCTTGGAACTATGTAAAGATTGCTTTCAGGTCTGTTAAGAATAATTCCGCCTAAAAGAAAACTAAGAGCAATCGCCAATCCAATTACCATTCCTTTCATTAATCCGTTTCCGGAATGGACTGAAAAGATATGTCCCTTAATGAAAGAATCAACGCCTTTAAGTTTTTCCGGCCAGAGTGATCTTGCATACGATTCACCAACCGTCCAGCTTGCAAAGACAAGTAATGCAATAAAAAATTGAAGAATTAATCCATTCATTAATAGAATAATAATTTTTGTAAAGAGGAATGATATATTACCGATCGTAGTGCCTTGTCCTAACCCTGGCCACAAATTTATAACTTCAACTAATGATAACAGAAAAAATAAAATAAAAATTGAACGGCCGACATTTACCCAAATTTCACCCTGGTGATATTTTTTTAAAAATAGATAATAAGCGATCATCATTAAAAAAACTACAAAGACAACGGAGATTGTTCCGAAGATTGCATCTGCAGCGCGGAAATATTCTCTATCTGCCTGCGGTACTTCAAAAAAATAATTGTAAGACCCAACCTGATCACCCTGAACTTTTGCTGTTAGAATTGTTTTTGCATTAACATCGGGTTCTTCTTTTTCCCATCGGAATGAAAAATCAGTCCTGTTTCTGTATTGTTCTTCTTTAGATTCTACCAATTTAAAACTGTTGAATTCATTTCCATATTTTTTTATAAGAAATGAATTAACAAGATTTGTCGCTTCTGTCTTAGCTAAAGATTTTATTTCAATTGAATCCGGAAGTTCCCTTCTGTAACCAAATATTGAACCGTCTTGTGCAACATCCACATAGTAAGTTGTTTGCTGAATTTGTCTTGGTAAATTTTGATGAAACATTACATTCCAACTAAGGTTGGTGCGGTGTGTCTTCAAATATTCCTTAAAATTTTTACCTCCCAATTTTTTGATGAGATAACGCATTTCAATAGGAGAATTATCTAAGAAAGCTTCCGTCGAAAATCCATTTATGTTCGTCTTTTGTTCAGTAAGAAACTTAGTTGCAATATCAATTGCTTCTGGGCGAGTAAGTTTCATATTCAAACTGTTGTAAACGCCTAAAGGATATAAAACTATAATTACTGCTAGAAGAGCAATCCCTGAGATTAACCAAAATTTGTGGTCTTTGAATGATGCTTTCATTTTTATATCCGTTTAATATTCTTATTCTTGTTTGTTAAGACGGCTTAAAAATAGAAATGTTTGTGGTGAGTATCAATTAGCACTTTTTCTAAGAGAGAATGAAAAATGTTATATTACATAGTCATCTTACGCAAGATGTCATTCTGAACGTAACGAAGTGGAGTGAAGAATCTGATGATCGAGCAAAAAAGAAATTTTTAGATTCTTCTCCCGATGAATCGGGATCAGAATGACAAATAATAATGTCTTCGCGCAACGTTAGTAACATAATCAAAAGAGAAAAATTTTTTACAGATGAAAGAACCCGAAGTAAATATAAACTTGGCCCGCGAACATGGATTAACCGATGAAGAATACGGCTGGATCTGCGAAAGACTTGGCAGAATTCCCACTTTTACAGAACTTGGTATTTTTAGTGTTATGTGGAGCGAGCATTGCAGTTATAAAAATTCGATTGCACTTCTTAAAACTTTACCTCGCAGCGGAGGAAGATTACTTGTTAATGCCGGAGAAGAAAATGCCGGATTAGTTGATATCGGAGAAGGACTTGCCATAGCTTTTAAGATAGAAAGTCATAATCATCCGTCTGCAGTGGAACCTTATCAAGGAGCGGCAACCGGTGTCGGCGGAATTCTAAGAGATATTTTTACAATGGGTGCACGTCCGATAGCATGTTTGAATTCTTTACGATTTGGCCCTTTAACCGATGCAAGAACAAGATATCTTTTTGAAGGAGTTGTAAAAGGAATTGGCGATTACGGAAATTGTTTTGGTGTTCCTACTGTAGCCGGAGAAGTTTATTTCGATGAATCTTATAAAGGTAATCCGCTTGTAAATGCAATGGCGATCGGAATTGTTGATACTAAACATGTTATCTCAGCTACCGCAAAAGGAAATGGTAATCCTGTAATGATAGTTGGTTCATCAACAGGCCGGGATGGAATTCACGGTGCAACATTTGCATCGGAAGAAATTTCTGAAAAGTCGGAAGCAAAACGTCCGTCCGTTCAAGTAGGTGATCCTTTTACAGAAAAACTTTTGCTTGAAGCTACACTTGAGATTATCAAAGAAGATTTAGTTATTGGAATACAAGATATGGGCGCGGCAGGAATTTCATGCTCAACTTCCGAAATGAGTGCTAAAGGTGAATCCGGAATGATTATAGATCTGAATAAAGTTCCTCTTCGTGAAGATTCAATGACTGCTTATGAGATTATGTTATCGGAAAGCCAGGAAAGAATGCTTGTTGTTGCAAAGAAAGGATGTGAGGAAAGAGTTAAAGAAATTTTTTCTAAATGGGATCTACATTGCGAAATAATTGGTGAAGTAACGGATAAGCAGAAAGTAATTATTAATTATCATGGCGAGAAGAAAGCGGAAATTTCTCCAATCGAACTTGTACTTGGCGGTAATGCACCGGTTTATTTCAGAGAAACCGCAGAGCCAAAATATCTTGAAGAAACTAGAAAATTTAATTGCAGAAAATTACCGGAACCGGATAGTTTAGGAGAAGTATTCGAAAAAATATTTTCATCACCAAATATTGCATCGAAACGTTGGGTCTATCAACAATATGATTCAATGGTTCGAACAAATACAATTGTTGGACCGGGTTCCGATTCAGCGGTGATTTATATAAAAGATACAAACAAAGCTATAGCAGCAAAAACTGATTGTAACGGAAGATATGTTTATCTAAATCCGAAAGAGGGAACAAAGATTGCTGTTGCAGAATCTGCACGCAATGTAGTTTGCAGCGGCGCAATTCCTCTTGCAATTACAAACTGTTTGAACTTCGGCAATCCATACAAACCCGAAATGTTCTGGACTTTCAAAAAAGCGATTGAAGGAATGGGAGAAGCATGCAGATTTTTCAACACGCCTGTAACCGGTGGCAATGTAAGTTTCTATAATGAAAGTCCTGATACTTCAGTTTTTCCTACTCCGGTTATTGGTATGGTTGGTTTGATTGAAAATTTAGAAAATATTACGACTGCAGAATTCAAAAATGAAAATGATTTGATCTATTTGCTTGGCGAAGATTATGAGGAAGTTGGCGGAAGCGAATATTTGAAATTGATTCACAATTTAGTCACCGGTGAAATACCGCGGATTGATCTTCAAACAGAGAAAGATCTTCATAAACTTATTCTTCATCTTATTGATAACGGATTAATTAATTCTGCTCACGATATTTCAGACGGTGGAATAATTACTGCCATTGCCGAAAGCTGTATAATCAATCCGGAAAAAGCATTGGGTGCAAAAGTAAAAATTCCAATAAAGACGCGTGAAGATTTTTCTTTTTTCTCCGAATCACAATCAAGAGTTATTGTATCAGTTGATCCCGAATCGCAAAACAAATTTGAAGAAACTGCTGCTAAAAACTTTACACCTTTTTTATTGATTGGAAATGTAATAGGAACAAGTTTGAATGTTAATGATCAGTATGATTTTCCAATTAACCAGTTAATAGATCTTTATTATTCTGCAATTCAAAAGAGAATGGATATTGCGCAATAAGATATTAAAATCAATCAGTTCTGTAATTTCTTTATCAACCTACAGAAAGATAATTTCTTTTCTCAAACATTATGTTCTTGGACTTTTTAAAAAAATGGATGAGAACAATACCTTTTTCGCCGGAGCCGGTATTTCATTTTCTCTTTTACTTGGTATGATTCCGTTTCTACTACTTTTATTTTCTCTTCTCGGAAATATTTTTGACCAGTCTGTTATTGAATCTCAAGTAAATAATTTTATAGATCAGACAATCCCATATCCGGCGTATGCCAATTATATCAAACGCATAATAAGTTCGCGCTTACCCGAAGTAATTGAATACAAAACTTTAGCCGGGTATGTTGGTGTTATTGGTTTATTATTTACTTCTACTTGGATATTCAGCAGCATAAGAACAATTTTGAATCATATCTATCATGTTAAAATACAGAAAGGTTACTTGTATGGATTAATACGTGATATTCTTATGGTTATTCTATTAGTCTTTATCATTACAATTTTCACATTTATTGTTCCCGCATTGAATATCATTTATGAGTTGACTAAAAATTACGATTTTGTTCAAACTTATACTCAAAGCTCATTATGGAATATTCTAGTTTATACGGTTTCGTTAGTATTAATGTTCGGACTATTCTTCGCTCTCTATTATTTAATTCCTTATGAACAATTAGGGAAAAAAGTTGCAGCCGTAAGTGCATTGTGGACAACATTACTTTGGGAAATTGCCCGTAGTGTTTTTGGTTATTACGTTAATAATATATTAAATACAAATCCGTTGTATGGAGCTTTTGTTTTGATCATTGCGATCTTATTATGGCTCTTTTATTCTGCGTGTTTATTTATTGTTGGAGCTGAGATCGGACAGTTGTATAGAGAGAGACAAATAAATAAAATTGTTCATGCCGGCGGAGATACTTAATTGTAAATCTCACATAAAAAATTAAGTGTGAACTTTTTTCATGTTTAGTTGTTAAAGTAAAACATCTTTCAACATAATTTATCTAAAATAAAACTATCACCATTTGCATTATGATTCATCGGAGATTCTTCATGTCGATAAAAACACATAGCAATTTCTTATTACATAATTCTGTTTTAATTCTTCTTTGGTTTGCATTTTGTTTTTCAGAAAGTAGTATTGCGCAAAGTGTAAATCCTAACACAAAGAAAAAAGGAGATTTTTTAACACAGGATGCAATTGAACTTAGTAAAATCAAACAGCTTAAAGTAAAGACACGGACAAAATATGCAGCCAACTATGATTTAAGCGGAAAAATGGTTCCCCCGAAAATCGCATCAAAAGAAATTTTTAATAGAAAAGGTTTATTAACTCAAATGGAAGAATTTAATGGAATGGGAAATATAGTTGCCATGTATAAATTTACTTATGATGCTAAAAATAATCCCATCAAAGCAGAATCAGTTGAATCGGGTGGAAGAACAAGTTTACAAGTATCTAAATATGATTCACGCGGTAACGAGATAGAAAGACGTATGACTGAGAAAAGACGGAATAAAACTGAATCACAAATGCTTTTTAAGTATGATAAAGAAGACAATTTAATTGAGACAAAAAATTTTTATAATAATAAACTTTCAGATCTACTTATTACTACTTATAACGATGGCAAAAGAGTTGGCTCGATTGTAAAAGATGATAAAGGAGATACTATATTAACAATTACACCTGAATATGATTCTAACGCTAAATTGATAAAAGAAACAAGAAAAAATTCATCCGTTAATATTGTTTATACATATAAGTACGATGATAAAGGTAATTTAACAGAAATGGTTGATGATCAGACTAAACGTTATTATAATTATGATGAGAAGGGTAATGTATCTGAGCACAAAATGTATTTACTTGACGGAAGACGTCAATTAAGATTAGTGTTTAAGTATTCATCTAATGGTTTGCAGAATGAAGTCTTAAGATTTGATAATAACGAAAAACCGGTTTTAAACACAAGTTTTAAGTACGAGTACTATAAATAATCATCGAGAGTAAAAAAATCCTCAACGAAAATGCTGAGGATTTGAAAACAATTGTACTATACCAGAAATCTTATAACTTCCAATCACATCCAATTTCTAAAGAACCATATTTTAATGTTCCGAATCCAAGTCTTCCTGAAATGGCAAAAGTAGATGATACCCAATATCTGCCTCCCCCATGAAAACCGAGCCACAAACCGCCATGGGACGGTGATAGATACATTCCGGAATTATTCCCTTTATATTTTACATATCCGGCATCAAAGGCAAGAACAAGACCCGCCCAAAGGTCAATCTTTTCATTTGTTAACTTAAAATGATAATTACCTTGTGCACCGATCAAAAAGTCTTGATAACCCCATTCTCCTCCAACAAATGAATCATTAAAAGACCAATAACGAAGAATTCCGCCAAAACCTACATTGCCAAAATCTTTTAAATTAATTCCATACTCGTAATTAAATCCAATTTGGGGAACTGTACCAAGAAAAGATAATCCTAATGAAGGGCCGAGATGATGTTTTCCAACTTCAAATTGTGCATTGGTTATTACGGGAAGAATTATAAAAAGAAAAAATGTTGAGAATTTAATTCTGCGCATAACTTTCTCCTTAATAGTCGTAGAAATACCGTTCAAAATTTAATAATAATGTCGTTAAATTTACTCTGAAAAAATCTTGCATTTTTTTGAACACATACAACAGGGAATTAGAGATTTAGAATTTGAAATCAATCCCCGCGGTGATTATGCGTGGCACTCCAGCCCGGATACCGGAGGGCCGGCGGGTTACAATGTAACGCTCGTCCAACAAATTCTTTACCGAGAGAGAAATTGATGTGTTGAGCGATGAAATAAAATAACTTGTCGAAAGATCGAGAACAAGATAAGCCGGTATCATGCCTGTCAACCCATCGGCTGAAGGTGTTGCCGTGTTGAACTCATCAGTAAATTGTTTATCAACATACAATGCTGATAGTTGTGCGCTCAAACCGAACGGCGTTGCTATGCTTAAGGCGTTAGAAAGTGTAAACTTGGGCGCGTAGGGAAGTGAATTGTCGCTAATATTGAACGTGGTATTCCCTTCAGTGATAAACCGATCTGCATTATACGTTGCCTTGACGTAAGTTGCGTTTGTGGTAAAACTAAAAGAATATCGCGATTCAAATAGTCTGCCTGCGTCAATAGTAACACCCGCCTCGATGCCAATATGCTTACTGCGTCCGCCGTTAATTAGACCGGTTCCTGCTCTGCCAGAAGATTGAGAAACAGGGATAATTTGATTAGAGAAATCGAGCAAGAACCCGGTTACCTCTAGCGATAGTCCGTTGATTGCAGTGAAGCGCGCGCCGACTTCGTAATTCCAACTTAACTCGGCATCGAGTTGAAGCGCTACGCCGTCGCTGGTGATAGCATCCTTAACACGCGGCGGCGCAAACCCGCGATGAACTCCGGCAAAGACCGAACTCCCTTCGGCAAGCTGATAATTTATACCTAAACCCGGAATAAATTCTGTGATTGTGTTTTCTGCAATAACACTTGTGTCGCGCACCGCTGTGGTATTGTTTATTTTAAACTGTCCCCTCATAATATTTCGCTCGTAGGAAAACGATTCAAAACGTAAGCCCGGACTGATAATAAATTTGTCTGTTACAAATAACCGGTTTTGAACAAAGGCGCTCCTTGCATATCCAGTTCTTATCTCATCGTCACGAAGATTGCCGGAAGTAGAGTTAAACTTTGTACCGATAACATATTGTTCGAACGCCCGCTCATAGAGAAAGCGAACTCCCAAATCAAGTTCGTTCTTATACTCTCCAAGCTTGTATGTAGTTGTCAATCGCGGCTCGATGCCTGCAACTTCAAACTGACGGTTTCGATTGCCTGTGCTGTTTCTCATATAGATCGCTCCACCAGGAACACCCGGGTCTCCAAAGACTACGCCTGTTTTGTTGGAAACGCTGCTTGTGCGTCCAAAATCCTGACGGCGCCAGTTGCGCGAAGTGTGTACCCAAATACTGTTGTTCGGAGAAAGGTAGTAGAAGTGATGAAAAGATCGTGCGTTGCACTGGCTGAGTATCGTCGCACAATGAGTTGATCATCGGGAGCGATGCGCGTGTAGTATTCACCCCGCTCGTACATAGTCTGTGTAAGTCCGACGTATGTAGAGTTCGAGATTTCGTCATACGCTCCAACCTTAAACCCTATAATTGATTTTAAACCGAGTGTTAGTTTGAATTTTGCGGAAAGATCGTTGATGCGGTACGTCGCTGTGCCAATATTATCCGCCTGCCGTCTCAGATAATTAATCTGAGCGCCAACGCTGCCGAATGTTGTTCCGTATTTCGCAAGATTAGTGAAGAATCCGTTTTCACCACCGCGCAGCTTTATGCTACCGGTCGGAGCTGCAGGCGGATCGGCAGTTATGAAGTTAATGACGCCGCCAATAGTCTGAGGACCAAACAAAATAGAACCGCTCCCTTTGAGCACTTCCAGACCTGCCATCCTATCAATAGGAGGAGTGTAATACATTTCCGGTTCGCCGTACGGAGCTAAAGAAACTGGAACGCCGTCTTCAAGCATTAAAACTGTTCGGCTTCGATCCGGCTCCAAGCCGCGCACACCAAGATTGAGTCGAAGACCGGCTCCCTCTTCGTCAACAGGATAAAGACCCGTGATACAGCGGAACACTTCGTTGCCGCTCAAAGCATCAATTTTTGCCAGCTCTTGCCGACTTATAATTTTTGCGGAACCAGGAACCCTGTTCAGTAATCCCGGTTTTCGACCGATGACTTCTATTTGAGGCATTTCATAGGTAGATATCAGCGTGTCTTGTTGGCTTAATTCATCAGCAGTGATAACTTTTGTATTCGCCTGCTGTGCTGTTACAAGGGAAAATCCTGCTAATATTAGAAAAAATATTGCTCTTAGTGTGTGTAATATATATATCATTTGATACTCCAAAATTTATGAATGATTGATGATGTGATTGTTAAATCAGTACCAGAAAAATGTAGTAAATATTTTACCTCATACATTCAAAAGACCTCTTTAACTTATTGTAATTTTTATTTAGACTAAATATAAATAGCGAAATGGGAAAACGCAAATTAAAGTATTTTGACCGGTTTTATACTTCATATACTTTACCGGCGAATGCTCTGGAAATAGAGTTTTGGCAAACCGGACGAATTGATAAAGGTATCGGCTCTTATTTTAGATGGCAGCCAAGAGTTGAAATTGAATATGGGTTAACCGACAGATTAACTACTTCTTTCTATTTTAACTTTAATGAGGTCAGAAGCTATGATAATCAAATTCAGTCTAAACCGTTAAGTCTTTATACATCATCAATCGAATTTAGGTATCGGCTATCTAATCCTAACGAGTATATAGTTGATCCTGCGCTCTATTTTGAGTTTAGCTATGGCGGTGATAAAATTGAATATGAACCGAAAATTTTAATATCAAAACGATTTGACAATTTCGTTTCGGTAATAAATATAAACACTGAGTTTGAAAGAAATATTGCCAAAAATGAAAATGAATCTAGTTTTGAATTGACTATGGGAATTGCTTATGAAGTAACAAGAAATATTTCTTTGGGTTTAGAATTTAGAAATCATAGGAATTATTTAGAAACATTTAAGAAGGAAGAAAATCAGGCAAGTTTTATCGGACCAACTTTTAGTTTCCACTCCGATAGATTCTATTTTGTAATTAATTTATTAACACAATTAGGCGGTAATCCATCAACAAAAGATAATTTTGAGTTTTCATCGCATGAGAAATATGAACTAAGAACAATTTTAGGGGTAGAGTTATGAGATTGATCATACCTTTTCTAATCATCTGTTTATTCGGCTGTTCGGCAAAAGAAAAAATGATTGATACAAATAACCACGGTCAAGAATTATATTACGAAAAATGTAGCGGCTGTCACCGTTTATACAATAAGACAGAATATGAACCGAAAAGGTGGAAAGAAATCATGGATGTAATGAAAAAAAAATCGCATCTAACAGATGATGAAGAGAGAATGATTATTAAATATTTAGCAGAGTAACGATGAATCATACATTATTTGACATTCGGGCATTCCTTCGATATATTTGTGCCCCGAGAAAAGAAAAACGTTTTTATACAAATAAATATTACATCGCGGGGTGGAGCAATTGGTAGCTCGTCGGGCTCATAACCCGAAGGTTCTAGGTTCAAGTCCTAGCCCCGCTACTAAAACAAAAAACCTCAGATTTTCTGGGGTTTTTGTTTTTTAAAGTGATTGATCTGAATATCGTATTGTAATTTCTGAAATAATACGACGAATGGTCAAAGCAAATCTGAATTCTATCATATCAATTAAAAAATCTAAAGTTTTTCTCCAGCTTTCTTTATATTAAACCAAGATTAATTAGCAATAGCCACAAAAATTATTAGTTCAACTAAATTTTTTTATTCGTGATATGTCGACTGAAAAAAAATACAATTTCGATTACATTGTAATCGGCAGCGGATTCGGTGGATCGGTTGCAGCTCTTCGTCTTTCGGAAAAAGGTTATAAAGTTTTAGTTATTGAAAAAGGCAAATGGTATTCTTCAAATGATTATGCAAAAACAAATTGGAATTTGAAACGCTGGCTCTGGATTCCTCTCATAAAATTTCATGGAATATTTAAAATAACATTCTTTCGTCACGTCGGAATTTTATCCGGAGTAGGAGTTGGCGGCGGTTCTCTTGTTTATGCAAACACATTACCAATTCCAAAAAAAGAATTTTTCAAGTCAGATTCTTGGTCACATCTTGCAGATTGGGAAAATGAATTAAAAGAATTTTATGAACTCAGTAAAAAAATGATGGGTGTTACTTCAAATCCAAGATTGGAAAACGGAGATAAAGCATTAAAGGATTTGGCAAAAGAAATTGGAAAAGAAGATCAGTTTGAACCCACGGATGTTGCAGTTTTTTTCGGCGAGCCAGGAAAAAATGTAAGCGATCCATACTTTAACGGTGAAGGTCCTGAACGTGCTGGCTGCACATTTTGCGGCGCTTGCATGATCGGCTGCAGACATAATGCAAAAAACACACTTGATAAAAATTATCTTTACCTGGCTCAAAAGAATGGGGCTGTCATTCAAGCAGAGTCTGAAGTTTACAACATAATACCTTTAGGAAATAAAAATGGTGCCGATGGTTATGAAGTTGGATGGAAAAGAGCAACAAGTTTTTTAAAATCTAAAGGCAAGTTTACATGCAAAGGAATTGTTTTTGCCGGCGGTGTCTTAGGAACGATTCCATTATTGCTAAAATTGAAAGAAACTACTTTACCAAATTTGTCTGAAAAGATCGGTTTTAATGTTCGCACAAATTCAGAAAGTTTAATGGGAGTTGTAGCACCTCAAAAAGAAACTGTTTTTTCAGATGGAATTGCTATCGGATCAATTCTTCATACAGACGAACATAGTCATCTCGAACCGGTTCGTTATCCTTCCGGATCCGGTTTCTGGAGATTGCAGATTTCACCGCTTGTAGTAGGTAGTAATGTTTTTATTCGTTTAGTAAAAGCAATTTGGGAAATTATTAAGCACCCCATTCGTTATTTCAAATTTTATTTTGTATGGGACTGGGCAAAAAAAACTCAAATACTTTTATATATGCGTACTATAAGCGGTACACTTAGATTAACAAAAGGTTGGTTTAGGATGAAAACAAAATTAGGAGATGGAACATTGCCAACCGCATTTTTACCCGAAGCAAATAAACTTGCAATAAAATATGCTAATATTGTAAATGGAACGCCGGGGGCATTGTTATCAGAAATTATATTAGGAATTCCAACGACCGCACATATTCTCGGCGGTGCAACAATGGGGAAAGATAGAAATGAAGGTGTAATAGACAAAGACAATCGCGTGTTTGGTTATCAAAATTTATACGTTTGCGATGGTTCAATGATTTCAGCAAATCCAGGCGTTAATCCGTCTCTTACTATTCTTGCATTAAGTGAAAGAGCAATTAATAAAATTAAGAATTCGGAAACCATCAAACACTGGTGAAAAAATCTAGTTGATTTTAAGCAAATGTATTGTTGTTCATTAATTTTATAGAACTTGCTACTTAATTCAGCATTCATAATATTCGTAACAAAATTATTACAGACAATATGCTCAAAACACTCCTTATAAAAGATTATGCACTCATAGAAAACATCGAAGTTGAATTCGGTAAAGGTCTAAATATCATTACCGGTGAAACGGGTGCCGGAAAATCTATCTTAATTGATGCAATGGGATTGTTACTCGGTGAGCGGGCATCAACAGAAGTTGTAAGAAAAGGTTCCGACAAATCTGTTGTAGAAGGTCTTTTTGATGTAACGGGAAATAAAAAAGTTCAACAGTTACTTAAACAGAACGAGATCGAATTCAATTCAGAATTAATAATTCGGCGCGAAATTTCCTTAAAAGGAACTAACAGATGTTTTTTGAATGATACTCCTGTTACTCTTAATCTTATAAAAGAAACGGGCGACCTCCTGGTAGATCTTCACGGACAACATGAACATCAATCTTTATTACGAGCGGAAACACACATCGAAATGCTGGATGAATTTGCCAATCTCGAAACTCAGTTGAATGAATTTAGATCTGCATCACGGCAGCTTTTAGCTTTGTCGAAAGAGCTGCGGGAACTAATTCAAAAAGAAAATTTGCTGAATGAGAAAAAAGAATTATTTGAATTTCAGATTAAAGAAATTGATGCGGTTTCTCCTCAAGAGGGAGAAGAAGAAAAACTTTCCGATGAATTAAAAATCTTAGAGAACTCCGAAAAACTTCTTTCGCTGACAAATGATATTTATAATGCAGTTTATGAAAATGAGCAGTCCATTCAAGAACAAATTGCAGATGTTAAAAATAAAATTTTAGAACTCTCGAAAATTGATAAATCATTTAATGAAAATTTGAATGAAGTTGATTCAATCTTAGCTTCTCTTGTTGATATCTCTTCTTTCATGCGGAGTTACAAAGACAGAATTGACATTGACCCTAATCGCTTGGAAGAGATAAGAGAACGTCTCGGCGCGCTTAATCTACTGAAGAAAAAATATGGCGGTTCGCTTAAATCTGTTCTTGAACATCGGGAAAAGATTGGTGCTGATTTTGAACTTGCCGAAAACTTTTCTTTGAAGATCACACAACTGGAAAAGAGAATAGATGATTCAAGAAAAGCATGCGGCTTGTTGGCAAAAAAACTTTCGCAGGAAAGAAAAATTGTTTCTAATAAAATAAAAAAAGAAATTGAAGACACATTGAAGTATCTGGGAATTGCCGATTCTGTTTTCAAAGTAAAATTAGAAAACGAAATCGTCTTAAATGCAACGGAGAATTTTATTATAGTTGACGGAAAGAATTACAAGTTCAACGAGCATGGTTTTGATAACATAGAATTTTTCATTTCAACAAATACCGGCGAAGATCCCAAACCGCTTGTAAAAGTTGCTTCGGGCGGAGAAGTCTCGCGTATTATGCTCGGATTAAAATCTATACTTGCAAAATCAGATAAACTTCCTATTCTTATTTTCGACGAAATTGATACTGGTGTAAGCGGACGTATTGCTCAGAAGGTTGGACAAGTTTTGAAATCGCTTGCATCATTTCACCAAATTATTGCCATTACTCATTTGCCTCAAATTGCCGGACTTTCGGATTTCCATTATGCTGTAGAAAAGAAAAAAGCAGGAGATCGTGTTGTAAGTTCGATAAGAATTCTAAAGGGTGAAGAGCGCATTAAAGAAGTTGCTAAACTAATGAGCGGAGAGAAAGTTACCGAAGCAACTCTGAATGGTGCACGTGAGCTGATGGGATTATCCAAAAACTAACAAATTGTTTTTTAGCACAATACTGTTTCTCCAACAATATTTCCTTTGTGATGAAATTATTGTTCATTAAATTCATAGCAAAGAAATCAATAATAAAGGGAGGTTGTATGATTAAAAGAATTCTTTCTTTGTTTTTTGTGTGCGGTCTATTTTTTTCAGTTAATCTAAAAGCACAAAGTTTAGAAGAAACACTTTCTAAACTCTCATCTATTGTTGGTACAGAATATGTTAAACCGGTAATTTCTGCATTTGGCTCAAATCTTAATTCCGGTTGGGTATCCCAATTTCCTTCTGCAACAATTTTGGGGTTCCATCTTGATATAAAAGTTGTTGCAATGGGTTCTTTCTTCTCTGATGATGTAAAAAATTTTACAGTAACAGATCAATTTTATTTTGATCAAAGTCAAACAAACAGCATTCTTGCAAATTCCGGTATAACACAAAGCAGTCCGGGTTATCAAGCCGCATATAATCAAATTTATGGACAGCCATTTACAGTCACATTTTCCGGACCAACAATTATAGGAAGTAAGTATCAAAATTTGGTTGTTAAGTTTCCTGGAAAACCTTCGGCAGGTATTAGTGCAGTTGATATATCGATGCCGCAAGTTAAAGGATATATACCAGAAGCACTGGCTAAAATTTTTCCGACCGCTACAGCACAAGTTACTATTGGAACAGTTTACGGTACTAACTTTGCTGTAAGATATTTTCCAGATATAAATATTGGTGAGTTGGGAAAGTTTAGTTATTTCGGAGTCGGTTTGATACACAATTTTGGCGTTTGGTTTCCTAATCCAATACCACTTGATCTTGCTGCCGGATTTTTCACACAGAAATTAAAAGTTGGTTCTGTTTTTGAAAGTAATGCTTCACAATTTGGGGTATTTGCAAGTAAAACTTTTGGCTTTATCGTTTCTATTACTCCTTATGTAGGATTAACAATTGAAACTTCAAAAACCACAGTAAATTATAATAATATTTTAACCGGAACTGGAGGGGTTCAAGAAAAGGCAACAGCGCGTTTTGAATTGGAAGGTCAAAACTCTAGCAGTGCCGTTGTAGGATTCAATTTACATCTTGCTGCAATAAATATTAATGCAGATTATAAATTTGCTAAGATTAGTACTGCAAGCGCTGGCATTTCATTCGGATTCTAAACAAAATAATTTTCTGCTAAAGGGGCTGAACAAGCCCCTTTTCTTATTGTATTTTCCAGTTACATTTTCGTCAGGTTATTAGTTGAAAGAAACTGCAATTTATATTCATATTCCATTCTGTGATCACAAATGTATCTACTGCGATTTTTACTCAATCATCTCTTACGAAAATGTTTCTTCATACTTAAATGCATTAAAAAAAGAAATAGATTTTTACTCCGCGCAATATTCCGAAGGAAGAAAAATAATCTCTATTTTTTTCGGCGGCGGAACGCCGTCATTTATGGAACCGCATTATATTTCTGAAATAATACAACACATTAAAAGAAAATTTTCTGTAAATGAAGACGCAGAAATAACACTCGAAACAAATCCAGGAACAGTAAGTATTGAAAAGTTAGCAGAGTTCAGAGAAATCGGTATCAACCGGATTAGCATTGGAATACAATCGTTCAATGAGGATGAATTGAAATTTCTAACTCGAATACATAACTCGCAAACTGCAATTCAAACTGTTCGCGATGCTGCTGCAGTTGGTTTTGAAAACATAAGTGTTGATCTAATTTTTAATTTACCCGGACAAACCAAAGAGAAATGGCAATACAACTTGGATCAAGCGATTCAGCTACCGATCAAACACATATCTGCATACAGTTTGATTTTAGAGAAAGGGACAATACTTAATAAAATGGTTCTCGATGGTAAAGTGAAAATGCAAAATGAAGATTACGATGCCGACCTTTATGAATTAACAATTGATTTTCTTACTCAGCAAGGATTTGAACAGTATGAAGTTTCCAACTTTTCTAAAAAAGGATTTGAATGCGTACATAATAATACATATTGGAGATACAAAGATTACCTAAGCTTTGGTACATCGGCACATTCTTTCATTAACGGAAAACGCTGGTGGAATTATTCACCATTAAATTTTTATAACACAGCTATTGAATCAAAAGGGAATGCGGTTATTGGAGAAGAAATACTCTCGAAAAATGAAATGTTGAATGAGTATGTAATGCTTGCTCTTCGCAGCAAGGGACTTGATCTGCTCGAACTGAATAATCTTTTTGGAAATGAATGGCAGGTGAAGAACAAAAATTATTTGATTCAACTTGAACAAGAAAAATTTCTTATCGAAAAAGATCAATTGATTAAATTAACACCAAAAGGTTATGCAGTCTGCGATGAAATACTTACCAAGTTTTCAGCTTAAAAAAGAGTTCTTACCTTAATTCCCAAATTATTTGAGTTGCTTTTTAATCTATTGATCGTAACTTTCAATTAGAAATTTTTCTTGGGGAAGAATATGGTTGCGCGTTTCTTCGGAATATCAATTAATACTGAGTTGTTTTTTTTATTATTTCTAATTAATCTTACTCAGTTACATGCACAGATTAAAGACAAACCAATAACATCAGTACAATCAACAAATCTTGTTATTCAACGAGCTAAGATTAATATCAATAATACCTCCACGTCTATCCTTAACACAGGAGAGGCAGATCAATCTCTTACCGGAGATTCAGGATTCGAATACCCAAAGCTTTCCGGTAAAACACTTGTTTACAAATCCGGATTACTCTGGGCAGGCAAAGTAAACGGTCAAATAAGAAGCGGCGGTTCATCTTATAATACCGGATTAACACCAGGGAAAGTTTTACCTAACGGAAAACCAGAAGATCCAAATTCTCAATCTGTCCGTGCTTATCGAGTTCGAACTGATTTTAAAACCGGCGACTTATCTATTGAAGTAAAAGATGAGAGCAAAGATCGTCAAACCATATTCAATCAATATGAAAAAGATTGGAACGAATGGCCTGCAAGCAGCGGTGCACCTTTTAAGGATGTAAATGGAAATGGAGTTTATGAACCGACAATAGATATTCCCGGTGTTCCGGATGCAGATCAAACAATTTGGTTTGCTGCAAACGATCTTGATTCCATTCAGACAAAAAAACTTTATGGTTCGTTACCGATGGGCGTTGAAATGCAAACTACTGTTTGGGCTTATAATAATGTTGAACCTCTCAATAACATGATCTTTAAACGATATCTCATTATCAACAAGAGTAATACAAAATTTGAAGATATGTACTTCGGAATATGGTCTGATCCTGATATTGGCGGTGATGCGGGCGATGACCTTGTTGGATGTGATACATTGCTAAATCTTGGATATGATTATAATGGTGATGATAGCGATCCTTCCTATGGCGCTTACATTCCTTCAGTCGGCTTTTGCCTATTACAAGGGCCGGTTATTTCCACAAGCGGAAGTGATGCGGCGAAATTTTTTGGGAAAACTTTTACGGGTAAAAAGAATTTACAAATGACAAGTTTTAGCTGGTTATACAAATATCCCTCACCGTATGGAGATCCAATTCTTGGCGGGTATAATGGAACTTTACAGTTGTATAATTTTTTACAAGGTAACTTAAGCGATGGAACTCCACACCCAAATCCAATAACCGGTGGGACAACAAAATTCCCATTCTCAGGCGATCCAATTACCCAGCAAGGTTTTGTGGCAGGAAAGACTTATCCGAATGGATGGATTGATAGAATACATGATCGAAGAATGATGCTTTGTTCCGGTCCATTCAATATGGCTGTTGGTGATACTCAAGAAGTTATTTTTGCTCAAATAGCTGCGGGTGGTGATAAAGGTTTTTCTCGCCTTGCTGCAATTTCACTTCTTAAAAAATCTGTCAGCGCAGCTAAACAATTATACAAAGTAAATTTTATTCCCCCAAGCACTTTTAAACAATTACCAGACCTGCAAGCCGCAGAGATGGATAGAGAAATTATTTTAACATGGGGCAGTGACATTGGGAAAATAAACGAAATTGAAAACGCTAAGTCAACAGTCTACTCATTCCAGGGATACAATGTTTATCAGATCTCAAAAGATGAATCTACGCTTGGAGAAAAAAAAATAATTGCCACATTCGATCTTAAAGATAACCGGCAATATATTTATGATGAAGAGGTTGAACCAACAAAAGGATCTGTATCTCAAGTCAATAAAAAATTTGGTTCTGATTTCGGAATTCAGCGGTTCATCTCAATTAAAAAAGATTATCTGAATGAAATACCACTTAACAATGGAAGCGATTATGATTTCGGTGTTAGTTATTTCCGTATTGCGAATGATGCTGATTTCCCATATGGTTATGTTGAAAGTGCAATCTCAATTTTAACTGTAAAACCGCAGTCTCCTAAACCCGGTATTCGTTATGAAAGCAAATTTGGCGATCTTATAACCGCTAAACATATTTTTGGAAGTTCAAGTGCGGAAATTATTGCAATGATTGTTGATCCGACAAAAGTTACCGGACATGATTATGAAATTACTTTTAAGCGCACGTCAAAATTTAATCTAACAGATATTACTACGAACAAACCTCTCTTGGTCAATCAAACCAATCTTTGGGGTGATAATGATTATCTGGTTACAGATGGTTTTATTCTTAAAGTAAATTTTGACTGGAGAAAAATGCCTGACGAGAATGATGTTTTCCGATTTACTACACCCAAAGTAGTTTATGATGAGAAACTTGCCATTGATGACATCGAAAAAATTAATGTCTTTCCAAATCCATATTACGGTAATTATAGAAATGAATTTAACAAGTACGATAGACACGTAACATTCACACATCTTCCTCAACGGGCGGTTATTAGAATATTTAATCTTGCAGGGCAATTAGTCCGCAAACTGGAAAAAGATTCTCCCGATCAGTTTTTAAGATGGAATATGTTAACCGAATCAAATTACCAAATCCCTTCAGGGTTATATATAGTTCATATTGAATTGCCCGATTATGGAAAATCAAAAATACTTAAGCTGGCATTTGTTACTGAAGTTTTTATTCCCGATCATTTTTGAAAGTGTTTTTGGGGAAATTGATATGATTACTAGAAGATTGTTTAATTCCATTTTATTTTTTCTATTATTGCTTAATGTCTTAATTATATCCCAAGAGAAAATTTCCAAGTCATCAACATTATCTAAACAATCCGTTACACCGAAATACGCTAAGTTCAATTGTAATAACATCTCAACTTTTATCTATAACAACGGATTTGCAGATATTGATAGTTCTTTTATGAGTTGGGGATTTATTTTTCCAATAGGTTCAAAGAAAAATTTAGTGTATCAATCAGGATTAATCCTAGGAGGAATGTTAAAAGATAAAAGTAATGTTAACAATGTAAGTAAGATTGTTCTAACTGGTTCAATGTACAAATCATGGATGAATCCAGGAAAAATTTTATCCAACGGCAATGCTGAAGATCCTGCTTCAGAAACTGCACGGGTTTTTAAGGTTCGAAATAAAATAAATCAATCGGTACTTGAAGTTGAAGCATATGATGAGAAAAAGGCAATGGAACAAATTATTAATCAATATAAAAAAGATCGGGAAGAATGGCGTGCATCGGACGGAGCTCCGTTTGTTGATGTTAATAACAATGGTAAGTATGAGCCGTACATTGATCTGCCTGGAATTGAAGATGCAGAACAAACACTTTGGTTTGTAGCAAACGACATCGGGTTTAATGAATTTGAAGGTGTTGAACTTCAAGCAACGATTTGGGGATATAAAAAAGACGATTTTTTAGATAATATAATTTTCAAAAAATATAAAATCATTAATAAGAATAAAGATAAAGATTCTATTAAAAATGCATATATAGGTTATTGGAGTGATGCAGATATAGGTGGTAATGCGGGCGACGATCTTGTTGGTTGTGATACTCTATATCAACTTGGATTTATCTATAACGGAAAAGATATTGATACTGTTTATAAAAACGAGTCCGCTGCATACGGTTCTATATTATTAAGCGGCCCATGGGATGCGGACAAAAAAAATTATATGAGTATGAGTTCTTTCAGTACTGTGGAATGGTTGTCATTAGATTACATAGAATCACCACCGATTGAACCAATTTATTATAATTTTTTGAGAGGTCTTAATCAATTCGGAAGGAATATTGTTAATCCGACGACGAACGTGGCAACTAAATACATGTATCCCGGAAATCCTTATTATTTATCAGGTTGGTATTGTACATTAATGAAGGATTATCGCGCGCTTATTTCGGTAGGACCCTTCGACTTAGCTTATGGTGATTCACAAGAAATTGTTATTGCTCAAATTGCAGCAAGTTATAAAACACGTTTAGAAGCTTTACAAAGAGTGAGAGGTTTTGGATTATTGACGCGGACATATTTCTATGAGAATATAATGGACAAAATCTTTACTGGTATTGTGAATGAAAAAAATAGTAATATCCCAACACAATTTATTCTGTATCAAAACTACCCCAATCCGTTTAATCCATCAACAGTGATCAGTTATCAGTTGGCAGTAAGCAGTTTTGTTACATTAAAAGTTTACGATTTACTCGGACGGGAAGTTGCAACCCTTGTAGATGAATATCAACAGGCCGGAGTATATAATTCTCAATTCTCCATTCTCCATTCTCAATTCTCATCCGGTATTTATTTCTATACATTAAAAGCCGGGAAGTATATTGAGACTAAAAAAATGGTTTTGACGAAATAAATTAACTCCACTTTTTAAAAACAAATATTATCTTATAACTAACAAAATGCAGAGTTCATCATGAACGATAAATTCAAATACATTATTCCGGTATCCATTCTTGCCGGAGCAATTCTACTTTCGGTAATTATTTTTTCATTTGTTTGGAAATCAACAAAGAATGCCGATCAAACAATAACTGTAACCGGTTCCGCAAAGAAAGAAATCGTTTCCGATCTTGGCATTCTGCGCGGGACATTACAAGCGACAAGTTCCAGCAGACAAAATGCTTATCAGGTTGTTCAACAGCAAATGCCCACAATATTAAAATATTTGGAAACTCAAGGATTCAAAAAAGATCTGGTAGAGGTTTTTGGAATTAACGGTTATCCCGTTTTTGAAGTTGCCGCTAACGGAGTACAGACGCAAAATGTATCGCATTATGTTTACAGCCAACGTTTCGAAATAAAATCCAATGATGTAAAAAAAATAAAAAAACTTTCAGTCACACTCAGTTCTCTTGTTGAAAAAGGATTGGATATTAATGTAGAAGCCCCGGAATATCTTTACACAAAAATTGATGACTTAAAAATCGAAGTACAAGCTGCTGCATCAAAGAACGCGATGGATCGTGCTATTAAAATCGCAGAAGCAACCGGCAAAAGTCTCGGCCCGCTTCGTAATGCAAGAATGGGAGTAATTCAAATTACCCCGCGTAACTCAAATTTGATTTCAGATTACGGAATGAACGATGCGACATCTATCGAAAAGGAAATAACTGCTGTTGTAAGCGCATCATTTGAGATCAAGTGATTTACGAATTATGATTTTGGATTTAGGAATTATTTTCTCGATGAGATGATTATGACAAAAACAGAATTAATGAATAGAACGAAAAAGTTCGCTCTTGATATTATTTTGTTCGTTAACTCCACACCTAAAAACTCTATTAATTCTGTTCTTTGCTCTCAATTATTACGAGCAGGAACTTCCGTTGCTGCAAATTATCGTGCGGCTCTAAGAGCAAAATCTCGTGCAGACTTCATATATAAAATTAAATTGATTGAAGAAGAAGCGGATGAATCAACTTTCTGGCTTGAATTGATGAGAGACTCGGGTTTAACATATCCCGAGCAGTTGACATCTCTTTTTAAAGAAGCAGATGAACTCACAGCAATATTCACCCAAATAGGTAAGACTACTAAAAATCGCTTGTCCAACAAATCGTAAATCCAAAGTCGTAAATCAAAAATCATAATCCTTAATTCCTTTTGCTATTTCAAGCTAATCTTTCTACCTTTGCACTGTCTATTTCGCCCCTCGAGGGCGATTTTTATTTGTGGAATATGGAAAAACAGCAAATTTTCAACAGATTCGAAGAAATTGTTAGAACTCAAGGCTTTGTTCTTATCGATTTAGTTACACGCGGCGATAACCACCTTCGTATTATCGAAGTATATATAGATAACGAAAAAGGAATCACCACTGTTGACTGTGCTAATGCCAGCCGAATGTTGAATGAAATTATCGAATCTGAAAAACTGATTGGTTCTCATTATAGACTGGATGTTTCTTCTCCGGGTGTTGAAAGACCGCTTAAATTTTTAGTCCAGTACGGTAAGCACATCAACAGAAAATTTGAAATTGAATTCAAAGATGCCGAAGAAATCAAAAAGTTGATTGCAAAGTTAATCCGTATTGAAGGTGAAGATCTTTTCTTCACTGAAAAAAACTTAGAGTATAAAATAAATTTTAATAACATTATCAAAGCAAAAGTATTAATTAGTTTTTGATCACACAGGAGTAAAAATGAACACCGAGATAGTAGAATCCTTTGCCCAGATGGTCCGAGAGAAAAGTCTCGACAAAGATGTTCTTGCAGGAATCATTGAAGAAATTTTCGGAATTATGGTTAAGAAAAAATACGGATTGGAAGCTAAGTATGATGTAGTCGTAAATATGGATAAGGGCGATATAGAAATATTTCTTGAAAGAACTATTGTTGAAACTGTTAACGATCCCGGTACCGAAATCAGCATTGTTGAAGTTAACGAAAAAGGGAATGCAGACGATCTTGAAGTCGGCGAAGACTTTGTTGAAAAGATCGAGCTAAAAGAATTTGGAAGAAGATTAATAAATCTTGCACGCCAAAGTTTAAACCAAAAAATCCGCGAGATCGAAAAAGAAATAGTTTATAATGAATACAGCGAAATGCTCGGTGAGATCGTTGTTGGAGATATTTACCAAGTTAGAAGAAATGATGTACTTATAAATCACAATAAGAATGAACTAATTCTTCCGCGTAACGAACAAATACCAAGAGAGAAATACAGAAAAGGTGATACAATTCGCGCAGTCATTAAGGATGTTAGAAAAACTCCGAATGGACCGCTTATTGTAATATCACGCGGAGATAATCTTTTCTTAAGAAGATTATTTGAAATTGAAATCCCAGAAATCTATGACGGAGTAATTGAAATAAAAGGAATTGCACGCGAACCCGGCGAAAGAGCAAAAGTTGCTGTTGAATCAAATGATGCACGTATAGATGCGGTTGGAGCTTGCGTTGGTATGAAAGGTGTTCGTATTCATGCAATCGTACGTGAATTGAACAATGAGAATATTGATGTTATAAATTATACCGATGATGCTATTGTATTTATTCAAAGATGTCTTGCACCGGCTAAGCTAAAGCAAATCGAAATTGATGAAGAAACTAAAAAGAGCGTTGTTACTGCCGATAGTGATCAAGTATCATTAATTGTCGGGCGTAACGGTGTTAACATCCGGCTTGCAATTAAACTCAGCGGTTACGAGATCGAAGTTATCAGACAAGAAAAACCATTTGAAGAATATGATGAAGATATAGAACTTGTTGAATTGAGAGAAGAGTTAGGAACTGAAGTTGTTGATCTCTTGATCAATAACAGATTAGATACTGCGCTTGAAGTTCTTGCAGCCGGTATTGATAAGTTAAAAGAGATTGAAGGCGTTGATGAAGAAAAAGCTAAACAAATAATTGAAATTCTCGAAAATCAATTTGAAGAAGAAGAATAACCAATTACACAAATACAGGTAATTACAAAATGCCGGAAACAGTAAAAGACAAAAAATTACGACTATACAAATTTGGTACTGAGCATAATCTTGCTACAGAAACTTTAGTTGAATTTTTACAGAAGAAAGGCTACGACGTAAAATCTCATATGTCTCTGTTGACCGATGAAATGGTGGCTGATATAAAGTCATTTTTCAAAAAGGATATTGAGAAAGCTGAGAAGCATTATAAGAAAATTTCGGATTTTCAGAAAAAGAGAAGTGATCACGATGAAGCAGAAGCCGCTTTAGAAACATCTAAGAAAGCAGCCGGACACAAACAGGCCGAAGAAAAAGAAAGTGATCTATCCAAAAGAAAAGATACTGTTGCAGAACAGGCAACGACTGTTCAAGCTACTGAAACTGCTGAAACCGTTACCGAATCTGAGCCGGCTTATGAAAAAACTGAAGAAGTTTTAGAAGAATCAAAATCTTATAAAACAGAAACTGAAATTGCTATTGAAGGAAGAAGAAAAGGATTAACAATTGTAGGCAAGATGGATCTGAAGGATAGGAGAGAAAAACCGGAAACAGCTCCAACAACTTCTCAGATTAAGCCAATCGTAGTTACTGCTGAAGATAAAGATGCAGATAAAAAAAGCAAAAAGAAAAAGAAAGTTCTAAAGTCGAAGAAAAAAGCTGCCACTCCCGGTGAAGGTCCCGAGGAAGTTATAGTTGCTAAGAAGAAAAGAAAAATAAAACGCCTGGAAATTGATAAACGTGAAGTTGAAGATGCAATTAAACGAACATTGCTAAGTATGGATGAATCTGCGGTTGGAGATAGGGCTTCAAATCGTAAAAAGAAAAGAAAAGAGAAACAGGATATTCAAGATCAGATTCTTCAGCAGAAAGAATTAGACAAAACAAAAATTCAAGTAACGGAATATATTGCCGTTAATGAACTTGCAAATCTTATGGGTGTTGCAGTAAGCGATGTAATTTCAAAATGTATTTCTCTTGGATTGATGGTTTCTATTAATCAGCGGCTTGATGTTGAAACAATTACACTTGTTGCCGATGAATTCGGATTTGAAATTGAACTTCAAGCTGAATATCAGGCAGATATTGATGCAGATGTTCCCGATACTATCGAGTCGCTTAAACCCCGCCCGCCCGTTGTTACAATTATGGGTCACGTTGATCATGGTAAAACATCATTGCTGGATTATATCCGCAGCGCTAATGTAGTTGCAGGTGAAGCCGGCGGAATAACTCAGCACATCGGCGCTTACAAAGTAATCACTGAAGACGGCAAACAAATTTCATTTCTCGATACTCCGGGTCACGAAGCATTCACTGCTATGCGTGCACGCGGTGCAAGAGTTACAGATATTGTAGTTTTAGTTGTAGCTGCAGATGATGCAGTGATGCCTCAAACTGTTGAAGCGATCAATCACGCTCAAGCAGCAAATGTTCCAATAATAATAGCCATCAATAAAATTGATAAACCGAATTCAAACATAGAAAAGATCAAACAGCAGCTTGCTGATAGAAATGTTTTAGTTGAAGAATGGGGCGGAAAATATCAGTGTGTTGAAATCTCTGCTAAAATGGGAAAAAATGTTGATCTACTTTTAGAAAAAATTGCTCTTGAAGCTGAACTACTGGAGTTAAAAGCAAACCCGGAAAGATTGGGACGGGGTACAATCATTGAATCTCAGCTTGATAAAGGAAAAGGTGTTACTGCTACAGTTCTAGTTCAAAAAGGTATTGTAAAGATAGGCGATCCGTTCATTGCAGGTGTTGTTCATGGACGGGTACGTGCAATGTTTGATGAACGAAACAAAAAAGTTTTTGAAGCCGGACCATCAACACCGGTACTTGTGCTTGGTTTTGAATCTGCACCTCAAGCAGGTGATAATTTTACAGTTGCGGAATCTGAAAGAGAAGCACGCGAAATTAGTTTGAAACGAATGCAGTTGAAACGCGAACAAGATCATCGTCAAGTACATCATATTACACTTGATGAAATTGCAAGTCAAATTAGCCATGGCGGATTTAAGGAACTTCCGGTAATCGTTAAAGGTGATGTTGACGGTTCTATTGAGGCATTATCAGATTCATTAATGAAATTATCAAATCAAGAAGTTTCGGTTCGTGTTATTCACAAAGGAGTTGGTGCAATTTCAGAAGGTGATGTTCTTTTAGCGGCAGCATCGGGAGCTATTATTGTAGGATTCCACGTACGCCCAAATACAAATGCAAGAAAACTTGCAGAAGTTGAAAAAGTTGACATTCGTCTCTACAACGTTATTTATGATGCGATCAACGAAGTCAAATCTGCTCTGGAAGGATTACTCTCTCCTGTTGTATCCGAAGAAGTTGTTGCTACTCTCGAAGTTCGAGATACTTTCAAAGTTCCGAAAGCAGGAACAATTGCCGGTTGTTCTGTTCAAGATGGCAGAATTACTAGAGGTAATAAAGTACGGTTGTTCAGAGAAGGAATTGCCGTTTACGAAGGCGAGATCAGTTCATTAAGAAGATTCAAAGATGATGTCCGTGAAGTTGAAAAAGGTTATGAATGCGGTCTCAGCATTGCAAACTTTAATGATATTAAAGTTGGCGATATCGTTGAAGCTTATAAAATGATTGAAACAAAAAAGAAATTAGAGTAATGACTCACAGAATAGATAAAGTTTCAAGTTTGATTAAAGAAGAACTGAGTTTGATTTTTCTTCACAAAGTTCAGGATCCAAATTTCGGAATGATCACAGTTACGAACGTGAAGTTGAGTCCGGATTTGAAACACACTAAAGTTTATTTATCAGTTTATGATAAAGAGAAACGGGCTCAAGTCCTGGAAAGAGTAAATGTAATAAAAGGAATGATCAGATCGCAGTTAGCTGGAAGGATTCAAGTCAGATTTGTTCCTGAACTTCACTTTTTTATAGATGATACTTTAGACTATGTAGAAAAAATGGAAGATTTATTTAAGAAAATTCATGAAAGCGATAACGAAAAACACGATAGCTGAGATTGATCCGAACTTTGTTGACGGAGAAATTATTCTTTTTGATAAAGCATTGTTAAAAAGTGCGTTCGATTGTGTCTATAAGGTAAGAAAAACCGTAGGTGTTAAAAAAGTAGGACATGCAGGAACGCTTGACCCGATGGCAACGGGATTGATGATTGTTTGTACCGGAAAAATGACAAAAAGAATTTCCGAAATTCAAAATCTAGAGAAAACGTATAAAGGTGTTATTACTCTTGGAAAAACAACACGCTCGTTCGATACTGAAACTGATTTTGATACGAGAAAAAATATTGAAGGCGTAACGGAAGAACAAATAAATAGCTTGCGTGACAAATTCATCGGTAAGATATTTCAAACGCCGCCGATGTATTCTGCAGTTAAAAGAAACGGTAAATCGCTGTATCATTTAGCGCGGAAGGGTATTGAAGTTGAACGTGAATTACGTGAAGTTTTTATTTCAAAATTTGAAATTGAGAAAATTGATCTTCCTGATATCTGCTTTGAAATAACTTGTTCTAAAGGAACATACATTAGAGTACTTGCAAGTGATTTTGGCGAACAGCTTGGATGCGGAGCTTATCTAAAAGAATTACGACGTACGCATATTGGCGAGTTTGGTGTAGATGATGCGTTATCAATCGAAGAATTTAACGAATACGCAAAAAATTATTTTATTGCTGAACCTGAAATAGCATAATGAAAGTTTATACAGATACTTCTGAAATTGTAAAAATAAAAAGTGCGGTTGTAACAGTCGGCTCGTTCGACGGATTACATAACGGCCACATTAAAATATTTGAGAAAGTTCTTGAGCTTTCAAATAAGAACAACGGGACAAGCTTTGTAATTACTTTTGAACCGCATCCACGTTCCGTGATCTCAAAAGATTTTGATTTGAAAATATTAACATCACTGGAAGAGAAGAAAGAAGTTCTTGAAAAAATCGGTATTGAAAATTTGATGGTGATAGACTTTACAAAAGAATTTTCTCAATTAACATCCGATGAGTTTATCAAGAAGTTCATTATTGAAAAGATCGGCTCTTCACAAATGGTAATAGGTCATGATCATAAATTTGGTAAAGACCGGCTTGGAGATGAAAAGAAACTGCGCGAGGTTGGTAAGATTTACAATCTTGATGTAACTGCAGTTCCTCCGGAAATGTTGAATGGAGAAATTATTAGCAGTACAAAAATTAGAAATTCTCTATTTGCAGGTGATGTTGAAAAAGCAGGATCATTAATTGGAAGAAATTATACATTATCCGGGATAATTGTTAAAGGAATGCAGCGCGGCCGTTTGCTCGGATTTCCGACTGCGAACATTCAACCGGATGATGAAAAGAAAGCTTTGCCGATGAACGGTGTGTACATTGTAAAATGTATGGTTGAAGATGAAAATCATTTTGGAATTATGAATATAGGTTTCAGACCAACATTTGAGAATAAACATGAATTAGTTCTTGAAGTTCATATATTAAATTTTGACAGAGATATTTACGGAAAGTATTTTAAGGTAGAGTTTTTAAAACGACTTCGTAATGAGAAGAAATTTGAATCAAAGGAAGATCTTATTCATCAAATTGAAATGGATAAACAAACAGCTCAAGGAATTATTAAAACATATTCGTAACGCAGATTCGCAATCTGCGTTTAGCACAGATTACGAATCTGTGCTAAAGAAAAATTAATTAACTAATAGATCCCGGTTTGTTCTGGGGTTTCATCGAACAATCAACTTAAGGAGTAACACAATGTCTTTGTCAAAGGAAGAAAAACTTGCGATCATCAAAAAATTCGGTAAAGGAGAAAAAGATAGCGGAACTGCCGAAGTTCAAATCGCATTACTAACAGCAGAAATTAATCGTCTCACCGGTCATTTCGAAGCGCATAAAAAAGATCATGCTTCAAGACGTGGATTGATGCAGATGGTTGGAAAAAGAAGAAGGCTGCTTGATTATCTGGCAAGTAAGAACATAGAAAGATACCGCAGCATAATTAAAGAATTGAACATAAGAAAGTAATGGAGTATCTAAATGGTTTATACTAAAGAAGTACAAATAGGAAAACAGAAATTAATTTTTGAAACAGGAAAACTTGCCAAGCAGGCAAACGGCGCTGTTATGGTTCGCTACGGCGATACAATGGTTTTAGTTACTGCTGTTGCAGGTGAATTAAGACCGGATGTTGATTTCTTTCCACTCAGCGTTGAGTATAGAGAAAAATCACTTGCTGCGGGAAAAATTCCGGGCGGATTTTTCAAAAGGGAAGGGAAGCCGACCGATAAAGAAGTTCTTACATCACGATTGATTGACCGTCCAATTCGTCCGCTCTTTTCTGATAGTTACAGAAACGATACTCAAGTTGCGGCATTCGTTTATTCTTACGATAGTGAAAATGATTCGGATGTAATTGCAGCATGCGGAGCTTCGGCAGCGCTGGCAATTTCAGATATTCCGTTCTTTGAACCGATCGGTGAAGTTAGAGTTGGAAGAATCGAAGGCGAGTTCGTCATTAATCCTACACTACAAGAAATTGAATTAAGCGATATTGAATTAGTTGTAGCAGGAACTGAAAGTTCGATCATGATGGTTGAAGGCGAAGCAAAAGAATTGAACGAACAGGTTATGCTCGATGCTCTTAAATTTGCTCACACAGAAATCAAAAAAATTATTGAAGTTCAGAAAGAACTGCAGCAGCTTTGCGGCAAAGCAAAAATGGTAGTTGTCGAAAAAGTTGTTGATCAAAATTTACTGAACGAGATCACAGCACTTGCTCATGATAAATTTAAAACAATAATTTCATCAGTTTTAGCAAAAGAAGAAAGATCGGCACAGAACCACGCGTTAACCGATGAAGTTCTAGCTGCTCTTGCTGAAAAATATCCTGAACAAGAAGGAGCCATCAAAGAAATTCTTCATGATATGGAAAAAGTTTTGATGCGTAAAAGAATTCTTGATGAAGGATTACGACTTGACGGAAGAAATACAACTCAGATAAGACCAATAACAATAGAACTTGGAATTCTGCCGCGCCCCCATGCAACAGCTCTTTTCACACGCGGAGAAACTCAAAGCTTAACTACTTTAACATTGGGCGCTAAAGGCGACGAACAAATTATTGATGGACTTCAACCTGAATATAAAAAACGATTTCTGCTTCATTATAACTTTCCGCCGTTCAGCGTTGGTGAAACCGGAAGATTCTCAGGTGTCGGAAGAAGAGAAGTCGGGCACGGTAACCTGGCAGAACGCTCACTTAAAAATATTATTCCCGCAGAGGAAAAATTCCCTTACATCATTCGTTTGAACTCGGATATTCTTGAATCGAACGGATCATCATCTATGGCGACTGTTTGTGCCGGTTCACTTGCATTGATGGAAGGCGGGGTTCCTGTTAAATGTGCTATCGCCGGAATTGCAATGGGACTTGTTAAAGAAAAGGAAAAATTTGCGATTCTTTCCGATATTCTTGGTAACGAAGATCATCTTGGTGATATGGATTTCAAAGTTGCGGGTTCTGAAAGTGGAATTACCGGATTACAGATGGACATCAAAATTCAAGGTATCTCATACGAAATCATGGAAAAAGCTCTAGCTCAAGCTAAAGAAGGAAGATTGCATATTCTTAAAATCATGAATGAAGCATTAGCCGAAGCCAGACCAAATATTTCCGATTATGCACCTAGAATTTTTACAACAAAAGTTCCAACAGAAAAAATTGGTGCTGTTATCGGGCCTGGCGGAAAAGTTATTCAGAAGATGCAGAAAGATTTTTGTGTAGATATTAATATTGAAGACGATGGAACAGTAAGCATAGCAGGACAAGATGCAACACTTGCCAAAGCAGCAAAAGAATATATTAAACTATTAGTCTCAGAACCGGAAGTTGGAAAAAATTATACCGGCAAAATTATGAAGATTACCGACTTTGGCGCTTTTGTTGAAATTATACCCGGGACTCAAGGACTTCTCCATATTTCGCAGATAGATAACAAACGTGTTAATAAAGTAACAGATGTTTTGAAAGAAGGAGAAATGGTAAAAGTTAAATTGCTTGCAATTGAAGGAGGAAAGTTCTCTCTTTCTAGGAAAGCATTATTGAATGAATCCATAAGTCAGGATTCAGAAGAAAAAGAATAGTTAGTTAATTATGAATTCCAATTTTATTGGGATTCATAATGATATAAGCAAATTGTTTTTTGGAAATTTTTGTAAGAGTTATTAAATGAAAGTCGGAAATCTCGATATAGGTAAAAAACTATTTTTAGCCCCAATGGCTGAGATTACAGACTCTTCTTTTCGAAAAATATGTCAAGAGCAGCAAGCGGGTATAACTTTTACGCAGATGGTAAGCGCGGATGGCGTCGTAAATAATAATTTTGAAACTCTTCGTCATTTCTCATTTAGCCGTTCCGAAAAACCAATCGGTGTTCAAATTTTAGGAAATCATCCGGAAACTTTGTTTGAAGCAGTAAAAGAAATTTCTAAAATGAAACCGGATCTAATTGATCTAAATTGCGGTTGTCCCGTAGATAAAGTTTGTTCTAAAAAAATGGGTGCAGCATTATTAGATGATCCTAAAACACTTTCTAACCTGGTTCGCAAAATGGTGGATGGATCAAATGGAGTTCCCATATCAGTTAAGCTTAGGTTAGGAAAAGATAAATCAACAGTTAATGTTTTGGAAAATGCAAAAGTAGTAGAAGATAACGGAGGAACTTTAATTTTTGTTCATGCAAGAACCCGTGCGGATAAATATGATATGAACGCTGACTGGAGCTGGCTTAAAAAAGTTAAAGAAGCTGTAAATATTCCCGTTGTTGGAAACGGATCAATGTTTACGCCTCATGATGTTAAAGAAATGATTGATTCAACCGGTTGTGATTCTGCAATGATTGCGCGCGGTGCGCTAGGTAATCCGTTTATTTTTTCACGTTTTAATGTTTTGATGGAAAAAGGAATTGATCCCGGGGAACCGGATGCTTTTGTTGTTAGAGATACTTTATTAAAACATATAAAAAATTTGGCAGAAGAATTCGGCGAAATGTTAGCTCTAGATAAAGCTAAAAAACATTCTATCTGGTATTTCAAAAATTATACTGGAATTAATTCTCTACTTGAAAAAGTTTTTTCTGTAAAAAAATTGGATACACTTCGCGGACTCATTATTGATCATGCGGAAAAAATAATGAAAGGTTCAAAAGAAATTCATATTAAGGAAGAGATCCACAAAAAATTTCAAAAGAAAGTTCTATTCTGGCTTACTGATCAAAATATCAGTGCGCTTGGATAGGAACTAAAAAGGTTTTTAAATGAATAAAGAAATTATTATTAGTTCTTCAACATCGCAGAACCACGTTGCGATAACTGAAGACGGCAATCTGGTTGATTTCTTCGTAGATCATCCGGAAAAAAGAAGAATGGTGGGAGATGTATTTTTAGGAAAAGTTGCCCGAGTATTACCCGGCATCCGCGCAGTATTCATAGACATCGGATTAAAGCATGATGCTTTTCTTCACTTTTCTGATATTGGCGACCGTACCGATGCTTTAAAAGATATGCTAGATGAAGATGAAGAAGCTGATGACGGAACCGACGACGACGAAGCTGAACCTCAAACCCAAGATCAAACCACTACTCAAACTCAGCCGCAGGAACAAAAACCTGTTAGAGATAAAGATAAACACGATCATCGAGAACAGAGGCAAATTCCTAAACTGCATAAAGGGGAATCAATATTAATTCAGATTATTAAAGAGCCTGTTAAAGATAAAGGCGTTAGATGTACTTCTTCTATTTCTATCCCGGGAAGATTTTGCGTTTTACTTCCTTTAGATAATAAGGTTGGTGTTTCAAAGAAGATCTATGATTTTAGAGAACGAAAAAGATTAAGAAGAATTGCACGGGGAATAATTCCTTCTAATTGCGGATTGATTATTAGAACAGCAGCAAAAGATCAAACAGAAGAATCGTTGTCCGGCGACTTGAGATATCTTGTAAAAATTTGGGAAGACATGCAGGAAGATGCAAAGAAACAAGATCCGCCTTCTCTTTTATATAAAGATCTTAGTACAACCATCAGCGTTCTAAGAGATCTGTTCACTCCTGATGTTTCAAAAGTTTTTGTTGATTCTAAAAAACTTTACAAAGAAGTACGCAACTATATTCAGTTCATTCAACCGGGACTTCTTGATAGGATAGAATTATTTAAGCAAGATGAACCGATTTTTGAAGCATTTAAAATTGATGAACAGATTAAAGGTTTGATGGGACGAAAGGTTTCTCTGCCAAGCGGAGGACACATTGTAATAGAGCATACTGAGGCGATGGTTGTTATTGATGTAAACAGTGGTCGTTATGCAGCTAAAAAAGAACAAGAACTTAATTCCCTTAAAACAGATTTAGAAGCATCGCGGGAAATTGTCCGCCAGCTCCGTCTGCGTGATATTGGAGGATTGATAGTTGTAGATTTCATTGATCTTGAAGATGAAAAGAATCGAAAAAAGATTTATGATGAACTTAAAAAAGAATTCAAAAAAGACCGCGCAAAGATTGCAATGCTTCCGATGACTGAATTCGGATTGATGCAAATTACACGCCAACGAATTCGCGAGAATATTGTTCAATCTATGAACGAGGCATGCCCGTATTGTGCAGGTACAGGATTACTTACTAAAAAATCAAATTTGATTCATGAAATTGAGCATTGGTTAAAACGTTATCACGTTGAAGGAAAATCCAAATCGTTAATCTTGAAAGTTCATCCTTCACTTGGATTAAAACTTAAAGAAGGATTTATATCCCGACTCACGAAATTCCAATTAAAATATTTTGTAAAAATTAAACTTCAAGAAGAAGAAAAAATAAATCCTCAGAATTATTATTTCTTAAAAACTAAAACAGGGGAAGATATAACTAAAGATTTTAATTAAGAGAAAATCTTAACCCGTTTAATTAAGATCAATTTTTGTTAATTTTCAGACAACAAATTATTTTAATAATTAGTACAGAGTAATATTATGAAATTCTTTATAGATACCGCTAATATTAACGAGATTAAAGAAGCCGCTTCTTATGGTTTACTGGACGGTGTAACAACAAACCCGTCGTTAGTTGCTAAGGAAGGAAAAAATTTCCGTGAACTTCTTGATGAAATTATAAAGATAGTAGATGGACCGATCAGCGCGGAAGTTGTTTCTACCGATTACGAAGGAATAATGAAGGAAGCGCATGAGCTGGCAAAAATTCATAAAAATATTGTTGTTAAGGTTCCTCTAATTAAAGAAGGAATTAAAGCAGTTAAATCTTTAACCGAAGAAGGGATCAAAACAAATGTTACTTTGTGTTTTTCACCTTCTCAAGCATTGCTAGCTGCAAAAGCCGGTGCAACATATATATCTCCGTTTGTTGGACGATTAGATGATATAAGCCATGATGGAATGGAATTGATTCAACAAATAGTTAAGATATACAATAATTATAATTTCAAAACTCAAGTTCTTGTTGCAAGTATCCGGCATCCGCTTCACGTAGTTGATGCAGCGTTGATGGGCGCACATGTTGCAACAATGCCGTTTGACGTAATTAATAAATTATTTAAGCATCCGCTTACTGATCTGGGTCTGGAAAAATTCTTGAGCGATTGGAAGAAATCAAATCAGTGAGAGCTATGAAAAAGACAAAGTTTTATTCGATTCATGAAAAGCTTGGTGCTAAGATTGTAAATTTTGCCGGTTATTATATGCCTGTTCAATATTCATCTATCATTGGCGAACACAAAGCAGTTCGTAATTCAGTAGGTGTGTTTGATGTTTCCCACATGGGTGAAGTATTTATTAGAGGTGATAGAGCTTTGGATTTTGTTCAACACATAACTGTGAATGATGCATCCCTTCTTGCAAATGGAAAAGTACAGTACTCTGCAATGTGTTATCCTGATGGAGGAATTGTAGATGACCTTCTTGTTTATAGAATCAATGAAAAAGAATTTATGCTTGTAGTTAATGCTTCTAACAAGGATAAAGATTTTAACTGGATGAAAGAGAATAATAAATTCGATGTTAAAATTGAAGATGAGAGCGATGAATATTCTCTTCTGGCTGTTCAAGGACCAAATTCGAAAAGTGTGATTGAAAAAATATGTGATAAACCTCTGGATTTAGAATACTATCATTTCTTCTTTGCCAAAGTTGCTGGAATTGATATGATCGTTTCCCGCACTGGATACACAGGCGAACTTGGTTATGAATTATATTTCAAAGGTAACGAAACCGATGCAGAGAAAGTTTGGAATGCGATATTCGAAAGCGGTAAACAATTTGATATTCAACCTGTTGGTTTAGGCGCCCGTGATTCTCTTCGTTTGGAGATGGGTTTTTGTTTGTACGGAAACGATATTGATCAAACAACAAATACTTTGGAAGCCGGACTTGGCTGGATAACCAAGTTGAAAAAACAAGAATTTATTTCTAAAGATATTTTGGTAAAAGTAAAAAAAGAAGGATTGAAAAGAAAATTAGTACCAATTGTTTCTGATGAGAAAGCATTTCCTAGACATGGTTATGATTTATCAGTAGACGGTAAAGTTGTTGGGCAAATAACGAGCGGAACAGTAAGTCCTATACTTGAAAAAGCAATCGCGTTGGGTTATGTTGAAATTCAACATGCTAAAGAAGGCGGCAAAATAAATTTTTTAATTCGGGGCAAGGAAATACCTGCTATTATTACTAAACTACCTTTTGTGAAAAACTAATATGAAAATAAATATTCATTATACACATCAACAATTTGATGAACTTTATTTTACTGGAAAAACTTCCGTTGTGATTGATGTTCTGCGTGCTTCAACAGTGATAGTTACAGCGTTAAAGAACGGTGCACGCGAAGTTATTCCGGTTGGTACTGTTGATTTTGCTATGAAGGTTTCCGGTAATGCATTTGGCGGACAAACTATTCTTGGCGGTGAACGTAATACAAAAAAGGTTGAGGGATTCAATCTTGGTAATTCCCCGTTAGAATATAAGCCGGAAACCGTATCTGGTAAATCAATTATCCTTTATACAACTAACGGTACTAAAGCAATTGTAAAGGCAAAGTTCTCGGAAAATCTTTATATCTGTTGTTTTAATAATCTGCCGGCAATAGCTGATCAGCTGTTAAAACTTAATAAAGATGTAGAAATTATTTGCGGCGGTTCAAACGGAAATTTTAATATGGAAGATGCAGTTTGCGCTGGTAATTTAATTAGCGAACTACAAAAAGTTGATAAGATAATTGAAATCACTGATTCCGGAAGAGCCAGTTCTATTCTTTTTAAATCTTTTGGAAAAAGTATTGCAAAGATGTTAAAGCAAACCGAGCACGGTAAACTTTTGATAGAGAATGGATTCACTGCTGATATCAAAGAATGTGCTCAGTTTGGAACTACTGATCTGATTCCGTATTATATCTCGGGTGCAATTAAAAAACTGGAAATAGCTGCACCGCTGAACGATAACGTTAACGAACCCAAAACGTCATAAAAATGCCGAAGAAAAATAAATCAAAAGAAAATTTTTCTTCTGTAGGAGAAAATTTTTTTGTTGTTTCTCCGGAAAAGAAAAAAAAGCTGCTTGGTATATTCTTAGTTATTCTTGCACTTCTAATTTTTTTAAGCATTCTTACATACTCAAGATATGATGAATCATATTTCTCTTATAAATTTTTAGACCTATTCGGCTTCGGATCGAATCCCGAATTAACAAATAAAGCTGCTACCACACATAATTGGCTTGGAATATTCGGCGCATATGTTTCCCATTTTTTGATTCGCTCAACCATCGGTTACTTTTCTATTATATTCCCGGTAATAATGTTCATCTGGGGTTATTCTATATTATGTAAGGTCAATGAGTATAAACTTGCCCTTTATCTATCCAATTTTTTAATCGTAACGGGAATCTTACTCTCAACATTTTTCGGTATGATTCAATTTACTCCTGAGATTTCTCTTTTAACTGATTATTATGAGCTATCAGGTAAGATCGGATTTTCCTTCGGAACGGTGATCAGCAGATTGCTAGGTGGTGTAGGAAGTATAATTTTTCTAAGCACTGCAATGTTAGTTACAATGATAATTGCATTTGATTTTAAGTTTAGCTCGTTATGGGAATTTCTAAAAGGTCTTTTCAGCAAAGAAGAAAATGATGAAGAGATAAAGATAAAAATTCCCGCAGATGACAAATCAGATGAAAATCTTTCGAAGATTAAAAATTTACGTGGCGAGAGTAAATTAAAATCTCTCTTCAAAAGTAAAAAAGATGAACTTGAAGCTGAAGAAGAAATTCCTATCGAAACAAAAATTACAATCGTAAAAAAAGATCAGCCGGAAAAGTCCTCTGAAGCAGCCGATAAAATAAGTGATCAGCTTAAATCTAAAAAAACTGAATCAAAACCGAAGGATGATGATGAAATTATTCATGCAGTAGATAAAGATGCAGAAGCTGCTATGCCGGATCAATGGGATGAAAAAATTAATTATACTCCTCCAACTTTAGATCTTTTAATTCCACCCGGCGATGAAGAAATTAAAATAAACGAGAGTGAATTAAAGAAGAATGCCGCTCTTCTTAAAGATAAATTGGCTTTGTTTGATATTCAGATTGATGACATTACTGTTACACCGGGACCGGTTGTTACTCTTTACGAAATTGTTCCGGCACCTGGAGTAAAAATCAGCCGCATTGTAAGTCTTGAACATGATATTGCATTAGCATTAGCAGCCCGCGGAATACGAATCATTGCACCAATACCCGGAAAGAGTGCAATAGGTGTTGAGATTCCCAATGCGCACGCTACTATAGTAAGAGCAAGTTCTGTACTTAAAAAATTAAGTGAATCTAAAGATGAATTACCGATGGCATTAGGTAAAACAATTTCCGGCGAAGTTTACATTACTGATTTAGCTAAGATGCCTCACATGCTGATTGCCGGTTCAACAGGCTCGGGTAAAAGTGTTGGCATTAATATGATTCTTGCAAGTTTGATCTATGCAAAACATCCATCCGATGTAAAATTTGTGATTGTTGATCCTAAAAAAATTGAGCTTTCATTCTATAAAAGATTAAGTAAACATTTCCTTGCTGTATCACCGGATCTTGAAGAAGAAATTATAACGAATCCTTCCAACGCTCTTCTTGTTCTTAAAGCTGTAGAATATGAAATGGAAAAACGTTATGATAAACTTGCTAAGGTCGGAGTTAGAAATATTGTTGATTACAATAAAAAAGTTCTGAATCCGAAATCAAGACCTAAAGACACAGACGAAATGAAATTTCACAAACTACCTTACATTGTTATTGTTATTGATGAGTTGGCAGATTTAATGATCACTTCAGGTAAAGAGGTTGAAGAACCGATTACCCGTCTAGCACAACTTGCCCGTGCAGTTGGAATACATTTGATACTTGCAACGCAGCGGCCTTCCGTTAATGTTATTACGGGTGTGATTAAAGCAAACTTCAGCGCAAGGATGGCTTACCAAGTAGCAACAAAAATAGATTCCAGAACCATTCTTGATATGAACGGGGCTGAACAGTTGTTGGGACAGGGTGATATGTTGTTCTTACCGGGAGGAATGCCTAAACCGATCCGCATTCAGAATGCCTTTATTTCTAGCGAAGAAGTTGAAAAGTTTACAAATTTCATTTACGTTCAAAAAGGATTTTCAAAAAGATATTTTCTTCCATCTTTGTATGATAAAAAGAAAGAAGCGTTGGGTGATTTTCTGAATGATCTTGATCCTATGTTTGAAGACGCTGCAAGAGTTATTGTGCGGCATCAGCAAGGTTCAGTATCTTTACTTCAGAGAAGATTAAAATTAGGTTATTCACGAGCGGCTAGAATTGTAGATCAACTTGAACAAGCAGGTATTGTTGGACCTTCGGAAGGAAGTAAAGCACGCGAAGTTATTGTTGATAGTGAAGAACAATTGGAAACAATTTTAAGATCGTTATAAAATGAAAACTAAACTAATATTTTTTCTTTTTGTGATATCATCGCTGATCTTTGCGCAATCAGCTAACGATGTACTGAAAAAAATTCAGAACAAGTTTAATTCAATAAATAATTTTACAGCCAACTTCTCACAAAATTATTTTAATGCACAAGGTAAAGATGCCGGAAAAGCGAACGGCAAATTCTCTTACAAAAGAAAAAATAAATTTATAGTTGATCTAAAATCTCAATTAATCATTTCCGATGGTCAAACAGTTTGGAATAACGATAAGAGATTTAACAGAGTAGTTATTAGTAATTTATCGGATGATCCAACATCTTTTTCGCTGGAACAATTTATCTTCGATTACCCGCCGCTTTGTAAAAATCGTATAGTTAAAGATGAAACTGTATCAAGTGGAGAAGTTTTAATTGAGATGATTCCAAAAGACCAGGATCTTCAATTTAATATTGTAAAAATTTGGGTCTCTGCAGACGGAATGGTAAGCAAATTAGAAATTGTGGATAGAGGAGAAATGCGTTATGCATTTCAGTTCTCCGATATAAAAATAAATCAAGATTTGCCGGACTCAAAATTTACTTTTACAACTCCCAAAGGAATTCAAGTTATTGACCTCAGATAATGTAAATAATAATCAACTCACAAAGGTTGTCGGTTATACTTTTCCAGTCCTAATTACAATTTTGTTCCTTTATTTTGCCTTCAGAGGTATAAATCTTAATGAATCATTTTCGATAATTGCAAAATCTTCAATCCTTCCTCTCTTATTATATATAATTATTTTTTTTCTATCACATCTCGCCAGAGCAGTCAGATGGAAATTCATTGTTAATTCTGTAAAGAATGATGTTTCAATGTTTCATCTTTTTGGATCGGTTATGGTTAGTTATGGTGTTAGTTGTGTTGTACCCAGATTGGGAGAATTATACCGCGGCTTATTTTTGGGCAGGTGGGAAGGAATTTCTCGTTCTACAGTAATTGGAACAATTGTAGTCGAAAGAATTATTGATATTGCTGCGTTTGCTTTTGCAGCATTGATAAGTGTAAGTATTTTTCAAGTAAATTTATATGAAAAGATTATTTGGTTAAAGACATCGCTCATCATCGGGTTCTCACTAATATTTAGTCTTACGATATTTTTAATCTTCCTGGTAAAATTTCAAGAAATATTTAGAATCGGGTTAATTAAAATTTCTAAAAAATTTAGCGATAAAATAGCAGACCGTGTGAAATCAATTTTTGATACTCTACTAAGCGGGCTATCAAGTATAAGGGGGACAAAAAATATTTTTTTCATTTTTGTGTGGACTATAGTGCTTCTTCTTTTATATGCACTTAATTCATATGTTGGTTTTTATATTCTTGGAATGGATTCTTCCGGTTCAGTTACATATAAGATGGCTTGGATTGTAATGACAATCAGTTCTTTCGGTGTTATGATTCCAGCTCCAGGAGGAACCGGACCTTACCATGCAATTTCTATCTTAGTTCTCACTCAATTATTTTTATTCAGCAATGAAATTAGTGCAGCTTATGCTATCCTTACACACTTTATTAATTATGTATTGTTCATTCTTTCAGCTCTTCTCTTTATTTTTATAGTTAACAGGCAAAGAGAAAAAAAAGGATTGCAGAAAGAAACATTTCTTTCTGTGTTTAATCTTAATAAGGAAGAAAAATGAGACGGATGATGATTTTATTTTTTGTATTGGCTTCGCTTGGCAAAGTTAGTGCTCAATGGGAATTGAATTTTGCCATGGGGCTCGATTTTAAATCTTCGCCGTCATTTCGAGATTATGTTAATTCAAGTTATGCTTCTCCAGGCAATCAAGTTACTTCTTTTAAAAGTTCTGTCGGCTTTTCAACTGAAGTAGATTATAAAATTCACGAAAACTTTGCATTAGGTATTGAATATAATCTCCAAATTGATTCTTACACAGCTCCTTTTGGAAATGGCGGCGTATATGAAATTTCCTACAATGAGCATCGTCCAAGTATTATTGCATATTATGTTCTTCCAGGGAATGGTTATCAATTCAAATTAGGCGGCGGACTTGGTTACAGATACGTTGCACTTAGCGAAAGAGTATTTACAAGTACAAATTATAATTCTTCCGGTGTAGGATTTTTATTACGGGCAATTGGAAATACCTTACTTAGCAAAGATTTTTATGCTTTGATCGGAGCCGATCTTAGATATGATCTGCCGGGTGAATTATCAAACGGGAATAAGACTTTAATAAATAATGCAAACGGTGAAAAATTAAATTTGAATTCTATATCTATAGGAATTTATTTAGGCATCACTCTAACATTGTAAAGGATTAATTTGAATATCATAGAAGCTATAATTCTTGGAATCATACAAGGAATAACGGAATTTCTTCCGATCAGCAGCACCGGCCACTTAACAATTGCCGGAAAGCTGATGAATCTTATTTCATCCAATCATCCAGAACATTGGACTGCTTTCATTGCAGTTATACAACTAGGTACACTTATAGCAGTCTTAATCTTTTTTCGGAATGATTTACTGCTTATCATAAAAAATTTTTTAAGCGATAATCTTTTCCAAAGGAAAAATTTTACTGATCAAACAATTAATTCTAAGATGGGTTGGTATTTAGTCATTGCTACAATTCCTGTTGTAATAATTGGATTAGGATTCAAGCATATCATAGAAGGAGTGCTGACTAAAAATTTATATGTAATAGCTTCCAGTTTAATAGTGCTTGCTGTTGTCCTTACAGTTGCAGAAAAACTTGGCAAATTTAACCGCGAGACAAAAGATATAAAATGGTACGATGCATTAATAATCGGAATAGCTCAATCATTTGCATTAATACCGGGGTCGTCGCGTTCCGGAACAACTATTACAGCAGGATTATTCCTTGGTTTTAAGCGAGAGACCGCTGCACGATTCTCTTTTTTGATGAGCATTCCCGCTGTGGCCGCTAGTGGTCTGTTGGAATTTTATCAGTCCCTTAAATACATTAATTCCAGTGAAATGATTAATCTTATTGTGGCTACTATTGTCTCTGCCATTATCGGTTATATCTCCATTGAGTTTTTACTTAGGTACTTAAAAAAGCATTCAACTTTTATATTTATTATCTACCGGGTAATTGCAGGCATCATAATATTATTGTTGCTGAGTAAAGGTATTTTACAACCTTAATGGATCATAAAATGTTATTACATAAAATTATTTTAGTTGTTTTATTAACATTCATATTTATTTCCTGTCAGAGGAATTATAATACTATTATTCTTAATAATGAATATAAAAAAGGAGTTACATTGGATACATTAATGGATCTTAAAGACAATGAACAACTTGTTGCAACTATTGAAACCAGTCTTGGTAAAATTGAAATTGAACTGTATGTAAAAGAAGTACCCAAAACCGTTAAAAATTTTGTCGGTTTAGCACTTGAAGAATATTATAACGGTATAATTTTTCACAGAGTAATAAAAGATTTTATGATTCAAAGCGGAGATTCAACAGGTACCGGAATGGGTGGAAAAAGTATTTATGGAAATGATTTTGAAGATGAGTTTGTTAATAGTTTACATCACAATACTCCCGGAATTCTTTCGATGGCTAATGCAGGACCAAATACAAACAGAAGCCAATTCTTTATAACTGTAGCTGCAACTCCATGGCTTGATAGAAAGCATACAATCTTTGGGAAAGTAACCGATGGAATGGATGTTGTTTATCAAATCAGTAATGTACAAACCGGTCGTGGTGATAAACCGGTAAAAGATGTTGTAATGAAAAACGTAGCTATTGAAAAACACATTTTTTAATTTTTAAGTATCAATGGCAAAAAAAGAATTACCCTCAATAACTGAAATTGTAAAATTTCTTTCTAAGGAAAATCTTCTTCCAATTTATTTTTTATGCGGAGAAGATCAATACACGATAGATCTTGCAGTGGAGACATTAGAAAAAGCAATAACGCCACTTCTTCTCTCGGATTTTGATAAAGAAATCTTGTCAGCTGAAAAGAATTTAGGTCTTACACAAGTTTTAGATCTTGCATACTCATTTCCATTTGGCGGAGGGAAGAAGTTAATTATCCTAAAAAACTTTGAAAAATTTAGTGATAAAAAAGAACTCGCTTCATATGTTAATAGTCCGTCCGCATTCACTGTTCTTATTATTATTCAATCCGGGAAAATTTCTGATATTTCAAAGGAACCATACTCAAATTTATTAGAGAAAAAAGAACTCTTTGAAGCACGCACTGCAACGGGCGAAGAATTAGTTGATTGGGTTGTAAAAAAAACAAAGAAACTTGGTATAAATTTTTCACAAGATATTGCAAGAGCTTTGATTGAAATTGTTGGCGAAGATAAATCGCTTCTGGAGATGCAATTCCAAAAAATAATTGATTATATGAACGGCAAGAATGAAATTACATACGAGGATATCAAGAAAATATCTTCTCCAACTAAAGAATATTCAATTTTTGATTTGCAAGATTCACTCGGCAGAGGTGATAGATCAAAAGCAATAGAAGTCGCTTACAATCTTTTAGATGCCGGTGTAGAAATAGTTTTTATAATAAATATGCTGGCAAAATTCGTTCTTACTGTCGCTCAAATTACCGATCTGGTCAGATCAAAAGTAAATGATAATGAAGCAGTTAAACTGGTTGGTGTTAGCTGGGGGTATTATTTTAATTGTAAAAAAGCAAAATATCTTATGTCGGATGAACGGCTTCTTAACGCTTCCAGAGCTTTATTAAATGCGGATTTAGCCGTAAAAACGACCTCTACTGACTACCGTACTGTTTTATTAATGTTAATTTGTGAAATTCTGGGTGAGGAAGTAACATCAAGCATTGTTTCCTGACCACTTATTGCATTTTTTTTATGAATGGCTAAAATTAAATCGAAAATTTTGAAACATTTTTATCTAAAAAGGGTATAATTTTCGTTGAGTAAGCTTTTAACAGAACTTTCGGATGAAGATTTAATTAAAGAGTATCAGGATAATAATACTCCTGAAGCTTACGATATTCTAGTTAAACGTTACAAGGATCCATTGATGAATTTTGTTTACCGCTTTGTTGGTGATCGCGATGTTTGCGCTGATGTTGTTCAAGATACTATGATAAAATTTTATTTGAATAAAGATTCCTACCGTTCATTTGCAAAATTTTCAACATGGATTTACACAATTGCTGGTAATCTTGCTAAGAATGAATTGAAACGAAGACGAAGAAGAATTATTTTTTCAATTAGTAACAGTGATGATGAAAGATCGCCTCAGATAGAAGACAAGATGTTCATAGCTCCGGATAAAGCTGCGGATGGTACAATACGCAATGAGATTATTCAGAAAGCATTATTGAAAGTAAAACCGGTTTATCGTGAAGTTGTAATTTTTAGAGATATACAAGATCTTTCTTACGAAGAAATTGCTGGAATTACCGGACTTGCAATCGGTACTGTTAAATCAAGGATTAATCGCGGAAGAGCGCAATTACAAAAACTTTTAAAACATATCTACAGAGAGTAGCTTATGAAAAAAATCTACAACGATGAAGAAAACAAATTTTCAGAACTGTTGAAGGATCTCAAAGATTTACCCAAAATTAAAGCACCGGATAATTTTGAGTACAATCTATTAACGCGTATTAAAAATAAAAATTTTGGAAATGCGGTAAAAGAAAGACCTCAATTCAGTTGGGCAAAATTTCTCGCTCCATCTGCAGTGGTTGTTATAACAATTATTCTCTTTTTTATTTTTCTTCCTTCATCACGGGAAAATAATAATCAATTATTACAGCAAACTAAACTGAGGGATAATCAATCAGCAGTTAATAATTCCTTATCTGCTAAGAATGAATTGAAAAATCAGCAATCAACTCCTTCTAACACTAAATTACAATCTAATTCACCCGGTCTTTTAGGGTCGAATGACCGAACAACTAAACCAAGTGTACGGTCTCCATTATATGATTCAAGATCAATCAAACTTGATGATTATATTTCAGGATCAAATAAGAATCAAAGTAATACGAACAGAGGTAATATTGTGAACAACGGTGAAGAACCTTCTCAGTATGATGGTTTTATTGTTTCAGAAAAACCGGACAAAAAAACACTTGAAAGATACCGTGCCGTTGTTGACTCAATCAAAAAAGCACAATTGAAAGCTGATTCCTTAAAAAAGGTTCAAAAATAAGCTTTATCTAAGCAATAGTAGTTTGTTTTTTAGCCACAGCATAGCTAAATTTGTGCCCAAAATAATCAAGGAAGATGTTGTAAATGAAAAAAGGTATTCATCCAAATTATAAGAGATGCGAAGTTACATGTGTTTGTGGAAACTCATTTGTAACACGTTCAACTGTCAGCAGTATTAAGATTGAGCTTTGTTCGAATTGTCATCCTTTCTTTACCGGAAAACAAAAAATTGTAGATTCAGCCGGACGAGTAGAAAGATTCAAGAAAAAATACGGTTTGAAAGAAGCATAAATTTATCAGCTTTCAGTTAGAGGGCTGTATTATCAGCCCTTTTGCTTTTTAAATACCCTTCCCGTTTTTCAGTGTATAAATTAATTAATTTCTAAGCACCTAAAATTATTGTTTGATATGGAACTGAATACAGAATCATTTGAACTCAATCTTTATCAAGGTGTTAGAGGACATGCTGTAAAAATCCTAAACCGCATTGATAGGACAGATGCTTATCTAGATAAACTCCTCGATATAGAGATAAAAAATTCCAACCTCTCAGGTCTCGATAAATCATTGCTCTTCGAAATAGTTCATGGTGTAACCCGCTGGCTTGGTAGAATTGATTGGATACTTAATGGTTTTTATAAAGGGCAATTCTCAAAATGTATTCCAAACGTTAAGAATGCAATGCGGGTAGCTTTGTATCAAATTTTATTTCTTGACAAGGTACCGGAATATGCCGCAGTTAACGAAGCCGTTGAGTTTGTAAAAAAACTTCAAGGGCAAAAGCCTGCCGATTTAACTAATGCCGTATTAAGAAATATCATTCGAAGCAAAGATTCAATTCGTTATCCAGATCCGAACGAAGATATAATTGCATACTTCAGTGCTTATTATTCTCATCCTAGCTGGATGGTTAAAAGATGGATCAATAGATACGGAAAAGATGAAACCGAGAAACTGTTAATTTCGAATAACAATAAACCTTTATTAACGATTCGTGTTAACGGATTAGTTTCCAATTATGAAGAAATGAATTCTTTACTAAACAGTGTTGATTTGAAATTTACAAATGGAAAATTTTTGCCTGAATTTATTCGTCTTAGCGCTCTTACTAATATTACCGATTGGGAATATTTTCATAAAGGTTACTTTACCGTTCAAGATGAAAGTACCGGCCTGCCGATTAAATTATTAGATGTAAAACCGGGAATGAGAGTATTGGATTTATGTGCCGCTCCCGGAGGAAAAACTGCCTACATTGCCGATGTAATGCAAAACTCTGGTGAAATTATAGCTTTAGACAGATTTGAAAGCAGACTTAAAATATTACAGAAAAATTTGAATAGATTGAAAGTAACAAATGTAAAAACTATTACAATTGATGCTAATGAATACGAAGATGAGCATGGATTTGACAGAGTTTTAGTTGATGCACCTTGTTCCGGATTAGGAACATTAACCAAAAAACCCGATCTAAAATGGAAAAGAGACTTGGGGGATATCAGAAAAATTGTTAATATTCAATACGAGTTACTGAAGAAGGGCGCATCATTATTAAGAAACGGCGGTTTCATAGTGTATAGCACATGTACTATCGAACCCGAAGAGAATATTGAAATCATAAAAAAATTCTTATTAGATTTTCCTAACTTTAAGCTGATTAATCCCGGTAATGCGCTTTCAGCAGAGCTAATAGACGAAAACGGCTGCGTTAGAACTTTACCTCACTTACACGGACTTGATGGTTCGTTTGCAGCAAAATTAGAAAAGAGTTATTAAGAATTAAGTTAACTCAATGGCAACAGAAGCCCTTAAAAAATTTGCAGATGAATTAAAAACTGCCCGCGAAGTTAAAGAAATATCTCTGTCACAAGTATCGGCAAAAACAAAGATTGATCCTAAATTTCTTCAAGCAATTGAGGATGCAAACTTTGATGTTCTGCCCGAAATTTACATACGTGCTTTTATAAAGGAATTTGCTCAAACTATTGAGCTCAATTCTAAAGAAGTATTACAAAAATTTGATATTGCAAGATTGAGTAAACCCGAGGAAAAACCACAATCGCAATTGGAAACTGCAAGTAAAGAGAATTCAGTTAATTTACAAGAAACATCAGAGACAAAAGAATTTGATTCAACTGAAGTGCTTCAACCATCAACTTTAGAGCCTGGAAAAGCAGCAAAGAGTTTGAAACTAAATTATATTATCGGCGGATCAATATTATTTGTAGCACTGATTGTTGTTTACTTTGCGTTTATTAGAAATTCATCACCCGGAATAATTCAAGAAAAATTTGATCAGGAAACAAACTCGGAAAACACTCAACGATTTGAAATTAATAAATCGTCACAATCTCAAACAACCTCACAAACTTCCGGTCTTGTTGATCAATCTGTTGTTACACCCGATAGTCTGCGTTTATCGGTGTTTGCAAATGCACGAGTTTGGATTAAAGTTTCGACGGATGGAAAAATCGTTCATCAGAATATAGTCCAAGCAAACACAAGACTAAATTTTGCTTCAACAAAAAATTTCAGTGTAAGTGTTGGAAATGCCGGTGTAGTTCAAATATTTTTTAATAACAAGGAAGTTGAAAACGTTGGCAAGCCGGGTGAAATTAGAAATCTTTTTATTACTCATGATAATATCCGCTATTTGACAATAGTTCCCCAATCAAAGAATGAAAAAAATTCCTCAACAAAGAATTGAAGAACTTCGCGAGCTTATTAGAGAACATGATTACAACTACCATGTTCTTGCTCAACCATCAATTACCGATTTTGAATATGATCAACTCATAAATGAATTAATCCAACTCGAAAAGGATCATCCCCAATTAATTACACCAGATTCTCCAACGCAGCGTGTAGGATCTGATCTAACCAAAGAATTTAAGCCGGTTCAGCATAGAATTCCGATGTTGAGTTTATCTAATACCTACAGTGAAGAAGAATTGTTTGATTTTGACAGAAGAGTGCGCGAAGGATTGCCTAAAGACGAAACACCGGAATATGTATGCGAATTAAAAATTGATGGGCTTTCAGTAAGTCTCAGATATATTAATGGAAGATTTAATGTTGCTGCTACAAGAGGTGATGGCACAATAGGAGAAGAGGTTACTAATAATGTTAAAACAATTCGTGCCGTACCTTTAATTATCAAAAAGCCGTCATCAATAAAAATGAAACTAACAGAATTTGAAGTTCGCGGTGAAGTTTTTATGGAGGTGGAAGCGTTCAATAGATTAAATGATGAACGCGAGCTGAACGGTGAGAAAACATTTGCTAATCCGCGTAATTCATCGGCAGGCACATTGAAATTACAAGATCCCCAGATCGTAGCGAAACGTCCTCTTCAAATATTTCTATATTATTTCTATTCTGAGAATGAAGAATTAAAATCTCAGTATGAAAATTTAAAACTTCTTAATGAACTTGGTTTTAGAGTAAATAAAAATTTCAAATTGTGTAAGGATTTATCCGAAGTTTTAATTTTTTGTAGGGATTGGGAAAATAGAAGATCGGATTTACCTTATGAGATAGACGGAGTAGTAATAAAAGTAAATTCATTACAGCATCAAAAGATACTTGGCAGCATAGCTAAATCCCCACGATGGGCAGTTGCATTTAAGTTCAAAGCAAAACAAGCAAATACAAAACTAAATAAGATCACTTGGCAAGTAGGAAGAACTGGAACCTTAACGCCTGTTGCTGAGTTAGAACCAGTTTTACTTGCCGGCTCTACAATAAGTCGTGCAACTCTGCACAATATTGATGAAATAAAACGTAAAGATATTCGCGAAGGTGATTGGGTTGTAATAGAAAAAGGCGGAGATGTAATTCCAAAGGTTGTTTCTGTTGATCTTTCTAAAAGATTAAAAAATTCTGTTGAAGTAAAAATTCCATTAAAATGCCCGGTATGCAGATCAAAATTATTTAAACCGGAAGAAGAAGTTGCTGTTTATTGTGAAAACAATTTATGCCCTGCTCAAGTAAAAGGAAAGATTGAACATTTCGCAGCACGTGGAGCTATGGATATAGAAGGATTAGGCGAAGCATTGATAAATTTATTTGTGGATTTAGGTTACTTTAAAAATTACTCTGATATTTATTTACTTAAAGAAAAAAGAGAGGAATTAATAAAGATAGAACGATTAGGTGAAAAGAGTATTGATAATCTTTTGAAAGCAATTGAAACAAGTAAACAAAGACCATTTGAAAAAGTTTTGTTTGCACTTGGAATTAGATATGTCGGTTCCGGTGCTGCAAATAAAATAGCAGATCATTTTCTTTCGATCGAAAAATTAATGAACGCTTCAAAAGATGAAATAGAAGCTATTCATGAAATTGGACCAAGCATAAGTGAAAGTGTAATCAGATTTTTTAACAATGATCAAAATCTTAAGATAGTTGAAAAATTAAAGAAATCGGGATTAATTCTTGCTTCAAAAGGGAAGTTAAAAAAATCTAACCGTTTGGAAAGGAAGTCCTTTGTTTTAACCGGAACGTTATCTACAATGTCCCGCGAGGAAGTAAAAGAAAAGATACAAAATCATGGCGGTTCTGTTGTATCTTCAGTAAGCAAAATTACTAATTATGTAGTTGTTGGGGAGAACGCCGGTTCTAAGTTAGAAAAAGCACAAAAACTCGGGATTGAAATACTCTCAGAAGAACAATTTTTAGAATTGATTAAAGAATGAAAAATGTTTGAAGGTATAAAACGAAAGATTGGTCATTTTGTTGTTAAAAGAAAATATTTGCACAAAAATATCGAACAACTTGCTTATAACAACGTCATAAGTAGTGCAAAAGATTTCTTTTTTATAATGCCAAGTTTCGATAAAGATTTTTATCATACTCTTGAAATATTAAAATATTATCTAAACCAGAAAAAAGTGATAACATTGTTTTTACCTGAACATAAATACAATTTGATCCCCGATAAAGAGAAATTCAAATTTATTTCTTTTCTTCCGTACCAGGTTTCAAGGTTCTATTTGCCCGAAAAAAACCTTGTTGCAAGACTAAATGCAAAAGAATTCGATGTAGTTATTGATCTAAACCGTTCAGAGGACATTTTTTTCAGTGCGATTTCAAATATTGTAAAATCAAAAATTCGTATCAGTTTTGTAAAAGAGCTGTCTGAAAGTTATTACAACCTTCAAATAGTTGATAAACAAGGTGATTCTGAGGCATCATATAAAAGCTTTCTAAATTACCTTCAAATGTTCTAATTAAAAACGTTTGGAATATTTAACCGAATTTGTAGATTAGAGGTGTAAAATAATAATTTATAGTAGTGAAAGATGAGCGAAAATTTCAATTACGAATTAAAAAAAATAGGCGATAGCGCAATTTTTAAGTTAAATGAAAAGCGTTTTGATGCTTCCATCGCCGGATTTGTAAAAGGTGAATTTACCATACTTCTTCATACTGAAGATGTAAAAAAACTTATTATTGATCTTTCCGAAGTTGATTATTGCGACAGTTCGGGATTAAGTGCCATCCTTCTTGCTTTTAGAATTCTCCAATCAAGTGAAGGTCATATCCGCATTGCTTCTCCGACAAAGAATGTTAAAACTCTTATTGAAATTTCTCAGCTTGATAGAGTTCTTCATGTTTGTAATACTGTAAATGAAGCATTAAAAGAATTAGAAAATTTGTAGAGGATTGCAACTACTTTAATCAATTCTAAAAAACGCCCTCAACAAAACACGTGGTGAAAACTATTATTAGAAATCATCACAAGAATTTGACCTCAATTATCTTTGAAATCATTATTTTTAAATAATCTTACTCGTCATTAATGATTTTTCTCTCTTTGCAATAATGAATATATTATTCATATGAATATGATCAATAAAGGAATTCTGAAGAGAATCCAATTAGTTGTAATGGATCTCGACGGAACTCTGTTAGATAGTAACAATCAAATTGGAGATGAAACTAAACATCTCGTTAAAGAACTTTCCGGATTAGGAGTGAAATTTTCCATTGCATCCGGACGGTTATTAAGCGCTGTTACAGAATATGCAGATGCACTACAAATAAAAATTCCTCTCATAACATTAGATGGAGCGTTAATTCAAAGATACCCCGGTGATAAAAGCATTTTCGAATCCAGACTTTCCGAAAGAACTGTTTTACGTGCTTTAAGTTTAGCCGATAGGTACTTATTGAAATCAGCGCTATGTCATGATTCTGCAATTTATTTTACCGAGGAGAATGGAGTTGTACCGTTATTATTGGATAAATTTGGGGCGAAGTACGAACAAATAATATCCTATGAAAATTTTCTGAAGGGTACTTTAGAAGTTTTAATCGTAGGTGATTATCAAAATAGTGTAAAACATGTGGCAAGTAAAATGGCTTTTCCATATACATTTGGCGTTCGTTCATCATTTTATAAATCGCAAAGTCAGGGCGGCACTTATTATTTAGAAATTAGAAAAATGGGATCGAATAAGGGTGATGCTTTAAGAAGATTAACAAAGCACTTAAAAATAAAAATGAAAGAAGCGGCTGTAATTGGTGATTGGTATAATGATAAATCGCTCTTTGATACAGACGCTCTGAAGATTGCTGTCGCAAATGCAATTCCTGAATTGAAAAAGATGGCAGATATTGTAACTAAGAGATCGAATAATGAAGATGGAGTTGCAGAATTTTTGAAAATGCTTCTTCAAGCAAAAAAAGTGAAATGATGAATTCAAAAATGATTGAAAAATTGAGATCAAGTTTGCGTGTTAAATTTGTGATAATTTTTATCACCGCATTTTTGATAGTATTAATGTTCCCAAGCGGTGAATCAATTGAATCTGAAGTAACGGTTGGCTCTGTTTGGATTCATGAAGATCTTATTTCATCAATCACTTTCGAAATCCTAAAAGATCCCAAGACTTATGAGAATGAAAAAAATCAAGCCGCTAAAACAATACTGCCGATATTTCTTAGAGATCTAAGTTTAGAAAAATTGTATTTGGATTCACTTAAGGATTCAAATTTATTTCTTTCCAAACAATTATCTAAAAGCAATAATGCTCAAAACTCCACTAAATTACTAAGTGATGGATCTTACTCTACACTCTTTCAATTTGTTCACAAGCAAAAATCATTTACCGGATCAAGAATCACCTCGGTCACACAAGTTTTTAGTAATGCTTCACAAATATTAAATAAGATTTATCAACACGGACTTCTTAGTATTACCTATAAAGATATTCTAAGGGACAGCATTGCATTCAGAGACGGCAAGTTTGAAAACGCTTTTCCTAAGACAAATTATCTAGATCGTAATTCTGTAAATGATTTTATTCAATTCTATTTAAATGGAAATGTAGGAAGTAATTCCGAATTAAATGTTGCTATAGAAGAGTACATAGCTAACTTTATTAAACCAAACTTAATATTTAGCCGGCAATTAACTGAGTCGGCAATTCAAAACGCAAAAGACAAAATTCCTCTTAATATTGGTATTGTAAATGAGAACGAACGCATTGTTGCAAAACATGACCGAATAACGCACGAAGTAAAATTAAAAATAGATTCATATAAAATTGCAAAGGGGCAAGGAATCGGATACTGGGGACGCTTCTCTCAAAATTTCGGTAAGTTTTTACATATACTAATTATTCTTTTACCATTCATGATTTATATCGTCCTATTCAGAAAAAGAATTTATGGTGATAACCTAAAAATTGTTCTTATTGCCTGCATTTTTCTGTTTATAAGTTTTCTAACTTTTCTTATTTATCAACTTGATGTCCCTTCACCTGTAGAATTTCTCGTGCTTGTTCCAGTTGCATCAATGCTCTTAACAATTATTTTTGATTCACGAATTGGTTTTTATGGAACTGTAATAATTTCTCTAATTGTAGGCGGTCTGCGCGGTAACGATTATGCCTTTGCGCTGACTAACATAATTGCCGGAGGGCTTGCTGCTTTTACTGTACGTGATATTAAGAATCGTACTCAAATATTTCGTTCTTTCCTTTACATACTTATCGGATATTCACTTAGTATAATTGCTTTTGGTTTTGAAAGATTTGATTCTTTTAATCAACTTCTCTCTTCTTTTGCTTTTGCGGTTTCGAATGCTTTGATAAGTCCGGTTTTAACTTATGGACTTATAATTTTTGTCGAAAGAATTTTTAAGATCACTACAGATTTAACTTTGCTGGAGTTAACGGATTTCAATCAGCCGTTATTAAGAGAATTAGCAAAGAGCGCTCCCGGAACTTTTAATCATTCGGTTACTATGGGAACACTTGTTGAAACAACGGCTGAAGCTATTGGAGCCAATTCTACTCTTGCACGTGTTGGAGCATATTATCATGATATAGGCAAAACGATTGATCCGGCAAGTTTTGTCGAAAATCAGATTGATTCTAAAAATATTCATGAGCAATTATCTCCTGAAAGAAGTGTTAAGCTTATTTTAGATCATGTTAAAAAGGGAATCGAGTTAGGTCAAAATTATTCGCTTCCAAAAGAGGTAATTGATTTTATCCCGATGCATCACGGCACAATGATAATATCTTATTTCTATGAAAAAGCAAAAGAGTTATACGGAGAAGATAAAGTTGATTTGAATGATTATCGCTATCCTGGACCTAAGCCGAACACAAAAGAAACTGCGATCGTTATGCTGGCTGATGCTTGTGAATCAACTATACGTTCTTTAAGTGAAGCCGATTCACAGAAAATTGAAAATGTTATTAACAATTTGATTAACAGCAGAATAGATGACGGACAGCTTGATGAAGCCCCGCTTACGTTTAAGGATATTAAACAAATCAAAGAATCGTTCTTGAGTATACTCGTCGGTCATCAGCACAAGAGAATTAGATATCCCAAGCAAGAGGAACTGGAAAAAACTAAGAGTGAAGAATAAAAGCTATGGAGGAATTTCTAAAAGAATATCTAACCATTCTTCGTTACGAAAAAAATCTCTCCGAGAATACTACTAAATCATACAAAAGCGATCTTCAAAAACTTTTAGCATTCCTCATCAAAACCAAAGTAAAAGATTTTAGTGAAGTTACATCAAACATAATAGCAAAATTCTTTGAACGTCAGCGAAAGTCGGGTGTTGACAGTGCAACATCAGCTCGTTATATGTCCTCCATCAAGGGTTTTTTCAGATTCTTGGAAAACAACAATTACATCGAAAAAAATCCAACAGAAAAACTATCTCGAGTTAAAAAAGCCCGTAAGCTGCCTTCTGTGTTAACTCTACCGGAAATAGAGATGATCCTTAACGCACCCCAGACAAGTGAAACAACAGGTTTGCGGGACAAAGCAATTCTCGAAACATTTTATTCTTCCGGACTACGTGTATCTGAACTTACCAATCTAAAAATAAACGATCTTTTTTTTGATGATGAAGTAATAAGAGTATTAGGTAAAGGTTCAAAAGAAAGAATCGTTCCAATAGGCAGCAGTGCTATTAAATGGCTTAAGGAATATTTGACTCGTTCCAGACCACACTTAGAGAAAAAAACTAAGAGCCAGAATTTTGTATTTCTTAATAAACGCGGTACAAAACTTTCTCGAATGTGGATTTGGAAAATTTTCGATCATTATGCAAAAGAAGCAGGCATAAGTAAAAATATTCATCCTCATATTTTCCGGCATTCTTTTGCGACACATCTTTTGGAAGGAGGAGCCGATCTTAGAGCTGTTCAAGAAATGTTAGGCCATGCAGATATCTCTACCACTCAAATCTATACACATGTAGACCGGAATTATATAAAACAAGAACATAAAGACCATCATCCACGCGGTTAAGAGGGTGTGTGAAAATAGGGTATCAAGCAGATTTCGGTTTTGATTATGAGCAAAAACCAAAACTTATTTCTCAAAAAATCGAATTATTACACACCCTCTTAATATTGAATCCGTATTTCTTATCTTTAGATCATGAACCGGAAGCGTTCTAAAATATTGATCTCATTTTTTTTTATGACTCTTATCTTGAGTGAATGTACTATATCTGATCATGATACTGACCAAGACACTAAAATTAAATATTCAATCTCACTTGGCGAATTCAAAACTCAAGAAGAAGCTGTTAAAATAAAAACTACACTGGAAAGCAAATTAAATTCATCATTAAGAATTGAGAAAACTGTTAAAAATAAATACCAACTATTATTCAGCAATTTCGTTTCTTCGTTTGAAGCCGGAGAAACTGCTTTTGATCTTTATTCTAACTCATTAATTAAGGATTACAAGATAGTACGTAATGGAAAACAAGTAGAAGATGTTTTTACTAATGTATTATTCGTTGCAAACTATCTCGGAAGACCCTCAGTTTATAGTTTCAATTTATTAACAAAACAAAGTTCGGTAGAGTGGAGCAGATGGGGAAGGAAAGTAATTTCATTAAATCATTCTATTGATAATCAAGGTGCATTTATTACAACTGTGCTTAGCTACGGAAAACAAAGCGGGTTCCCGTATATTCACGAAGCAAGAATTTATTATTTCAATAGGGTCAGCGATCAAGCAGATGAACTTGCAGAACTGGGAGATGGTGTTCAACTTTACACATATTGGGAATCAAGCGATACGTTTAAGGTTAATTTCTCTATGTTTGATTCCGTTAATACTAAAATTGTAATACAAAATATTTATCCATTCGATATAAATGGTAAATCCGGTTTGATTCAAAAAAGAAAATTTGATTTACTCCAAAATGGATTTCCTTCTATCCCAAGACGAAACCCGGTTGAATTTTCTCCGAACAAGGAATTCCAATTTAGAAATGTTCGATCAAATGGCGAATCAAATATTTACTTAAAGAATCTAAAACAACGTTTCGAAGAATTAGTAGTTACAACTAAAAGAAATATTAACGATTCACGATGGTCTGAAGATGGGAGTTATCTTTTCTTAATTACTGATAACCTGGCAGTTGATTCTAAGGGTGTGAAAACTGAAAAAACGGGGGAATTAATCATAATAGATGCTTTAAAGATGAAAATTGTCAGAATTTTTTCCGGTTTTCACTTCGAAAATGTATTAGTTCATGGAAAGTTATTATTTTTTGATGAACGCTTAAAAGATATAGCCCAAATTGCAGTTTATGATTATACTCGAGATAAATTATTGAATACAATTTCTTTATACGGCGGATGCGGTATAAATAATCTTCCAATGTGAGAATTAAATGACTACCTACAAAAGAGTTCTTACTTATATTAAACCTTACCGGAAACATTTATCAGCGTCCGTAATTTTTTCAATTCTATTTGCTCTTCTTAATACTGTCTCCGTTTATATGTTGATCCCCTTACTCAATACACTTTTCCAGGAGAAAGGAGCGATACCGTTACAATCCAAAACAATCACACAAACGGTAGATATTCCCGTTGGTAATTGGTTTTCAAAAATTGGGACCGAAATTACCGACTCGTTTAAGAATTATGTTTTTAGCGGAACTGAAAAAGAAATTCTCCTTAAAATTTGTATATTAATTTTACTCGCATTCTTTCTAAAAAATATTTTCGGATACTTACAAGCGTACTTTCTTGCTTATGTTGAACAGGGAGTGATCCGTGATTTACGAAATCAATCTTATATACACTTGCATAAATTGCCGATGAGTTATTTCAAAAACGAAAAGACGGGCAACTTAATTTCCAGAATAACTAATGATGTTAACGTAGTTCAGTCGAGTGTTTCTGCTGTGTTTCTTAATTTGATTCGTGAACCTCTTACAATTTTATTCTTTGTTGGATTGGCAATGTCAATAAGCTGGCGGTTAACACTTTTTTCACTTCTGGTTTTGCCTCCTACAATTGGAATAATTAGCTGGATCGGCCTTATCCTTAGAAAACAAAGCGGACTACTTCAAGAAAAGATGGCGAATATAACTACATTATTACATGAGACTATTACAGGAGTAAAGATTGTAAAAGCTTTTGGTATGGAAAATTATGAAAATGAAAAATTCAAGACTCAAACACAAAGTTTTTTCAAATTAGTATTAAAAATGGCACGTGTTAGAAATACTGCATCGCCTCTAACCGAATTTTTAAGCGTTGTAGTTGGTGCAGCGATGATTTATTACGGCGGCGAGCTTGTTCTTGTTGATAAAACTCTTAAGGCAAGCGAGTTTATTGTATTTCTACTTGCAATTTTTCAAATGATGCCTCCGATAAAAGAATTAAGCGGCGTTAATAATAGAATTCAAGAATCCAGTGCTGCTGCAGAAAGAGTTTTTGAAATCCTTGATACGGAACCAAGAATAAGAAATATCGAATTGCCTGTATCTGTTACTGAATTTAATGATATGATCGAATTCCAAAATGTATCATTCCATTTTGATGATTCTGAAGAACCGGTTCTTGATAAGGTCAATCTACAAGTTCAAAAAGGGAAGGTATTAGCAATTGTAGGCAGCAGCGGTGCAGGTAAAACAACTCTTGCAGATTTACTACCCAGATTCTTTGATCCAACTGATGGTAGAATTTTGTTAGATGGAATTGACATTCGTACTATCCGTATTGAAGATCTGCGTAAGTTTATGGGAATTGTTACACAAGAAACCGTACTCTTCAATGAATCTGCGCGCAATAATATAGCTTATGGATTAGATGATTGCTCTGAAGAAAGATTAGTAGCCGCAGCAAAAGCCGCTAATGCACACAATTTTATTCTAGAACTACCGAATGGTTATAATACTATCATTGGGGAGAAGGGAACAAAGCTTTCCGGAGGTCAGCGTCAACGAATCTCAATTGCCCGTGCATTATTGAAGAATCCTCCAATAATGATACTTGATGAAGCAACATCATCGCTTGATAATGAATCGGAAATATTGGTTCAAGAAGCTATAGAAAGATTAATGCATGACCGCACGACATTTGTTATTGCACATCGTCTAAGCACAATTCGAAATGCAGACCGAATAATTGTACTTGACCGCGGTAAAATTGTTCAGGATGGTAAACATGAACAACTTCTTTCTCAAGAAAAAGGCATCTATAAAAAATTGTATGAATTACAATTCAGAGATTAAATGGTGCTTACACAAACAAAAACTGTTAAAACGATTGACAAGTTCATCAATCTGGTTTACGTTTGGTTTGAACATTGCATTTTTTAAATCAGATCTAAAAGACAGAAATTAGATTAAACTCAATATGGCAGAAAACATTAAAATATCATCCATAATAATTGCACGCGATGAAGAACGCAATATTGCTCGCTGTATAAAAAGTCAGATAAATGTTATTGATGATATTGTTGTTGTTATTGATTCAAGAACGACTGATATAACAAAACAGATAGCATTATCATTCGAAGATGTTAATTGCGAGATCGTAGAATGGAAGGGATATGCCAGAACAAAGATTTATGCTTTATCTAAAACAAAATATGACTGGGTTCTTTGGATTGATGCCGATGAAGAAATTACTTCCGAACTCGCTGAAGAACTGAAACAATTCAAACAGTCCGTACTTGAGTTTCATGCCTATGATGTAGCGCGCAGAGCATATTTTCTTGGTAAATGGATCCAACATAGCGGTTGGTATCCGGCACGTGTTACAAGACTTTTCAACAAAAAATATGTGTCGTTTAATGGAAAAGAAGTACACGAGCATTTAAAGGTTGAAGGAGCTGTTGGCAAACTTCAAAATGATCTTAATCATTATACCGATCCGTCAATTGAACATTACTTCACCAAATACAATTCTTATACTTCACTTGCAGCTAAAGAACTATTCGAAAAAGGTAAACGTGCAACAATTATTGACATACTCATCCGCCCGATTTTTCTTTTTTGCAAAATGTATATCTTTCGATTAGGATTTCTTGACGGACTCCATGGATTGATATTAGCTGTGTTCTCATCTTCGTATGTATTTACAAAGTACAGCAAACTTTGGGAAATGAATAGAGAAAGATCAAAATGACAATAGGAATAATTCCAAATATTTCGAAAAGCGATATTCTTGATATCGTAAAAAAAATAATTGCACAACTTCAACAAAATGGATTCGGTTTCATCTTGAGCGAATCTCTCTTAAAACATAAGAATGAATTAGACAGTGCTTCTAAGTTTCAATCTCATACAGATCTGAGTAAGAATAGTGATATGGTGGTGTCTATCGGTGGTGATGGTACAATGTTAAACACGGCATTTGAAGTAAAGAACTCAAGTACTCCTATCATTGGAGTAAATTTTGGTAAACTCGGGTTCCTTGCAGAATTCGATCTTACCAGTTTTACCGAGCTTCTACACGATATAAAAACAAAAAATTATACAATTGAAGAAAGAATGGCTTTGATTGGAAGCAGCAACGGAAATAACAATGATGAGCTCTATGCAATCAACGATATTGTTATTGATAAAGGTCCGTGGCCTAAGATGATCGAGCTAACGATCAAAGTTGATGATGATTACGTTTCTACTTTTTCAGCAGATGGTTTAATAATTGCAACACCCACAGGCTCTACCGGTTATTCATTATCAACCGGCGGACCGATAGTAAACCCTAAAGCCGATGTAATTACACTCAGCCCGATCGCGCCTCACACTCTTACAATGCGTCCGTTAGTCATTTCCAGCGCACAAAAAATAACTGTGATGGTTAATTCTCCTTCAGAAAAAATTCAAGTTAGCTGCGACGGACAGCGTGTTAACTTCTTTAATTCACCAGCGCAGCTTACAATAGAAAAGAATAAACAGCCGGTCAGATTAATTCATTCCAACCGTACAAACTATTTTGAAATCCTGCGCAATAAATTATATTGGGGACTCGACGTTCGCAAATCGAATAATACTAAATAGAGGTAGTAATGAAAAAGCTTTTTCTTTTATTGATGATCCTATCCGCAGTAATTTACGCTCAAGAAAAGAACAAATTTGTTACGGATGAAAAATCCGGTAAACCGATGCTTATCGGTCTCTGTGATAGAACTGCATTTGCTGATTCAAATTTTTCATGGTGGTTCAATTCAGAATATGATAATTACACACCCGATTCTGCAGAAGTATTAAAACTCTCAAAAGTAATTAATGATGTAAAGATTACTATTGTTATGGGTACTTGGTGCAGCGACAGCAGAAGGGAAGTCCCACGCTTTTTAAGAATATTAGATAAAACAAACTATAATTTTCAAAATCTAACTTTGATCTGTGTTGATAGAAAAAAAACAACTCCTGGTGGATTGGTTGAAAAACTCGATATCAAATTAGTGCCGACTTTTATTTGTATCAAGGATGATAAAGAAATTGGGAGAATAGTTGAGACTCCCAAAGAAACTTTGGAAAAGGATTTGGCATTGATAGTGGTCAAATAGCAAAATATTCACATAGTCCTTGACAGCCGAGTAAACAATGGAGGGAACAAAGAAGGGTTGTAAGATATTCATACATACACTTGACAGCTATTCTGACATTGCTTATTTTCGCTGCAGCAATAAAGAGGCACAAAGCAAATGTCTAAGCTCAATAAAATAATCGGTCAAAAAATTAATCAGCTTCGCAAATCAAAAAACATTAGTCAGCAAAAGCTTGCTGACCATTTAGGTATTTCCCGCCCGACAATAACACAAATTGAAAAAGGGGAAAGATATCTAACACCTGAGGAAATTCTAAAGCTTTCGGAGTTCTTCAACATATCACTTAACGAACTCATAAATCCCAAATCGAAAGGTGAAGTCATTCTTCATGAAGATGAATCTGAATCTCATGCTGAAGAATCGCTTCGCATCTCGGTTCCGCAAAAGAATCTCAAAAAATTCAAAGAAGTGCTTCTCTACATTCTAAATAAAGTTGGCGCAAAACCAAACATTGGCGAAACAGTCCTTTACAAACTTCTTTTCTACATTGATTTCGATTATTACGAGAGATATGAAGAACAATTGATCGGCGCTACTTACATAAAAAATCATTTTGGTCCTACTCCTAAAGAATTCGTAAAGATAGTTGAGAAGATGGAAAATGATAATGAATTGATGCGCGTAAAAGACAAGTATTTTAGCCATCCGCAAACAAAATATCTTCCTCTGCGCGAACCCGATCTTTCTATTGTTACCGGACAGGAAATTGAATTGATTGACGAGGTTATTAATAAACTATCCGATATGAATGCGATCCAGATAAGCGATTATTCACATCACGATGTTCCCTGGCTTACTACTGATGAGGGGAAAGTAATTCCTTACGAATCAGTTTTTTACCGTACACTGCCATATTCTGTAAGGAATTATGAGCAAAATATTTAAGGATATTGTTTATCTATCTGAGTTCGAAAAGGAAAAGAAAAAACTGTTAAAACGCTTCCGGACTCTTGATGAAGATCTGGACAACTTCATCAATGTTCAGTTAAAACTATTTCATAAACTTGGAATAGATAATAATGCAGTTGAACAAATAAGTGATTTGGGTATCAGTAAACCCAATATTTATAAAGTAAAGAAATTTGCATGTAAATCTCTTAAAGGAAAAGGTGTTCAATCCGGTATAAGAATCATTTATTCCTATTTTGAAAATGACGACAGAATTGAATTTGTAGAAATATATTACAAAAGTGATAAAGAAAACGAAGAAAGAGATAGGATTAAAAGATTGTATAAATAATAATTAGAAAAATTATTGAAATACCTAAAGAAACTTTGGAAAAGGATTTGGTAAAGATTGTTATTAAATAAATCTTTAATACCTTAAAACAAAAAGTCGAGCATGTAAAACAGTTTTATTAACTTCTAAATGAAATTATTTATTTTTTAGACAAAGAGGTTTTACTATGCAAAAGATTAGTAAATCCACAGACTTCCAAAACGATACTGTGCAAAAACAATATGAGGAAATGCTGCACAAATATTCCCATGTTGTTGAGCAAAACCATGCCGCGATTATTATTACTGATGTCCAGGGAATCATTAAATATGTTAACCAAAGATTCACTGAAATATCTGGATTTACATTTGAAGATGTTATTGGTAAAAATCCCCGCATTTTTAAAACTGGTTACACTCCAGAGGAAGAATACAAAAAACTGTGGCAAACTATTTCTTCCGGACTTATTTGGCGTGGTAAATTTTACAACAGGAAGAAAAACGGTGATCTATATTGGGAATCAACATCAATTACACCTGTTACTGATGAAAATAATAAAATTACTCACTTTATTGCAATCAAAGTAGATTTTACAGAACGGAAAAAAATAGAAGATGAATTACGTCTTGCTAACGAAATTATTTCTAATATGGATGAAGGGGTTTATCTAATTCGAGCCGGCGATGGAATAATTGTTTACACTAATCCAAAGTTTGATAGAATGTTCGGCTATGAAACGGGTGAATTAATTGGGAAGCATGTAACAATAGTCAATGCCCCATCTGAAAAAAGTCCGGAAGAAACCGCAAAGGAAATCATTGATACCTTGAACAAAAATAGTGTGTGGAAAGGTGATATCCGAAACATTAAGAAAGATGGAACTCAATTCTACTGTTATGCCAGTGTTTCAAAATTCCATTACTCTGTATTTGGAGATGTGTGGATAGCTGTCCATCAAGACATCACTGAGCGTAAGCATGCGGAAGATTTGTTGAAGAAACTGCAAGAAGAACAACTGATTATACTCGATTCCATACCGGCATGGGTTTTCTTTAAAGATACTGAGAATAGATTCATACGTGTTAATAAAACTTTTGCCGACATTATGGGAATGTCTAAAGAGCAATTAGAAGGTAAATCTATGTTTGAACTTTATCCTAAAGAACAAGCAGAAGCATTCTGGAAAGATGATAAAGAGGTAATAGCTTCTGCTAAACCGAAAGTGAATATTATTGAACCAATGCAATCCCCGAAGGGAAATTTATGGGTGCAGACAGATAAATTACCTTATAGAAATAGCCATGGAAATATTGTTGGTATAATAGGTTTTACAATTGACATCACTGAACGTAAAAATGCTGAAGAAAAGATTCAAAAGATGAATGAAGAATTGAAAGAATTGAATTCAACAAAGGATAAATTTTTCTCGATTGTTGCGCATGACATGAAAACTCCTTTTCAAGGGTTGCTCGGATATTCACAAATTTTATCAGAAGAATATGAGACTCTATCAGAAGAAGAAAGAAAGTACTTTATTAAGAGTATAGATGAATTAAGTAAAAACACATATGAACTCTTAGATAATTTACTTATTTGGTCAAGAATACAGACGGGGAGAATTGCTTTTAATCCCAATGTATTTAATCTCTATCAAGAGTTGTCACCAACAGTTTCACTACTAACTCAAACCGCAAAGAACAAAAATATTACTATAGATTATTTGATAGATAAAAAAATATTTGTTAATGCAGATAAAAACATGTTATCTACGGTTATAAGAAATCTAATTGCGAATGCGATAAAATTTACAAAACGGGGTGGTAAAATTATTATTTCATCAAAGCGAGTAGAAAAATTTGTGGATATATCTGTTGTTGATAATGGTGTAGGAATCAAAAAAGAGAACCTAAGCCATCTTTTCAAAATTGGTCAAAACGTAAGTACAAAGGGCACTGAAGATGAAGAAGGTACAGGTCTAGGTTTGATATTATGTAAAGAGATGATCCAAATGCATGGAGGAAAAATTTGGGTAGAGAGTGAGCTTGATAGTGGCAGTAAATTTATTTTTAGTATTCCAGTAAAAATTTAATTTTTATTAATGGTCGTCAAGGAAAAATTTAACGATTTAAAAACTTATATCATGGTTCTTGACAGCCGAACAAAATTTTAACGAATTAAAACGTTTTGTTATTATGAAATTATTTATTAAAGATATTGTACCAGATACTTATACTAATGCTGCTGGTTATACATTGCTAACAGTTTTGAAAAATTATTTTGTTTCGAATCAACCAATAACTCTGTCCTTTAAGGATTCTTCTCCCCCTTCTTCTTCTTTTCTTAATTCTTCAATTGGTGAACTGTTAGATCAATTTGGCTTCGCACATTTCAAAAGTATTATTAAATTCACAGATTTAACAACCACACAGGTACAAGTACTCAAGAATTATTTTTCTACTTGTGATACAAAAAGCTGATTTAATTTTTTAGTGACTCATAAAACAAAAAACCCGCTTAGTGCGGGTTTTTTGTTTGTTCAATTTGTGATAGAACTAATTATTACTCGTGGTTAGCTCGGTAACTTCAACTTTCTCTTTGTAGTTTCTTGGTTTTTTTGATGATCCGTTCGATCCATTTCCATTGGAACCGTTAGAACCATTTCCGTTCGAGCCGTTTCCATTAGAACCGTTACCGTTATTATTTTCAATTAATTCTATTGGAATTTTCAGATCCGGTCTAGCTTCGCCGTTGTGTGCTTCGCGGTAAACAAATATCTCGCCTTTGTAATTCTTCATTACAACTCTGTCTTCATCGCGATGTAAAACGTACTGCGGAAGAATCGGTATCTTACCACCACCGCCCGGTGCATCAATTACAAAATGAGGTATTGCAAGTCCGCTTGTATATCCGCGGAGTTTCTGCATGATCTCTAGACCGGTTTCGAGAGAAGTTCTAAAATGATTAGCGCCGCGTGTTTCATCTGCCATATATAAATAGTAAGGTCGTACTCTTATCTTGAGGAGTTTCGTGAAAAGCTCTCTCATTACTTCAGCATCATCATTTACGCCTCTCATTAGAACTGCCTGGTTACTAACCGGGATTCCTGCATTAGCGAGCATCTCGCAAGCTTTGGTGCTTTCAGGAGTAATTTCCCACGGATGATTGAAGTGTGTGTTAACATAAATCGGGTGATACTTCTTGATCATCTCAACCAATTTAGGTGTAATGCGGTGTGGAAGTACGCACGGCATTTTTGAACCGATACGAATGATCTCGATGTGAGGAATTTGTCTCAATCTCTTTAAGATCTTTTCAAGCATTACATCTGTAAGCATCAGCGGATCGCCACCGGACATAATTACATCACGGATTTCTGTATGCTGTTCCAGATACTTGAAAGCAGACTCGAGTTCTTTCATCGAAATTTTATCTGAGTTGCCTACTTTTCTTTTTCTTGTACAAAAGCGGCAATACATTCCACATTGGCTTGTTGTTAAGAATAATGCTCGGTCCGGATATCTGTGTGTAATATTAGGAACGGGGCTCATTCTATCCTCTTGAAGCGGATCTTCAAATCCATCCAGATCATCCAATTCAGCTTTATCGGGTACGCATTGTTTCCAGATCGGATCGCCCGGATTCCGAATTAGACCAAGATAGTATGGATTTATTCGAGCTTGGAAAAATTCATCCAAACCTTCTGCTACTGTTCTATCAATCCCAAATTTTTCAACAAGTTGATCAACAGAGTGAACGCTGTCTCTAACCATTTGCTGCCAGAGTTCCATGATAGTTGCCCTTTATATTTATGCCATTTTATGTTTTTATGTATTTACCAAATACAATCAAGTTATCGTTGATTGTGTAAAAATCTTTTATTTGTGAGACTATCGAGTAATTATTTCTCATATAAAAATTTCTTGTAGCATTGTAACCATCTTTGGAAGATGTCTCAGCAAGAATCCATCTTCCTTTATTTTCTTTTACAAAATTTTCTGCGTGATCTAATAATTGCTTTCCTATTCCTTTATTCTGTCCGCTGTTATCAACAACAATCCAGAACAGATCAAATACACCGTCGGTTAATGCTCTCTTGCCGATACAATGATAACCGGCAATTTTTCCATCATTTTCATAGATATAAACATTGTAATCCTCATGATTCGGATTTGCAATCGCTTCATCTATTAATTCAACTGCAACTTTCTTCTCTTCCACACTAAAATTATTTGTCTGCTCAATAATAGAGACTAACTGTTCTCTATCGTTAGCTTGCAGCTTGCGTATCATAAGTTATTCTCTTCAATGCGAACTTTGAAATAGTATAGAGCAATTGATCATAATTAATTCCTGCTGCTGCTGCTGCACGGACAAACCCTGTATCAGGAGAAATATCCGGATTAGGATTCACTTCAATTACATAAGGAACATTTCTTTGGTTCAATCTTATATCAACACGGGCATAATCTCTGCATTCTAATGCTTCGAATGATTCACGTGCCATTTTTTCAACTTTGAGTTTTAGATTATCATCCAAATCGGTCGGACACTTTGGAGTTGTATGTTTGAAATAAGTACTATCGGGTGACCATTTAGCTTCGTAGGTAACTATCTTTGGTAGATTGTCCGGTAATCCGTCAAAACGGATTTCGGAGATCGGAAGAATTTTCTCACCGAGAATCGCAACATTCAATTCGCGTCCTTCAATATATTCTTCAATCAAAACTTCCTGGTTGAAAGAAGTGTAGAGATAATTTAATCTTTCCAACATAGCATCGAAATTCTGTACAACTGAAAATTCCGAAATACCGATACTTGCATCTTCACGTGCAAGTTTTAGTATAACCGGAAATCTTAAAGAGAATTTATTTTTATCCGGAACTTCGTTTACTTCAGTAATAAAATGTTTTGAAGTTCTTATACCGTGTGATTGAAGAATCTGTTTTGTTCTGGATTTGATCAGGCAATTACCAAGAGCGATAGCTCCGTTGCCTGTGTATGGTATTCCGAGAATATCAAATAGTCCTGCAATGTAGCTTTCCAGATTTGTATTGCCTTCTACTGATTCAACAAAATTAAAAATTGCATCGGGAGAATAATTTAATATTTTTTTGATTGCACTCTTGATATCACTGTTAACAGCAAGTGTTTCTACGCTCATATATTTCTTTGAGAGGGATTTCTTGATCAAAGCAATCTGTTTTAAGAATTCCCTTTCGGAAAGATCAACATTATCTTTTGAGTCGGTTATATTCTTACCAAGATAGTTGTCATAGTATCTGGTCGGTTCGTTATAACAGATCAATATTTTTTGTTCAAAATTCATATTAAGCTGTATCTTTTTGCTGCAGTGAATAATACTTTGTTTATCATTTCTTCATAAGATAGACCGCTGCTTCTTGCCGCTTTAGGAAAACATGAGTTGTCCTTTGGATCGGGAAGAATTCCTGGCAGTGGATTGATTTCAATTATATTCGGTTCGCCGTTCGCATCAAGTCGGATATCAATTCTACTCCAATCGCGGCATCTTAATACTTTATAAGTTTTCAAAGCTATGTTTCTAATTTTTTCTTCCAGACTTGCATCTATATGTGCAGGACAGGAAAAAATATTCAACGGGTTATCGCGTGTATCAACAATCCACTTTGCTTCGTATGAATAGATAGGAGCCAATTCTTTTGGCAACTCGCTTAAATTTATCTCAACAATAGGCAGAACCTCAGCATCCTCACCATTTCCAATAATAGCAACGGTAAATTCACGTCCCGGAAGAAATTCCTCAACAAGGAACGGTTGATTATAAGATTGAAGATTGTTAGTCAAATTCTCTTTTAGTTTATCCAAACTGTTTAATAGGGAAGAATTGAAAATACCTTTGCCGGAACCTTCTGCTACAGGCTTAACAATTACTGGAAAACGTAAATCAAAATTCTTCAAATCGGAAATTGATTCTATAAGAAGGAATTTTGCAGTTGGAATTTTGTAATGTGATAAAACTTCTTTGGTTCTGGCTTTGTCAAGGCAGGTAGCTAACGTTAATGGATCGGAACCGGTGTAAGGAATTTGCAGCATATCAAGCATTGCTGGTATTTGAGCTTCACGACTTATGCCGTTTGCACACTCAGCTACATTAAAAACTAAATCGGGTCGTAACTTTTTAAATTTTTCGAATGCGTTATCGTCAGCTTCGATCAAAGTTACGTCATGAAACAATTCCAAAGAATCTTTTAATGCATTAATTGTCTCGATCGTATCCCACTCAGCATAAGTTTCGTTGTAAGAAATTGTTGATTTTGATTTTAAAGTGAGAGGTGTTGTGGCGGAAAAATTATTTTCTTCCGGTTTAACGTTATATGTAAGAGCAATTTTTAATTTTTTATTTGGTAGATAAGAACTAATAACATTTCCTTAATTTTTTCTGATTGAAATATAATCATTTAAAAATTTTTCGCAAGAAATTGTTCGAAAATTTTTTTGGAAAAATATTTTTTGGCACGAGTAATGTAGAGGTGAAAAAAAATATTTATGACTGGAGTGTCCGAAGAAAATTTTTTAGAGAGATAGTTATGCTGTCCGGGCGAAGTGAATATGATTGGAATAATTTTCCTTGAGAGTTTTTTTAATGATTGAATTATTTTGATTGGAGAGATTGCTGTCATTCTCTATAATATTAAAAGCAGTTTCTCTTGCGTCAGATAAAATTTTTGTGTCTTCAATAACATTAGCATATTTTAATTCCGGTAAACCGCTCTGTTGAGTGCCAAAAATATTTCCAGGTCCGCGTAATTTTAGATCTATCTCCGCAAGATCAAACCCGCTTGAGTATTTAACCATCGAGTTCAAACGTATGATTGATTTATTTCTTTCAATTTGTTCCGGAGATAGATAGTCAAAACTAAAATTGAATTGATTTGATCTTACTGCGAGTTCATCTTTAGCAACAAGCAGGCAATAAGCTTGTTTGTCACTCCTTCCAACTCTTCCGCGTAATTGATGAAGTTGTGATAATCCAAATCTGAAAGCATCATTGATGACAATTATATTCGCATCGGGTATATCAATCCCGACCTCAATTACAGTGGTTGAAACGAGCACATCATATTTCTTGGCTGCGAACTCGAACATAATCTTTTCTTTGTCCTGCCAGCTCATTCGTCCATGAATCAAGCATAATCTCAAATCTTTTAATTGATTTGTACTCAATTCATCAAAATATGTTTGAGCAGCTTTCAATTCTACCTTTTCAGATTCTTCTACAAGCGGGTAAACTAAAAATGTTTGGTAACCGTTTTTAGTTTTGGATTTAATAAATTCATAAATATCCGGCAGTTTACTTTCACCTCTCAGGTAAGTTTTAATTGGTTTCCTATTCAACGGCATTTCATCAATTATGGAAACATCAAGATCTCCATAGATTGTCATAGACAATGTACGTGGAATCGGTGTAGCAGTCATTATTAGAACATCAGACTGAAATCCTTTCTGTACCAAAGTTGATCTCTGCATTACTCCGAAGCGGTGCTGTTCATCTATTACAACCAAACCGAGTTTTTGAAACTCAACTTTCTCTTCGATCAATGCGTGAGTGCCGATAATTATATTTGTCTTTCCTTCCCGGATGTTTCGCAAAATTTTTTCCCGCTCGGATTTTTTCTGTCCACCGATCAATTCATCTACAATAAATCTGAACGGCTTCATTAATTCCGTGATTCTCTTAAAATGTTGATCGGCTAAAATTTCCGTTGGTGCCATAAGAACCGCTTGATAACCATTCTCAACAACGATCAGCATACTGATCAAGGCAACAATTGTTTTACCGCTGCCAACATCACCTTGAAGTAACCGGTTCATCGGCTTACTGCTTTCAAGATCTTTTCTTATCTCACTTAAGACTTTCAACTGTGAAGGAGTGAGAGTGAAGGGTAATGACTTTAGAAAATTTTTCAAAGGACCGGCTTGAGCTTTAAAAGAAAAACCTTTTTTCTTCTCGCTATGAAATTTCTTTCTTAGAGCAACAAGGCATTCAAGATAAAACAGCTCTTCAAACTTTAAACGGTATTTTGCAATTTCTAAAGAAGGGTAATCTTTGGGGAAATGCATATTGCGGACAGTTTCTGTCAAAGCAAGAAGATTTTTTTCTTTTATTATATTATCGGGGAGAGTTTCAGTAAGCTCGTTCGAAAAAGATTCAACAGCTTGATGAATAATTCGCCGTAAACTAAGATCGCCAAGATTTGTTTCTCGCAGCTCTTTTGCCATTCTGTAGAAGGGAATGATCTTTCCTGTGTTTAAGAAATCTTTCGATTCTTTTTCCGCCAGCCGATCAAAATCCGGATGGACAAATTGCAAATGTCCGTATTTTGTTAAAACCGGTTTAGCAGAGATTGCAAAGTGATTGCCGGTATTGAAAACATTCTTGAAATATTTTGCACCTTGAAACCAGACACATTCAAAAAATCCGGAAGCGTCTTTCATCCGGACCTTAAAGATTTGTTTCTTATGATAGTAATGTACTTCGGAATCAATCACTTGACCGATTATAGTTACTTCACCTTGGTAACCTTCGATTAAATGTTGTACAACCTTAACGCAGTTCAAGAGTGTTGTACGGTCAAGATACCTGGTTGGAAAGTAGAAGAGTAAATCTTTAATGGTGTTTATACCAATCTTAGAAAACGATTCAGCCCGTTTTGGTCCGACAGATTTCAAATACTGAACAGATGTAGAAAGTTTTTCGGGCATGAATTATTTGTTTTTGTTTTGTCTTGAGAGAAATATAATTAAAAAAGTGGAATGCGTGGAAAAAATGAGCGGTTTGGATCAACTTAAAATTTTATTGCTTTAACCCCGATAACTCTTTTCTTTGTTACAAAAAAAGAGTTTTTTTCGAAGTGTTTTTCGGCAGCCGCACGGAATTTTTCATCAAGCTGTTCATCGTAAAGATTATATGAACACCAATAAGAATAAAGAGAATTGGCCGAGTCGAAGATTAAAGGGTTTTCAAACTTAGAAACCCGAATATTCGTGAAATACTTTTTAGCCAACACTTGACCGTTATTTTCCATAAAATCAGAACCGACACCAGTGTTGTTTTGGGAAATATTGCTAAAATCGGAAATAAATGTTTTCAATTCGTTATTGTTTTCTTTTGATGGACCACAAAAAAAGAATATTCCACAAGGTTTTAGCGACTCATGAATAATCTTGAAAATAGAATCGGCGTTGCTTGAATAATAAACAGAAAACGAAGCAAGAACCCGTTCGTACTTTGTTGAGGCTAAGTGCTCTTTAAGATTATCAAAATCCGAATGTAATACAGTAATAATGTCTGAAACATTTTTTTTCCTCGACTCTTCAATTAATATATCCAACGATTCTTGAGAAATATCAACTGCTTGAACGTTCCCAGTCTGTCCAACCGCCTGTGCCAACGGAATGCTTTGTCTTCCGGTACCACATCCGAGATCAACGATTTTTAGTCCTTCACTGAGTTCCATATGTTGAAAAATCCATTCGTTAATATTTTTAGAACCAAATTTATCGTGGGCATTAATCCTGTTAACAAGTGCCTTCGAATCCGTATTAAATTTGCCGGAGACCGCCATCTATTGATTCCTTTCGCTTCTTTGAATAGAAAGATGCGATGATAACAGAACATCGAACTTATTTTTCTCTTCGATCGTAAAATCCTTAGTGCGGATCTCGTAAAATTTTTGAAGTCGATCAGCTGCATCCAAATGTTCTTTATCCCACCAGATTGGATGTATGAGCAACTGGAGAATTTTATTTTTTGGTTTCGCTAATAAGGGAAGAGGATTACCTTCTCTCCAGGTTCCCCTAGAATCTGATAGATACCAATTCATTAATTCGGCGGAGTAAGCGTTTATTCGATTGCCAATATGAATGGGTCCATTTAGCAATTGGGGGAGAGGTCTGTGGAAAGACAAGGAAAGTATAGGTGTATTAGTTAGCTCTTCTAGAATTTTGCAAGATGAATCTAATCGATCAAGTATTGTATCAATTTTAAGTTCATCATTTCTATCTTGATGATTTTCAAAATCGAAATGAAGTCCTATCTCATGACCCATCTTGATTATTTCATTTATGATTGATTTGGAAGACTCTTCTCGCATCGAATAAAAAGGGGAATTGACCATTATCATATAACATGAGTTTATCTCTTCGTCCCTTTCGATCGTTGCCATTTTGAGAGCAAAACTGAGATCCAAGTCAACATCATGCCGCAAGAACACGGAGGGTTTTATACCATTACTCTTTGGGATATCTCCAGCATGAGAGAAAATATGTATAGAAAAATTTTCTTTCAAAATTGATAAAATCCTTTTGAAAGAAGTATAAGTAAATGCAAAGTTTTTAACGATCGCCACGCTACTGTATTCAGTAATAATTTTATTAAGAGTATTTTCTATTGAAAGAAATATAAATAAAAAAAAGGAAGGTGAGAAGAATATTACTCGTCTTCTGCTTTCATATCGCGGGTCATCAATTCGTATGTAGCCTTGGTCGGGTCTTTCTCTTCGAATAAAATAGTATAGACTGCTTTGGCTATTGGTGTTTCGATTTTATGTTTGAGAGATAGTTGATGTACCGACCGGCAGGTTTCAACACCTTCGGCAACCATCTGCATTTTTTTCAAAATGTCTTTAAGTTTTTTTCCTCTGCCAAGTTGTTCACCAACAAATCTATTACGGCTATGCTTGCTCATACATGTAACAATTAGATCGCCCACTCCAGATAAGCCGGCAAAAGTTTCAGGACGAGCGCCAAGAGCAATTCCAAGTCGTGAAATTTCTGCTATGCCTCGAGTCATGATAGCAGCTTTTGTATTATCTCCAAATTTTGCACCGTCAATTATTCCGGCACCTATAGCAATTACATTTTTCAGAGCACCGCCGTATTCAACTCCAACTATATCGGTTGATGAATAAACTCGGAAATATGATGTAATAAAAGCCGATTGAATTTGTTTAGCAGTAAAAGAATCTTTCGAAGCAGCAACAACAGCAGTAGGAATTTTTCTTGAAACTTCTTCTGCATGGCTTGGCCCGGATAAAACACCAATGTTGGAATCGGAAACAGTTTTCAACTCATCTTTAATGATATGAGAGACGGTCAATAAAGTATCTTTCTCAATACCTTTAGCCACACTTACAAAAGTTGTATCACTAAAATTATATTTCTTCATTTCTCTTAATACACTTCGGATAAATTGAGAGGGAACAGCGAGAACAATCATGTGCATATTCTCGCAACTTTCAGAAAGTGAATGTGTAATTGAAATTTCTTTAGGAATTTTTATTCCTGGAAGGTAAAGTTTATTTTCACGGGAACGATTAAGAATTTTAGCGTAACTTCGTTTGTATTCCCAAATTGTAACATCGTGCCCGTTAAAATGAAGAAGAACAGCTAAGGTAGTTCCCCAGCTTCCGGCGCCGAGAACAGAAATTCTCATTTAATTAGATTTCTTTTTGATAAATGAAATTTTACTTTCACTGCCGTTGATTAAACGATCAATATTTTTTCTATGTGTATAGATAACTATCAGGGCAAGAATTATACAGAATGGAAGAACTGTATGGTAGCCCGGAATATCAACGCCAAAAATATTTTCGCGTACTATAAGAATCAAAGGAACAGCAACTGCTGCAGCTAAAGAACCAAGAGAGATGTAACGCGATATTCCTACAACGATAAAGAATATTCCCAGAGCAAGAGCCATATCAATTGTAACTAACATTATTAAAACGCCGAGACCAGTAGCAATACCTTTTCCGCCGCGGAATCCGGCAAAGACTGTCCATATATGCCCAATGACGGCGGATACACCACAAATAATTTGAACAAGAGTAAAATCATCAAATGGAGTTATATTATTGAAAGGAAAACTATCTAAATAAAAACGAGCTACAACAATTACAGCCAGAGCACCTTTAAGAGCATCCAGCAAAATAACAAGAATGCCGAATTTCCATCCCAAAACTCTGAAAACATTTGAACCTCCGGCATTACCGCTGCCGTGTTTTCTTATATCTATTCCGCGAACAAGCTTACTTACTATTATACTCGTAGGAATTGAACCAACTAAGTAAGAAAGGATTACAACAAAAGCTAAATTCAACATTCGAAGTTCCTTAATTTTGGGTCAAAATTAGAGAAAAAGTATTTTATATACAAGGGAGAATAGGTTCATCTATTTTGAATGATATTATCAAGAATTAATAAATCTTCCTCAGTTGTGATCTTAAAGTTAAAAGAAGAACCGCTTACAATGTTCACTTTGTTTCCGGCTCGTTGAACCAACATTGATTCGTCTGTTCCGATAAATTCTTCTTTCTCAGCTTTTATAAAAGCATCCATAAGAATTCTAAAATGAAAAATTTGTGGAGTCTGTAAGTAAAAAATATCTTGTCTGTCTATATATGAAATAACTGAATCCAATCCTTTGACCAAAGTATCTTTTGCTTTAATTGCCACTACAGCACTTCCGCTAATTTTTGCAGTTTCAATTGCTTTCATAAGAATATCACGTGGAAGTAAAGGGCGAACAGCATCATGAACTATTATTAGATCATCATCTTTAGCATTAATAGATTTTAATGCGTTAAAAACTGAATGCTGTCGTTCTTCCCCGCCTTCTACAATCTTTGAAATCTTTGAGAATGAATAATTGTTTTTTATTGTATGAAGGAGATCAAAATAATCTTTGCACGCAGAGATAATTATATCATCAATCAAATCACATTTCTGAAAGATGTCAATTGTATATGCGATCAATTCCTTTCCGTTGAATTGAAGATATTGTTTTGGAAGATCGGTTCCAATCCGGTTACCTGTTCCTCCTGATGGTATGATAGCAAAAGTTTTCATTTTCTTAATCAAAATCGTAAATCGTAAATTATAAATCTTAAATTATTAACATAGCATCGCCGTAACTTAAGAAGCGATAACCGTCTTTTATTGCTTTCTTATAAGCTTTCATTAAAAAATCATAATCTGCAAATGCTGCAGCAAGCATCATTAAAGTAGATTCCGGCTGGTGGAAATTTGTTATTAGCTTTTTTGTCACTCTAAAAACATATGGCGGAAAAATAAATTTATCTGTCCAACCGTAATTCGGTTTTGCAAATCCGTCTGCTGTTACACTACTTTCAATTGCACGACAAGTGCTTGTTCCAACAACAAAAACATTTTTCTTATCATCAAGAGCTTTATTGATAATTTTTGCTGTCTCTTCAGGAATTTCAAAATATTCGGAATCCATTCTATGCTTTGTAAGATCTTCAACTTCAACCGGACGGAAAGTACCAAGACCGATATGAAGAATTACAGGAACAACTTTTGCACCGAGCTTTTCAATCTTTTTAACAAGAGCAGGTGTGAAATGCAAACCGGCTGTAGGTGCAGCCACCGATCCATCTGTTTGAGCAAATATTGTCTGATAGTTTTCTTTATCCGATGGAACTGCATCGCGTTTGATATACGGCGGTAGAGGAGTGTGGCCGATCTTTTCAATCGCCTTATAAATATCTCCGGCATCTTCGTTGAAGCGGACAGTTCTGCCGCGAGATGTAGTGTTATCAATTACTTCACACCAGAGTTTATCGTTAAAATAAATTCTGTTGCCGATTCTTACTTTACGTGCAGGATCAACAATGACATCCCAAATGTTTTCCTCCTTGTTCAATTCTCTAAGGACGAAAACTTCTATCTTCGCATTTGTCCGTTCTTTTTTTCCGAACAAACGGGCTTGCATAACTTTTGTTTGATTAACAACAACTACATCACCTTTCTGCATATAGTTTACAAGCTCTGAAAATTTGTGATGTTCAATTTCACCGGTTGCGCGGTTAAGAACCATCATGCTTGCTTTATCGCGTGGAGATTTCGGGTTTTTTGCGATTGCAGTTTTCGGCAAGTTGTACTTGAAATCTGATAACTTCATTTATTCTCCTCTTTAAGTTCTTCTTTCCCGTCATTCTGTGGAGTATAAGGTTGAAGAATCTCTGATTATATTTTAATTCAAGATTCTTCTCCCGCCCTAAGGCGGGATCAGAATGACAATTTATTTATTTCTTCTTTGTTCTTCTTTTTACTTTTTTCTTATTTGTTTTTTTTACTACGGCTTTCTTAACTGTCTGTTTTGCACTTTTCAATTCCTTAACAACAGCATGAGCGGCTGCAAGTCTTGCAATAGGTACTCTGAAAGGAGAACAGCTTACGTAATTCAAACCAATTTTATGACAGAACTCAACGGATTTTGGTTCGCCGCCGTGCTCGCCGCAAATTCCGATTTTAAGATCCGGGCGGGTAGCACGTCCACCTTCGACAGCAATTTTCATTAAACTGCCAATCGCTTCTTGATCAATTGATTGGAACGGATCTTCCGGAAGAATTTTCTTATCAAGATATTCAGGTAAGAATCCGCCGATATCATCTCTTGAGAATCCAAATCCCATTTGAGTTAGATCATTTGTACCAAATGAGAAAAATTGAGCAACCTCCGCAATCTTGTTAGCTGTTAAACAAGCACGAGGAATTTCTATCATCGTTCCGGTTAGATGCGGAATTTTCTTGATTCCGAATTTCTCACAAACTTCTGCATATACTTTTGTAATTATTTGGTATTGATGTTTGATCTCATTAACATGACAAGTAACCGGAATCATGATTTCGGGAAATGGTTTTTTCCCTTCTTGCAATAATTCTGCAGTTGCTTCAAAGATCGCTCGAACTTGCATCTCGGTAATTTCAGGATAAGTAATTCCAAGACGAACACCGCGGTGACCCATCATCGGATTGTTTTCATGTAATGAATCGGCTCGTTTAGTTAATTCATCAAGTGAAATTCCTAAGCTCGCAGCAAGTTTTTCTCTTTCATCTTGTCTTGTTGGTACGAATTCGTGAAGCGGAGGATCAAGAGTTCTAAATGTTACAGGATAACCGTTCATCGCTTCCATAGTTCCTTTAACATCATGTTTTACGAAAGGGAACAATTCATCAAGCGCATTTCTTCTTTCCGTTTCGGTATTTGAGTGGATCATTTTACGAAGTTTGAATAACGGCTCTTCGGAATCTTTTCCATAGAACATATGCTCGGTTCTAAATAAGCCGATGCCTTCAGCACCGAATGCACGTGCACGAGCTGCATCTTCCGGTGTATCAGCATTTGTTCTAACTTTTAATTTTCTTACAGTATCACAAATTTTCATAAATGCTTGGAAGTCAGGGTTTTCTTCTGCAGCTTTGATCATAGGCAGTTCACCAAGATATACAGTTCCTTTGGAACCATTTAGAGTAAGCCATTCACCTTCACGTACTGTATAATTTCCAACGGTAAAATATTTTTCATGATAATTTATTTTAACAGAACCTGCACCAACGATACAACATTTGCCCCAACCTCGGGCAACGAGTGCAGCGTGTGATGTCATTCCACCGCGGCCCGTAAGTATTGCTTGTGCAGCTCGCATTCCTTCAATGTCTTCCGGATTTGTTTCTTCACGTACAAGAATAACTCTCTTACCTTCTTTAGCCCAAGCCACAGCATCATTTGCTGAGAAAACAACTTGTCCTGATGCGCCGCCTGGTCCTGCAGGTAATCCCTTTACAATAATATTAGATGTGAGTTCTGCATTCGGATCTATAATCGGGTGAAGAAGTTCATCCAATTGTGAAGATTGGACTCGCATAACAGCTTCTTCTTTTGTAATTAATTTTTCTTTGTACATATCAACAGCCATTTTAACTGCAGCAGGTCCGTTTCTCTTTCCAACGCGGCACTGAAGCATATAAAGTCTGCCTTCTTGAATTGTGAATTCAATATCAAGCATATCGTGATAATGTTTTTCAAGTGAGCGTTCAATTGCATAAAGCTGTTTATAAGCAGGAACCATAGCTGTTTCAAGAGAAGGAAGATCGCTTGTATGTTCAGTCTTTCCAATTTCATTGATTGGATTTGGTGTTCTGATACCCGCAACCACATCTTCACCTTGTGCATTCGGCAGCCATTCACCATAAAAATAATTCTCTCCTGTTGCAGGATTACGTGTGAATGCAACACCTGTCGCAGAAGTATCTCCCATATTTCCAAAAACCATTGATTGAACATTTACAGCAGTACCCCATTCATCGGGAATATTTTCTATTCTTCTGTATGATATAGCGCGTTTACCCATCCAGCTTTGGAATACAGCAGAGACAGCTCCCCATAATTGATTCATAGGATTTTCGGGAAAAGGTTTGCCGAGAACTTCATAAACTTTTGCTTTGTAGATTTCTATAAGTTCTTTTAAATCATCCGAACTTAGATCAGTATCACTTTTTGCACCGCGAGCTTCTTTCATATTGTGAAGTTCTTTTTCTAATTGCTGGCGGACACCTTTACCTTCTGCTGGTTCGATACCGGCAGCTTTTTCCATTACAACATCGGAATACATTTGGATCAAGCGGCGGTGTGAATCATAAACGAAACGGGGATTATTTGTCTTCGCTATTAAAGCTTCGCGTGTTTCATTATTCAATCCTACATTTAATATTGTTTCCATCATACCGGGCATTGATGCACGCGCACCGGAACGAACCGAAACGAGCAACGGATTTACTTTGTCTCCAAACTTTGCGCCCATCTCTTTTTCAACTTTTGCAAGAGCAGCTTTAACTTGCTTATCAAGTTCTTTGGGATATTTTTTATTGTTCTTATAATATGTGGTACAGACTTCAGTTGTAATTGTAAAACCTGCCGGAACCGGTAACCCGATGTTAACCATTTCAGCCAAGTTTGCACCTTTGCCGCCTAGAAGTTCTTTCATGTCTGCTTTACCTTCAGCACGTTTGCCGCCGAAATAATAAACATACCTTTGTGTTGCTTTAGCCATTGATCATTCCTCCAATAGTAGTTTTTCTTTTACTTTGTTTTGTTCATTGTTTTTATGATTTGTTCATTAAATAAATCTTGTTCATCGAGTTTGAGTTCGATCTTCAAATAAAAAATATCTATATCATCTAAATCTTTAGAGAATTTATTCAGTTTAACTGCATCTTTCTGAGTTGTTAAAACTGAATAAGAATTTGTTTCATAAAATTTCTTTCTGATATCCTGTACCTCTTTAAGAGTATAATTTTTATGATCCGGGAAAATCATTTTATTTGTGATATCAATTTTGTTCTTCTCAAGTGCGTTTAAGAAGGAGAATGGAAGAGCCACTCCGCATACGACCAAACTTTTCTGCCCTTGAAACTCATTCATATTAAAAAAGTGATGTGTTTTAACATCGTAAATTCCATCAGCTTGATAATAACCGGTAAATACATTTTTGTTCTCGAAATATTTTTTCAATTTATCCGGTATCTCAATTTTATCAGAGAATTTTCTATTAATGATAATAATATCTGCCCGCTTAATAGAATCAAAAGGTTCTCTCATTAAACCAAGAGGAAGCAAACTCTGTTCAATTTGTCCTGACTTGTACAAAAATTTTTGGTCAAAGATCACAACATCAACATCCCGATGAATCCATCTATGTTGAAATGCATCGTCAAGGATTATTGTATCAACTCCGGCATCATCAATAAATTGACGGGTTCCGTCTACACGTCTTTCGGAAACAGCAGTGGGAATTTTTAGCTCCTCGGACATGAAATACATTTCATCCCCGCATTCATCAACAGTTGAATAGATATTTTTTCCGTCGCTGACATAAACGTATCCGAGAGAACTTCTTCCGTAACCGCGGCTTAAAACTCCGACCTTTTTATTTATAGATTTCAAGTATGAAGCAATCATAATAACAGTTGGTGTTTTGCCGGAACCGCCGACTGTTAAATTTCCCACAGAGATTACCTTTGCATTTACCTTAACCGCATTGAATATATTTTTGTCAAAGAACCAGTTTCTTACTTTTATTATAAAAGAAAAAACTAACACTAAGGGCGATAATATCACTCTAAAAAAATTTAACACAACTGCAACGCATCCTTCTGCAATTTATTTAGGAGTGCTTCGCACTCAATTATTTTTTGATTTGTTTCCTCATAACCGAGACTATCATCAATTAATACCGGATCAGAATAAAGCACAACAACATTGGAAAATGGTTTGGGTATTTCGAAATGATCCCAACTTTTTAGGATAATTTTTTTTTTAATACCAATGCCTGCTAAGAATAAGGGCACATTTGTTTTTTTTGCCGAAACTACAGCACCGGCTTTCATTTTATAAATTGGTCCGCGTGGTCCATCCGGTGTAATTCCAAGAGAATAGTTCTCGCGGAGAAAATCAACCATTACAAATAACGCCTCATTTCCACCGATCGAACTGGAACCTCGTACAACTTTATAATTCCATTTCTCAAGTGTTTTTGCAAGTACTTCGCCATCCTTGCTTTGACTAACAAGTGCGGCAACATTTTCGTTCCTATGTATATACCAAGCGATCATCATACTACCATGCCAGAAAGCCAAAACAAAATTCTTCTTTTCGCTTGCGAGCTTTGTAATAGTTCCACCGTTAATAATTTTAATGCGCAGTGTTTTTATCAGCACTCTAATTGCAGAACTTGCAAATAGTATTCCAATATATCGAAGAACATCTCTCTGAAAATCACTAAGCTTCATTTAACAATGTATATATTTTTTGAGCGGTTTTTTTTGAAGCTCCACTTCCGCCGAGTTTTTCTTTTATCAAACCAAGTTTCTGTTTGATTGAATTATATCTTTGCTTGTCTTTTAATATTGCCTCAGATTTTGAATAAATATTTTCTGTATTAACATCGTACTGAATCAATTCGTCAATTACATCCTCACCAAGGATTATGTTAGCCATAGCAATATTTTTTATCTGAACCACAATTCTACCGAGCCAGTATGTTAAATAATTAGTAGAATAAACTACAATAAACGGAAGTTGAAACAACCCCGCTTCAAGTGTAGAAGTACCAGATTTAATAATCCCGAAATGCGAATGCTTAAACAAATCGTAAGTATATCCTTTTACCAACTTGTAATTGTTTTCTGTTGTTAAGTTTGTGAAAATACTTTCGTTGATGTTTTCTGAGCAAGCAACAACAGTCTGTAAATTAAAATCTTTTGAAAGTTTTACCGCAGCGTTTATGCACTTTGGAAATATTTTTTTGATCTCATGTTTTCTACTTCCGGGCAAAATGAGCAGTATTTCTTTACCTTCTTCTAAATCTAATTTTTTGTAAAGTTCTTCTTTGTTCATTAATGAGTAATTCTCAACATATTCTACCAAAGGATGACCAACATACTCAACGTCAACATTATACTTACGGTACATCTTTTCTTCGAACGGGAATACAACTATCATTTTGTCAACAACTTCTCTGATTTTATCAATCCTGCCTTTACCCCAAGCCCATACTTGCGGTGATATGTAATAGATAACTTTCTTACCAAGCTCGTGCAGTCTTTTTGCAATATTTAAATTAAAGCCGGGGTAATCTATCAATACAATTGTTTCAATTTTTTCTTCAGCAATTTTGCGAAGTAATTCGTTTCTTACTTTCGATATAAACGGAAGATGTCTTAACACTTCTATAAATCCGAGGAATGCCATTTGTTTAATATGGAATTGTGCATTCATTCCCGCTGAAATCATTTTGTCTCCGCCAATTCCAAAAATCTGGAGCGACTGATCTAACTTGAACAATTCTTTGATCAGACTAGAACCGTGTAAATCACCCGATGCCTCACCGGCTATTATCATTATTTTTTTATTCAACTCAATACAAAACGAATTATTACTAAAAAAGAGATGGCTAAAATTGCCTGCATAGTTCTACTTTCCGAACGCAGACCGGCTTCTAAATTTAACGGCGGCTGTTCAATTCCGGAATTACGATACTTACTTAAATTTGGAATTAACTTCGGAACAGCTTTTAAATAGTCTTCGTAATTTTTTCCAAACTTAGTTTTAAGAAATCCCTCTTCTTCTTTTATGATAACCGTGTACTGCCAGAAAAAAAAGAGTAGCGCAGCAATTTGAAGATAGGGGAATTGTGCCATAGACATAATTCCAACACCGAGATACATCAGCATGTTGCCAAGATAAAGCGGATTGCGTACGTAAGCGAAAGCACCGGATACAACTAAATATGTTCCGCCGAATCCGTCTGTAGTTCTTGTTTCGCTGCCTGCATAACAAACGCCCCACAATCGGAAAAACTCACCGAAGAGTACAATTACAAAACCAATTATAATAGTTATAACAGTAGCTTCTTGAAAAATCAGCATTAACAATACAAATGGAAGCGGTGTATAACTTCTGTACTTGAAAATTTTTGATGCTATATTCATAAAACCGTCATTAGTTAATTGACAACTATCCTTGAATAAAAACTTCTCTGCGTTTAAGTTCTGCCCGGTGTCTTTTCTTAAGACGTTTTTTTCCTTTAAGCTCTTCTAATTTTTCAACCACATCGTTAAAAGTTGAATATGGGAAATATGTAATTCTATTTACTTCGCAATATTTTAGGAGAGAGTTCTTTGCGAAAATAAAATCACAGAATTGTGCCGGACAGAAATCTGTAAATCCATCACCAACATAAACCGTATAATCTTCATCGCCGCTAAAATTAAGAATATGATTGCGTTTGCAGTTCGCACATTTTGTGCATTCTTCATCTGTGTAAGGAAATGATGGCATCAATTGATTTTCATTTCCAAAGAATAATTTATTAGTACGTGTTTCAACGTGACCCAATCCTTCTCTCTTTAGAAATTTATCAATGTAATAATCAAATCCATCGCTTAGAATTTTTAATTCGGATTGACCATGATTGCACCAATCAACAAATTTTACAAATCCGGGATCAATTTGAATACCTGTAAGAAATTTATCGAACTCATCGTGATCTAATTTCGCAATTGTATTGCAAGTTGCTTTCCATGCGTCCGTAGCTTTTATTTTATAACTCATCCATTCGTTTGCAATCTCAAGAGCTTTTTCTGAATCGCCAAAGTGAAGGAACATCGCTTCGCCGACATCCTTCTGAGAAATTGTACCATCGAAGTCAACAAATATTTTAAATGTTTTGTCGTTCATATTCTTAATCTTACTCTTAATCTTTATCTTACTCTTAATCTTTATCTTACTCTTGTACTTTATCCTCCGGTATCTCTTCAAAACTAACACCTACTAATTTAGAAACTCCTTCTTCCTGCATCGTAATACCGTACATAGATTCGGAAGATTCCATTGTGCGTTTGTTGTGCGTAACAATAATGAATTGTGTTCTTGTGCTGAACTCTTTAATAAGTTTTGTAAATCTGTCTATGTTGGCATCATCAAGCGGCGCATCTACTTCATCCATTATACAGAAGGGACTTGGTTTGACTAAATAAATTGCAAAAAGAAGCGCTGTTGCTGTTAAAGTTTTTTCCCCTCCGGATAAAAGTTCTATCGAAGTCGGACGCTTGCCTTTCGGTTTAGCCATAATCTCGATCTTTCCTTCTAGCGGATCAATTCCTTCTTCAAGATATAGATCTGCTTCATCGCCGGGATTAAATAATGTTTGAAAGATTGTTGTGAAGTTCTGTCGAATTTTTTCAAACGTATCCATAAACAGCTGTTGTGCGGTTTCATTGATCTCATTAATTGTTTTGATGAGATCTTTTTCCGAATTGACCAAGTCATCGCGTTGTTTGTGTAAAAAGTCTAAACGTTTCTTCTCTTCTTCGTATTCTGAATAAGCCAGCAAATTGACAGGTCCGATATTCCTTATTTTTTCTTTTAAAGTATGAACTTCATTTGTAGTACCTTCAAAATCAAAAGTATCAAGATCGTCAAATTGCTTTAGAGCCAATTCGATCGAATAGTTTTCTTTAATATGTTCGATCAAATTTTCAGAGCGGAGTTTGAATTCATTTTCTTTTATTTCAAAAGCATGAACTTGATCCGAAACAGTCTGCCGTTCATTTCTTAATGCATTAAGATGATTTTCAAATTGTGCTGCTTCATCCTTAACGACTTTTAATTTATCATTGATCTCTTTTTCTTCGGTAAGTAATGTTGTTCGGGATGTATTAATCCGGACTAATGATAAATTAGATTGATCAATTATTTCTTGTAAAGAATTAGTCTCAACTTCATTTGATTGCAAATCAGACTTACGTTTTTCTATTCCGTTTGTAATTGATAACTGATTTGCTTCGGTCCGCTTAATTGCGTTGTGAATATTTTCGATCTGTCCTTTTAATCTTTCAAGTTCAAGTTTTCTTTCGTTCTGAAGATCCACAAATTGATTAAAATCATTTTCAAAGTCGCTCAATTCATTTTCATGCATTGAAATATTTTCATCAACCGAATATTTTTTCTCAAGAAGAACATTGATCTCTTTTTCTAATCCTGACGCTTGGACAAATAGCGAATTTGATTTATCAGCGAGTTCTTGGATATCTTTTTGGGCAGACTCGATCTCTTCATTGGCTTTATTCTTTTCAAATTCGAATTGAGAGATTTGTTTTTCGATATTTGAAATATCGTTCGAGATTAGTTTTTCGCTGTCGCTAAGATTCTTTAAGTCAATCCGCGATATTTTCCCTTCTGTCTCAGCAATAAAAGCTTGCAATCTTGCAAGATTAGATTCGTGCTTAGGATACTCTTTGATCAAATTATCAAGAAGTTGTCTTCTTCCAAAAATTGTTTCATCTTGCTTAGGCAGTGAACCGGCTTCAACTACTCCGTCATGTTTTACAAAGTCACCATCTAAAGTTGTGAAATTAAAATCCGGATATTTTGAATTAAGTTCTATCGCAGATTTAAGGTCTGAAGTAACTCCAATTTTTGATAAGGCTTGTTCAAAATAGGGGAGCCAATTGTTTTCTGTTTCTACAAAATCTTTTGCCCAACCTAGGAAGGATTCTTCCTTCATAAGTTTCTTTTCTTTTCTCTTAAGATTGAACGATGTTAAATTATCAAGAAGAGATTTTTTAGAATTGTTGTTCGAGCGAAGGAGATAGAATGAAACTTTGCCGAGATCATTTTTCTTTAAGTAATCAATTGCATTTTGAAGATCATCAAAACTATCAACGAGCAGATTATTCAACACAGATTTTAAGGCAGCTTCGAGGGCGAACCGGTATTTTTCTTGAGTGTTTCCGACATCGGCAAAAATATTTTTATTCTTTTTTGTCCACTCTTTATTTTCTAAAAGTACTTTAGCGCCTTTTGAGATACCCTCAAGATTTGCGATCAACGTTTGAAAGAAAGCAATCTTTTCTTTGAGTCCGGCAAGTAAAGTTTTTTCTTCAATCTCTTTTTGCTTAAGCGAATTTAATTCATTCTCGAGTTCTTGTTTCTCTTTTTCACGAAGAGCAATTAATAATCCTGCTTCTTTAAGCTTATTTTCAGTGTTGGATTTTTCAGCATTGAGTTCTTCAATAAATCCGACTGTCTTAGCGATTGTATTAGTAATGCTTTGTATTTTATGATTAAGTTTTTCAATGTTAGAATTATGATTAGCAAGCTCTTTCTTTAAACTAGCTAAGTAATTTTCCTTGTCTGAGATTTCACGAAGTAGATCAAATCTCTCTTCGTTACTTTGCTTTAATTGTACACGTTTACTCTCTAATGATTCCTTCTTTTCAACTATGGTTTGCTCGTTATCTATAATTTCATTGTTCTTATCTGATAAACTATCCGAGTGAGATTTAAGTTGATTGTTACTTCGTAAGATGTATTGATCAGCATCTTCAAATTGCTGCTGTAGTTCTGCAATTTCTCTTTGTAACCGTTCG
>Ga0265292_1000106_pt1 | contig 174175 bp, 140 predicted proteins | sample Munlanlewell296A_FD_189080 | JGI IMG/M metagenome (GOLD analysis project Ga0265292, IMG submission 189080) | Leachate microbial communities from a municipal landfill in Southern Ontario, Canada - Leachate well 296A | ecosystem: Engineered > Solid waste > Landfill > Unclassified | place... | reverse complement strand
CTTCAATAAGGGCAAACATCTGTGTCTGCAAATTTTCAGATCTGCTCATAAGTTTGTAGATTTGATGACGGCAAAGGTAGGTGGCGAATCATCAAGAGTCAAGATGCATCAGGCCGGAGGGTTACGATTGTATCAATTAGAAGATGTCTCAAAATAATAAATTGGGTATTAAGGTTCTACAGGTTACCAGGTTTCATATGGGAATAAGCACCTGCTGAAATAGAGAATATTCGTTATTAATTAATGCTCTGATGAAGCTTGGCCGTAATATTTTGACAATAGGTGAAAATTATACTCTTCCGGGTCAATCCTGAATTGCTCTGTTCCGATTATCTTCTTGGCAGGACTGTCATCAATTTCATAATCAGACCCTTCTGCAATCATCTTGTAAATTGCCCGTTTACCTGTAATTTCTGAAAGCATTTTTACAATCTTTGGGACAGACATCTTGTTGTCCAGGACAAGGTTAATTTTCTGATTGTCCTTTGCTTTTTGAATGACAAGGGAAGTTAACCTCACGACATCCTCCAGGTCGATCAGGTAACGGCTTGCATTAAGGTACAGGTTGAACGGTCGGTCGTTAATCAATGACAGGTAAAAAAAGTTGGTCAGGGTATTGGGGTTATTACTCCGTCCAACAACATTAGGCAATCTGATAATCAAATATTTAGAAAATCCATCCTTGATAATTTTCTCGATATTCAATTTGTGCTGAATATATGGGTTCCCGGATAATGAAGGATCATAAATGCTCACTGTGCTGAAATAAACCAGTCTTGATCCGGTTTGTTTATAGCTTAGGAGCAGGTCAGTTTCTTTGTTAAATTCACCGGGATCTTTTTCAAATGAATTGGAAACCCCTGAAGCAAATATGATATGATAATCGGTATTAATCCCTGCCTTTATGAATGCCGTGGCAAGCATGCCATTTCCAACAACCATTTTTGCTATATTTGATGCGGTTTATGAATAAAACGTCCAAAGATAAGAAGATTCTCTATTTCTATGCTGTGCGCATGTCGTTTGTGGCGAGAGACATAGAAATTATGAAAAGGAGATATCCTCTGACAGAATATTATCTGGACACAAAGAAAAAATGGAAAATCCCGCTGCGCCTTTTCCATCAGTTTATTTTCCTGCTGGCTCATATCAGGTCAGCGAAAACGATCATCTGCTTTTTTGCCGGGTATCATAGCCTGCTTCCAGCCCTGTTCGGGAGGATTTTCAGTAAACCCGTACTGATCTTCCTCGGAGGTGCGGATGCATACCGTTATCCTTCATTTAATTATGGCCATTTCAATAAATTTCTCATAGGCAAATTCACCTGCCTTTCTGCAAGGCTGGCGGATTTGCTTATCCCGGTTGATGATAGCCTGATGTACTCGGAATCTGACTATTATGACGCGGAATATGCCAAACAGGGGATCAGGCATTTTTGCCGGGATCTTAAGACTCCATCTCAAACCATTAGCCTGGAATATGATCCTGATCTTTTTTACAGAAAATCTGAGAATGTAGCCGGCAATACTTTCATTACCGCGGGATTTGGCATTGAAGGCTCATCTTTTGTCAGAAAAGGAATAGATATCATTATTGAAGTTGCTAAATTGCTGCCCGATTGTGAATTTACTGTCCTGGGCTGCTCCCCGGACGTCATCAAAGTGCCATTTACCGCCAATGTGAAATTCATCCCTCCGGTGCCGTATGAAAAACTGGCCGGAATATATTCACAGAACCGTTTTTACCTCCAGTTATCTATTGCTGAAGGATTTCCCAGCGCTATTTGCGAAGCCATGCTGTGCGAATGCATCCCGATCGGTTCTAAAGTGGCTGCCATTCCTTTAATCGTGGGAGATACCGGTTTCATCCTTGAAAAAAGGGATGTAAACCAGCTTAAAGGAATCATAGAAATCGCGCTGGCAAGAGAAGATCTACCTGAACTGGGCAGGAAAGCAAGGCAAAGGATCTCTGAAAAATTTCATCCCGGCGCCAGGAGTGAAAAGATTTACGAAATCCTGTCATGATAGCCATTCAGTTATTATCCGGACAATCCTTTCTGAGGTTTTTCCGTCCCATAAATCGGGTATCCTTCCTTTTTTAATTTTTCCACCAAGGATTTCGGCAGTTTTGCTGTAAATAGCCGAAGGATCGGTGCCGACAAGGTGGTTGGTGCCAATTTCAACTGTAACGGGCCTTTCGGTGTTTTCTCTGCAAGTGATGCATTGAACACCCAGAAAAGTGCTTTCTTCCTGGATTCCTCCGCTGTCTGTGATAATTAATGAAGCATTCTTTATCAAAGCAATGAAATCGATGTAACCTACCGGATCAATGATCTGAAGTGCAGGATTCAATTGCCGGTTCAGGTTAAATGTATCAATATTGGCGCGTGTGCGCGGATGGACCGGGAAAATTACAGGCTGGATGGCTGCAATCCTGTTTAAAATATCAAGGTAATTCTTCAGCTTTTCTGTATCGTCAACATTGCTGGGACGGTGCAGGGTCACAAGGGTGTAATGGCCCGGTTTTAATTTGAATGATTCAGCGATATTGATTTTATTGATTAATGGTAAATAATTTACCAGGCTGTCAATCATGACATTACCGACCAAAAAGACGTGTTTTTCATCAATGCCTTCGTGAGACAGATTTATAATGCCTCTTGATTCGGACACAAAGAGAAGGTCGGCTATTATATCGGTCAGGATCCTGTTGATTTCTTCGGGCATACTGCGGTCAAAACTTCTTAAGCCTGATTCTACGTGAGCAACGGGAATAGATAGTTTTGTTGCAACAAGGCTTGCAGCCAGGGTTGAATTTACATCTCCCGGGACAATTACCAGGTCGGGTTTTTCCTTTATTAGTACCTTTTCAAACTCGATCATGATCTGGGCTGTCTGAACAGCATGGCTTCCTCCACTTATGCCCAGGTTATAATCAGGTTGAGGTATCTTCAACTCTTTGAAAAAAACATCAGACATATTTTTATCAAAGTGCTGTCCCGTATGACATATCAAGTGTTTGATTTTATCCTTGTATGGTTGAAATGCGCGGTGAACAGGTGCGATCTTTATAAAATTAGGCCGGGCACCTACAACGGATATTACTTTCATCACTTTATTCATCCTGTCTTTATAAAAATTTGATTAGGACAAAAATAGCTCACTTTATGATTTGCTCAATCGTTTTGGCCAATTGTACCGTGAGCTCCTGCCTTGAGTATTTATTTATCTCTAAATTTTTTAAAACTAACTTATTATTAAGATACATCTGGTAGTACTCATCAATAATTTGCCGTAATCCGGCCCTGTCATTTAAACCTGCAACTTTTCCGGCGCCGGTCTCAATTATTATCCTGGCCGCATCCCCGTCATTTGGTCCGATAACAATGATCGGGCGTTTTGCAGCAAGGTATTCAAACAGTTTGCCGGGAATAATCCCGGAGATATTAGGGGCATCATTTAACGGAAGGAGTAGTACCTGCGATAGTCCCAGTATTTCAAGGCTTTTTTTATGGCCCACAAAACCGAAATCTTCAGCAATTTCCTTCAGTTCATTTTTTTCCAATGATTGAAAAATGCTACGGTCTGTCTGCCCGACAAACCTTAACCGGAGATTTTTTCGAAAGCCGTCATCCGACTTTGCTTTGCTGTCCAGGGCTTCCCAGAACATCTCAGGATTCCTGTCTTTGTTGAATGATCCGATATGGGTAATGCTGAAGTATTGATCAGAAATACCTGGCTCAGCCTGAAAATCCTCGGGATCAAAGCCATTGGTGATCACTTCGATGTCCCTGGGAACAATACGTTTAAAATCAGCCGCCCAGCTCCATGAAACGGTAGTGACCAGATCTGCTGCCTGCAAAACCTGTTTTTCCAGTGATTTATGCTTCTTGTTCGCCCAGCTGGTAAGGCGAAGCCTGTCATAAAAATCGATGTTGGTCCAGGGATCGCGAAAATCTGCCAGCCAGGGAATGTTTAATTTTCGCCTGAGCTCCATTCCTATCAGATGCATACTGTGAGGCGGCCCGGTCGAAACGATGACATCAACCGGGTTGTCCTCCAGGTATTTGACCAGGAATTTCACTGCCGGCCTGACCCAGAATTTCCTGGGATCGGGGATCATCAGGTTGCCCCGGATAAATACGGAGAGCTTATCTTTCCATCCTTTGGAAGAGGCTTCGGCAATATACCCGGCCTTAAACTTTTCTTCCTTTTTCTTACCTGTCAGTTTCCGGTAAACATCATAAGGCTCCCAGATCGGGAGTTTAATGACAACGGCTTCAGATGGGATTTCCTGGATAAGGCTTTCATCTTTAGCGGAGGGATCAGGGTTTTCAGGCGTAAATATGACAGGCTGCCAACCCGTGGATGGGAGATATTTGGCAAATTTAAGCCATCTCATGACCCCGCCACCCCCGCTGGGAGGCCAGTAGTAGGTGATGATCAAAACTTTTCTCATTGATTTTTCCTGATCAGGTAATAAACGGACGTGGTAAACAGATTTCTGATGAAAGGCAATGTTGCTATGAACCGCGACTGCTTCCTGGGTGATAAACCGAACTTGATTTCGTAATTGGGATTAATAAAATATAAAGTCTCCTGTATAATATGGTAATCGTGTTTTTTGACGATTTTGCGGAATCGTTCGATGCTGAGGCCGGTTTGCTTGATTTCAAGCAATTCAGCAATGGTTCCCTCACTTTCGCCCCCTGTCCTGAGAACGAATCGGTATAACCACCCTGGAAGTAAATGGAAATAGGGTAATTTACTTAATATCCGATGCCTGCCTATTTGCTGGTGCCCGCCGAACGGGTTGTACCAGGGAGGAAATATCAGCAGAAATAAGCCTTCAGGTTTAAGAAACCGTTTCGCGTAACCCATAAATCTGTCCTGGTCATGAATATGCTCGATGACATCCTGCATCATAATCAGATCAAAATCCTGGCCCAGGTCTTCCGAAGAGTCATAGATATCCTTTGCCAGTAAGGTCAGGTTCTTAGCCCCCGGATGAGTTTTCAAAAATACAGCCGCATGTGATATTTTGCTTTCGGAAATATCCACTCCCGTCACACGGCATTTTTTATCAAGAAATGGAATGAGGTTCCCGCCTTCCCCGCAACCGATCTCCAGCACTTTACAACTTGCATTGAGAGGCAGAAATTTTTCGATAAAAGGAATGACATATTCCCGCGTGGTATGGATCTGTTCTTCGAAATAGGCTTTTTTATTTTGGTGTCTCTTCTGCATAGACAGAATATTGTGTTACCCTCCGGTAAAATACTTTTTAAAGGTTTTTCTTTTTTATAAAAGGATACACTAAAGCGCCCAAAAATAAAAGGATTACAATAAGGGAAGCGGCCATAGATACTTTTTGTCCCGTAAAGTAAGACCTGGGTTCAAACCTGAATTCAAGCTGATGGCTGCCTGCAGGGACAACCATTGCCCGAAGCACATAATTGACCCTGAAATATGGCATTTTCTTGCCGTCGATATAGGCATTCCAGCCTTTGTCATAATAAATCTCGGAGAATACGGCCAATTCATCCGTTTTGGCTGAGTATGTATACACCAGGTGATTAGGCGCATAGGAATTTAACTTGATAACCGCATCGCTCGTGTTAAATGATGTGAACCCTTCGAGAAAATTTTCAAAACGTTTATCAATAATCGCTATGCTATCAGGTCTGAAATCCCCAATTGCCGCAATCTCGTCATCAGCATTATCGACTATCCGGTAATCTTTCACGAACCACGCATTTCCTAAGGCAAAAGGGTTCTTCAAAGGCTCAGCATTGGCATTGACAATAAAATATCGCGTGTTAAGCATATTAAATGCTGATGACCGTTGCAGGGCTTCTTCCGGGGCTATCGTGTTCCCGTTAAATGCTTCCGCTATTTGTTGCCTTTCTTTTAAAAGACTATGGTCGATCAGTTCCTGGTACCTTCTCATTTTGGCACCATGATAACCGCCAATATTCTTATGAAAATAAGAAGTCCGGGCAGAAGCTTCAAATGCTTCACTGAAGTTATAAACCCTGTAATCGGGATCGGTATCTTTTAAAATGGAAAGGTCAGCTTTTGTAGGTTGGTAAGGGTTATTAACCTGGGACTTGCGTATGAAATCATCATCATTGAGATAACGCTTGTTTACCGGCCACATATCCGCGAGGACGAGCAGCGGGACCAGTACCAGGACATAGGTCAGTTTCAGCTTGCCTTTGGCATAAGCCCAGAGTAAGCCAAAAGTCAGCAGGATAAAAATCAGTGAACGGATGGCATCGGTTCGTAATAGTTTTAAACGGTCGGCCTGAATGGCGGATATCAGCCAGTCAGGCAGTCCGGACTGAGAATCGGTAGCTCCTGCGAAGGAAAAAATTGAGCCGGCAAACAGGATGAAAAATATTAAGATTCCTCCAACTATGTAAAGACTGAATTTCAGATATTTAAATATATTTTGGCTTGCCGGTTTATTCAGTACCTGGTTCAATGCAATAAAAGCAAGCAGTGGTATGGTCAATTCCGCCATAGTCAGTGTCATGGCCACTGCCCTGAATTTATTATAAAGAGGGAAGTAATCGAGGAAGAAATTTGTAAGTGGCATAAAATGCTTTCCCCAGGCAAGCATGACCGAAAGCACGGTAACAGATATGCCCCACCATTTTAACGGTCCTTTCAGAGAAAAAAGGGAAAACACGAAAAGGAAAAATACCAGGGCGCCGACATATACAGGACCCGAGGTAAATGGCTGGGGACCCCAGTACAGCGGAAGCGCTTTCATTACCTGATCCGTATTAGGTACGCGTTTTTGAGTCAAAACATCGTAAGTTTCGGAATTCTTTGACAGAGCTCCATGGGAAGAACCTCCCTGGAAATCCGGAATAAGCAAAGTCATGGTTTCCGGTACGCCGTAACTCCAGTCAGTGGCATAGTCCTTATCAAGCCCGCTCGTCCGGTTTTCTTTATCCGAAGTGAGCTCTGTTTTTCCCCGCAGGGAGTATTTACTGTATTCATAGGTGTTCAATAAGCTTGCAGTATTGGTCAGCACTGCAAGCAATGCTGCAGCAATGAGCAAACCGGTGGCTTTTGAGAAATCCGCCAACCGTTTTTGCTTGTAATGATCGATAAATTCAACTATTCCGTAGACCAACACCATTAAAAGAAGATAGTAGGTGATCTGGGGATGTCCGCTGATGATTTCCAGTGATAGAAAAAATGCCGTTAATATGGCGCCAAGGAAATATTTCCCCCGGTAGGTCAGGATAATACCGGCCAAAACTGGTGCCATATATCCTATGGCATAAGCTTTGGAAGTATGACCGGCCTCAAAGATGATGAAAAAGTAAGATGAAAAAGCGAAAGCAATCGCCCCTGCTATACTTAACCAGGGATTGATCTTAAGCACAAGAAGAAGGAAATAAAATCCGAACAGGTATATGATTACCATGCCTATGGGAAGATGGAAACCCAACCTGATTATTCTATGCACGTAAGTCATCAGGTTTTTCCCGTAATAAACGGATATCTGGTAGGCCGGCATCCCGCCGAACATATTATTTGTCCATAAGGCTTCATCCCCGGTTTTCTCGCGGTAATCGACGATCTCTTTCGACATCCCTTTAAAATGGACCATGTCACTGGCGGCTAATTTTTTGCCTTCCAGTATAGGGTAGAAGTAAACAGCGATGATAATGAAGAAAACCGCCAATGCAGCGGCATATGGCAGCGTTTTGCTGAAACCAGCGGACCTATGCTTATCCATGAGGAGAAGTTTTATGACTTAATGGAGATTATAGGGGCGAAATTAAGGAAAATCGACGAATCTTAATGGCTAATAATGATTTTACTGGTCTCTGTGATACTTCCTGATGTAATCCTGGCGAAATAGATACCTGCCGGGAGGTGGTTCACACCTATCTTAACACATTCTGCCGAAGCAAAATCTGCCATAGAATTTATCAATATATGGCCGCTCAGATCAAAAATAGTCAATTCAGCTCTATCATTCAGGTTGGTTGAGATGGTGAACTGGTCGCTGGCTGGATTAGGATAAATTAAAAATGAAGGAGGATAATTTTCTGAAATTGCTGCGGTTAGTGAAGAAATTATTTGACAAACCGAATCAGATCCATTTTTATTCCAGGTCATCAGGCATACTGAATAATCGCCGGCGACAGTGTAAGTGTGCCATGGATTGGTAAGATCGGAATAGTAACCGTCTCCGAAATCCCAGAAATAGTCATCGGCATTGATAGAACTGTTTTCGAAAAATACGTTTAAGCCTTCGGTTATATAAGTGAATCCTGCCACCGGCAGCATTTGATAGTTTGTGTATGTTATTTCCAGTCTGGGCCTGAATCCTGCCGTATCCATATAATCACTGGAGGCAAAAAGCAGGCAGGTATATGGATATTCATTTATTAACTTCAACATCAGCCCGTGGTAATTATCTGGATCATTAAATAATTTGCGAATGGGAATAGTTACATCGATATCAGTATAATCCTGGTAAGGATCTGTGCTGCGTGGTAAAAAAACCTGGTCCTCTTCCGTGGTCATGGGTTGCTCATTCCAGGTAACGTATTCCTCTTCCCATGGTTCGGTGATCAGTTGGAGATAAGCTTCATTTTCGCCGGTATGTCCGAAAAATGTCGGTTCAAGGCAGACAAAATATAAGTTTAATCTGGCATCCAGGATTTCTGCACCTTCAGGGATTGATGAAAGATCAAAGTCGATTATCCCCCTGTTTATTCCAGGCTCACCATAATGGGTCCACCCTGAGCAATCAAATTTTGGGATATTTCCGTAATTATTATTGGGCATAATACTCCATAATTGCGCATCTTTACCTTCAGCTCCCGGCTGAATTACAATAGTAGTCGGGGCTTCAATATATGTTATTTCCAACTTCGGCCTGAATTCGATCGTGTCATTGTAATCACTGGAAGCAAAAAGCAGGCAATTATAGGGGTATTCATTTAATAACTTCAGCATGAGCCCATGGTAATCACCGGGCTCTGCATATAATTTGCCAATAAGTGCGGTTACATCGATACCGGTATAATCCTGGTAAGGATCTGTGCTGGGCGGCAAAAAAACCTGGCAATCTTCGGTAGTCATGGGTTGTTCGTTCCACGTAACATAATCCTCTTCCCAGGGTTCGGTGACCAGTTGAAGATAGGCCTCGTTTTCGCCCGTATGCCCGAAATACGTAGGCTCAAGGTTGACAAAGCAAAAGCTTAGCCTGGCATCAATGATTTGAACATTTTCAGGGACCGAAGAAAGATCAAAGTCAATTAAAGCCCGGTTCACTCCAGGCACGCCATAATGGGTCCAGCCCATACAGACAAATTTTGGCGTATTGCCATAGTTATTATCTGGCATTATACTCCAAAGTTGTGCATCCTTGCCTTCAGCTCCCGGCTGAATTACAATAGTAGTCGGGGCTTCAATATATGTTATTTCCAACTTCGGCCTGAATTCGATCGTGTCATTGTAATCACTGGAAGCAAAAAGCAGGCAATTATAGGGGTATTCATTTAATAACTTCAGCATGAGCCCATGGTAATCATCGGGCTCTGCATATAATTTGCCAATAAGTGCGGTTACATCGATATCGGTGTAATCCTGGTAAGGATCGGTGCTGGGAGGCAGATAAAGCTGGTCAGCTTCGGTCGTCATGGGCTGTGTGTTCCAGGTAACACTATCCTCTTCCCATGTTTCAGTTATCAATTGAAGATAGGCTTCATTATTGCCTGTGTGCCCGAAATAAGTCGGCTCAAGGCAGACAAAGTAAAAGCTCAGTTTGGCGTCGGTGATTACTGCATTTTCAGGGATCACGGAAAGATCAAAGTCGATCAGGCTCCTGTTCACACCGGGTTCACCATAATGGGTCCATCCCGAACAAACAAATTTTGGTGAATTGCCGTAATTATTATTTGGCATTATTGTCCAAAGCTGGGCATCCTTGCTTTCCGGACCTGGTTGAAGCACAACAGTAGTCTGGGAATCAGCATTTTTCAAAAACGAAAACATGATGAAACCAATTAAAAAGATAGTCTTTTTCATGGCGATTTTGTTTGCTATTGGTTTGGTTTGCTAATATAGACAATCATTCGATGTAAATAGTTGCCTGGCGAAAGAATTTTTTTAACTGTTTAAGGATGATAAGCAAAAAAAAAGAAGATAACCGAAATTATCTTCTTTTTAGTCAGTATTTTATACGTAAACCGTATCTGTTTACTTATTCTCGTCGGAAACAGTCAGCTTCTTTCTTCCGGTTGCTCTCCTGTTGGATAAAACTTTTCGGCCGTTCTTGGTCGACATTCTTTCCCTGAAGCCGTGCTTATTCTTGCGTTTTCTTACCGATGGCTGGAATGTTCTTTTCATCGTCTTTTAATTTTGGAGGTGCAAAAGTACAACTATTTTTATAAATTCCAAATTCCAAATTCCAAATTCCAAACAAATTCAAAAATTTCAAATCTTAAACAACAACCTTATTACCACTTAATGACTTCTTAATGTCCATAAATAACCTTCCCGAACTTAACCCTTAACCCTCAAAACTTAACACTACCTCGCAGGGCAATGCTTAAGCGTCTCGACCAGGTACTCCCAGAATAAACCTACAGAAACGATGTGCACTTTTTCATCAGGGGAATGTGGCCCGCGGATGGTAGGTCCGAATGAGATCATATCCCAGTGAGGATATTGAGCCCCCAGGATGCCGCATTCCAGCCCGGCGTGAATGACTTTCACAGCAGGCACTTTGCCGAAATGTACCCGGTATACATCCTTCATTGCTTCAAGGATAGGCGAATGGATATCAGGTTTCCATCCGGGGTATTCACCTTCGACCATAGTTTTTGCTCCTGCTTTATTGAAAATCGCGGACATCTGATCCGAAAGCTTCATTTTGTTTGCATTTACCGAACTCCTTAGCAGGCAGGCAATGAATATCTTCCCGTCCTTCGATTTCACAATGGCGAGATTGGTTGATGTTTCAACAACTTCAGGCATGTCTTTTATCATCGAGATCATGCCGTTAGGGACTTCAGCCAGTGACTTGAATAAGCGTTTTTGTGTATCCTCATCAATCAGGTGGAAGGGCATTTTAGTTGCGTTGACCGTTATCATTAGCCCGGGATCAGCTTGATGGAACATGGTCCTGGCATTTTCTTCGAAACTGGTTACATAATCCTTGAATTCAGATTTCCTGGATTCAGGGACCACCACGGTGGCAAAAGATTCTCTCGGGATCGCATTACGCAGGTTACCGCCTTCGAAGTGGGCCAACCTGGCGCCGAATTTATCCGAAACCTCGATCAGCAGCTGGTTTAAGATCTTGTTTGCATTGCCGCGGCCCAGGTTGATATCGAGTCCGGAATGGCCTCCTTTAAGGCCGGTAAGGCTAATACGGTAGGGGACGTAAAACGGCGGTACTTCCACCTCCTTATAGGTGAATTCAGCCGTAACATCAATACCACCTGCGCAACCGATATAAAGTTCTCCTTCATCTTCAGAATCGAGATTCAGTAAAATGTCGCCTTTAAGGATAGCTGGTTTTATACCATTAGCCCCTGTCATTCCTGTTTCTTCGTCACAGGTAAAAAGGGCTTCAATCGGACCGTGCGGAATGTCTTTCGATGCCAGGATAGTCATGATGGCAGCTACCCCGATTCCATTGTCGGAGCCGAGGGTGGTTCCTTTGGCTTTCACCCATTCCCCGTCGATGACGGTCAATATCGGGTCCGTTTCAAAATCGTGCTTGGTGGCAGTATTCTTCTGAGGTACCATATCAAGGTGGGCTTGCAGGATGATGCCTTTCCGGTCTTCCATCCCTGGTGTAGCCGCCTTCCGGACGATGATGTTCCCGACCTTATCCCTGAATGTTTCCAGGCCAAGGTCATCACCAAACTGTAGCATGAAATCCTGTATTTTCTCTTCGTGCTTTGAAGGCCGCGGAACTTGAGTGAGGGAATAAAAATTCTTCCAGACAGCCTTTGGTTCTAAATTGACAATTTCATTACTCATGTGTATCTTTTTTTATGTTTAAATTCAGTTTGCCCGTTTGACAGGTTAAAATTACAACAATTTATGATTATGCATAAAAAAAGGGCTACCGAAAGACAACCCTTTTAAGTGATTTATAGTTAAACTATTTCTGGATATTTGGCTTTTCAAGGCCATATCCTTTTTTCTTGTCTTCGGCTTTTAAAAGAAAAGCAAATATCAGGGCGAGGATTCCCAGTGATGTAAAAATTATCATTGGTATAGTGTAATTGTAAAATGAGGCAACGTTATTATATTTAGTCACATTTTCACCTTTATTTGTAATAAAATGATCAATGCGCCCTTTATCTTCATAAGAATATAAAGGCACCTTTACCTCTTTTCTTTTTTCAACTTTTTTGAAAGCTTTGTCAGAAATATGAATACGTTGTATTGTGTCACCTGTAGAGACAACAATACTTGTAACGTTGCCATTTGCATCTTGAATAAATCGGTTGACCTGAACAGTTGTGTCTTTACGGCTTATTGATCCAACGGTTGTCAGGTCATAAACATTTTGGTCAAAAGTGGCGAGCTTTACAACATTATCTCCCTGATGTGTAATAAACCCAGTGCCCATTATTGCAAAATATCCAAAAAAGCAATATTTGTTTAAAACCCAGCCGATAAGAGCAGGTACACCCATCAATCCCCAGTTCTGAACCCAAAATATCAATGCATAAGCTGTACCAAGTTGTTTTTCAGGTATAATCTTTGGAACTGAAGGCCACATTGCGGAAGGTACAAGTGAAAATCCAACTCCGAGTACAAGAATTAACAATATTGCAATAAACCATTGATTTATAAAAGGAATTGCAAACATAGTATGAACGAATATTAGCAATATTGAACCAATTATCATAATCGTAGCGCCTTTACCTTTACGATCATATAAGTTGCCAAAAAGAGGTGTTAATAAAATTGTTCCGAAGGGAAGCATAGCTGGAATTATTCCAGCCACATCCTCATTTATATTAAATCTTTGAACCATTAAATCTGTGGCATATTTCAGGAAAGGGAAAACGGCAGAGTAGAAAAGCACACAGAGGATTGCAATATACCACCAGCCTTTATTACCGACAATTTTCCAAATATCTGATATGCGAAATGCCTCTTCTGTATCTACAGTCTTATTAGCTGCATCATAAACGGCTTGTGATGCATCTAATTTTTTATCCATAAATGTGTAAATGATAAATGCAATTAAACCGATACAGAGCATAATTAAGCATACCAAAATGGGCGCAGACACATTGTTGAAAGCTTTGGCAATAGGAACTGATGTACTTAGAGCAAGAGCTGTACCTAAACGTGCAGTAGCCATTTCAAGTCCCATAGCTAGAGCTAATTCTTTTCCTTTAAACCATTTTACAATTATTTTTGAAACGGTAATACCTGCAACCTCCACTCCAACACCAAAAATTGCAAAACCAAGTCCGGCCATGAATACCTGTGCCTTTGCCTCCCAAAATAAGATATGCCATGTTGTTCCGTCAAGTGAATGTGTGGATACTGCCCAATATTTAATGGCAGTACCTGCAACCATGATCATTGCCGCCATTAATCCAGTAAAACGCACACCCATTTTATCCAGAATAATCCCACCAATAATCAGCATTAAAAGAAATACATTAAACCATCCGTAAGCACTAGTAAAAAAACCAAATTCTGAGCTATCCCATTGTAATTGCCCTTCAAGAAGTCCTTTCAGGGGAGCCATTACATCCGTTAAATAATAACCGGTTAGCATAGTGAAAGCTACCACCGCAAGTGCTGTCCAGCGGGCAACTTTTGAATCACGCAACGTTTTTCTGATTGCTTCTACCATAATCGTAACTTTTAAGTTTTTCGTAAGTATTTTTAAAAGATCAGCGAAGATAAATAAATTCAAAAAGAACATAAAAAAATTATTCCGGCAGGCAGAAATAATATTAATAGATATGAATAACCTTTTTTGTCAGGAAAAATTCTTCTGTAAAGAAATCAGATAGCGGGTAGATGCTATGCTTCCCCGCTTCCATGCCTCCATGCCCCCATGCCTCCATGCTCTTCAATTCTTTATCGATATCACCGCCTTTCAGATAAAGGATCCCATTGGAGATTGCATTATTACTTACATCTGAAAGAAGGTGCGAAACCAGCCTGGAGAATTCAGGAAGTGATGTGACAGCCCGGCTGACGATAAAATCATATACACCACGGTGATCTTCCAGGCGGCTGTGTTCCGTCGTGATATTATTCAACCCGGTCTCGCCCGCAATATTTTGAACTACTGTCAACTTTTTGGCAGTGCTGTCGATAAGATGAAAATGGGCTTGCGGGAAAAGAATAGCCAGCGGGATGCCCGGGAATCCACCTCCGGTGCCAGCATCAAGGATTTTTGTCCGGGGTTTGAAATCAATGACTTTAGCAATGCCCAGGGAATGAAGTACATGTCTTTCATAAAGGTTGTCAATATCCTGCCTGGAGATGACGTTGATCAGGGCGTTCCATTCCTGATAAAGCGGCCCGAGTTGCTCAAACTGATTGATTTGATGAGTGCTCAGATCAGGAAAATAGCGAATGATTAGGTCTGAATTCAAAATTCAAAATTCAAAATTCAAAATTAACATCTTTTAATAATCCGCGGTCATCCGTTGCATTCGTGTCATCCGTGTTCTATTAAATGATAATATTCGATAAACAATGCTTTGTGAATAAAAGCAATAAATCAACTGAAATCCGTTACTAATGACCTGTATTTTTGCTGATGATTTTCATTCTATGAAGAGGTCTTATTTAATTATATTGTTTATTCTCTGTGCCGTCAGTTTTACAGGGCATGCTCAGGCTAAGCATACCGTTGAGGAATATATTGAACTTTACAAAGACATGGCCATTGAAGAGATGAAGAAGTATAATATTCCTGCCAGTATCACCCTGGCGCAGGGAATTCTCGAATCGGAAAATGGCAACAGCCAGCTGGCTCTGAAAGCGAATAACCACTTCGGCATCAAATGTCATAAGGAATGGACGGGCAAAACCTATCATCAGGATGATGACATAAAAGATGAATGTTTTCGTAAATACGGGAATGTGGAAGATTCTTACCGCGACCATTCCGAATTCCTGACCACCCGCGACCGTTATAAAACTCTTTTCGATCTTGACATAACCGATTACAAGGGTTGGGCTTATGGCCTGAAGCAGGCCGGTTATGCCACCAACCCGAGGTATCCTGAGATATTGATCCGGATTATTGAGGAGAATGACTTGTGGGAGCTCGACAAAGTCGGCAGTCGGCAGTCGGCAGTCAACAGTCAGAACTCAGAACTCAGAACTCAGAACTCAGAACTTCCATCTGTACCGCCCCAGGTATTTGAATTATCCGGACAAGGCGGGAACGACCGGTTCATTTTTATTAATAATGGAGTTAAATTTATTTTAGCCAGGGAAGGCGATGATTTTTTCAGGATTTCCGGGGAGTTTAATATTTATTCATGGCAGATCCGGGAGTATAATGATTTATCAGGCAAGGATATATTGCAGCCGGGGCAAAAAGTTTACCTGGAAAAGAAAAAGAGGAAAGCAATATATGATTTTCATAAAGTCCAGCCAGGGGAGAGCTTACATTCGATCTCCCAGGATTATGGTATCCGTCTCAAAGCGCTCTGCCGGCTCAATAACCTGAAAACAAGTGATAAATTAAAAGGCGGATTGAGACTAAGTTTGAAATAATGGATTTCAGGATTAGTTTTGCAGTATAAATTAACGAACTACTGAGCAAATAATTATCGATGAATTGAACAATACACTACCCGAAAAGACAGCAACAATATGCCTATCCTTCCTTACCAGGAGGGATAGGTTTTTATTTGGAGGGACCTAACCGGCTGACCATTACCTTAGCCCATATAAACTGCTGCTTAACCTGCAGTCGCACGACGTAAATACCTGCAGAAAGTGAGGATAGGTCAATTGTCAACAACCTGGAATCCTGGTCGGGAAATTCTTTCTCAAGTACTTTCTGGCCTATAATATTAAAGACCTCTGCCTTTATTACTACCGGTAATTCTGCCTCCAGGTAAATGTTTACAAAATCAGAAACGGGATTTGGAAAGACTTTTCCGACAACATGGATGTAATCTGTTAAAAGGAGGGTATCGTAATCGGCACCATCCGATACGATAAGTTTTGTATCAAACATGCCGCCGGCCAGATACTTTATTTCCGGCGGTTCTGCACCCGAATAAGATTCCGGATCACCACCTTCAAAGGTCCATTCCCAGGATACCGGTAAGCCGGAAGATAAATTGCTGTATTTTACTGTGTTACCGATCAGCAGAAGTGTTTTATCGGCCAGAAATGCTGCTGTTAAACTGGCATTCATACCGGTCAGGGAAGTCACCCCTGAGTTAAGAGGATCCAGCCAGTATTTTAATTGCCGGGAGGGTTCACTGCCATTCTGATCCCAGGAATAAGAGAACTTTCCATAATAGTCGGGCTGGTCCGGGCCAGTGCCGGCACCGCCGCCGTCAGAATCGCAAGCTGCCTGTCCACCAGTCAGCGTGCCGACAATCTTCCCTGCATAATCGAACAATGGTGAACCTGATGAACCACCCTCTGTGACACCCCAGCCACTCTCTGTTTCCGACCAATAAACCAGCCAATGTGTCCCTAAAGTGCCTGACCATTGGGAAGATTGAAGGGGAACCGTATAGGTGGATATCTTTTTGATATCTCCGGCAGGATGATGAATGGTAACCCCATTCGGGCTTGCCTGGTTATCAATATTCCAGCCATTGAAATAGGGTTCATAATTCTCCGGGACTTCATTATCAAAGCGGAGGAGCAAAAAGTCAGAACCATTGGTATTGGCGTTGGCCAGTTTGACCGCTCCGTCCAGGCTGTTCGGGGTGGGATTGAATGTAGGGTTTTCACAACCTGGCGCTTCGAAATTGAAATAAAATATCCATTCCGAAAGCTCTGCGGGTGTGACATCCGGTGCGCAATGATCGGCAGTCAGAAAATACGGCTCCCGGTTTTTTAGTATATTGTTAAGCAACGAACCTGTGCACCAGAAGAACCCGCCGTCATGCTTGACATAAATCCTGGCTACACCGCGTTTCTGGTTTTGCCAGTTATCACCCTCAGGGCAATTGATATTTACTTCACAGTCATCTGCGGTCCCCCGGTTTCTAACGAAATCAGGCAAATCACGGTAAACATAAGAGATTTCTGAAACCACGCAGGAAGGAAGCGCTGTAATCGCCGGGTCGGCGTTAATTTCAATGACCAGGTGGTCGCCGGGAACCAATTCGGTTGAAAATAAACGGTTTTCTTTATTATTAAAGAAAGTATATGCCCCCAGTATGACTTTTTTTGATTCATCATACACAAACATCCGGCATCCGCCAATCAGGCTAAAATCATCAAAATAAGGGCTTATAGCAAGCGCCCCATTGCATGAAACCGAAATCCGCCATATGTGGGTACCATCTGGCAGTACGTCCAATTTGCCATCGCGGATCACGTCAATACCGGCTTTGACTGCCACGCCAACACGCCTGGGAAAACCCTGCTTTTCAGCTTCATCATCTTCAGCCCTGATTTTATCAAATGCAGGAACCGGTAAAGAAACTTCAGGGATGTCAACCAGGAGTGACCTATTGAAACTGGCCGGCATCCCGCCCTGGGATATCTGGGGGAAGAGGGGAAGAGGGGAAGAGGTTAAAAAAAGAATGAATATTATAAAAGATAACTTCATTGATTAAAATCGATCTTTCCTATTTAAAGAGGGATAATTTCTTCTGAACCGAACGATCATCTGACATGATCCGGATAATGTAAAGCCCGTCTGGTTGGTCACCCAGGTCAATGGCCAGTTCACGGTCTGACAAATCATTGTTTATGGTCATGATCACATTTCCTATGGAATTAATCACAGATACCTCAACCATGCCCCCATGCCCCCATGCCTCCATGCCTCCCAACAATCTGACTCTTACTTCACCATGGCTCGGGTTGGGATATATTACCGCACCCTGGTTATGGCTCATTTCTTTCACACTGACATTACCCACAGCGATGTAGTCTTCTTTTAACATAGTGTTATTACCGAAAGTATTTTTAGTTCTGAGCTGGACATTAAAGGCACCTTCTGTCGGATAAACTATATCTATCGGGTTTTGTTGTCCTGATCCCCCGGGCGTTGCACCCTCAAAAGTCCAGGTCCACTGAGTGGGACCGCCTATGGACAGATCGAAGAAATTAACCGTATCTCCGACCTCAATTTCCGTCACATCAGCGTAGAAATCGGAAGTTGGCGGCAGACCGGCATTCACGGTGATATAATTTTCCTTGAGTTCAGTATCAGAGCCAGCGTTGTTGGCAGATGTAAGGGTTACATCAAACACGCCGGGCGTGCTGTAGACGACCGAATCAGGATTTTGGTCATTTGAAGTGATAGGCTCCCCGCCTTCGAAAACCCAGGTCCAGGCGATGGGGTTATTCACGGAAAAGTCAGTAAAATCAATCATTTCACCTTCAGTAATCTCTACCTGGCTGGCTATAAAATCAGCTTCAGGTGCTAAAACCTGGTCGACTGTCATGTAACCGGTCTTGGTTTCGGTATCAGTGCCATCAGGGTTTTCGACCGTCAGCGAAACATCGAACACACCGTATTCATTATAAGTGACGGATGGATTTTGCTCGTTGGAAGAGTCAGGTGTAGCGCCGGGAAAGGACCATGTCCATGATGTCGCCGGGTTTCCTGTCGTCAGGTCGGTGAACTGTACGGGTGTATACTGGTTTACGTGGGTGGTATCCGAAGTGAAATCGACGACCGGAGGTAAGATCTGGGAAGAAAGGCCTGGTTGTTTGGAGATTCCCGTGTTAGTCGGATCGAGCCAGTCTTTGAGCCGTGTAGCAGGTGTATTCCCGTTCTGATCCCAACCGTACCAAACCTTTCCATACCAGGCAGGGGAAGGGGTATCGCAAGAATTAGTTTCATATCCGCCAGAGAGGTCGCCCATGATATAATGATCCTGATCAAATATCGGTGAACCGGAGGAACCTGGCTGCATAATGGAACGGCCATGCTCGGTCGCCGACCATGTGATCCTCCAATGGGATGGAGTCCCGTTCCACGATGTGGAAGAGATCATCGGAGTGAGATAGGTCGAAATCTTTTTAATATCACCATTAGGATGATGAAGGCAAACCCCACTGTCAGCCGGGATATTGGTGCGGTTCCATCCATTGTAGTATACATTATAAGAGGAAGGAGGGGTGCCGTTGAGTTGTACAAGTTCGAAGTCTCCACCATCAAATCCGGTGGTGAGCGGATCTTTTGCCTTAAGTGCACATCCGGTTACAGTATTGCCGGAAGAACCATAATTTCCGGTACAGGTGGCGGACTGGTAATTAAAATAAAACATCCATTGGTTAAGATCTGATGTACTGGCACCTGTACCGCAATGCTCAGCAGTGAGCAAGTATGGAATCCGGTTGTTGCTGGTGTTATTGATTAATGAACCGGAGCACCAGTAATAATTATAGCCGATCTTGGTCAATAACCTGGCGATACCTTTGATCTGATCTCCCCAGCCATCTCCTTCTGAACAAGCCACATTGATCATACATGGCCATGATTGATCGCGCCCGTTGTTTGAGAATTCAATGAAACGATAGGCATAGGCAACCTCTGAAATGCTGATTACAGCCTCTTCAATTGTTCCTGCCGGCTCAGTGTATTCCAGTGTGACAGTTTCTCCCTGGATGAATTCGGTAGCAAATAAGCCAGACTCATGATTGTTTTGAGATGTGAAAGCTCCAATAACCTGGGTTTTAGCTTCATTGTAAAGGAACAATTTGCTTCCTTCAGGCATGTGGAAATGATCATAATATACCCCAAGTGCAAGGGCACCGGGAACTGTGATCTTTAACCGCCATATAAGTAAACCATCTGCCAGGGTTTCCCAGCTTCCGGCAGTTTTTAAATCCAAATTAACAGGAACGGAAACGGCCATCCTTTCAGGCGACGGGAATTTGGATTCAGCATTAAGCTGGTCTTCAAGGACTAACTGCGCCATGTCTGGTTTAGCAAATTCTTTCTGATCGAACTGAAAAGCCAGGTTATTCGTTGTAAAGCTCAGCGGGATTCCACCTTCACTGATCTGGGCCCATGAAGAGAATCCAAACAGGACCATGGTTATAAGAAGAGCGATAGTAAAACGTAAATGATTCAGGTTCATTTTAAAAATGATTTATAAGTTTATTGATTATTTGTCTTATTTATTTAAGGTATGGAGGGTGCAAAGATAAATAATAAATCCTCAGATGGATTCAAAAAAGTGGAGGTAGAGATAAGGATTTAGCAGATTAATTGTAATTTTGAGTATCGTTCATAACAGAGTCGAAAATGAGCAAGATCGTTGTTACAGGAGCCGCAGGATTTATCGGAAGTTGCCTTGTGGGCAAGCTGAATAACAAGGGATATAAGGATATCATCCTTGTTGATGATTTTTCGCATCCTGAAAAAGAGAACAATTATATTCACAAAGCTTACCTGGAAAAGGTAGACCGGGATCTTTTCAGCGGCTGGATAGAAAATCATGCAAATGAAGTGGAATTTGTCTTCCATATGGGTGCCAGGACTGATACTACGGAGTCTGACCGTTCGGTTTTCGACAAATTGAACCTGAATTACTCCAAATCGGTCTGGAATGCATGCGTCCGTCATGGCATCCGGCTGATCTATGCTTCATCAGCCGCGACTTACGGTATGGGTGAATTGGGCTATGATGATGACCACCGCATCGTTGAAAAACTCAGACCTTTAAATCTCTATGGGGAATCAAAAAATGATTTCGACAAGTGGGTTCTTTCGCAACATCAGTCTCCTCAGTTCTGGGCCGGGATTAAATTCTTCAACGTTTATGGGCCCAATGAATATCATAAAGGCAGGATGGCTTCAGTAATCTTTCATGCCTATCACCAGATCATGAAAACAGGGATGGTCAGGCTGTTCAGGTCGCATAATCCGGATTTTAAAGATGGGGAGCAACTAAGGGATTTTATATTTGTGAGAGATGTTATTGACGTCCTCTTTTTCCTTTTTAAAAGGGGAGAGCAAAGCGGCCTGTATAACCTCGGAACCGCCAAAGCAAGGACCTTCCTTGATCTTGCCCGGGCCACCTTCCACGCATTGGATTTTCCGGAAAATATCGTTTTTATAGATACCCCGGCAGACATTCGCGATAAATACCAGTACTTTACGGAAGCCAGGATGGAGAAACTCCGGTCGGCAGGTTATGATAATTCTTTTTACTCCCTGGAAGAAGGAATTGAAGAATACGTGGTGGAGTTTTTAAAGAATGAAAGATATTTTTAAGCCTGGGGCATTGAATTGAATGATCAGGGGAGCCCTTTCCCTACCTCGATAAGTAAGCTCCTGATTTCCTGAAGGGATTTTATAACCTCAATATTCGTTTCCGCTTCGCTTTTGTGTTTTGAAAGATGATCACGGGCACCCTGGATCGTGTATCCCTTTTCTTTCACCAGGTTATAAATCAACCGTAAGTTGTCGATATCTTTTGCAATGAATACACGGTTGCCTTTTTTATTCTTCTGAGGGTGGATTATGGTGAATTCCTTCTCCCAGAAACGGATCAATGATGGATTAACCCGGAACATCTTAGAGACTTCACCTATTGTATAATAAAGCTTTTCTGCCATTCAGTTTAGCATTAATCCATGGTTTGCGACGGGCGCTGAGATAACATGAGCATCTCCTCATATTGCTGTGGCGTGACGTCGTTGAAGAAATAATTAATAGGATTTACAGCCTGGTTACTCTTCCAGACCTCATAATGTAAATGGGGAGATGTGGATTTACCTGTACTTCCTATCGTACCGATAACCTGGCCGCGTTTAACCCGTTCTCCGGCCCTCACTTTAAATGACTGAAGGTGAGCATACATAGTTTTGTAACCAAAGCCATGGTCGATGATGATCTGGTTCCCATATCCGCCTTTTGATCGCTCACTGGTGATCACGACTCCATCCCCGGTTGCATAAATTTCGGTCCCCGGTGGAGCAGAGAAATCTACGCCTTCATGGAATTTCGGCACTTTATAATAAGGATCCGTCCGGTAACCAAAGTAGGATGACAAACGACGGAGGTCCTGGTTGCTGACAGGTTGAATGGCTGGAATACTCGCAATAAGCCGCGTTTTATCACGGGCCATTTCATAGACTTCATCAAACGATTTGGTCTGAACGTACATTTTAGCCGTGATCTGGTCCAATTTTGCAGCAGTTTGAATGAGAAGGTCAGAATTCCGGTATCCTTCAAGGTCTTTGTAACGGTCTGCTCCCCCGTAACCGGCTTTCCTGGCTTCAGAAGGTATTGGCTCTGATTCAAAGATAACACGGTAGATATTATCATCACGGTCGGCCATATCATTCAGGACAACCTGTAGTTTTTCAAGACGTTCGTTCATTAGTTTATACTGAAGCTCATATTGCCTGATCTCACGCCTCAGCATTCTTTCTTTTGGTGAATCGAAGAAGTAAGAGCCGATTACCACGAAGACCACTGTAAAAACCACGCTTGTTGATAAGTAAGAAAGAATTTTCAGAATATAATGCCTTGCCGTAAGCCTGGCATGTTCAAACGATAAGGTTTTATGGTTGAATACGTATTTTACTCTCTTGCCCATTTTATAACTTCATCATTTATAAGAATTAATATAATTCTACCTTTTTAAGTATTTAACCAGAGAGCAAAAATAAATAAAATTAATTTTGCAGTTCATTTTGAAAAAGCATATTGACGGGCAAATAATCAGAATATTAATGAAATCAGCAGAAGTCAGGAAAATATTTTTAGAATTTTTTGAATCAAAGGCTCATAAAATCGTCCTATCGGCGCCCATGGTTGTCAGGAATGATCCGACTTTGATGTTCACCAATGCAGGTATGAACCAGTTTAAAGATATTTTCCTCGGACATGCGCCGGCGAAACATCTTCGCATTGCCGATACGCAGAAATGTCTCCGGGTTTCCGGCAAGCATAACGACCTGGAAGAAGTCGGACATGACACCTATCACCATACCATGTTTGAAATGTTGGGAAACTGGTCGTTCGGGGATTACTTTAAGAAAGAAGCGATCGAATGGGCCTGGGAACTGCTGACAAAAGTCTATGGGATTTCTGAAGAAAACCTGTATGCAACGGTGTTTGAAGGGGATGCTTCAGATAACCTGGGAAAAGATATTGAGTCGTCCGCAATATGGAGCCGTATCATACCGCCCGGGCGGCTATTGCCTGGTCCTAAAAAAGACAATTTCTGGGAGATGGGTGAAACCGGACCCTGCGGCCCATGTTCCGAGATTCATTATGACCTCAGAAGTGATGACGAAAAGCTGAAAATCCCGGGCCGGGAGCTGGTCAACAAAGGTCATCCGCAGGTTGTCGAGATCTGGAACCTGGTTTTCATCGAATTTAACCGCCAGATGGACGGAAAGCTGGTTCCTTTGCCACAGAAGCATGTTGATACCGGGATGGGTTTTGAAAGACTGACGATGGTCATACAGGGGAAGAAATCAAATTATGATACAGATATTTTCCAGCCTGTTATTAATGAAATTGGGAGAATTTCAGGAATAGCTTATGGTAATAATGTAGATGAAGATATTGCGATGCGCGTGATTGCCGATCATTTGCGCGCTGTCTCTTTTGCTATTGCCGATGGTCAGCTTCCATCCAACACCGGGGCCGGATATGTCATCCGCCGGATTCTGCGAAGGGCCATCCGTTACGGTTATACTTTCCTTGATCTCAAGGAGCCGTTCATGGGCCAGCTGGTCCCGGTATTGTCCTCGAATATGGGGGCTTATTTTCCTGAGCTTCGTTCACAGGGGGAACTGATCCGCAAGGTGGTGGCTGAAGAGGAACAATCCTTCCTGCGGACTCTCTCTCATGGCATCAGGAAGTTTGAGCAATATCTCAAGGAGAATGACACAAAAAAAACGATCGGCGGCAAATTTGCTTTTGAATTGTTCGACACCTTTGGTTTTCCGGTAGATCTTACGCAGGTTATGGCAGCGGAAAAAGGCTGGTCGATTGACATGAAAGGATTCCAGGAAGGCCTGGAAGAGCAGAAAAACCGGTCGCGAAATGCGGCACAGGTGGATACGCATGATTGGGTTGCCTTGAAATCTGATGGTGAAGCCACGGAATTTTTAGGATATGATGCACTCGAGGCTGATGTGGAGATCGTGAAATACCGAAAGGTTAAAGCGAAGGGGCAGGAATATTTTGAACTGGTCCTGAACCGGACTCCATTTTATGCCGAATCCGGTGGCCAGGTTGGTGACCGGGGCTACCTGGAATGTGGCGGCCAGCGGGTCATGGTGGAAGATACTTACAAGGAGAACGACCTGGTCATTCATAAAACGACGGAGATGCTGTCTGATTTAAGTAAAAAAATCAGGGCAGTAGTGGATAGCGGGAAAAGAGGAGCGACGGCAAATAACCACAGCGCTACCCACCTTATGCATGCCGCTTTAAGGAAAGTCCTGGGGAACCATGTGGAACAAAAAGGATCACTGGTGGATGAGAATCACCTTCGTTTCGATTTTTCACATTTCACTAAAATGACGGATGAGGAGATTCGCGAAGTTGAGATAATCGTTAACAGCAGGATCAGGGAGAACATCAGCAAAGGCGAGAAGCGGAGAGTCCCGGTCGAAGCAGCTAAAAAAATGGGGGCCATGGCTTTGTTCGGAGAAAAATACGGGGAGGAAGTCAGGGTGATTACGTTTGATCCGGGTTACTCTGTCGAACTTTGTGCCGGCACCCATGTTCCCTCGACAGGCCAGATCGGCTTTTTCAAAATCATTTCTGAAGGGGCCATCGCCGCGGGTGTCAGGCGTATTGAAGCTGTTACCGGCGAGAAGGCGGAAGCTTATTTTTACGAGCAACTGGCGCTCATCGAAGAGATCCGCGAAATATTAAAGAATACCAAGGACCTGGCGAAAAGTGTAAAAAGCATGGCTGAAGAGAACAAGGCCCTGTTAAGAAAGATCGAAGAGCATAATCGTTACCGGGTTGATGCATTGAAAGTTGAACTGCTCCGGAATGCTGAAATGATCAATGGAATCTCGTTCATTGGGGCAAAACTTGACCTGGATGCAAAAACAGCCAAGGATCTGGCTTTTTCAATGAGTGACCAGCCCGGCAGCCTGTTTATTTTATTTGTCACTATCTCAGAAGATAAGGTGAACATAAGCCTGATGCTGTCCGCTGACCTGGTAAAAGAAAGGGGATTGCATGCTGGTAACCTGGTCAGGGAACTGGCCCGTGAGATCAATGGCGGGGGCGGGGGACAGCCTCATTTTGCCACAGCAGGCGGAACCAATGCCAAAGGCATTCCGGTAGTTTTGGAGCAAGCCAGGAAGATCGTTGGAAGTCTTTAATTTTTAATTTTTAATTTAATAGTCTTCATCTCCCTGGAACGAGATGATCCGGTTGACAAATTGCGAGAGATCGTAATGGTCAGTAAAAACTTTATGCAATTCATGCAGGATGGGGAAGTGTCCATTGAGATTCCTTGATGCCAGTACCTCCACTAAAACATTCACAGCGATTTTTCCTTCGAGTACCACTTTATCTGACATTTCCCTCGTAAAAAATCCTTTGCCGATAAGGAGTCCCAGGGTACGGTTCCTGCTGAGGTCGTTCAGGGCAGTCAGTGTGAAATCGCCAAATCCGCAGAATTTGAACATGGTCTGTTCGCAGCCGCCGAATTCAAGAAGTATATTCCTCATCTCCTTAAAAGCCTTTGTCAACACCAGGGAACGCAGGTTAGGTGCATCAAAACTGGCATCGGTTATACCTGCCACGATGGCATAAATATTTTTCAGGATGCTCAGGATCTCCACACCCTGGACATCGGTACTGTAATCCAGGTATATGTTCGTATCGCGGAATAATTGGCTGAATTTGGGGAAAAGGCTAGGATCATCAGATCCGACAGTGAAAGCGGTCGGTTGATTATTGATGATGTCGCGGGCAAAGGTTGGTCCTTTCATCGGGCAGACCGGGTTTGGCAGGAACTCTTTCAGGCATTTGATGATGGTGCAATTATGTTCGCCAAAACCTTTAGCAAGGTTGACAATAATACAATCAGCGGGAATGATTTCTTTATGTTTTTCCAGGTAACGGACGGTTTCAGCAGATGGGATCGCTGAAAAGATGAACCCGGCCGATTTTATCGGTTCGGTGCTGCATGTGGCTTTTAATAGTGGATTCAATGAGATGCCCGGAAAGTATTTCTGGTTGACGTGAATCTGGTTGATGGAATTCACCACCTCTTCTTCAATCGAAACCAACGTAATGTCATTTTCATTATTCTTAGCGAGAGAATTGCCCAGGGCTGTTCCAATAGCTCCTGCTCCGATAAAGACAATCTTATGATTGGTCATGAATTTTAATTGATCGTTAAATTAACGTCATAAAAAGCACAAAGTTAGCTGAAAATAATATGCATGCAAATCCACCTGGTTATGCTATGCATCACCCTCTGATCCTTCTTTATCGTTCAATTTATTCTTGCTTGCCTCGTAAATGCTGGCATTCAGTTCAAAGCCAATTAATAACATCAGGGCAGTAAGGTTGATCCACACGATGATCATGATCATGGTTCCTAATGATCCATAAAATCTGTTGTAATTGGTGAAGTTTTCAATAAAGATTGAAAACACTTTAAAGCTTAAGACGGATAACAGAGAAGCAAGTATGGATCCGGCTGAAAAGAAAGGGAAAACCCGTTTTTTAGCCGGTGCAAGGTAATAAATGCTTGAAAAAGCAATCAAAGAAGTAAGCAGGATGATGACCCACTGACCCGCCTGCAGCAAGAACAAAGTGGAATTATCACTTATTATACCTTTGCTTTCCATAAAATACAATACAATAGATGATAAGGCAAGGGCTGCACCGGAGATAATCATGTTTACCGCAAGGATAAATACCAGTAACAAAGCAATCAGTTGCTTTTTTAAAGAGGTACGCGACTCAATTGAATGGGAAGACTGGTTAAAGGCATTCATGATAGCAATTACCCCACTACCGGCAAAATAGAGAGTGATTAAAAAACTTATGGAGAGCAGGCCGGTTTGCTGGTTGGTTATGATATCTTCAATGGTTGACCGTAAAAGGATGAAGGCTTCATAGGGGATAACTTCCTGCAAGGTCATCATCATATTCTCTTTCAGGTCAGTAATTGGAATATAAGGAATCAGGGTAAATAAAAATAGAACGGCCGGAACGAAAGCAATGATGAAAGAATAGGAGATGGCGTTAGCCCGGAGGGATATCGAACTTTTCTTCATTCCACGGATAAAAAACAATCCTACTTCGTAAAGAGAGACACCTCTAAATCCCGGAAGGACAATTTTACGTGACAGAAGGAAAAGCGGAATAAAAATTAGTCTGAAAAGCTTCGTGATTAAGCCTTTAACTTTTACTGAGATTCTTATAATAAATTCCTTCATATAAAGGCTATAGTACCGCTTTAAGACTCATATCCAGACTTTTGATGTGGTGAGTCAGGGCGCCGACAGAAATGAAATCCACTCCTGTTTCAGCATATTCCCTGATATTATGGGCATTAATGCCCCCTGAAGCTTCAGTTTCAAAACGTCCACCGATCATTTTCACAGCTTTGACCAGGTCAGGAGCCGTGAAATTATCGAGCATGACCCTGTCAACCCTGCCGACGCTTAATACCTCTTCCAATTCCCGGAAATTACGAACCTCAATCTCAATTTTTAATTTTTCATTTTTAATTTTTAATTCTTCAGGCTTCATCTTGCTTAGATAGGCATTCACGGCTTCAATGGCTTGCCTGATACCTCCGGCAAAATCCACGTGGTTATCCTTGATCATGATCATATCGTAAAGTCCCATCCGGTGGTTTTCCCCGCCGCCCAGCCTGACCGCGGTCTTTTCCAATTCCCTTAAAAGTGGGGTGGTTTTCCGGGTGTCAAGGATCTTTGCTCCGGTACCTTCAATAAGTTTTACCAACTGCGAAGTAGCAGTAGCAATGCCGCTCATCCTTTGCATGAAATTGAGTGCCAGCCGTTCACCAGTGAGGATGGACCGGGAACTTCCGGATATGTAAAAGGCAATATTACCGGGCATAACGGCTGATCCGTCCGCTATCAGGATATCAAATTTAAGGGATGGATCGAGAAGATAATAAACTTGTCTGGCTATATCAACACCTGCCAGGATTCCTTCTTCTTTAATCAGCAGCTTCGACTTACCGGTTGCTTCCCCGGGGATAGTTGCCAGGGAAGTATGGTCACCATTACCAATATCTTCTTCCAGTGCTTGCCGGATAATTTCTTCAATATTCATGCGGAGGGTCCGGTTACTTTTTTTTCTCTTCAAACTTGATCTTTTGAATCAGGAAGCGGTCTTTTTCCTTGCGCAGATTGATATATACCTGGTATTGCCTGTTGCCGGTAACATAGTTACCAATTGCAAACCTGGATATGGGATCAATTGTACCCTTTTGAATTACTGTAAAAGAATCAGGCGGATATTTTTTAAAGAAATCTTTCATAATCATTTCACCCTGTGCTGCACTGTAAGTATTTTCATTGTCCGGAAGGAGCAACTCGACAGTTACGTTGAATGAAGCTGACAAACTTCTGGCATCTGATCCCTGCATAGCTTTAAAGATAGGATCGAAGGGGTCATCCTGTGCCTCTACCTTTACCCATGTTGCAAGAATGGTGAACATCATCAGGAGAATGACTTCTTTCATACCTTGAAGTTTATTGCAAATTTATCAAATAAATCCATGTCGTAATAAATATAGGAAAGCCCGGGTTGTCCCTGCAAATTGCTAAATTTGTTTTTAATTGCAAAAATTGCACCATGAATATCATTGTAACAGGCGCAAGCCGTGGAATCGGTTTTGAAACCGTTAAGAATTTCGCACAGGACCGGCAAAACAATGTCTTTGCAATAGCCCGCGGAAAAGGGGGACTGGAGAAATTGAAACAAACATGCAGGAATATAAGCGGTATTGATAATGTACATATCTTTCCATTTGACTTATTGCAAGGTAATTATCCGGCAATATTAGTGCCGGAAATTCTGAGAATAATGAATAACGTTGATATCCTGGTCAATAATGCCGGATTATTGCTCCATAAGCCTTTTGAGAATATGGAAGAAAGCGATTTTGACCTGATGTTCCATGCAAATGTAAAGAGCGTATTCAATCTGACCAGGCACCTGCTTCCTCATTTCTCCAAAAACGCCCATATTGTCAATATTGGCAGTATGGGAGGCTTCCAGGGGAGTGCGAAATTCCCTGGTTTGTCGCTTTATAGCGCCAGCAAAGGCGCTTTGGCTATATTGACTGAATGCCTGGCTGAAGAGTTCAAAGGCAGGCAGATAAAAGTTAACTGCCTTGCTTTGGGATCAGCACAAACAGAGATGCTGGAGCAAGCTTTTCCCGGCTATAAAGCGCCTCTCTCCGCCGGAGAGATGGCTGCTTTTATCACTGAATTCTCCCTCCGTGGTCACCAATGGTTCAACGGAAAGGTTCTGCCTGTGTCGGTTTCTACTCCATGAATCATTTATTCAGATTAATAGTTTATTTATGACTGACATACGGTTCTGTCGGGGGCGATTGATTTTCTGCTATCTTTGTGACCGGAAATCAGCAAACTTCTCATGGCTTCAGCCACCATTATTCATCCCGGAATTATCGAAAGCATTACCGGAGATAAAATTTTTGTCAGGATACTTTCACATTCTGCCTGCAATTCATGTCATGCGAAAGGAGCGTGCACCATTGCCGATGTTGAGGAAAAAATCATCGAAGCAGATATTGACCCTTCAGGAAACCGGAAGCCAGGGGAACAGGTAATGGTCAGAATGGAAGAATCTTTGGGGCAGAAGGCCGTATTAATGGGCTATGTACTGCCATTAGTTGTATTAGTGGGATCCATCATTCTTTTTCTGTCCGTCCTCAAACATGAAGGACTGGCGGCTTTGCTTTCCCTTTTAATGCTTGTACCCTATTATCTTACATTATATTTGTTCAGAAAGCAGTTAAGAAAAGAATTCAGGTTTCGGATCGAATGAATTGAACAACAGGGGTTTTCGGTTGTTATTAATAATTATTCATTATTCATTTTTCACACTCCCATATCTAAAATCAAAAAGAAAAACTATGAAATTTTATCACTATTTTATTTTCATGCTTGCCATGCTGATGGCAGGATTCATCCAGGGACAGGATAGCCAGGAGCAAAATGTCCCGATCGTCTCAAAAGCAGTTTATTTTGATGTTACCCCACCGCTGAGGGATATGCCTATTGTCCTCCCGGGAGAGCGTGACCGTTCCTGGAAAGATAATATCATCCAGAATAAATCCATGGAAGATGAATACAAAAACATGGAAGCAAACATCCCGGAAGATTTTGTTGATCCGGTACTGCAGCAATCATATCCTGCCTCGAGGGAAATTGCAGGACCGGTACTTAATTTTGAAGGCGTTGGAAATCTCTGCAGTTGTGCTCCACCTGATACTGAAGGCGATGTGGGTCCTGATCATTATTTTCAAATGATAAACCTTGCTTTTGCCATCTGGGATAAGCAGGGAAATTTACTTTATGGCCCAGTCGATAACAGCACATTATGGGACGGGTTCATCGGACCCTGGACAGGTACAAACGACGGTGACCCGGTTGTTTTATATGATGAATTAGCTGACCGGTGGATTGCTTCGCAATTTGCTGTAAATACGTCTAATGGAACTTATTGGCAACTGGTAGCCGTCTCATCAACGTCTGACCCCTTGGGATCTTATAACCGGTATGCTTTTCAGATGCCGGCTTTCAATGATTATCCAAAATTATCAGTGTGGCCGGATGCTTATTACGCGACATTTAATATGTTCGGCAGTTATACCCGTGTGGGTGTGGCGGCTTTCGAGCGTGATTCGATGCTTGCTGGCAGCCCGGATGCCCAAATGGTTTATTTTAACCAGCCTTCCGGAACTTTCAGTATGCTGCCGGCAGATTTTGACGGGACGCCACCTCCTGTCGGTTCCCCTTGTTATTTTGCTCACTTAAGGACATTTTCCTCACAGAATTTTGAAGTATATGAATTTGATGTTAACTGGGATTCACCATCAGGTTCTGCTTTCACGATGGTCAGCGACCTCACTACGGCTTCTTTTAACCCAAATCTCAATGGAGTGCCGCAACCTGGCACCGGCACCAGGCTTGATGACCTTGGCATGATGATCATGTTCAGACTGCAATACCGTAATTTCGGCACTTACCAGACTTTGGTGGCTAACCATACTGTCAATGCAGGCGCCGGCCGGACAGGTGTCAGGTGGTATGAATTACGTAAAGAGACCGGCGACTGGTATATATATCAACAAGGCACTTATGCCCCTGATGATGGTGAATACCGATGGATGGGAAGTATTGCAATGAACGGTAACGGAGATATCGGTCTTGGATTCAGTATTTCCAGCGCATCAACTTATCCGTCAATCCGTTATGTAGGAAGACGTGCTGATGCGACACCGGGCGAAATGAACCTTGAAGAAATACAGATCATTGGCGGAACAAGTTCTCAAAGCGGCATGGATCGTTGGGGCGATTATTCCTGCCTTTCAGTCGACCCGACTGATGATTCCACCTTCTGGTTTACGAATGAATATTACAAAAGCGGGTGGAAGACCCGGATTGCCTCGTTCAATTTCGGCCCTATTTTACCGCCTGAAGTCGATGCCGGAAACGATACCATTATCTGTGAAACTGAGCCATTCCAGGCTGATGCCCAGTCTTTTTATCAGCAATCTGTCCAATGGTACTCATCAGGAGATGGGTTCTTTGTTGATCCATCAAAAATACAGGCTGTTTATCTCAGAGGTCAGGGGGACGTTGTAAACGGAGGGATGACCCTGTGGATGGTCGGAACGGGATATTTGCCCGGACAAGAAGACTCTGACACTGTCAATGTTTCTTTAGCTAAGATAGCAAAAGCGAATGCGGGACCTGATTCTACGATCTGCGCTGATGAGACAATTATGCTTTCAGGGTCAGCGGAATACCAGGATTCGATCCTCTGGAAATCTGATGGGGACGGTACTTTCGATGATGTAAAGATATTTAATCCTTTATACACGCCCGGGACAGAGGACATTTCTAAAGGATTTGTATGGCTGAGGCTGACAGCATACGATTCACTTCCTTGTGAAAGCTCTCATACTGATAAGGTGAAGATTACAATCGATCAGTGCACAGGCATCAGAGAAGGAACGGAAAGCCAGTTTTCCATTAAAGTAGTCCCAAATCCTGCCTATTCACAACTGAATTTCCAGATCAGGGGGATTGAAAAAAACCAGGAAACCATGCTGACCATGACCAATACTCAGGGTATTGTGGTCTTTACCATGAAACTCCCTATAACTGACGGGCAATATTCCAACTCCATGAATATATCCCGGTTCCCCAAGGGTATTTATTACCTTAAAGTCAGCAATATGAAGGAGCAGGTCACGCAAAAAGTCGTCCTGCAGTGAGCTTTATTTTTGGCTTGCGATCATCAGTTGAATCAAGGTTCTTTATATACCTTACAAATAGCTTAAAAACTAGCAATTTAGAAGGTTTCTAAATTTTACAGAAACCTATGATTTTCAGAAGCTTCAATACCCTGGTATTAGAAGCTTCTTTTTTTTTCATCATAAGTTACACTAGTTCAATGCTTTACTTAAAATCCTAAATTACATTCCCATTGTTACTATTTTCACAATTGTTTTTAATTTTACTCCACCCTTCTAAAACCGAAATATTCAGGTTTTAAGGCGTAAATTTTTAAACAGTAGACTAAGGTGGACAGTATATTGATTCTTGGCGTTGTATCACTCAGTGCGATTGGTTTAGTATCCGCGGTTGTGCTATATTTCGTCGCCCAGAAATTCAAAGTCATAGAAGATCCCAGGATTGGAATTGTGGAAGAATCGCTTCCGGCTGCCAATTGCGGGGGATGTGGCTTTGCAGGCTGCCGGAATTTTGCAGAAGCATTAGTTAAAAAAGCTGAAGATGAAAAGTCGATTGAGGGATTGAATTGCCCGGTCGGAGGATCGGATGTGATGAAAAAGGTGGCAGCCATTCTTGGATTGGTGGCTTCCGAAGCAGAACCACTCATTGCGGTAGTGCGCTGCAACGGATCATTCGGGCATGCGCCGGCCAAAGTTAAGTATGATGGGCCAGCCACCTGCGCTTTTGCGCATAATTTGTATGCGGGGACCAGTGGTTGTGCGTACGGTTGCCTGGGGCTTGGCGATTGCGTGGTTTCCTGCAATTTTGATGCTATTTTCATGGAACCTGAAACCGGTTTACCGGTGGTCAAAGAAAACTGCATCGCCTGCGGGGCCTGCGTAAAAGCTTGCCCCCGTGGCATTATCGAATTAAGGACCAAAGGCAAAAAAGACCGCCGGATCTATGTTTGTTGTGTTAATGAGGAAAAAGGAGGACCAGCAAGGAAGAATTGCTCGGTTGCGTGTATCGGATGTGGAAAATGTGTTGAAGTTTGTCCTTTCGAGGCCATCACGCTAATAGAAAACCTGGCTTATATCGATTTCGATAAGTGCAAACTTTGCAGGAAATGCACCCCTGTTTGTCCGACAGAAGCTATCCATGAGATCAATTTCCCTTCCCGTAAAGAGAAGGAAGCAGAAGAATTATCAAACAAAAAAACAGGATGTGTGCATTGAAAACTTTCCGTTCAGGAGGTGTTCATCCAACCGAAAATAAACTATCAGAGGAAAGCTCCATTGAAGTTTTCCCATTACCCAGGCAGGTTAGCATACCTGTTAACCAGAACCTGGGAGCGCCCGGTATTCCGATGGTTAATAAGGGAGATACCGTGAAAGTCGGTCAGCTGATCGCTAAAGGCGAAGCTTTCATTTCATCCAATGTTCATTCATCTGTATCCGGAAAAGTACTTAAGATCGATGACATGATCGATCAAACCGGTTTTAGAAGAAAGGCTGTGGTGATTAAAGTGGAGGGAGATGAATGGGAACTTTCAATAGATCGCAGCCCCGGGATCAGGAAAGAACTTACCCTTGCGCGTGAGGAGATCATTAAAAAGATCCATGATATGGGCATTGTTGGCATGGGGGGGGCAACTTTTCCTTCTCATGTCAAATTGATGGTCCCGGATGGTAAAAAGGCCGAGTTCCTGATAATAAACGGGGTTGAGTGCGAGCCTTATCTTACGGCCGACCACCGCCTGATGCTGGAAAAAGGAGAAGAAGTGCTGATCGGCACCATGATACTGATGAAAGGCCTTGGCGTAGAAAAAGCCATTATCGGAATCGAAAACAACAAACCCGAGGCTATACGGCATATGACTGAATTGTCAAAACAATATCCCAATATTTCCATTCAGGCCTTGAAGGTCAGGTACCCTCAGGGTGGTGAAAAACAACTGATCAATGCCTTGCTGGGCCGTGAAGTCCCGTCAGGAAAATTACCCATTGAAGTCGGATGTGTGGTCAATAACGTGGGAACAGCTTTTGCCGTTTATGAAGCGGTTCAGAAGAATAAGCCGCTTATCGAACGCATTGTCACAGTGACTGGTAAAACAGTAAAAAAACCATCGAATTTCCTTGTCAGGATAGGTACCCCGGTTCAGGAGCTATTGGAAAGGGTTCAGGCAGACCTGGAAATTACCGGAAAGGTTGTCAGTGGAGGCCCCATGATGGGGAAAGCGCTGAACTCGCTCGAAGTTCCTGTTGTAAAAGGGACATCAGGGCTTTTACTATTTACCGAAGTAAATTCCTCCCGCACTGAAATGAAGGCATGCATCCGTTGCGGTCGTTGCGTAAGGGTGTGCCCAATGGGTCTCGAACCGATCCTGCTTGCCCAATACTCGGAGAATAACATGTGGGATATGGCAGAAGCCAATTTGGTCATGGATTGTATGGAGTGTGGATCATGCCACTATACCTGTCCTTCCGGACGTCCATTGCTCGATTATATCCGCCTCGGAAAAAATAAAGTCGGTCAAAATATCAGAAACAGAGGAAAAAAATAAGATATGGGCTTACTCACAGTTTCAGGTTCTCCTCACATCCACGCTGATCAGTCGGTGCCGAAAATCATGTACGGTGTTGTTATCGCCATGATCCCGGCGATGCTGGTTTCATTTTATTTTTTTGGCCTGGGCGCTGCTAAGGTCATGCTGGTGTCGGTACTGGCCTGCCTTTTCTTTGAATGGGTCATTCAGAAATACCTGCTCAAAGGCATTTTGACCATTAACGACGGATCAGCTCTTGTTACAGGCGTATTGCTTGCATTCAATGTCCCCAGCAACCTTCCCGTCTGGATGACCATTGTTGGCGCATTCGTTGCTATTGCCATCGCGAAAATGAGCTTTGGAGGCCTGGGTAAAAATCCCTTTAACCCTGCTTTGGTCGGGCGGGTTTTCCTGTTAATGTCATTTCCGGTGGATATGACCACCTGGCCGGTGCCAAAGGCGATCTTTGGCGGTACGGCCGTAACAGATGCCATTACCGGCCCGACTACTTTGGGTATCGTAAAAGAAGGACTGAGGGCAGGCAAGACAGTATCGGAGTTGTTACCCCAGATTCCGGACTATGCACGTGAATTACTGGGTAACCAGGGAGGGTCACTTGGGGAAGTATCTGCTATTGCTTTGCTGATCGGGGCGCTTTACATGTTTTATAAGAAGATCATTACCTGGCATATTCCTGTTTCTTATATTCTATCAGTCGTGGTATTTGCCGGTATTTTCTGGCTGATCAACCCCGAAAGATACCTGGACCCTTTATTCCACCTGATTACCGGTGGCATGATGCTCGGTATTTTTTATATGGCAACCGATATGGTCTCTTCACCAGTCAATACAAGAGGGATGTTGATCTTTGGCGCCGGCTGCGGGATTCTGACCATGATCATACGGCTCTGGGGAGGGTACCCGGAAGGCGTCTCATTTGCCATTCTGATCATGAATGCCTTCACACCGCTTATCAACAGGAGTTTTAAACCCAGGCGGTTTGGCCTGGTTAAGAATTAATTAAATCTTTTTCCTCATGGCAATAAAAGAATCTTCTTTAAAAAATATGATACTTTCCCTGTTGGTGATATCTTTGGTCGCTTCACTGGCCCTTGGCGGCATTTACAATATTACCAAGGAGCCGATTGCACTGGCTGTCAAAGCCAAACAGGAGAGTGCCATAAAAGAGGTACTGCCGGAATTTGACAGCCTCACTTTCTATAAAGTCATGCCCGAAAATGGGAAAGACTCCCTGGTTATTAACCTGGCTTATAAGGGAGACACGCTGGTTGGAACAGCCGTAAGTACATACTCCAATATTGGGTACGGGGCAACACAGATCCAGCTGATGGTTGGGTTTTTACCGAACTCCACTATTCAAAACATTTCTGTCATTCAGCAGAATGAAACACCCGGTTTGGGTACAAAGATGAAAGAGCCTAAATTTAAGGACCAGTTTAATGGGAAAAAGCCTGATAAATTCAAACTGAAAGTGAAAAAAGACGGCGGCCAGGTGGATGCCATAACTGCTGCTACTGTCAGCTCCAGGGCATTCTGTGATGCAGTTGACCGGGCTTATCAAACTTATCAAAAGAAAGGAGGAAACCGACCATGAACCAGTTGAAAAACTTCACAAAAGGATTTATAAAGGAAAACCCGATCCTGGTATTGCTGCTTGGGACATGTCCGACCCTTGCTGTGACTACTTCAGCCATTAACGGCATTGGGATGGGGTTGGCAACAACATTTGTCCTGGTCGGTTCAAATGTTGTGGTTTCTGCCGTTAAATCCAGCGTTCCGGATAAGGTGCGTATTCCTGCATTTGTTGTTATCATTGCATCTTTCGTTACCATTGTCCAGTTACTGATGCAGGCTTACACCCCTTCACTCTATGACGCCCTGGGTATTTTTATCCCTTTGATCGTGGTTAATTGCATCGTTCTGGGCAGGGCAGAAGCATTTGCATCCAAGCAAAGCGTTTTATCCTCCCTGATTGATGGGTTGGGAATGGGATTAGGTTTTACTATGGCCCTTTTTCTTCTTGGCTCTGTGAGGGAAGCCCTGGGTAACGGGTCCCTTTTGGGTTATAAATTCATCGAAGGCGATGGCATCCTGGTTTTTATTCTTTCACCCGGTGCATTCATTGCACTTGGATATTTTATCGCGCTGATGAACAGGATTAAAAAAACTACTTAAAATCGACGTAAAATGGAATATTTTGTCATCATCATATCGGCAATTTTTGTTTCCAATATTGTATTGTCGCAGTTTCTTGGAATTTGCCCCTTTTTGGGGGTCAGCAATAAAGTTTCAACAGCTATTGGCATGAGCGCTGCGGTGGTCTTTGTTATAGCTTTGGCTACGATCGTAACCTGGTTGGTTTATAAATATATACTTATTCCCTTTGATATAACATTTTTACAGACAATTAGCTTTATCCTGGTCATTGCTGCTTTAGTGCAGATGGTCGAGATTATCCTGAAGAAAATTTCCCCGCCGCTCTATCAGGCCCTTGGAATTTATCTTCCGCTTATTACCACTAATTGCGCGGTGCTTGGCGTAGCGCTTCTTGTCCATACTAAAGAATATAATCTTTTGCAGAGCGTTGTTTTTGGTACATCTATCGCCGTGGGATTTGGTTTCGCCATTGTCTTATTTGCAGGCATTCGAGAGCATATGGAACTGATGGGAACGCCAAAAGGCATGAAAGGTGTGCCTATTGCGCTGGTAACAGCAGGAATATTATCTTTGGCTTTTATGGGCTTCAGCGGACTGGTGAAATAATGGGAAACGAAAGCGTCATCTATTTCAGGGATGTCCCGATTTACCAACGGGATAGCATGGTTTTTTCCGGGGCTTCCCTTGAGGTTAAACAAGGGGAATTTGTTTATTTAATCGGTAAAACCGGCACGGGTAAAAGCTCCCTACTTAAGGCCATGTATGCAGAATTGCCCGTTAAAGAAGGACAGGCCATGGTTGCAGGGTTTAACCTTATCGGCATCAGGAATAAAGAAATACCATTGCTCAGAAGGAAACTGGGGATAATCTTCCAGGATTTTCAGCTCCTCAGCGACCGGAATGTGGAAGATAACCTGATGTTTGTTTTAAAAGCAACCGGGTGGAGAAATAAGAAAGATATGGCCGGGCAGATCAGGGAAGTCCTGCAAAAAGTAGGACTTTTCACCAAGGGATTTAAATTACCTCACCAATTGTCCGGCGGAGAGCAGCAGAGAGTTGCCATTGCCCGGTCCCTTCTGAATAACCCGGAGATCATCCTGGCAGATGAGCCCACAGGTAACCTTGACCCTGAAACTTCCCGTGAAATTATGAAACTGTTGATTGAGATCAGTCAATCGGGACGTGCCGTATTGATGGCAACGCATAACTATTTATTATTGAATGAGTTTTCTTCCCGAATCATCAGATGTGATGGGGGCAGGATTCACGGCTTGTAAATCAGCCCGATCATTCTTTGTCCATTAACCAGGTTATCATATCTTTCTTTGAGAAACTCCGCCCGGCTATTGACTTCATCAAGGGTGAATTCTTCACTGAAAAGTTCTTTTAGCTTTGTGCGGAGCTCTTCCGACGTATTACCGGTTTCGCACAATGCGTCCAATGAAGTGCCTTTGATCATAGGTTCATTGACCAGGCAGAACCTCCCATTGTATAATGTGTTTAATAGCTTTAGTTTCAAGCCTGTAGCCTGGAAAGTGACCAGGATATTTACCTGTGCATTCCTGATAAGGTCGAACATTTTTTCATCGTCAGGGTTGGCCACAACCATTATGTTGGGCCTGGATTCCGCCAATTTAACAAACTTATCACGTGGTTTCATGCCGGCAATGATAAGGGGAATATCAAGCCCGTCAAATACTTTTGTAACCAGGTAGGTGGCTGCAAACTCATTCTCAGGGACTTCTATATTTCCATGGTAAAGCGCATAATCACCTTTGCCTGGGAGGACGGAAACATTGTTATTTGCGTGAAAGCTGGGTAAATGATAAATGTTTTTGCCTGGAAAATGCTGTTGAAGGTAATCAGTGTCATGTTGCGAAACAGCAAGCATTAGGTCAGCATTCCGCAACACCTTCTGGTATAAACGGAGCTTGGCACTGGCCAGCAGGAAATAAATCCTGTTCCTGAAGTTCGCATCTACTTTGAACAGGTTGAAATAGTACCGGTGTTCGATGTTGCTTTCCCGGTATATCTTCATCCGGTTCCTTAGACGGGGATCATCAATGTAATAACAACTGTGAAGCCCTTCAAACAATACCGGGTAATCATCTTTCAACAGGTTGGCCATTAAAACTTCCGACTTCCTGGAAGTCACTATGTAAGGTTTAAAACTAAATGCTGAACGAAGCCCTGTTTTCCTCGGATAATAAAAAACTTCCTCGCAAAGTGAATTTAGTTCTGTCGACCGGTCACGTCCCGGGTATTCAAAACAATGCAGGTGGATTTTAATTCCGAGTCTGTGTAAAGTCCTGATCTTGTAATAAACATCAATAACACCGCCATAATTAGGAGGATAGGGTATATCGAAGGAAATAATATGTAAGTGCTTATCCGGCATAAGTTTTATAAACCTCTTTCAAGGCTTCTTTTTCATTTTCCCAGCATAGCTCTGCAGCGGCAAATTTAAGGTTTTCTTTCCATTTCGCAATGCGGACGGGGTCACGGAGCATCTCCTGTATTTTATCGGCAATATGCCGGGGGTCATGGCTCACTATCAGGGAACCTACATCGTATTTCAGGATTATTTTGCTGATCTCGGGCAAGGGCGAGGCCAGTACCGGGACCCTGGCCTGGATGTAATCAAATAGCTTGTTAGGAAGGCTGAAACGATAGTTGATATTAGTGTCCTTGTCAATCGTCAGCCCAATGTCGGCATTTACCGTATAGCAGTATAATTCATCAAAAGGCAACCGGGGAATAAACATGACCTTATCTTTCAGCAAGGGATCTTCAGCCATCTTTTTTAAATTCCCGATGACATCACCATCACCGATGATGAGCAATATTGCGTTGTCGAGATATTTCATGGCAAGGATAGCTTCTTCTGCGCCTCGCTGGATGTTGATCCCTGCTCCCTGAAGGAGTATGATCTTCTTATCTTCCGGCAATCCAAGCGCAATACGTGACTTCTCGACACGGTATTCCCTGAAATACGGAACATTGCGGACCACCTTAACATCGACCCCGTATAACTCCCGGAAAATGACTGCTAATGATTCATTGACCGTAAATACATGCCTGAGCCTGGGAAAAATCATTCTTTCGATGGCTTTCCAGACAGATTGCACCCATTTGCGATTAACCAGTTCGGGAACCTTCGTGAAATTCTCATGACTGTCGTAAACCAGGGGAAGATTTTTGAAATTGGAAATTAGAAAATTGGGCAATAAGGTGTCGAGGTCGTTAGAGACAAGCAGTTCAACTTTTCTGAAAAGCAAAAGAATAAAAAGGCGAAAGTTGAATTCGGCATAGAATAACGGCCCTTTTTCAAAAAGCAGCCGCATACGGTACATTGAATAAGGCCTTTGCGCTAATGGGATGGAGTCCTTTTTTTTTCTGCCAACTAACTTAACCTCAAAACCCATCTCCGTTAATGTCCGGCAAACCCTGTCCACCCGCTGGTCGGTGCTCAGGTCGTTAATAACCGATACGATGACTTTTTTCAAAAGGATGAAGAAATGAGAAACACAGCAATTTCCAATGGCACTAAATTAGCATAATTCGCCGACATTTGCTTAAATTTACTGTTTTCAAGAACGCACGACTAATGGAGATATTTTCACAACACCCGCTAAGATCTTATAATACATTTGGAATTAAGGCTTATGCGCGTGAGTTTGCCGAAGTGATAACGGATGATGAACTAAAACATCTTTTAAGCCAGTTTCGCTCCGGATCAAAGAAACTGATCATCCTGGGAGGAGGAAGCAATGTCTTATTCACCGGTGATTTTGCCGGAATAGTTATTAAAATCAGTACCCGTGGCATGGAGGTGTTGAAGGAAGATGAAGAGGAGGTCCATCTAAGGGTCGCAGCCGGAGAAGACTGGGATGGACTGGTTGAATTCTGCGTCAAAAAAGGATGGGGAGGCCTCGAAAACCTGTCGGGAATACCCGGTCAGGTCGGCAGCAGCCCGATACAAAATATCGGAGCTTATGGAACGGAGTTGAAGGATTATTTCGAATCATTAGAAGCGATTAACCAATGCACGGGAGAGACCATCCACTATGGGACTGAAAATTGCCAGTTTGGTTACCGCGACAGTATTTTCAAAAGAGCGCTGAAAGGCAGGGTTATTATTACCCATGTAGTTTTCCGTTTGCTGAAGAAACCCGTTTATAACCTGACCTACCAGGCATTAAATCAAAAACTGGAACATCTTTCAGCCAATGAGATCAATTTGCATAAGATCCGTGAAGCCGTTCTTCAGATCAGGTCATCCAAACTGCCTGATCCAAAGGTTATTGGTAATGCCGGGAGCTTTTTTAAGAACCTGGTTATCAGTTATTCGTTATTGGAGAGTTTGAAGGAAAGGTTTCCGGGGATCGTTTATTATGAGAGTTCGCAGTTCGCAGTTCCCAGTTCCCAGTTCGCAGTTCCCAGTTCGCTGACCGCCGACCGCGAACCGCGAACCGCGAACTGCAAACTGGCTGCTGGTTGGCTCATTGAGCAATGCGGATGGAAAGGATACCGGGAAGGCGATGCCGGCGTGCACAAAGACCAGGCGTTGGTGCTGGTGAATTACGGGAAAGCTACAGGCCGGGATATCCTCGATTTGTCCGGAAAGATACAGCGCTCCGTAAAGGAAAAATTCGGGGTTGATCTGGAGAGAGAGGTGAATGTTGTCTAGGTCTCCAATTAAAATAGTTAAAAAATGATCTGGGTAAGGAATTTCAATCCGGAAATTCATCACCGTCGATCTATCCGATTACCGGATTACAATTATTCCCGGCCAGGATTCTATTTCATTACCTTGTGTTGCTCCTATAGGGAATATTTATTTGGTGAAATTAAAGACAATATAATGATTTTAAACGATTTTGGCAGGATTGCCTATGATGAATGGATTCAATCCGCAATCATCCGTTCCGAAATTGAATTGGATGAATTTGTTGTTATGCCCAATCATTTTCATGCGATCGTTTTGATACGTGATGATGGTCGATATGACGATGGTCGACGTAGGGGCGACCGGCCGGTCGCCCCAACCAATTCGGAAAATCCGGTCGCCCCAACCAATTCGGAAAATCCGGTCGCCCCAACCAATTCGGAAAATCCGGTCGCCCCAACCAATTCGGAAAATCCGGTCGCCCCAACCAATTCGGAAAATCCGGTCGCCCCCACAGATTGGGCACAAAACCAATTGGGCGACCCACCGGTCGCCCCTACAAGACCGACGGGACCTAAATCGAAATCCATTGGTTCGTTGATGGCGGGTTATAAATCATCTGTGACGAAAAAAATTAATCAATTACGGCATAAACCTGGCGAACCGGTTTGGCAGCGCAATTATTTCGAACATATTATCAGGGATGAAAAATCCCTTGCGCAGATTCGACAATACATCCTTGACAATCCAGAAAATTGGGGCAAGGATGAATTTTATCGTTAAGTAATTTTTAACGTGATTTTGTCTTATATTTGGCCTTAAGTGAAATCAGGCCAACAATGATGAAGAACTTCCCATTGAAATATTTTGCCTTATGGCTCTGGCAAAAGAAAGAAGCCCTGATTTGGATTGTAGCCCTGATCTTTCTGGCCTTCAGCAACCCGGCTGTTCATCACTATACCCTTTGTCCGCTAGATAACCTTGGAATTTCTTATTGCCCGGGTTGCGGGTTGGGACGCTCGATCGGATATTTCTTCCGCTTAGATATAGAATCTTCATTCCTTGCCCATCCATTGGGAATTCCGGCTGTTTTTCTTTTGGTTTACAGGTCGCTTAAAATCTTGATTAAACCTTCTGCATTGAATTTATCAACCACTTAAATTATTTATTATGGCAAATTTTTTCCAATTTCTTCCAGAGCTCCAGGGCCGTGAATTGATGTTCGTTCAGGGCCTGACCAAGGATTATACCGAGGCTCAATTGATGAACTTCGCTAACATATACCGCAGCAGGAGAAGGGATCCACAGATCATTCTCCTGACTACCCTGCTGGGATTTGTTGGTTTTGCCGGCGTTCAGCGGTTTCTCATCAACCAGATCGGTATGGGTATTCTTTACCTGTTTACGGCTGGCCTGTGTTTTATCGGAACGATCATTGACCTGATCAATTACCAGGACCTTGCCATGGAGTATAACATGCGCATGGCCAACGAGGTTGCTATGCTGGTCAAAGGAATGTAATAATTCAGGGAGTCTTTAAATCTTCATCGCTCCGATCAGTTCCGTCACGGATTTCACGCCATGACGAGTCATGTAATTTTCTATGCCGTCCAGAATTTTAATGGAAACGGCCGGATCAATGTAATTGGCCGTACCAACCTGAATTGCGCTGGAGCCGGCAAGGATAAACTCTATCGCATCCATTGCATTCATAATTCCTCCCATTCCTATAACGGGGACTTTTACAGCTCTGTATACATCCCAGACCATTCGCAGAGCAATGGGTTTTATAGCAGGTCCCGATAACCCCCCGGTGATGGTGCCCAGGATAGGCCTGCGGGTTTCGGCATTAATGGCCATTCCAAGGAAAGTATTGACCAACGACACCGAATCGGCACCGGCATCTTCTACAATCCTTGCCATTTCAGCGATATCGGTCACATTCGGTGAAAGTTTGACGATCAGGGTACCGTTGAAAACATCACGGACAGCCCGGGTAGCTTCCTTTGCTGATTTAGGATTGATACCGAACGCCATGCCGCCGGCTTTCACATTCGGACAGGATATGTTCAGTTCAATGGCTTTTATCCCTTTCAGTCCGTTTAATTTCGAAGCCACGGTAACATAGTCCTCTATAGTGGAACCATTCACATTAGGGATGATGTGGGTATCAAAATTACGTATCCGTGGATAAATTGTATCAATAAAGTAATCTACCCCTTTATTTTGCAAACCGACAGAATTAAGCATGCCGGAAGCGGTTTCAGCCATCCGGGGGTAAGGATTGCCTTCCCGGTTCTCCAGTGTGATCCCTTTCACAAAGATGGCAGCCAGACGGTTCACATCCATGAAATCGATGAACTCCTCGCCATAGCCGTAAGTCCCTGAAGCGGTAGTCACCGGGTTCTTCAGTTCCAGCTTGTGTATTTTTACTTTGAGGTTTACCATTTCAGATCTTTGATATTAAAAACAGGGCCTTCCGTGCAAACACACTTATTTCCATTAATTGTCGGGACGATGCAGCAAAGGCAAGCGCCAAAACCGCAAGCCATTGTGTTTTCCAGCGATGCTTCACAAGGAATATTTCTTTCAGTGGCAATCTTTCCTATCGCCTTCATCATCGGCTCCGGGCCGCAGGTGACGATAAGATCAAAAGGAAGTTTTTTATTGCTGAAAAGGCTGTGTTGGGTAACCAGGCCTTTTTCTCCCAGTGAACCATCCTCCGTGGTGATCAATACATTCCCCAAGGTTTTGAACTGGTCTGTCAATACAATTTCATCTGCCGACCTTGCCCCGAAAAGAAAGGTGATCTCAGTCCTGTTATTTTGTAATTCTTTGCCATAAAGGATGAAAGGTGCAATACCCGATCCGCCGGCGACTGATAAAACCCGGCCTGAAACCGGCTTCGAAAAGGAATTTCCGAGAGGATAAATCACACTTAATTTATCGCCTTTACGGGTTTCACCAAGTAATCGTGTCCCTTCACCTATGACTTTGACAAAAAAACTAAGCGTATTGGAGGCTGGATTTACATCGTATATCGAAAAAGGCCGCCGGAGAAAAACTTTCGGAGAATTCGAGATCTCTATTTCTGCGAAATTCCCGGGTTGGATTATTGGCAGAGGATTGGGAGCTTCAAGTTCGATAATAAACGAACTATAATTCAGCCATTTGTGATTAACAACGATAAAATCCCCGACTCTTTTCATTCGGTTAATTCCGCAGCTGGTGCGTCAGTTTCATTTGTTTCATTAGTCTCAGAAGCCTCAGGTTCCTCTTCCCTGAACTCCAACATCTCTTTTTCCAGAAGCAAATTATACCAGGCCAGGGTTTTCTTTATATCAGAGACATATACCCTTTCCTGGTCATACGCAGGGATGGTCTCAAGGAAGAAACTTTTAAGGGTCTTGCTATCGGCTGTCGGATCCAGGCCTGGTTTTCCTTCGAGTTTATCAAAAATTTTCCTGAAAACTTCCTTCAGGGGCATATCATCCTCACCGGCAATGAAAATGCTGATCTCTTCCAGCGTGCTTACTCTTTCATGGGCAAAAACGGGGAACCTTTTTTCATCGACCAGGGATTCTACTATAAATCCCGCCTTAGTTTGTGATAACATCTTGTAAAGGCCTGGTTTGCCTGATATGGCTAAAATTTTACTGAGTTCCATCTTGGATATTTTGGACAAAATTACGAATTTCCGTCAACCGTGCTGTCATCCCTAAGGAACTTAATGGAATTATTCCAAATATTTTCTTCCATTCTGTCGTCCTTATGTTAATTTCTATAATTATCTCTTGGTTTTAATTATTATTCATAACTTTAGACTTTTGAGATTATTAACCAAAGATCTTGTTCATTATGAAAAAATTTGCTTTCGTAAGTGAAATTTCCGCATGTCTGATCATTCTTGCCGTAATAATGTTCAGCTACAGAGTCCAATCACAAATTATCATGATTGAAAGTACGTTTACTCAAGACGGAGAGTTTTACCCTTTTTTCTCTGTAGATAATATTACTGGCCTTTCTCTGAATGCTGATGTTGAGTTGAATAGTGACACCAGTTTGGTCAGAATTGTGCTAAAAACAGCTGATAGCATTGAGTATTTGGTTTATGAGGCTTATCCACTCATTGTTGAAATGACAGATTTTGAAATACATGATGCTTGCGATGAAACTTGCTTTTTAGATGAAGTCAAACCTGTTTCTTGTAAAGTATTGCTTATAGATGCTTCAATAAAAATACATTCTTTAAAATATTCCACTGATTTGGTTGAAAATCTTTCGTCCTTGCAATTAAAGCGAAAACTGGAAAATGACACAGTTAAGTCTGAAACAATGAATAAAAAGATCGTTGATTTTAACATGTACTGGCAAAGTGGGGTGTCTTCAATCGTTCAATTGATGTATAATGAAAAGAAGGAGTCATATGGAGAAAAATACAATTTTCGCGGATGGGATTATTATCAGGGAGGAGTATTTGAACTTCTCGGACACCGAAATTATATCCCTGAATCGACCTCATTAACGAAATCATTTGACTGGAGATCCAGGCATGGTGCTAATTGTCCTCTTTCTGTTTATTATTATGATGGTGATGAACTTGGTTCCGGATGGATGACGGATGTGAGGGCCCAATTTTCATGCGGTGCTTGCTGGGCATTTTCAGCTAATGGTGCTGTTGAATCTATGTTTAATCTGTATAATAACAGCCATCTTGATTTTTCTTTATCTGTAAAAGAATTTTTATGCTTTAATCCACCGGTAGGAGATTGTGAAGGTGGTTTAAATTACGAGGCTATTCATCATCTTATGAATTTTGGTGTGCCAACTGAATATTGTTTTAAATACATGCAACCACCACCACCAAGTTGTAACGGCAGGTGTGATCACGTGGATACTATTTATAAAATCAATTCGTATGAAGAAATAAATTTTACAGGTAATGACGTTGTAAAAACCGCACTAATTCAAATAAGGACCTTTGAGTGTTGCTTTACCGGATTTAGGGCATGCGGTGGTCCTGAATGGGTACACATTTGAAAATGACCAAACTATATGGATTATAAAGAACAGTTGGGGACCAGCATGGGGGAATTATGGATTTGGTTATCTTGAAGATTATCCAAATATTATGAATAATATTTTCGCAATTCATACGCCTAAGTTATATGTAAACGGTGTTTTAAAGGATTTAACATCTGAACCGCATGATTATGACGGAGATGGTTATTGTAATTGGGGACTCGGTCCTGTCCCTTTAAATCATCCGGAGTGTACGAATCGTCCTCAGGATTGTGATGATTCAAATCCCTATATTGGACCTTATGATGAAGAATTTAATTGTACCTGTCTGTTAACATTTGATCCTGAAGTAGAATATATCGACCACGAAGGTCACTGGGATTCACCTATCTCAATAGATCATATTGTCGATATTGTAAGCGGGTGGAGTCTCGAGATTACTTCAACTGCTTATTTTGGACCAGGTGCAAAAATAATAATAGAACCCGGAGCCATCTTAATTATTGATGGTGGAAGGTTAACAAAAGCTTGTAATGAGCTTTGGGAAGGCATTGAAGTTTGTGGAAATCCTGAGTTACGGCAAACATATGCAGATCAGGGAGTGGTAGAAATAAAAAATGGTGGAACGATTGAATTTGCAAAAACAGCAATAATTACTGGTAGAAGGGACAATGGGATAATAATTAATGGTTATGAAGGAGGGATTATAATAGCTGAAGATGCAACATTCAAAGATAATGAATATGACATTGAAATGTTACCATATTATGACAAATGGGTCGTACCTCCCTTTGAGTTTCCAAATCGAAGCAGTTTTAGAGAATGCATTTTTATAACTGATGCAATGCTTTATGAATATTCTTACCCATCAGCTCATATCAAACTTGATGGAATACATGGCCTTCAAATTTTCGCAAGTGAATTTAAAAATGATGTGGGCTTTGAAAAATGGACTGTTAATAATTTAGGAATTGGTATATCATCTTTTAACAGTACTTTTTCCCTCAATCAATTATGTTCCATACCGATCAATCCTTGTCCTGAAGAATACTTAATACCTTGCAGATTCGAGGGTTTGAATTATGGTATTAGGGCATTTAATTGGTTGAATAATAATTGTTTATCTATTAATAAAGTCAATTTCGTAAATAATGTTGTCGGAATTTACCTTTCATCTGTAAATAATGCGGAAATAATTAGAAATGTATTTTATTGTGTTTCTAATATTGAGGAGGATTACAATGGGAATTTTATCGGAGGTATATATCTTGACGGGTGCACAGGTTATAAAATTGAAGAAAATTCAATACTTGGTCCACTAAATAATTATCATCTAAGTGGTGATGCCAGTATTGGAATTTATATAAGAAATTCGGGGGAGAATGATAATGAAATATACAATAATACTATCCATAGCCAACATATTGCTATTCAAGCTGAAGGGATAAATAAAGGAGAAAGAACCGGCCTATGTCTTAAGTGTAATAAATTGATTGAAAATGCAAATGATTTCGTTGTAACTCCTGATCAGCGAATTCAATCACTTAGCTGGGGAATAAAAGAGCTTCAAGGTTCTTTTGAAAATCTGCCTGATGCTCCTGCAGGCAATGAATTTAGAGAATTTACCGCAGATGGAGAAAACAATAATGGTTATTTAAAGAATTGGAATTATTATAATGATGGTGATCATTTATTGTATATTCACCACACTTCACCTCCTTACAAATATAGGCCTGGAGATAATAATTATTATAACGATAATACTTTTCGTAGATGGCGAACAACTGTTGATTACGAAGAAAATCTTTCATGTCCGTCACATATTCAGGATCCAATCTATAAAGATTTATATGACCCACGTCATTCTATGGAAACAGCCGGTGTTCAAGCTGATTTTTATCAAACACTTCTTGACACTCTTGTTGATGGTGGAAACACATATTCCTTGAATCAGGATGTACTGACGGGATTCCCTGATGAAGCGCTTGAATTGAGGCAACGACTTATGAATGAGTCGCCTTATCTTTCTGATACAGTAATTAAATCGGCTATTTATAAAGAAAATGTTTTACCAAACGCAATGATCCGGGATATCATGGTGCTTAATCCACAGACTGCAAAATCAGATGAATTTATTAATTTATTGGATTACAGGATGGTGCCGATGTCTGATACTATGATGGGTGAGATTATGCAAGGGCAAAACATACTTGGCTCTAAAGAAATGCTTGAATCGCATCTCAGTTATTGGAATGAAAAGAAGGCATCCGCCAGAAATGACCTTATACGATTGTGGCTCTCTGATACGACTATAAATCATCCCTTTGATAGCCTTATTTCATTGTATCAAAACGAAAATGAAATTGATGCTAAATACAATCTGGCCTCTTGCTATTTAAATAAAAATCAAATAATCCAGGCAATAGCTACTTTACAGCAAATACCCACTGGATTTCAACTTACGCAAGAGAAAGAGGAGATTTATGAAGATTATCTGGCTTATTATGATGTATTAAAAAAGATGAACGATAGCTCACGTACTATATACGAATTGGATTCCATCAGTATAACTGAATTGTTGAAGATAATGGATCATGGTTATCCACAAGTTAGCGGCTATGCACGGGGTATGTTGGTGAATGGCGATTATATAGATTTCTTTGAAGATGTGGCACCTGCTAATGGTTATAAATCATCGAAAATTCCTGCAACCGCATATACCAATCAAAATAATGTTAAAAATGACAACTTTAAATTATTCCCAAATCCCGCAATAGATTATGTTATAGCTGATTTTAACACAGTTGCATTCATCGATTACGGAGAAATTGTAATCATTGATTTGAATGGAAAAATTTGTAAAAAAATCAATCTGATGAAACATCAGGATCAAATTGTCATCAGCCTTGAAAATTTAACTTCCGGAGCATATACTGTTTTGCTTCAGGTTGATAATAAAATAATTGCCAGCAAAAAACTCGTAAAAGTCAATGAATGATGAATCCGATGAAAAACTTTTTAATTCTTTTAAATCACCGAATACCATTTATTAAGTGTCTGATATTTTTTACAACATCCGTTTTTTATTTGATAAACCCCTGTTCAGGTCAGGTTTGGCACAGAGTCTATAATTATGATTACCATGTATATGTTAAAAACGTGCAAGAAGCTTATGATAAAGGTTATCTTTTAGGTGGTTCTCATTTACTGAATGTCAATACTTTTCACTTCGGATTGATCATTAAGACAGATATTAATGGAAATAAGCTCTGGGAAAAAAGGTATGGTGATGTCGATGAGAGCACCTACTTCACCCATATGGAAAAAACTTCCGATGGAGGAGCAATTTTTTCCGGAGCAACTACTGATAATGATGTCAATTATAATCCGTTGTTTTTGAAAGTCAATGCCTGTTTTATAGTCGAGTGGTGCAAAATCATAGCATCGTATAGCTATAACGTAGGTTCATACGTAAAGGTATTGCCGGATGGCTCTTATCTCGGTATGATGCGGTATTATAACTACAACGGCGAGGAAATTCGTATAAGCCTGATCAAGTTAGATGCAACAGGTGAGCCAGTCTGGATAAAATACCTTGTCCGGGAAGATACGACGATTAATAATGCGGAAGGTTACCACCTGCTTGTGACTTCCGATACTAATTTCCTGGTTTCCGGAGATGATGGCGGCCCAACGCCGTTGTTTGTATTAACGGATTCTGCCGGCGCGCAAGATTGGGAGCTAAAATGGGGAGGAGAACAATACATTTGGGGCGGAGCCTTTTGTTCTGTTGAAAAAGAAAATGGCATCTTTTATTCTGCAGGAACAAGGATATGTGAGAACGGCCCGCCCGGGCCTGCCATCTTTAAATTCAACAGCGCCGGGGAACAATTGGATGATTTTTGCCTACTTGGCGATACGATTTATTATGGTTGGGCGCTTCCAATAAGCGTTTACAATGATTCGACACTTTTAGTCGGCATAGAATGGGAAAATTATACTTATGATGAAGGATTTAGCGAGGTATTCATGATCGATACTGTTGGCACAATTAAGTACAGAAGGCTATTGCTCGATGAAAAAAGAGCTCCCGATGATATTATTAATACCTTCGACGGTAAAATACTTGTTGGTGGCACTTATGCTACCTCGGATTCCTGGGATATTCATTTATTCAAACTGAATGACAATTTGGAGGATGATACATTATATCCCTATCCTTTGAATTACGACACATTATGTTCTTACCAGATACCATCGGATACCATAGGACTGAATTGCGGGGTATTTGTCAATATTGATGAGATCCCAACGAAGGAGGAACATGAATCCACAATAAAAATTTCCCCGAATCCAGCCCGGGAATGGATTACAATAAGTTTGCCTCTAATAGTATCACCTGAAATATCCGAATTCAGAATCTATGACATCTTTGGCCGTGAAGTCCTGAAAAACAGAATTGGTCCAGGAAACAAGACGCTTTCCCTGGATATTTCTAATTTGTCTCCGGGATTTTACATGATTATTTGCATGGGGTTAGATAAGAGAATCCTGAAAGGCAAATTTGTCGTGGCGAAGTAGGAAGCAAGCTGCACTGTTGTCAAAAGTCAATACTTATCGGAACTTAAAAAGCTGCGTCGTGGCAATAGTATGGTTTTTCAGGCAAAAGTCTGCAAATCAAACAACCTTTTGTAAAGCCCCCCTTTTTGAATAAGCTGTTCATGATTGCCGTTTTCAACGATCTTACCCTTTTCCAGGACGATGATCTCATCAGCGAATTTTATTGTCGACAACCGGTGGGCAATGACAATTGAAGTGCGGTCCTTCATCACTTTTAAAAGCGCATCCTGAACCTGTCTCTCCGATTCGGAATCAAGAGCGGAAGTAGCTTCGTCGAGGATCAGGATGGGAGGGTTCCTGAGTATGGCACGTGCAATGCTGAGGCGCTGCCGTTGCCCTCCTGACAGCTTTGCTCCGCGATCACCGATATTGGTTTCATAGCCTTCTTCCATTGCCATAATGAACTCATGTGCATTGGCCACTTTCGCAGCTTCGATAACTGCTTCATTGGTTACGCCGGGTTTTCCGAAGACAATGTTGTTATATACAGAGTCATTGAAAAGGATCGATTCCTGGGTAACGATAGCCATGAGTGACCGGAGGTCATCAATACGGTAATCCCGGATGTCGGTGCCGTCAAGCAGGATTTCACCACCAACAGTATCGTAAAAGCGGGGTAAAAGGTCGACGAAGGTAGTTTTACCACCCCCGGAAGGCCCAACAAGGGCTATGATTTTTCCCTTTGGGATCACTACACTGATATGGCTGAGCACCTCTTCGGCCTGATAGCTGAAAGAAACGTCCCTGTATTCAATTTCTTTCCTGAAATTGTCAATACGCACAGGATTTGGCTTTTCCATGATAATCTCTTCAGCATCAAGTATTTCAAAGACTCTTTCGGCTGAAGCAATACCTTTCTGAATGCTGTAATATCCTGTAGTAAAGGTTTTTGCCGGGGGGATAATCTGTGAGAAGATGAGGATGTAAGTGATGAAAACCGCCGCTGAAATGGTGCTAGAGTCGCCCAACACCAAACGGCCACCATACCAAAGCACGATAATGATTATTACTGAAGAAAGGAATTCGCTCATTGGGGATGACAAATCACGTGTACGAAAAATCTTTACCATCAACCTTGAATAAGTCCTGTTCAGATCTTTGAACCGTGCATCTGAAAATCCGATGGCAGTGAAAGCTTTGATGATCCGCAACCCGCCAATGGTTTCCTCAACTACCGAGAGAAGTCCTGAAAAACGTGCCTGCCCGACTTTGGATTCTTTCCTGAGGTTCCTTCCGATTACACCTATCACATATCCAGTCATTGGTAAAAGGATGGTGACGAAAAAAGTCAACTCAGGGCTCATTATCATCATTGTCACATAATAGGCAATGATCGTAATCGGGTCGCGGAAAATGATCTCCAGGTAATTCATGATTGAAACGTCAATCTCCTGAACATCAGTAGTGATCCGTGACATAATATCCCCTTTTTTTCGCTGATTAAAATATGATAAAGGAAGGATGAGGATTTTATGGTAGATTTCGTTACGGATATCCATGACGGCTTTTACCCTGACTTTCGCAAGAAAGAACATGGCCAGGAACCGGAAAAGGTTACGGAAAAAGAAGGTGGAGAGCAGGAATACGCATATAAAGATCAAGGCCTCGACTTTCCCATTTTCAATAATGGTCTTACTGATAAAATAATTTAAATACTCAATAAATGATTCTGCATTAAAATGGAAAACCGGCTTGATCATGACCAGTTCTTCTTTCCCGAAAAGAAGGTTCAGGAAAGGGATCAGCATGACAAATGATACCAGCGAAAATACAATAACCAGGATATTGGAGATGACATTAAGCATGGCATGCACCCAGTATGGTCTTATGTAGGCAAGTATCCTTAGAAATTTCTTCATTCTATAGTATTTCCATTATCATATAATGTCGATGCCGGTATAATTCTCAGGTGTGATACTTTTTAATTCCGTTTTGACTTTTTGAGAAATTTTCAGGCCGTCTATAAAATCATGAAGAGTTTGTTTATCAATCTTTTTATTGGTGCGGGTAAGTGTTTTCAGCGATTCGTAAGGATCAGGATAATTTTCCCTGCGGAGGATGGTTTGTATTGCCTCAGCAATGACGGCCCAGTTATCCTGAAGGTCGCTGCGTATCTTATCCTGATTCAGGATCACTTTATCCATCCCTTTAATGAGTGATTTAATTGCGATCATAGTGTGGGCAACAGGAACCCCGATATTACGGATCACCGTGGAGTCTGTAAGATCCCTTTGCAGCCGGGAAATGGGCAGTTTTTCAGAAAGATGCCCGAATACGGCATTGGCCATTCCAAAGTTCCCCTCGGCATTTTCGAAATCGATGGGATTTATCTTATGGGGCATGGCTGAAGACCCGACTTCTCCTGCAGCGATTTTTTGTTTGAAGTAATCCATGGATATGTAAGTCCACATATCGCGGCAAAGATCGATCATTATTGTATTGATCCGTCTCAGATTATCAAACAGGGCTGCCAGGTTATCATAATGTTCGATCTGGGTCGTCACTTTTTGCCGTGAAAGTCCCAGAGAACAACTGACGAACTGATCGCCGAATTCTGCCCAGTCGATATCAGGATATGCTACCTTGTGGGCGTTGAAATTGCCGGTAGCCCCGCCGAATTTGGCACCGAAGGGGATGGTCTTCAGCAGGCTTAGCTGGCTTTTAATGCGGTCAACAAAAACATAGAGTTCTTTGCCGAGCCGGGTGGGCGAGGCCGGCTGGCCATGTGTCCGGGCAAGCATCGGTATATCTTTCCATTCTTTGGCTTTCCGCGTAAGCATATCTTCCACCTCATTGATCAGCGGAAGGAGCACTTCGTGCAAAGCCAGCCTGGTGGCATAAGGTATGGCCGTGTTGTTGATGTCCTGCGATGTGAGCCCAAAATGCACAAATTCCTTATACTGCTTAAGCTTCAGCTTTTCAAAACGTTTTTTTACGTAATATTCCACTGCCTTGACATCGTGATTCGTGGTTTTCTCGACCTGCTTGACCTCTTCGGCATCTTCAAAAGTGAAATTCCTGCTGATCGACCGAAGTTCCTCGAAAAGGCTCTTGTCGAATTCTTTCAGCTGTGGCAAAGGTATCTCACAAAGCGCTATAAAATATTCGATCTCAACGAAAACGCGATAGTTAATATAAGCCGCTTCGGAAAAATAAAATGCCAAAGGCTCGGTTTGCTTGCGATACCTGCCATCGACCGGCGAGATGGCATTGGATGTCGTTAATTCCATTGGTTCGGTTTTAAATAATTCAATGGGTAAATTTATATACAAACGATCCGAAATGTCAATTATTTACAAATTTTTTTGAAAATATTTTTTAAACTCTTCAGAATATTGCAGATTTTACTTTTACCCTATCCACATACCCCTCTTCTGTCAGCAGTGGAGAGGTATGTCCGGATTTGAAAAATGTGCTTTTGTAAGTATAAGATAATTAATTAATTAAAAATTAGGGGGTAAAATTAGGTTATTAGAAAACTATCCTGTACTTTTGTATCTAAACCGGCATCATATAAAGTAGTTTTTAGAGGTGCCCTCAGTCCATTCGCCGAAATCAATCACCAATTAAAATTTAAATATTATGAAAATGAAAAATCTGATGAAGCTGCAAACTTTGTTGCTTATGTTGATTGTTAGTTCAGTCATGATCCTTGGATCATGCAAAGACGATGAAGAAATCATCGAGGGAGACAAAACCGCTCTCAATGCATTAATTACAGAGGCTGAAGCGCTTGCAGATGCCGCAACCACCGCTGATTACCCACAAACAGCCATTGATAATTTCAAGACTGTTCTACAGACAGTGAAAACTGCTTCTGCTGATAAACTTACACAGGTACAAATCAATAACCTGGTTACACAGTTAACCGAAGCCATAGCCACTTTTAACTCACAGGCTTATGGTTTTATCGACGAGTCCCTGTATCTGAATGCCGGCTGGCACTTCGATGAAGGAACCGGAACTACTGCCACAGCTTACTCTACCGTTAAACACGTAGGAACCTTTTTCCCGGGAAATGCAGTAATTCTTGGCGCTGATGCCATGTCGCCCAGCTGGGTTGCAGGCGTAAAAGGTGGAAACGCTGTTTATCTGAATAAAGGAGCTCACCTCGAAGTTCCTTATACAACCGCCTTCCTGCCTGTTAACATATCCATCGCAGTCTGGGTTAAGCCTATTGAACTGTATGAGCACAACTATATCATTTCACAAAACTACTGGAACGGATATAAACTGCAGACTCAGGGCGGAGGAAAACCATTCTTTACTTACAAAAAGGTAGATGGCGGAATTATTGATGCCGATAATGAAACGGATAACTCTATTCAAGTCGATCAGTGGAATCATATTGTGATTACGGTGAACGGAACAGCCAAGGAACTGAAGTTCTACGTTAATGGTACACTTACCAAAACCTGGACAGAGGCCGACAAAGGCATAGGACCTCTTACACAAATCCTTACCGCTCCCGACCCCCAGCCGTTTATTATTGGTTGTGTGGCAACAGATGCAGAACTTGCCGCCAATTTCATGGAATGGACAACAGCCGATAACCTTGGCTACTTCAAAGGTGCCATTGACGAGCTGAAAATCTATAACATTGCATTGGTTGAAGGACAGATTATGAAACTTTACAACGACGAAAAGCCATAATTGTTTGGTTTGGTTTAATTGTTAATGTGTGTTAAGGGGTAAGGCTCAATGTTTCCTGCATAGTGATTGGCGGGAAATTGAGCCTTCCCTTTTTTCAACTGAACTGTTTATTAGTTGATCTTGTTTCTTCTAATTTCTGCCGTTCCCTTGATCTTTTAAAACCCAGCTTAAATGACCCGATTTATACTTGCACTGCAGCTATGTATCTTCACAATGCAGTCATTCCCTCAGCAGGGACAATTAAGTATTTCGCGAATTGATCAAATGCCCGATTCACCGGTACCGCTCCAAATCAGGGACTGGAATACTGTAGCTCACGATTACGACAACTATGTCTTCAACTTAAATAAAACAGGACAATATTTGCCGTTGTCACGCCTGGGCACACCGGGACAATTCAATTATACCGATAATACGCCTTTGTTTCTCGATTCTTATGTGGGTGTTGATGGCCATCTCAATCAGGCAGAAGCTATCAACATCATGCCGGCCATTGTCGGAGCCTCGCTTGCCGGCATAGATAAAAGCAACCAGAACGGGATGAACTGGGTAGCCATGGCCAAAGATTTTTTTAACCTGGAAAACGGTCAGAATGTCTATCTGAACAACTATTCAACGACTTCTGGCGACGACTGGTGGTATGATGTAATGCCCAATGTCTACTTTTATCAGTTGAGGTCATTATATCACGATGCCGCTCCTGAATTCAGCACTCAGTTTACGACTGTGGCCGACCGCTGGCTTTATTGTGTAAACCAATTGGACGGAAGTTCAACACCCTGGACATTGCCCTACATGAACTACCGGGCTTTTAACCTGGCCACCGGGCTACCGCTGACAACAGGCGTTCCGGAGCCCGAATCAGCTGGAAGTATCGCCTGGCTGCTCTATAATGCTTACCTCGAAACCGGGAGCAGAAAATATTTCGAAGGCGCCCAGCTTGCCATGGATTTTCTGACGGGTTTTGAATCAAACCCAGCCTATGAACTTCAGCTACCTTACGGGACGCTTGCTGCAGCCCGCATGAATGCTATTGAAGGCACATATTACCCCCTGCAGAAGCTGCTCGACTGGTGCTTCGACCGGGGCGCCCTCAGGGAATGGGGCTCTATAGTGGGGACATGGGGCGGTTATGATGTCTCGGGCCTGATCGGCGAAGCCAACGATGGCGGTAACGATTACGCTTTTGTAATGAATGGCTTCCAGCAGGCTGCCGCGCTGGCGCCACTCCCCAAATACGACAAGCGCTATGCCCGTGCCATTGCCAAATGGATACTGAATATAGCCAATGCCAGCCGGCTGTTTTACTGGAATGCCCTTCCTCAAACGCAACAGGATTCCTATACATGGGCTTCAGTAAACGACCCTACGGCTTGTATCCCTCATGAATCGATGAAAGAAGTATACCAGGGCAAAACCCCGTTTGCCACCGGCGATGCCATCAGTGGCGGCTGGGCGGCCACAAATCTGTCGCTATACAGCGGTTCAAGTGTGGGATATCTTGCCGCAGTGACACAAACAACCAATGTTCCTGAAATCCTTCAGATAAGCCTCAATAAAACTGATTTTTACGGAGATAATTCCCTGGTCTCTTACCTGTATTTCAACCCAACACAGGCCGTCAAACAAGTTAACGTTAATCTTCCATCAGGCACATTCGGGGTGTACGATGCCATCACCGAAATCATTCTGTATGCAGTGGCCTCAGGTTACATCCAGTTAACAGTACCGGCCGGGGAAGTAAGACTGATCAGACTTTATTCAGCGGGACAGGAACCTGAAGCCAGCGATGGCAGGCTATATGCCGGCGATGATATCCTCGACTATCATTATCAGTACGATTATTCTGAACACCTCCGTATAAAAGCTCTTTCGACGGATCAAAACCCAATTATCACAAATTCAGTGTTCACGGCATATTGCGAACCGGGAAATATCAACCCGGGCGATCAGGTGCAGTTTGATTGGTTTTGGGATGATGTGTTAATTGAGGGGCAGAATCAGTCGCAGGTGCAGCTTACTGCACCAGGCACCCCATCACAGCCTGTGCTCAAATGCAGGATAAGTGCCAATGGCCAGACCGCTGAAGATACGCTGCACCTTCAGATAGTCGAGCACATTCCCATGCCACCGGTGGTGAATGGCATACAGGCCGGTTCAAAATACACCGTTACGGGAGATCAAAACACTTTTACTGCACTTGTTGAACCGGCGCCGGGCGAAATCCTTGAATATGCCTGGAGCGCTTCAACTGGCGTCTTAAACCAAACCATAGGGAGTTTCGTCACCTGGCAAGCGCCGGAAACGCCGGTTGTGGGCACCATCACAGTGCAGGTTACCAACCAGGATATGCTTTCCACCACGGTGTCCACCGGGGCATTGGTAAAAGATACAAGCCTTTCCTTTCAATCTCCGCTGATATGGTATCCTTTTGATTCAGATAATCGCAACGCTGCTGCCGACCGGTTCCATGCCACAGTGTCCGGCGTAACCAAAACTGAAGATGCACGGGGCATGCCATCACTGGCCTATAGGTTCACCGCCGGACAAAACATCATCTATACTGATAATGATGCCGACCTGAACTTCGGTGATGCCGTGAGCCTGAGCTGCTGGGTCAAATGCGAACAACTGGGTTCAGAAAGGTTTATCATCTCTCACGGATCGTGGCAGCAGCGATATAAGCTATCTATTACTCCCGAAGGCCTGCTGCGGTGGACTGTAAAAACAAACTCCGGCATTGCAGACCTGGACGGCTCAACACCAATTGAGATGAACCATTATTACCATGTTACCGCTCTCTATACCGGCTATTCAATGGAACTTTATGTGGATGGCGTCCTGGATACCTTTAAAGCCTTTTCAGGAACCCTTCAACCCTCAACCAAACCCCTTACCATCGGCCGGATGGACAACGTGGAAACCCAGTATGCACTTCGCGGAAGCGTAGATGAAGTAAAGATATGGGACAAGGAGATTCCGGTTTCCCAGGTTGAACAGTTAAAGAACCAGTGGGCAACACCTGCCGGAATTGATGACGGTGACATGGTTGCACGCATATATCCCAATCCTGCTGAAGAATTGATTTATGTCGAATTCACCGGTTCTATCCATGCTGAACACATCTCCCTATTCACTCCGGATGGAAGGGAAGTGAAAGATTATCAGGTTAAAATGCAAAGTTCCGGGATAATGATTGAAATTCCTCAAACCTCAGTAGGATTGCACCTGCTGAGGATAATTCTGAATGATGGCCGGGTGGTAACCAGGAAAATTGTTATCCTGTAAACTGAATTCAAAGCCTGGAAACGTGACTTCAATTGCTTCATATGTTACATTGTAAAAACAAGTTACCGGTATTTTTTCTTTGCCTGTTTACTTTATTAAACTATTCATTCGCCTTCAGTCAACAACTTTCTCTTAAAGTTGCAGGTGATGATCAGGCAGGTTTTCATGTTGATATATACAATGGCAATCAATTGGTGGTTACCAATACGGAAGAATTCTCCCTGCAAATGTTTAATCTTGATTTGAGTACCATTGCAAACATGCAGCAATGGAAAGGCCAGGAATGGACAGGTAATGAAAAGAGCATCACCTTAAAAAGAGATTCGTACGTAAAAGAGTTTGATGCCAATCTCTCTGTTACTATAACTTACCAGGTTGTTAATGCTAATATCATAAAAAAGACGGTTGAGTTGTTTCAGCCATCCATGCCGGGCATGTATTATATATTGCAACAAACAGCCAGGCCTGCGGAAAAACCACAGCGATATGTAACATTTGAATACGATAGTTTTCCCGGTGGCTTTGTACATGAAATGTTTCCTGCAGCAGGTTTTGTTACCACTGATAACAATGTAGTCGGTTTTTTAACAGACGCCGGTTATATAAATCAGTTTACAAGAAATACGCGTCGCCGTTTTAGCGGACTTGGAGGTGGATTTGTAGGCATGCGCAAATTGCCTGATCCTAATTTATTTTCTGTTGCCAGTTTATCAGAAAGAGCAGAAAAAAATCATTACATCAGACAAACATTTGGTGAAATGTACAACCTTGATGCCGGTGCAGAAACCATATTAAAAACGACTACTGCATATCAGAAAGAAGGCAATGCAGAAGTGGAGAAAGAAAACGGTCTTATTTCAATAACCGGCCATCCGGGAGGCAGGGCCGGGATAGAATTTATTGCACCATTTAAAGATCAGGGCGTATACACCATTTCTTTTTTGTGCAAAGGGAATACACCAGTGGCATTAAAACTTTTCAGAGTCAAGAACGGGCAAAAAACCATTGAACTGGAAGATGGGGTCAAGTACATCGATAACTTTCCTGCGGTAGAAAATGAATGGACGCTTTTTAAAGGAAGCATATTAGTGCCTTATATTGAAAATGATAGCGTATCCATGTTTATTGGTACGCAGTCAGGAAAAGAATGTAATCTACAGATAAAAGATCTGCAATTTGTAGAACACGAACCTCAGCAAGAACCGTACAACCTGCTTCCACTTGGCGAAAAAGTGGAGAAAACCACCTATGTTTTTGTCGAACCATGGAAATCGCATCAGCAATTTATGATCTCCTCACAGTCACGGTTAGCCGAAGGGAAAGGTTTCGAAGGATCGTTGATAGAAAAAATGTTGTATGCCAATTTCAATATGCTTACCTGGATCACAGATGTAAACGATTTTACACCGTTTAATGTGCCCAATATGAATTATGCACCGGATATGTACAACAGGGATTCTTTTTTTTCTACTGTTGCCACTTACAATAAAGAGTTGAACCTGGCCATCTGGGAACAATGGGGCAAAACACAAACGCCCGAAGGCGGTATTGGCACTATTATCACACCGCTTATGGGTTCGGTAGAGGCAAAGGACAATGAAGCCACCATCGAATGGCTGATCTGGGCGATGATGAACAAACGTCGTTTCGGCGTTACACTTCCGCAGGAAAAAATTAAAAAAGCTGTAGATTATGTATTGAACGAATTTGATGCCGACAGAGATGGAAAATGCAAAGCACATTTTTCTTTGAGCCAGGTGGATATTGTTGATTTTAATCCTAAAACAGACCGGCTGGGCGTTAACCAGGGCATGCTGGCCATCGCATTAAGAACCATAAAAGAATTGGGTTTTGATATTTCAGAAGCATATATCCAAAAGGCTGAAAATGAATATCAAAATTTTTATGATGCAGAAAGAAAACATTTACTGTTCGACCGGAATTTTCCCGATATCATTACCCTTACTGACCTGGAACCGGAATTCTTTTCCTTATGGTTATTTAACAGGCCAATGCTAACGGATGAAATGGTAAAAAATCATTTGGATCAGATACCCGTTCTAAACAAAGTAACCAACTCACCTCATCCAGAATATGGTACTACTGCTCCCATCTGCGTGAGGTTAACAAAGGATACAAAAGGATTTGCCTATCTCACCGGAGATTATCAGCCTTTTGAAAAATTTGGCGAAGAAAATTACAGCAACGGCAAAAGTGATGGGTTTTATTACAATGGCGGCAGTTGGTTCAGGGCGGAGTATTGCGCTTATGTAGCAGGATTAAAACACGGCTGGAAGAAAGCAAACATGTTGATGGAGAACAGGGTGTGGGCAGAGATTTACCTTAACCCCAAATGGCCATTCAGTAAAGAATTTACGCCTACAAAATGGACCACAACAGATAGCTGGTGGCCATCTACCAGAGGATTGTGCTGGAATGTTTTCATACTTATGGCAGATGAAGTGGCAGGCTTACGTACACCTGAAATGGATCCTGATTATAAATAATAAAAGCAAAAAGAGAACTGCTTCACGCCGCAATCGATTGCATTTCTAAAAAGTAAATGTTCTGCAATTAGATGAATTTTTACCGTGAATCGCTGAATTTTGCCTGTAATTCATTATATTTGTACTATACCGGACAAGATCAGGAACGGGGCGGACATAGGTTTTAAGTTAAAGCCGGCGATGTAATAATAGCATATAAATAACCTGAAAAGTCGTATAATTGTGAAATCTTTCAATAATTGATAAAATGAAAAGACTGATACTGCTTGTATTGATGCTTTCGGTAGCCGTATCGCTGTTTGCACAGCAATCGGTTGAAGGGACAGTTACTGATGCCAAATCCGGCGAAACCCTGATTGGCGTGACGGTTCAAATTAAAGGAACCACTTCGGGTACCATTACAGACATCAACGGAAAGTACTTACTGGTATCGGATCAATTGACTGCTTCATCCGTAATTGTATACTCTTTCGTCGGATACACAATGGTGGAGCAAATCCCGGGCAGCCGCACCGTGATTGATGTTAAGCTTTATCCCGAGCAGTACTTGCTGGATGAACTGGTGGTGATTGGATATGGAACTGCCAAGAAGCGCAATGTATTGGGGGCAGTTTCCAGGGTAAATAATGAAGAACTCACCAGGTTGCCGGTGGCAGGGGTTGATCAGGCTTTGCAGGGCCGGGTAGCCGGAGTTCAGGTGACACAAAATACCGGTGCTCCCGGCGAAGGAGTCTCAGTTCGCATCCGTGGCGCCGGCTCCATCAGTTCGAGCAACGATCCGCTCTATATCGTTGACGGTATCCCCACGTCGGATGCGCTCAAAATTCTTTCGCCCGGGGATATCGAAAATATCACGGTACTCAAAGATGCGTCGGCAGCCGCTATATATGGTTCCCGCGCCAATAACGGGGTTGTGCTTATTACCACCAAAAAAGGCACTAAAGGTGAAACCAAGGTCACCTATCGCGGACAGACAGGTTTTCAGAAAGCTACCAGGCTCACCAAAATGGTAAATACAAGCGATTATATCACCATCTATAACGAAGCCGCTACCAACGACAATGCTTACATCACAGGGGATGTGCCGCATCGTGACCTTATCACTCCCGAAGATGCCGCAGGGTTCGCTGATGTGGACTATGTAAAAGAACTGTTCCAAACAGCACCGGTCAATTCCCACGAACTCTCCATTTCAGGAGGGAATGAATCGACCAATTATATGATCTCCAGCTCGTTTTTCGACCAAAAGGGTATTATAAAGAGCACCGGCTACACCCGCGGAACTGCGAGGCTTGATGTGAATACGAACGTGAATAAATGGCTTACTGTCGGGCTGAGTATGCTGGCGGGGATTTCAAGTAATGATATCATAGGAAGTTCAGGTGACGGATATGGCGGTAACGGCGGAAGCGTGATAAGATATGCTTTCTTCCGTAATCCTGCCATTCCCATACGGTTTGAAGACGGTACCTATGTTGACCGCCCTGCCGAATACTTCGGACGCCAGGTTTATGATTCATTCCTCGGTGATGGATATAATCCCATAGGCATGACCGCTCATAACGACAACAACCGCAAAGATGACAGTTATCTTGGCAAAGCCTATTTCACTGCCAATCTGACCAAAAAGCTGAAATTTACAACCAACTTCGGGATGGATTATCGTAATTCTTTCAGCCGCCGTTTCGACCCAACCTGGGGTACCTTCAACCGCATTGGTTCACCGAACAGTCTGAGTATCAGCAATGAACGTATCGTCAATTGGACCGTGAATAACCTGCTTAATTATGAAACCAAGTTCGGGGAATCGCATACCCTTTCGGCATTGCTGGGGTTTGAGGCTATTAAGAATAGCGGAAAAGCTCTGTATGCCAGCGATATGAATTTCCCTATCGAGCAGGAAGAACTTATCTTTATAGGTAACGGACTCGGAATTAAGATCAGCGCCCAGAGTGCTTATGCTTCGACGCTGGCATCATTGTTCGGCAGGGTTAACTATGATTTCAAAGGAAAATATTATCTGTCGGGAACCTTACGTCGTGATGGTTCCTCAAGGTTTACCGGGAAAAACAAATGGGGAACCTTCTACTCTCTTTCAGCCGGTTGGGTGCTGAAACAGGAAAACTTCCTTCAGGATGTTTCCTGGCTCGAGAATCTCAAACTTCGTGTAGGCTATGGCGCCGTCGGAAACCAGGAGATAGGTCTTTATGCGTATAGCGACAGGATTTCTCCCTATTTCAACTATCCTTTCGGCGGGGTATCCAATGGGGGTTATGCACAAACTGCTCTCGGGAACAACGACCTGAAGTGGGAAACCAGCTATCAATATAATGCAGGCGTGGATGCTGAGCTTTGGAAAGGTGCATTTGCATTTTCACTCGATTACTTTTATAAAGTTACGGAAGACATGCTGGTAAAAGCGCCCAATCCTCCATCGGTCGGTTATGCCGAAACCGCCTGGATCAACAGCGGGTCGATATTAAATTCGGGGGTTGAATTTGAAGCCATTTACCGTCAGACGAAGCACGAATGGGGCTACTCCATTGGCGGTAACATTACCTACCTGCACAACGAAGTACTCAAATTGGACGCCCCGATTTTTGGTGGACTGGTTGAGACAGGAATTTATGCCACCAGGACTGAAGTAGGGCATCCCATCGGATCATTCTACCTGCTCGAAATGGAAGGCATATTCCAGAATGAAACCGAAGTTTTACTTTCAGCCTTCCAGGGAAACAACATTAAACCCGGCGATGTAAAATACAAAGATCAGAATAGTGATGGGCGTATCGACAACAACGACAGAGTGTACCTGGGTAGTGCCATCCCGAAACTGATGGCAGGGATCAACCTGGCAGCCAATTATAAAAACTTCGATTTAAGCGTGTTCTTCCAGGGGGCATACGGCAATAAGATCTATGTACAGGTAAACCAGGATATTGAAGGATTTTACCGCGGATTTACCGTTACACAGCACTATTTTGATGAACGCTGGACCGGTGAAGGTACATCCGACACTCAGCCCAGGGCATCGTGGACTTCCAAATCAAACAACGCCAGGCCTTCGTCACGTTTCCTAGAGGATGGCTCGTACCTGAGGCTGAAGAACCTGCAGCTCGGTTATACCATTCCTGAGAAAACACTCAAGATTACCGGTTTATCTCAGGTAAGGTTATATGTGTCGGGTACTAACCTGTATACACTGACCAAATATTCAGGCCTTGACCCTGAAATGACCGTAAGCGACAACTCAAAAAACGAAGGCGACCGCTCCTCCGGTATCGACTGGGGAACCTATCCCTCGGCGATAACTTTAATGTTTGGACTAGACATCACATTTTAATCACATCGGGCTATGAAAAGAATCGCTAACAATAAATCAGACACTTTCAGGCATCAGCTAATGAATGTAAAGGTCACCGGAAACAGAAGCCTGAAGCTTCAGACGGCTGTCCTTCTGATGGTTTTTACCATGACCATCCTCTGCGCCTGTACCAAATTTTTAACCGAAGACCTCAAAGGAGAATTTTCTTCAGACACTTTTTACCAAAATGACAAACAGGCCATTCAAGCGCTGAACGGGGTATATAATGCCATAACTTTCAGGAGCTTTAACAATGCTGTGTGGGTGTTTGGAGATATCGCTTCCGACGATGCGGTAAAAGGCGGTAATCCCGGAGATCAGTCAGAAATTACGTATATTGATGAATTCAATACCGATGCCAACAATGGGATTATCAGCAATTACTGGAGTCATTCCTATGAAGCCATTGCCCGCGCCAACAATGTAATAGCCAATGTTCCTGCAGTAACAATGGATGAGGCACTGAAGAACAGGATCATCGGAGAAGCCAAATTTATCCGGGCATATAGCTACTTTAACCTGGTGAATATTTTTGGAAAGGTCCCTCTTAAACTGCTTCCCCAACTTACCCAGGAGACCATCCATGTGCCGCTGAGCGAAGTATCTGACATTTATCTTCAGATTGAAAAAGACCTGTCGGACGCGGCCGCTGATCTACCTGTTTCTTTCAGTTCAACGGACCAAGGCCGTATTACCCACGGCGCGGCTTTGGCTATGCTGGGGAAGGTCAATTTGTATCAGCAAAAATGGGCAGACGCAATCGGATACTTTCAGCAGGTTGAAGCCCTCGGGATATACAGTCTGTTGCCTGACTATGCCGATAACTTCAAGCTGGCATACGAAAACAGCATTGAATCCATTTTCGGGATTCAACACCTGACGGGCCAGAATCCTATGACCGGAAATGGCTTGAATCAATGGTTTGCACCTGCAGCAGAAGGTGGGTATTATTTCAATGCACCGACGCAAAGCCTGGTTGATGCTTTTGAGAAAAGCGCTACCGGCGAAGTTGACCCGCGCCTCGATGCATCTGTTGGCCGCGATGGCCAACCCTGGCTGAACGGGGATATTTTCAGCGCCACCTGGTCCCCCACCGGATACCTCACCAAAAAACACCAGCAGCCGCTTTCCGAAGTTTCTTCGTCGCTCAAAGGCGACGGCGACCTCAACTACATTTACCTGCGTTATGCCGATCTTTTGCTGATGAAGGCAGAAGCTTTCAATGAAAATGACAATGTTGATTCGGCCAGGGCAAACCTCAATAAAGTGAGACAGCGTGCCCGGGCAAGTTTTAACGGGACTCCGCCCGCTGACCTGCTTGCAGATATCACTACCCCGGATTATAACCTGCTCATGACTGCCATCCGAAAAGAGCGAAGGGTTGAACTGGCCCAGGAGTTTCATCGCTATTTCGACCTTATGCGCTGGGGAAAAACTGTTGCAGAAGCAGCGCTTGGGCCGGATTTCAACTACGAAGCCAAACGCTATTTCCCGATTCCACAAGCGGAGATAGATGCAAACCAGGCGATAAATCCCTAAGATCCCTTAATTCTCTTCGACAAACGGCGAATGAAATTACCAGTCAGAATTATTTAAGGCCATTCCTTTGGCTTTTCCCGGTTCGGCCCCCATCCCTGACCCTTCCCCCATCCGGGGGAAGGGGAGCGGAGTCATTTTTCATTTTTCATTGAGCATTGCACATTTAGCATATATAGGATATTTAAAAAATAAGCAGATTCTCACTAACTTCGCTCAATAAAGGGATGCCATGGTAAAGCTGAGGGGGAGGGATGAATATCCGATTTATTTCGGTGCTACGCCGGAATTATTGCTGATAGCAGCTGATCTTCGTAAAACCATGACAGATACTGAGAAAATTCTTTGGAATAAACTGAGAAACCGACAAGTAGCGGGTTTCCGGTTCAGAAGACAGCATCCTATCCGCGAATTTGTGGTGGATTTCTTCTGTTATGAGGCCATGCTTGTCATTGAAATTGATGGTGATGTGCACGAAGAGGCTTATCAGAAAGAGAGGGATGTTGAAAGGACTAAAATCTTAAGAAGCTTAGGATTAATGGAATTACGGTTTAAGAATGCAGCAGTCTTGAAAAACATTGAAAGTGTAATAAAAAAGATTGAATCAGAACTTGAACAATTTAAACTAAGTATCCCCTTCCCCCGAGTGGGGGAAGGGGCCAGGGGATGGGGGCTGATTAGAATTATTTAAGGCCATTCCTTTGGCTTTTCCCGGTTTTATTATAATTTTGAACTGCTGTTAATCAAATAACAGAATTTATTAATCGACTGAAATTCAATTCTTTTAAAATCAGATCATAAAACTAAACGATAGATATGGATGTATTGGATCAAAAGACGGTAACGGTTGGGAATAAGGGCAAGGATGTCCGGTCCGACTGCCAGGTGACCATGGAACTTACCGAAAAAGGTGGTATTCAGCTTACCATCGACAGCAGGGTTCAGGCACTGTATGGAGCGGCCATCAGAAAGCTGGCCGAAGAAGTGCTTGCCTTTTTCGGCATTCAGCATGCCCGCGTGCTCATCGAGGACTCCGGTTCGCTCGATTTTATTATTGCCGCCCGTTTGGAAGCTGCGATAAAGAAACTGATCAGAACGGATAAAGAATACCTGACAGTATTTTTACCTGAAAACCAGTATCAGACCGAAAAAGAGAGAAACCGTTTTTCAAGACTTTACCTGCCGGGAAATTCTCCAAAACTCATGATCAATGCCGGTATACATCGTCCTGACGGAATTATTCTCGATCTCGAAGATGCCGTGGCAGTTGAAAAGAAGTTTGAAGCCTGTTTTCTGATAAGGAATGCATTGAGGAGCATTGATTTTTACGGTGCAGAGCGAATGGTGAGGATCAACCAGCTCCCTGTGGGTTTAGAAGATCTGGAATATGTCATCCCGCACAATGTTAACCTGATACTGCTGCCAAAGTGTGAATCTCCGGATCAGATCAGGCAGGTCAATGAAAAAATCGGTGAGATTCAGAAAAGTAAGAATATAAAAGGAAAGGTTTGGCTGATGCCGATCATCGAGAGTGCCAAAGGGGTCGTTTATTGTTACGATATTGCTTTTTCGGCTGACAATATCGTCGCCATGGCCATAGGCCTGGAAGATTATACAGCCGATCTGGGCACACTTCGTACCGAGGAAGGCACTGAGTCATTATTTGCTCGCATGAAGCTTGTAGTAGCCTGTAAAGCTGCAGGGATACAGGCAATCGACTCGGTATTCTCCGATGTCGGCGACATGGAAGCCCTGAAGCGGACCATCCTGCGTTCCAAAGCGCTTGGTTTCAACGGCATGGGCTGTATTCATCCACGTCAGATAGCCGTCATCCACGAGAATTATGCTCCAGAAGATGCCGAAGTCGAAAAAGCAAAGAAAATTTACATTGCATTCCAGGAGGCTACGGAAAAAGGATTGGGTGTGGTTTCTCTCGGCACTAAAATGATTGACCCGCCGGTGGTCAAACGGGCATTGAAGGTGATTGACCTGGCCGTAGCAACCGGAAAACTATCAAGAAACTGGAGGGGAGAACTATGAAAAAGTACGATAACCTTGTGACCAATGCGGCCGGAAGGGTTGTGCCATTGGAGATTAACGGCGAACAGCATATTGCCTATAAAGGAATAGGAAAACATATACCCGACGGGCGCAAATTCGGGCCAAGAATTTCCAGTTGTGCCAATTTTCCGGCTGATGGCAATAAAGTTTTGTCAAACCTGAAAGAAGCGCTTATCCGGGCCGGTCTCCGCGACGGCATGACCATCTCCACCCATCATCATTTCCGTGATGGAGACCTGGTTGGAAACGAGATCTTTAACATTGCCCACGAACTTGGCATTAAAAACCTCCGGTGGTTTCCATCTGCTTCTTTCCCCTGTCATGAACCCCTGATCAAATACCTGGAAGATGGAACAATCAACCGTATTGAAGGCAGCATGAACGGTCCGCTCGGCCGGTTTTGCTCTGAAGGAAAGATGCAGGGCCTTGGTGTATTAAGGTCACATGGCGGCCGCTACCAGGCTGTTCAGGATGGAGAAGTACAAATCGATATTGCCGTCATTGCCGCTCCCACAGCAGATCCTTTTGGCAATGCAAACGGTGTGAACGGACCGGCCGCGTGTGGCTTGCTCGGTTTTGCCCTGGCCGACTCGCAATATGCCGATAAGGTCATTGTAGTCACTGATAACCTGGTCCCGTTTCCCTGCATTCCATGGCAGATCCATGGAAATTATGTCGATTATGTTGTCGTAGTGGATAAAGTCGGTATTTCTGAGAAAATCGTTTCCGGAACCACACAGATCACTCGCAGCCCCGACCGGCTTTTGCTGGCCGAGCTGACCGCGAAATTCTGCGATGCCGCCGGCATTGTAAAGGATGGCTTTTCTTACCAGGCCGGGTCGGGCGGAACAGCCCTTTCGATCGGTATCTATTTCAGCCAGATGCTGAAAGAACGGGGCGCCAAAGCCCGTTTTATCCGTGCCGGCAGCAACAAGTACCCTGTCAAAATGCTCGAAGAAGGCCTGGTGGATTATATCCTCGACGGCCAGACATTCGATATGGAAGGTGTCCGTTCAATGCGGGAAAATCCCAACCATGTCAATACCAGCCCGTTTACCAGCTATAATTATCACGGCAAAGGAAACTTCGCTTCCCTTGTGGATGTGGTGATACTGGGCGCAACGGAAGTCGACCTGAATTTCAACGCCAACGTGGTGACCCATTCCGATGGTTACCTGCTGCACGGCATTGGCGGCTGGCAAAACTGCCTGTTCTCCAAATGCACCATCCTGCCGATCCCGCTTTTCCGCGACCGTATCCCGGTCATCCGCGATGAAGTGACCACCCTTTGCGGACCGGGTGAACTGGTCGATGTGATCGTGACTGAAAGAGGTATTGCCGTTAATCCCCTTAGACAAGATTTGATCGATAAGGTAAAAGACGCTGGCCTGCCGCTGAAAAGCATCGGGCAACTCAAGGATGAATCGGAGAAGATATGTGGCAAGCCCGCCAAACCTGAACTTGGGGACGAAGTGGTCGCCGTGATCAAGTGGGTGGACGGCACCGTGATAGATTCGGTGAGGAAGGTGATAATAAAGTAAGACTATAGGACGGTAAGACTGTAAGATAGTAGTTTAAATTTATTAGGAGTTAAGGAGATCATTGACCAACATCCGGAACATTCTGATCCGATATTGGGGGTTTTCCACCTTCCGGCCGATGCAGGAAGAGATCATTCAGTCGGTGCTGGATGGCAAGGATACCCTGGCCCTGCTGCCGACCGGCGGCGGGAAATCGGTCTGTTTCCAGGTACCGGCAATGGCCCTGGATGGCGTTTGCCTGGTGATCACCCCGTTGATCGCACTCATGAAAGACCAGGTGGAAAACCTGAAAAAAAAAAGCATCAAAGCTGTAGCGGTATATTCCGGTATGCACCGGAACGAAATACAGATCGCTTTCGATAATTGTGTTTATGGCGATGTGAAATTTCTTTATCTTTCACCGGAACGCCTGAAGACAGATCAGTTCCAGCAGATCATCCGCAAGCTGAAAGTCAACTTGCTTGCCGTCGACGAAGCCCATTGCATTTCTCAATGGGGTTATGATTTCCGCCCGCCTTACCTTCAGATTGCTGAAATCCGGAAGTTTATCCCGGATGTGCCTGTCCTGGCCCTCACTGCCACAGCCACAACGGGCGTAATCACCGACATACAGAAAAACCTGGGGTTCAAAACGGAAAATGTCTTCCGGAAAAGCTTTGAGAGAAAGAACCTTACCTATGTGGTTATTAAGGAGGAAGACAAGAACGGGCGCCTGCTCAGGATTTTAAAGAAGATAGCCGGACCGGGAATTATTTATGCCAGGAACCGGAAGAAAACGGTTGAAACTGCCATTTTTCTCCAGAAAAATGGCATCAAAGCTGACTTCTATCATGCAGGGCTGGATGTTTCTTCCAGGAACAGGAGGCAGGATGCATGGATAAAGGACGAGAGCAGGATCATGGTAGCCACCAATGCTTTTGGCATGGGCATCGACAAACCCAATGTCAGGCTGGTGGTGCATATTGATCTGCCAGATAGCCTGGAGGCTTATTTCCAGGAGGCCGGCCGGGTCGGCAGAGATGAAAAGCGGGCTTACGCGGTAACCTTATTCCAGCAGGCCGATCTTGCCCGTTTACAGGAAAACCTTGAAAGGGAATTTCCGCCGGTCGAAAAGATCAAGGAGATTTACCAGGCCCTGGGGAATTATCTTCAACTGCCTGTGGGTAGCGGCAAAGACGAAAGCTTTGACTTTGAGATTTACGCATTTAGCCGGAATTACAACTTCAACCCCGTTATAGTCTTTAATGCCCTCCGCTTCCTGGAAAGAGAAGGTTATATTTTGATGAACGAATCAATGGAGAGCCCTTCCCGCATCCATTTTGAATCAAGCCGGGAAGATATCTATCGTTTCCAGGTTGAGAACAAAACATTGGATCCCTTTATTAAGCTGCTGCTCAGGTCGTATTCTGGTGTTTTTACCGATTTTGTGCAGGTAAATGAATCGGAGTTGTCGAAACGGGCCGGTATTAAAGAAGAGGAAGTGGTATCAAACCTTCAGAAACTTCAGAAAGCAGGTATACTTAGTTATGCAAAACGGCCGGGAAAGCCACAGATCATTTTTCCGGTTGAAAGACTTGATATGAAGAACCTTCAGATTTCTCCTGAAAATTATCACGAACGCAAACGCTTTGCTACGATCCGCATGGAAGCAGTGATGGAGTATATCACGTCAGATGAATATTGCCGCAGCCTGATGCTTTTAAAATATTTTGGAGAGACCGGTGCAACGCGTTGCGGACGATGCGATGTCTGCCTCGAACGTAACAAAATGAACCTGAATGAAATCGAGTTCAACCAGATCAGGCACAAGGTAAAAGAACTGCTTCAGCAGAAACCTATGACTTTACCCGAACTGGTATTTGATGCAGGCTCATACGGGGAAGCGCATATGCTGCTGGTGATCCGGTGGCTCGAAGACAAAGGCGCAGTGATAAAGGACGATCAGATGCGGTATACCTGGCGCAAGCAATTCAGGCTGAAAATATAGAAAATAGAAATTGGAAATTAGGAAATGGTTTCAAATCCCAAATTTCTAATTTCAAATTTCAATTATAGTTAAGTATTTACTATGAAGCTTGACAGATCATTTTATATTAGGCAGGATGTTGTTCAGATAGCGAGGGAGCTGATCGGAAAGGTGGTTTTTACAAAGTTTAACGGTAAGATTACTGCCGGGATCATCATTGAAACCGAAGCTTATGAAGGTGTTACCGACCGTGCTTCGCATGCTTTCAACGGAAGGCGGACAACCCGGACAGAAGTGATGTATTCCACCGGTGGTGTGGCTTATGTTTATCTATGCTATGGCATGCATTCCTTATTCAACATAGTGACCAATAAACAGGATATCCCGCATGCTGTTCTCATCAGGGGGATTTACCCGTTGGAAGGATTGGATATGATGAAGAAAAGGACGGGAAAGCTCAATTTAAACCGGGGATCCGGATCGGGCCCCGGGAAAGTATCAAAAATACTTGGAATTCATTATTCTCATTCCGGCATTGATTTGTCGGGAGATGAAATCTGGCTGGAGGACCGTGGATTGGTATTGAATGACGATATCCTGACAGGGACAAGGATTGGGGTGGATTATGCCGGGAAAGATGCCTTATTGCCTTACCGGTTTTGGATACCTGAAGAGAGGATTAAACTATAAAAAAAACCGGCTTCGCTTGCGCGATGCCGGTTTTTTTAAGCTTTTCTGAAAAGGAAGCTTATTTCACCGTGTTGGAAAGATCAGCACCTGGTTTGAATCTGACAACTTTCTTGGCAGCGATCTTGATTTCTTTTCCAGTTTGCGGGTTTCTGCCTTTTCTGGCAGCCCTCTTGGCAACTGAGAATGAACCAAATCCTACCAGAGCAACCCTGTCGCTTTTCTTCAGGGCTTTCATGGTGCTGCTTACAAAAGCCTCAAGGGCTTTCTTGGAATCAGCTTTGGTCATACCGGTTTCTTTTGCCATTGCATCGATTAATTCTGCTTTGTTCATGGTTGTAAGTTTTTAAATGTTAACATTACATAAAACGTTACAAAATTAAGCTATCCACAAAAAAAGTCAAGTAAAAAGCCTGTAAATACAGGAAAATGTTAATAAAACGGGGCGTATGTTAATAACTTAGGCTCTTAAACCCCTGTTACTGTAAGAAAAGCGGACTTTTTACAGACTTTTACCCCACTTTCCAGTCAGAATTAACCCGAAATCCCCTCATAAATTCTTCGATTTTCATGATCCGTTTGCCGGCTTGCTGTATCTCCCGGATATGAAGGATCCCATTGGCCGTTGTGACAGCAAGGTCTGATTTTCCATCTGTGATAAGGACAGCGGGCTGCATATGGTTTCTAGTAACGGATTTTATAGTCTTATATATCTTTACGAGGAATGATTCTCCGGAGGGGGATGTGAAATAAGTAAAAGCAGCAGGGTAGGGGCTTAATCCCCGTATTTTATTATAGACTTCATCAATATTCATTGTCCATTCGATGCGGCAATCTTCCCTGAAAATTTTAGGAGCTGTTTTTAAAGGGATGGAAGGTTCGATCAGGTTCCTTTGTTCAATAGTCTTCAAATTTCCGGTTGAGATGGCCTCGGCTGTTTTCAGGACAAGGTTTGCACCGGCTGTTTTCATCCTGTCATGCAGCTCACCGGCTGTATCTTCCGGGTAAATGGGCATTTTTTCCTGGTAAATGATCGCCCCGGTATCGATTTCCTGCTTCAGAAAGAAAGTTGTAAGGCCTGTTACAGTTTCTCCATTGATTATTACGTGATTGATAGGAGCTGCACCACGATATTGGGGTAAAAGGGATGCATGCAGGTTGAATGTACCCAGGCGGGGCATTTGCCATACAATTTCGGGAAGCATACGGAAAGCTACAACGATAAAAAGATCGGCATGAAAAGAGCTTAATTCCCGGAGAAATCCAGGATCCTTAAGTTTAATAGGCTGCAACACCTTTAACCCATGTTGCAATGCATACTTTTTAACCGGAGAGCTTTGCATGACCTGGCCACGCCCGGCCGGCTGATCAGGCGCAGTTACCACTGCAGAAATATGAAACCCTTGCTGCAATAGTGCTGCAAGAGAATCCACAGCGAAATCGGGTGTTCCGAGAAATATGATATTAAGTGCTTCTTTCATATTGAAGCACGAATTTACAAAAAAAGGCAGGCTTTTTACATCAACCCTTTAGCCCGGGCAATGTATTTATCGATCTCCCTTGCTTCATTGCTTGTGGGAAATTTATATTTGATCCGCTCGTAGGTTGAGACGGCTTTAATATAATCTTTCATGATTTCATAAGTCCAACCGGCCTTCATCAGGAAAAGCGGTGTTGTAAATTCATTTTCCTGCGAATCGGCAGCCTCGATATAATAGCCGGCAGCCTTGGCGGGTTGGTTTAATTCCATGTAAGCATCGCCGATTCCTCCTTTAGCCATTGGACCGAGTACCTGGTCTTTTGCTTTGAAAGATTTAAGGTAATTGATGGCTTCTTCATAATTGCCCATTTTCAAGTAACAGACACCGGTATAATACTTTGACAGATCAGCTCCTTTCGTCATACCGTAATCGTCGATAATCCTGAGAAATCCAGGGTACATTCCATCCCCGTCGAGCGCAAGATTAAGCGAATCCATCTCAAAATATTGCTGCGCCATGTACATTTGCTCCCTGGCTTCTTGTTCCCTTGGTGCCATATAGAAACGCTTAAATCCGAAAAATATCAGGACAATTACCACGATCACTCCAATGACAATGGTTAAAATTTTCTGATTGTTTTCGATAAATCGTTCCGTTTTACTTAACGCTTCTTCAACAGCAACAATTCCACCTTCGGTTTTATCCTGCTTTTTAGCCATAGCTGATTCCCATTTTAATATTCAGGGTGCAAAAGTAAATCTTTTTCTTGATTTGGCAAGGCTGAAAGATTTTATTAACTTTGTCTTTTAATCATATAATTACTTAATAATAAAGATTATGGGAAAAGGCGATAAAAAAACAAAGCGCGGAAAAATCCTGATGGGATCTCATGGTGTAAGAAGAGCCCGGAGAAAGCTTGCCAAGGCCATCCCTTTGATAGCAATGAAAGAGGAAAAACCGGTAGCAGCAGTGAAAGAAAAGGCTCCGGAAAAACCGGCAGCAGCAGTTAAAGTGGAAAAACCGGCAGTAGCAGTGAAAGTGGAAAAACCGGTAGCAGCAGTTAAAGTGGAAAAACCGGTAGCAGCAATTAAAGAAAAGGCTCCGGCAAAACCTAAAGCTGTGAAAGAAGATGTTCAGGTTGAAACGCACAAAGTTACAGCATCCGCTGAAAAGGCTGTGAAACCGGCCAGAAAAAAGACTCCGCCTAAAGGATCTGCAAAGAAAGAGACAATTTGATATTACAGGTATAACTTATTTGAATGATGAAGATAGCAAGAGACTAAAATCCTCTTGCTATTTTTTTAAATAAACGTCCCCTCTCTTCAAAGTTCTTAAAACTGTCGTAAGAAGCGGCTGCCGGCGATAACAGGCAAATTTTTCCCGCTGAGGTCTGGCTGAAAGCCAACTCACAGGCCTCCTCCATGGAACCGGCCATGAAAAGGTTCTTATTCATCTTTCCGGTTGCCTGAAATCCATCATAAATACGCAATCCAGACTCGCCTAAAAAAATAAAATTCCTGACATGGGATTGAATCAGAAAATCGATCAGGGTAATATAATTAAGCATCCTGTCGTACCCTCCTAAAATCAGCGTATCCGTCTCAGGCAATGCCCTCACTGCTGCTATCGTCGCTTCGGGGATGGTTGCGATTGAATCGTTGTAAAAATGGATCCCTTTATATTCTCCGACATATTCCAGCCGATGCTCCAGGCCCTGAAAAGAAAACAGCCCCTTTCGGATGGATTCATCACCGGCTCCGGCATTCCGGGCAGCCAGTAAAGCTGCCATCATATTCATCCGGTTATGGTTCCCTTTTAAAGCAAATTCACCCGTTATCTCAATAAAAACGGTTTCTGTACCATCCAGGCATAGCATGATCCGGTCACCGGATAGATAACAACCATTCTGCATCTGATAGCTGGAAGAGAACGAGTAATATTTCAGCCGGGTACTTAACTGGCTGATCCGTTCGCTGATCCCCGGAATATCTTCGTTATAAATAAAAATATCCTCCTCAAGCTGACCCGAGAGTATCCTCATTTTCGCGCTATAATAGGCCTCAAGAGAGGGGTAGCGGTCCAGGTGCTCCGGGTAAAGATTTAGTAAAACCGCGATATGAGGGGCAAGGATGGAATCTTCCAGTTGATGGGATGATAGCTCAAAAACGATCCGGGTTTCATTGTCAACCTGATCCAGATGATCAAAAGGGGGAAGACCGATGTTGCCTACCAGGATACTCGGAATCCCTGCCGTCTTCAATAAATGATGGATCAGGCTTGACGTAGTGCTTTTTCCTTTGGTTCCGGTAATCCCGATGATCTGACGGTGAAAAGCCTCCAGCATCAAGTGAGTTTGAGAAGTCAGAATAGTGCCGGGATTGATTTTTATATCCTCCGGCAGGGCAACACCCGGGCTTTTTATGATAAGCTGGTAATTCGAGAGCGATTCCAGGTAATCCGCACCCAGATTAATGGAAAGTTTTGGCTCCATAAAATATTCCGGTGCTTCCTTAAATAATTCCGGGTTACGGTCGGAAATACCGATAGGAATCCCAGGGAAATGCTTCCGGATATAATGAAATGTGGATTGCCCTTCACGGCCGAAGCCCAGGATGAGCAATTTCCGGTTTTCCAGCAATGGTGAAAGCAATTTGTTCATCGGAGCGCTTTTTCTAGCAGGTTTATGTATTTTTCCGGTACGAAATGATCACCGGATAAATCCGGTGAATTTCCCCCGGATTCATCCGGGCAGTTCTGTTGCTGATGAACCCGGATCAGATAAGGGAGATCATCTTCTGGGTACATTTTAACCGCTTCATTCAGTGCAGCATTGACTTCCCCTACAGTGCCAATGCATTCAAACGGCTTAATGTCCGCTATGCCGCTTAATTCTTCGAGAGTCTTTTCCAATGCGGGATCATCCAGGAGATTGTGACCAAAAATGCCGGCCAGTGTTTCCGGTTTAATAAAAGGAGATAGGATAATGTAAGTAAACAGGCACTTTGGACACAAACCGCACCAGCTATCGGTTTTACTGCCAACATTGCAGCTTTTGAAATAATGAAAAAATTCCGGCATCCCTGAAAATAAACGAGCAATGTGCAGTTCCGACAAAGGCCGGAGCATACTGAAATAATTAAACCCTTCTGAAATATAAACACGGGTATATTCGCGGAAATCTCTCTCGAATTCTATAGATTTGGAATACTGATGATTGATGGTGGTCCCGGGAACCGTCACTTCGTTGGCGCTGGACTCATTAGAAAGTACGATTTCAGTATGGCCTGTCAGATAGGCAGCCAATAAAGAATAAAAAGCGAGCAGGGCTGAAAACGGGGTATGGCCGTTGAGAAATCCTTCCTTGTTTAATTTAAGTAATTGCAGATGAATTTCCCGGTAAAATTCAATGGTTTGAGCCTCGCTTTTACCCACTGAATGAATGACTTCCCTGGTGGTTTTTCTCGGGTTGATGACAAAGGGCAGCCAGTTATCAGCTGTTTTATTCAACAGGCCCATGGTTACCGCCGAATCTTTGCCTCCACCTACCGGCACCAGGCAGCCATCGGCCGGCTTAACCGGGAAAGATACAACAGGATTTTCATCCGGAAAGATCATTTCCATGAAATCATCTTCATTAACCCGGATGGAATTCATGAAAAAAAATTCTCCAAGGCCGTGGAAGTATATCTTCTTCCAGAACTTAACCTGTGAGGCTGACAGTTTATGCGGTTTAATGATGACTTTTGGCGCACAGGCTGCCTTCCAGTAACTGGCCAATTCGATCATTCCGATTTGGAAAACCAGGTTATTCAGCGATGCGGAAGCTAAACTGTCAAAAGGATGAAATAAACCAGGTTTATATGGTATGCTGACATGTGGCTTAAAAAAATACTTTTCAGACAGACTATATGAAAAGTTTAATTCAATGGTGTTACCGGTAAATTCATAATGATAGGAGTCATAGGTAAAAATGGGAAATTCTTTCCTTAAATCATAAAATCTTGAAAAGTTATCAAGCCTCCGCATCAGGATGGTATTATTTTTGTAATTTTAAAATTCAAAAGTAATCAATTCGGGGGCAACCCATAAAGTGCCGCAGAAAATGAAAGATATTCACGATCTTCTGAAAATAAAAACCAATAACATTAAACCGGCAAGGGGAAAAATTCTTATTTCGGAGCCTTTCCTGTTGGATTATTTCTTTAAAAGGTCAGTCATTCTTCTGGCGGAGCATAATGATGACGGTACTTTCGGAGTGATTGTCAATAAACCGATTAAAGCCCGGTTCAATGATGTAGTTAAAGATTTCCCTGAGTTTAATTCCAAGGTTTATCTTGGCGGTCCGGTTCAAAGCGACAGCCTTTTTTTCATTCATACGCTGGGTGACAAGGTGGAGAACAGTCTGGAAATTATCCCGGGAATTTATTGGGGCGGCGACATTGAGCGGATCAGGGAGCTTATAGAGCTATCGCTGATCAAACCATCACAGATCAGGTTTTTTATCGGGTATTCCGGGTGGTCACCTAATCAACTGGATGAAGAGTTGGAAAGAAATTCATGGGTTGTTTCGAATGTCACGGCTGATGATCTTTTAAGAACTACTCCTTCTATGCTTTGGAGCCGTTCACTCCGGCGGCTTGGCGATGAATATGCACACTGGATCAAATTCCCGGATGATCCAACCGATAATTAAATCAAGGCATCAATCATCAGATTGTTTAGGAGAAAACTAAAGAGTTAACTTTGATCCATGGGCATTTACCGCATTACGGTCGTTTTATTAATTGCAGGGTTAACCTGGATAACCCCTGTCGTGGCCCAGAAAACGAAATTGCAGCAGGGCAAAGACTATTTTATGGATGGATCATATTCCAAAGCCCTTGAATTATTCAATCAAACTGTAAGTCAGGACCGTTCTCTTACCCCGGAAATGCTTTCCGAAGCATACTATTATCGTGGACTGACTTATGTCAGATTATATGATGAATCATATACCGGTGAAGATAAAGAAGCGCAGAAGCTGTATATAGATGCCTTGCTTTCCGCTTACCGGGATTATAAAAAAAGCATGAATTATGATCATGGGGATCAATGGAAGAAGATTGACCTGGAGATAAAAAATCTTCATCATGCACTGCTCCGGGAAGGCCTGGCTTCATTAAATGAATACAATGACCTGGTTTTTAACGGGAAAACTGACCCGAAGCTCCTTGCCAGGGCCGGGGATTATCTTGTTTCAGCCCACGAAATCCGGGAAACCTACCTGGTATGCGACCTTCTTGGACAGGTGTATCTTGATAAAGGTCAAAAGCAGGAGGCGGCCGGATATTTTACTAAAGCTGAAAAACTATATACCGAAAAACTACCCGAAGAGCCTGATTTTCTTATGGCCTATGTTTTTTACCGCCTGGCGGCCCTCCACAAACCTGACAGCATCAGGCTTGCCATGCAGGACAATCAACGCGGATTAATTTTGTTGGAAAGTGAACATGAAAGGTTCCTGGCACTTAAAAATAAGCTGACGCCTGTCAGGGCACAACAAATGGAAGAGCAATATCAATTAGCATTACGGGACCTCAATAACCTTAAACTTGACTTGTACCTGAGTGATAGCGAACTGTATGTTGAGGCTTTACATGTTTTTGAGGAAGAACTGGCTAAAAACCCCGGAGATATTGATTTATTGATCGGATATGCATCATTGCTGGAGAAATCTGATAAGGATAAAGCTATCCTGACTTACCAGAAGGCCCTTCAGGTTGATCCAAACAACGCTATAGTACTGTTTAACCTGGGAGCATTATATTACGCCAAAGGGAAAGCCCTTTTCGATACTGCTCAGAATTCTTCTGATAATAAGCAGTTTGAATTACTTTCGGAAGGAGCACTGGCAAATTTTGAAAAAGCCAGGCCATTTTTTGAGCAGGTGCTTATAGAAGACCCGTCATCATTAGAAACCATCCAGGCATTAAAGACAATCGCATTTATTTTGGATGATCAGCCTTCATACCTGAAATACCAGGACATGGAGAGTAAATTGGGCCGGTGAAATGATCTCACATTAATGGGTTAAACTGATGGGTTAACCAATCAGTTTATCAGATATCTCGGTGCTTGCGTCGGGGAGGCCCATTTTTTCCTTGTTCAGGTGTCCACACTTAGCTTTAAATGTCTACCAAGGCCTTCGCTAATAATTCTCATCAGTGTTGAAAGTCGGATGTCACTCGAATCATTCTCAATACGAGAAATGTATGATTTTGTCGTGCCACATTTTTTAGCTAGCTGCTCCTGAGTCAGACCTTGTTCTTTACGAAGTTCCTGAATCATGACTCCGAGTTTGAAAGCTTCAAATTGCTGCTCATATTTTTCTCTTGTTTCTGAACCCCGTTTGCCATATTGACTATCTAAATGATCCTCAAATGAAGTCAGGTTTTTATTATTCTTTTTCATCGAAGTATTGTTTTTTTATTTTCTCTGCCAATTCAATTTCCTTTTTTGGAGTTTTTTGAGTTTTCTTTTGAAACCCGTTAACCAGGACAACTAACCTTCCTTCATCAAAGAAGCTGAAAACCCGGAAAATATTTCTTCCAACCTCAACTCTGATTTCAAAAAGTCCGGTTGTGCCGGTCACGTGTTTGAAATATTTCTCAGGAACTTGTTTAATATCTCTGATAAGTTGCAGCGTCCAGTTGAACTTCTTTCTAGCTTCTGGATTTAGTGTTTCAAAGAAGTCAAGGTAATAGTTCCTGTAATAAAATATGCTCCTGTTAAATTTTTCTTTCACGACACAAAGTTAGCTAATTAGGGAACATTATCAATATAATCTGACATTTTTTTTGGGCGCATGTTAATTGCTCACAATCGAAAGTATTGACTTCATTAAACAATAAGAATTTCATTTATAAGTTCATCTTATAAACCAGGATTTACCATTGGTAAACTCATCAGGCTAAGAAATAGTCATTCAAATACCTTTGCCATTAAACAATCAAATTTCAATATCTATGAAAAAAAACCGTTTACTGACAATGGCTGCCATGTCGGCCGTTGTAATTTTTATGCTGACCGGTTGTCAGCAATTACCTACAATAATGAGAGCTAAGCAAATTCCATTAGAAGATTTTTTCAGGAATCCTGAAAAAGCCAGTTACCAGATCTCCCCGGGAGGTACTTATTTCTCATTCAAAGCTCCTTACCAGGACCGGATGAATATTTTTATCCAGAAGATTGGTGCTGATTCGGCAATCCGTCTGACATCAGAGACTGATCGTGATATCATGGGTTACTTCTGGCCGAATGATAACCAGATCCTTTACCTGAAAGACCAGGGCGGAGATGAAAATTTCAGGCTCTACGGCGTTAATGTCGATGGGTCAAACCCGGTTTGCTACACTCCATTCGAAGGCGTAAGAACGGATATCATCGACGATCTTCCCGAATTTCCTGACCTGGTGATCATCGGGATGAACAAGCGTAATCCGCAGGTTTTCGATCCTTATCGTCTGAATCTGAAAACTGGTGAGTTGGAAATGCTTGCTGAAAACCCGGGCAATATTCAGCAGTGGGTTTTCGACCATGAAGGCAAATTGCGTGCGGCTACTGCTATCGTTGATGGGATAAATTCCCAGGTTTTGTATCGTGAAACAGAAAAAGATGAGTTCAAGCCGGTTTTGACAACCAGCTTTAAAGAAACCATGTCGCCCTTATTTTTCACTTTCGATAACCAGAATGTTTATGCAATTTCTAACCTGAACCGTGATAAGACTGCTGCGGTGATCTTTGATATCCGTAACGGCAAAGAGATTGAAGTTTTGTATGAAAACCAGGAATACGATGTCGATAATATTTATTATTCAAGAAAGAGAAAGGTAATTACGACGGCTAATTATGATTCAGATAAGAGAAACAGGCACTTTTTTGATGAGGAAACCCGCCTGGTTTTTGAAAGACTTAAAAAAGAACTGGGACAATACGAATTAGGGATTTCTGCCGTAACAGATGAAGAAGACCGGATGATTGTGCGCACTTATAGTGACAAATCTTTGGGTGCTTACTATATTCTTGACCGGACAACGGATAAACTGACGAAGATCGCCGATGTCAGTCCCTGGCTGGATGAAAAGGAAATGGCTGATATGCTCCCGGTTACTTATCAATCACGCGATGGATTGACAATCCATGGTTACCTGACATTACCAAAGGGTTATACGATGGAGACTGCCAAAAAATTGCCGGTGATTGTCAACCCGCATGGAGGCCCATGGGCTCGTGACAATTGGGGATTTAACCCTGAGATCCAATTCCTTGCCAATCGCGGTTACGCAGTTTTCCAGATGAACTTCAGGGGATCCACAGGTTACGGCAAGAGTTTCTGGGAAGCTTCCTTCAAGAAATGGGGGCTTGAAATGCAAAATGATGTTACCGACGGGACGAAATGGCTCGTCGAAAAGGGAATTGCTGATCCTGAACGCCTTGTCATCTACGGTGCAAGCTATGGCGGTTATGCAACCTTGATGGGGATTGTAAAAGAGCCGGAATTATATGCTGCGGCTGTCGACTATGTCGGGGTTTCCAACCTGTTCACATTCATGAGGACGATCCCTCCGTATTGGGAGCCTTACCTGCAGATGATGTATGAAATGGTTGGCAACCCGGTTGCCGATAGTATCCAGTTGGCGGCAACTTCACCGGCATTAAATTCCGGTATAATTCAGACACCCCTGTTCATAGCACAGGGCGCTAATGATCCGAGGGTGAATAAAGACGAATCTGATCAGGTAGTAAAAGCGCTTAAGGAACGTGGAATCATTGTTGAGTATATGGTGAAAGATAATGAAGGACATGGATTCCACAACCAGGAAAACCGTTTTGACTTCTACCGTGCTATGGAAAAATTCCTCGGTGAGAACCTCAAAAGCAATTAAAATTAATGGGGCTGTCTTAAAAGTTTGAAAAACAAAGTTCTTACACTTTTCAGACAGCCCTTCATTTCTTCGGATTGATATTTTTATATTACTTTTATATTTCAAATAATCAATCCTTATGAAACTGAAACCCCTTACCTTTTATCTTTTACTGCTATCTTTTTGTTTTGCAGCAATGACCGCCTGGTCGCAATGCGAGCCGGCCAGCCCGGAGCAGTGCCCTGATCCCGAAAATAATGGCCAGGTTTGCCCCGACTCCCTTACCGTGGCGAGGATAGGACAGCTTTACAGCCAGGTGGCTACCATCAAACCTCCGGCAATTTACTTGATGGAGGATAGTACTGAAATAGAACTCCATCATGTGAAATTGATGGAAGTTGGCAATTTGCCAGCGGGGATTACATGGCAAAGCAATACGATAGACAGCATTTTCACCGCCGGAGAATATTATTGTGTCCTCATGGAGGGTGCCCCGGTCCTGGCAGGTGATTATCCCCTCCGGATTGTGGTGGATGTCTATGTCGTTGTAGTCCCGGGCTGGCCTCCAATTAAAGTTGCTACTGTCACAGATTCTACTTCCCTTACCCTTGTTGTCGTGGACGATGCAGGAATCAAAGGAAATGAAAATACATCCCTGTTTGTCCGTCAAAACATTCCCAATCCTTTCCAATGCAACACAAGAATCGATTTTCATTCGGAGATAATCGGTACGGTTGACTTTGAAGTGTATTCCATCCTTGGACAAAGGGTTTATGATCAACAAATTATTGCAATCAGAGGGGAGAATTCTCTGATTTTTAACGGGCAAATGCTGCCCGAAGGACCTTACTTCTATATTTTCCGGTCCGCCAGGTACAAATCAACCGGCATCATGATCCGGAAGGATTAATTTGTCTTTTAGAAGGTTGAAAAGTATAAATCTCAACTACAAGGGGGTGAAAAAGAAATTTGCCCGGTTAATGCGTTTCGCATTTTCTATTCAGGTCTTTTTAATCATCTTTCCATTAACTTCTTATGCCCAGCAGGTTGTGATCTCGGGCCGGGTTACAGATGCTTTAGACGGAACACCTCTCAGCGGGGTGAATATACTGGTTGACAGCATTGGCGGGGGGACCACTGATCCGGAAGGCTATTACCGGGTTTCGGTAATCCCTGGCAGTCACATTATTACATTCAGATTTATAGGTTATCAGCAGGAAAAGTTGACCATAAAAACCCAGGCTCGCGTGGATATCCTTCGTGACATTCGCCTTCAGCCCCTTATAGTAGAGTTGAATACAGCTGTAGTATCTGCATCCAAATATGAGCAGCGCTTATCGGATGTAACTGTTTCGATGGAAGTCATCAAACCTGAATTTATTGAAAATCTGAACAGCCAACAGTTAGATGATGCGTTGCGCATGATTCCCGGCGTAGATGTAATGGATGGCCAGGCCAATATCCGGGGAGGCAGCGGATACTCATACGGCGCCGGCAGCCGGGTGATGTTGTTGATGGACGATCTCCCCATGTTAACGGGTGATATTAATGATGTCAAATGGAATTATCTGCCGGTGGAGATCATCGGGCAGGTGGAAGTCATCAAGGGCGCATCATCAGCACTTTATGGCTCTTCGGCGCTTAACGGTGTTATCAATGTCAGAACAGCCACACCCGGGGATATTCCCGAAACCACCGTGAACCTGTCCGGCGGGCTGTTTACGAAGCCTTCCCGCAGGGAACTCAGTTGGTGGTGGGACAGGGTACCGTTATTCGGAGGATTGAAGATATCGCATCTGCGTAAAGCAGGACCTTTTGATATTACACTTGGCATCAATGGATTCACGGATGAAGGATACCGGACTGATAACTACCAGCGCTATGGAAGGTTTAGTGCAGGTCTGAGGTTTAATCCTGGAAACGTGGAAGGGCTTTCTGCCGGCCTGCATACTAGTATTCAACTTCAGAAATCATCCGACTTTTTGATCTGGACGGATGCCGATTCAGGTGCCTTTGTCCAGAACCCGGTAGCGGTTACCCCGGTCAATGGCTTCCGTTTTAATTTTGATCCATATGTATCTTATTTTGATAAACGGGAAGGCAGGCACAGCCTGAAAACCCGCTATTACAGAGTCAACAATAGCTTCCCGGATGATCCGGATAAGAATAATGGCTCTGATTATTTTTACGGAGAATACCAGTACCAGCGGCAGTTCCGAAATAAAATGCACTGGACCATTGGTACCGCTGCATCTTATACACTTGGAAATTCACAACTTTATGGCGATCACAAGGGCTCTACTATCGCTTTATTCACCCAGTTTGACCAACGCTTTTTCGATCGTCTGTCGGTTAGCTTTGGACTGAGATGGGAGCGCTATACCCTCGACAAAACCGATGATGAATCGCGGCCTGTCGCACGGGCCGGCATCAACTACCAGGCAGGGAAAGCATCGTATATCCGCGCTTCCTTCGGACAGGGTTACCGGTTCCCTTCTATGGCTGAGAAGTACACTTCCACCAGCGTGGGCAGCCTGAATATTTTCCCGAATCCTGATCTCAGATCTGAAACCGGCTGGAGTGCGGAAACTGGTATCCGGCAGGGATTCCGGCTTGGGAATTGGAGCGGTTTTATTGACTTTGCAGGGTTCTGGACAGAGTACCAAAATATGATGGAGTTTACGTTTGGTGTCTATGTGCCTGACAGCAATACAATCCCGACGTTGGATAATCTTGGCTTTAAATCATTAAATATCGGAATTGCCCGTATCACCGGTATCGATTTTTCCATCAATGGTAAGGGCAAGGCGGGTAATGCAAGATTCAGCTATTTAGCCGGATATACCTATTTGAATCCGCTGGATCTTTCTTCGGATTCTTTGGGTGCCCAAATCCTGAAATACCGCTACCGTCACTCTGCAAAAGGGGATTTCGAAATAATAGTTAAAAATTTCAGTGCCGGCATTACTTTTTCTTACCAAAGCTTTATGGAGCGCATTGACGAACCGTTTGAACTGAGGATACTGGGCCAGGAGTTCTTCCCCGGCTTGAAAGAATACCGGTTAGAAAACAATAAAGGAGCTATTGTATTTGACTTCAGGGTAGGATGGCAGGTCACACCATCTTCGGGGATCAACTTGTTCGCAAAAAATATTTTTAACAAAGAATACATGGGACGGCCGGGAGATATCCAGCCGCCCCGTAGTATTAGCCTTCAATATTTGCTCAAGATCAGGTAATTTCTTTAATAAATTATCATCAGCTCGGTTCCCAGGATCTTTCCATTCTTACTGCTAAAACGGATCACATAAGTACCTTTTGAGGTATTGGCCAGGGCCAGTGAATTATCTCCGGGTTTAATCATAATCTCAGTCACCATCTGTCCATATACAGAATAAATGGAAACGAGCATTTCTTCATTATAAGGGTTGATTAACCGGAAGCTACCTTCATTCGGATTAGGATAAATCCTGATCATGGCTTCATCCTGTTCATTTAATCCAACGGGCATCACATCAATGTAATTCTCTTTCAGGACGATATCTGTTCCGAACATATTGGTAACCGTCAAAGAAACATCATATATGCCTGGTTCCGCATAGAGGATGCCGGAAGGGCTCTGGCTGGTTGATGAAGCCGGCTCTCCACCCTGAAATTCCCACAGCCATGATTCGGGGGTGCCGGTTGACAGATCTGTGAAATTCACTGTCCCGCCTTCGTATAAATTTGTTGGAGTTCCTGAAAAATCAGCTGCAGGAGCATTTCCGACCTGGATATAATTGATCTTTTCTTCGGTAGAAGTGCCGGCGACATTTGAGATATACAAGATAACGTTAAAAGCCCCTGGGGTATTATAAGTGATGGGAGGTGGCGTTTGTCCGACATAAGAACCCGGAGTGCCGCCGATAAACGTCCAGACCCATTGATCAGGATCGCCGGTGGAAAGATCTGTGAAATTAACACTTCCGCCGGTCAGCACGATAGTGTTGTCGGCTGTGAAATCAGCAACAGGCCAGGAGGAGCAACCTGCCGCTGGTGAGGCGAAAATGGTGTCTCCCTCTGGATTTATCGCAACAAATTCAATAGAAACTGACCAGTTCTCCCCTAAAGCATTATCAAGGCCTGGGTCACAAAATGTCAAAGAGGGTCCGGTACCATCCGGTTCAATCGGCCATGGACTGACATCATCAAACACGACACTGTCGACCACCATGCCGTAACTGTTACGCAGCAGTAAAAGTTCCCCGCTGTTACTCAAGGCGCCGCCAAATTGATATGCCATCATGCCGTAAAAACTCTGAAAAGCAACGGAATCAACGGCTATCAGAAAGTATTCACCTGGGTTAAGGGTGGCAGCCGGAAAAGTGAACGTAACTCCGTCCGAGAAATAATACCCTGTTAAATCAATGCTGACATTGTCGTGGTTGAATAATTCAATAAATTCCAGGGTATCGTTACCTGATTCAGGCGGATTGTACATGATCTCCGTTATAACCAGCTGGGGAATATAAATAGGCTCAATGATAGAAAATATCCCGCTCAGACCGACTGCATCTGCTGCAAAGTCGGTGATCCTGATCTGGCAGTCATTGCTGGGAGTCTGGGTAGGGGAGATGTTCCAGGTCCAGAGACCAGCGCTGGCCGGGACTGAAGGCGCCAGTGTGCTCCAGGTCGGGCTGCCTGAGGAAGCGTTTATAGACAGTTCTATCTGGACATTGGCAAGCGTATTGTTCGCGCTCCAGGTTATATCATGTGTGCTTCCCTGCTCCCAGAATTCTCCGCCGGCAGGACTGGTAACAGTAATGAATGATGTGACCGCCTCGCCGGTGATCTCTATTTCATCGACGCTCCACCTGCGCTGCCCCCCGTCGCTGAGATATTGAAAAGCAATGTACACGTTGGCCCCTGTTATCCCGGAGAGATCAATATCTTCGGATGATAACCATGTGTCGGCGTTTTCGGCCTTTTCGAAACTAAACTCTGTCCATGATGCCTGTGTCGGGTCACCACCGGTGTAGTTTGTGGAATATTTTAATTTTAATTCACTATCCGTATTGCCAAATTTCCAGGCTGTCTGGAAAACCATTACTTCATTGTCGAAATTATTTAAGTTGAGGGAAGGGGAGATGAGCCAGTCGTTGCTTGGCACGTCTTCCTGGAATCCGTTCATCTGGGCGAAATAGGTTGTCTGGTAAGCCCCGCCGAAGTTGACAACAGCCCATTTTTTGTCACTGGAAACACTAATAGTGTCCCAGTCACCAAATGAATTGGTCTCAAAATCCTGTCCCATGATCTCATAAATTGTTAAATCCTGAGCTGAGGGGACCGTTCCGTCTGTTTTATAGTTGATGTTTGAACCGGAGTTGGTATAGGGATATATTTTAAAATAGTAAGTTGTTTCACCATTAAGGCGGAAAAAAGTACAGGCCTGGTCACCATATGGGACATTCAGTATACCGATGCCGTCCGACAGATCAGGATCGTCGGTTTCCTGGGTACCGTCGACAGGGGCTGCAATGTTATCCTGGTCACTGGCTTTTATAAGGTATTTCTGGGGTAACTGGCCACCGACCGCATCGGTCCATGTCAGGTCCACCACCAGCCCATCTGCATCGGCAACAAAGTCCATTGGGTAATTTGTTGGTTCCGGGTAAATGGTTCCGCCAAGCGATTGTCCATTATTGAGCTGGCCCGGAGTAGCGGTGGCAGGGGCCTGCCAGGTAAACTCACTGTAACCCGATCCGGTGCCTGAAAGCTGTAGCGACTGACCTACAGGAGTAGTAGAACCTTCTTCAACCCCGATGCTAACGGATGTCAAGCCTGAAGCGGGGCCGTCAACAGCCATAAATGTTCCTTCATAACTTAACCACTGGCCTCCAATGAGTACGCTCTGGTAACTCAGCGCCATCCCGTCAGGAGAACCATTCTGGATACTGGCGCCATTCAGCGTGTAGTTGAAATAATAGAAAGTGTAATTGCCGCTGTTGGCTCCAACAGTAAAAACATCAAGGGTCCTTGTATCGTATGACGCTCCGTTATTTCCATTATAAAGCACGACGGCGAAATCAGCCAGGTTGTAACTACCGGGATTCTGAATCACGACTTCGATGAACTCGTCGGCATCTGTGCTGGCATTGTCATAATGGATCTCATTGATCCAGGCATTCTGGGATAAACCCGTGAGGGAAAGTAATGTCGTAAAAATTGCCAAAAGGCTTAGGGTTCTGTAAATGTTTTTCATAGAATGGATTATTTATATTTAAAAATTCCTCTTGCAAAGAAGATCAAAATCTGCCAATTATAGAATGTTTTTGCGTTATTTATTTGTTAACAATTGATAAAAAGGACATTGCTATAATATTGAAAACCAAATTGATACTATAAAGTCATTTTAAAGCGCCTGATTTTCCCTGGAGGAATTGCAATTTTTCCGCTGTATGCATGTTCTTTCAAGCCATTGGAATCAGTCGTGAACTTAGCTTTGAATGAAATCATCCAAAATAGTTATCTTTGCACACTTTTTGCAATGAATAATTCACACTCACACTTCACATGCACACTCAAACCCACACCCTCTTCGGGGCTGACCGGTTTTGACAGCGGGTAAGTGGTTGTGTAAGCACGCCGAGCCTTGCAGATATGCTCGTAAATATCATCTGCAAAATTCCAAGTGGCGAAAATAACTTCGCTCTCGCTGCCTAATCTGGTAAAATAGAGGTGGCTTCATCCCGGAACAAGGTTTCGGGACGGGACGTTCTGCCGGTGGAGATGCCTGATTCCGGCCGGATTACAGGGCGCTCGCAATTTTAGGCTGGTTGTGCCATTTCCCTGCTGGCGCGACGAGATTAAGGGGATACGATGAGGTTTGGGTGCCGTTCTCCGGGCCTTGTCCGACAACCAACAAACGGCTAAGCGCGTAGAAAGCACCTCTGCTATCTGTTTGGACGAGGGTTCGACTCCCTCCAGCTCCACCTTCGCCCGCCGAAGTGACCCGCCAACGGCGGGTACGAAGGCGGGCTTTGTACAGTTGTTAATTAATTTTGCTATTTGAAATAAGCGGGCTTCGGCCTCGCTTCGCTGAAGCTACGCGAAGGCGAAGCGGACGCGGTCCACATTAACCGCCGAAGTGTTGCGTCAGCAACACGAAGGCGGGCAAATATTCCCTCCCAACCACTTTTTTCATTGATTTAATTAATTCCTCGTTCAGATAACCCGGAACAGGATGATGGTCTAATATCAAAATCAGAAATTATGTGGTACGTCTATATTCTCAAATGCGTTGACGGCAAGCATTATACAGGATGCACCTCCAACCTTAAAGAACGGATATCCAAGCATCAGAACGGACAGGTAGAATCTACAAAATCAAGACGCCCCGTGGAATTGATCATTTATATAGCATTTACTGATAAATATAAGGCATTCTTCTTCGAAAAATATCTTAAATCCGGCTCGGGAAGGGCTTTTGCGAAAAAAAGGTTCCTGTAGTATATTCTGAGGTTTCAATACTTCGAATATCATGTTTCGAGTATCGTTTTTTCGAATATCATTTGCAAAATCGTCCCTGTTCGATCGTCCATCGTACATGATGTTTATTATATTCCTCTAATAAATCATCTCACCTTCCTGATAAATTACTAAATTTGAATTCTCAGCAGATTCAAGTTTGAGTTAATGTTTATTTCCGCAATTTGTTTATCCGCATGCCCCAAAAAGAAGCCAAAGCCCGTATAAAAATCAATAAACTTCTGGAAGAATCCGGATGGCGGTTGTTAGATGTACCGGATGGAAAGGCTAATGTTGTCTTTGAAAACCATATCCGAATTACGGAAAAGATGATCAACGAATGGGGAGATGATTTTGAAAAGACCAACAATGGTTTCATTGATTTTCTCCTGTTGAATGAGAAAGGGCATCCGCTGATTGTACTGGAAGCTAAAGCAGAAGATAAAAACCCACTCATTGGCAAAGAACAGGCCAGGAAATATGCCCGGGCAGAGAATTGCCGCTTCGTGATCCTTTCCAACGGTAACCTGCATTACTTCTGGGACCTGGAGCGTGGCAACCCATATATCATCACCAAATATCCTGATCCTTCTTCAGTGGAAGGGTTCAAAAGGATTATTCCGGATACCGGCAAACTGATCAACGAGCCGGTCGAAGAGGATTACATCGCAAAAACTCAATATCCGGGATATGCAACCGACCCGCAATTTATCAACGACCAAACCCGCGGTGAGTTTTTGGATAGGACAGGGGTAAGATTTCTCAGGAACTATCAAATCAAAGCGGTTAAATACCTTCAGGATGCTGTGAAACATGGCAGTGACCGTTTCCTGTTCGAGATGGCTACCGGAACCGGAAAAACATTGGTTGCTGCTGCGGTATGCAAACTATTCCTTCGTACCGGTAATGCCCACCGTGCGTTGTTCCTGGTCGACCGGCTGGAATTGGAATCCCAGGCACTAAAATCATTCGTCCAATACCTGAAAAACGATTTTAAAACGGTCATTTACAAAGAGAGTCATGATGATTGGAAGAAAGCAGAGATCGTTGTGACAACCGTTCAGTCGTTACTTTTTGATAATAAGTTCCGCCGGTTGTTTTCCCCGACAGATTTTGACCTGGTTATTTCCGATGAAGCACACCGTTCAATCGGTGGAAATGCCCGGGCTGTCTTTGAATATTTCGTCGGTTATAAACTTGGACTGACCGCCACGCCAAAAGATTACCTGAAAAAATTCGATTCGGAAATCAAAACCGTGGATCCTCGTGAGATTGAACGTCGTAATCTTTTGGATACATACAAAACTTTTGGCTGTGAAAAAGGTCAGCCAACTTACCGTTATAGTCTTCTGGATGGTGTGAAGGAAGGTTTTCTGATTAGTCCCACTGTAATTGATGCCCGTACTGAAATAACTACACAGTTGCTTTCAGATGACGGTTATTCAGTAATGGATATCGTTGATGAAGGTGAGGTAGAGGAAGAAACTTTCCGACATCGGGATTTTGAAAAAAAATTCTTCTCAGAAAAAACCAATACTGTCTTTTGCAGGACTTTCCTTGAAAACGCTTTGCTCGACCCGATCAGTGGTGAAGTAGGAAAGGCTATAATTTTTTGTGTGAGCCAGAACCATGCAGCGAAGATCACTCAAATCCTGAACGAGATGGCTGATCAGTTATTTCCCGGAAAATACAACTCTGATTTTGCCGTTCAGGTGACTTCGTTTATTCCTGGTGCCCAACAAATGACCATCAATTTCAGTGATAGAAACAATAACCTTAACGGCAATGGAAATTTTCTTCCGTCATACCTGACAAGTAAATCCAGGGTGTGTTGTACCGTTGGCATGATGACCACCGGTTATGATTGTCAGGACATGCTGAATATCTGCCTGATGAGGCCAATCTTCTCTCCAACTGATTTTATCCAGATCAAAGGAAGGGGAACCCGCACATGGTCATTTGCAAAAATGTTGATCAACCATCAGGACAAAGAAGAACACAAGGATGAACGGAAGAAGACGTTCAAGTTGTTCGACTTCTTTGCAAACTGCGAATATTTCGAAGAGAAATTCAATTACGATGAGATCCTGAAACTTCCACCGGTAGGAACAGGAACTGCCATTGATCCTGGACCAGGTCCAAGAAGGATAAAAGAATATGAAACCTTTGATCCGGACAAGGTTAAGACATTTCATGAAAAGCTAATTGGTCTCGAAGGGATGAAGATCGACCGGATGTTCTTTGAAAAGTTTCAGGAACGTATCCAGAACGACCCGGTGGTTGCCGATCATGTCCAGGAGGGCTTATGGGATGTGGTGATCGATTACGTGGGCAAGGAGATTATGAACAAGCCGGAAGAGTTTTATACTTTAGAAAAATTACGAAAAGCGGTCAATGTGGATCGCCGTATTAGCCTTCGGGAAATTATTGAACGGATTTTTGACCTGATCCCCTACTTCAAATCGAAGGATGAATTGCTCGAAGAGGAGTTCGAAAAATTCCTTTCTGTTTGCAAGCCGGATGAAAGAGACGATATCATTGCTCTGAAATATTATTTCAAAGCCTATATCACTGATCAAAAAGTAAGAGAGATCATCGATAGTAAACAATACACTGACCTGAATGTAAACCCTACTTTTTCGATGTCTGATTTTAAAGCGGTTGGGACGGAATGGCGAATGCTTATCCCGGAATATATCAAGGACTATGTGCCATTGAATAATTTTATGTAAACATGCTGGACATCGAAACAAGACGCAGGATTGATGCGGCGAGAGATATTCTCGTCGGTAAAGTACCCGACCCCAAAAGCCAGGTTGAACAAATCACTATAGCCCTTATCTACAAGTTCATGGATGATATGGACAGTGAATCAGAGGAAATGGGCGGGGAGAGGAAATACTTCATTGGTGAATATTCCCGGTATGCCTGGCATAAATTAATGGACCGATCACTGGGAGGTTATGATGTGCTGAACTTATATAGCGAATCAATTCTGAAGATGAATCAGAACCCCAACGTTCCTCAGTTGTTCCGGGATATTTTCAAAAACGCATACCTGCCATACCGTGATCCGGAAACGCTGAAGGCGTTCCTGAAAACAATCAATGATTTTACTTATGATCATAGTGAGAAACTTGGTGATGCCTTTGAATACCTGCTATCGGTTTTGGGTAGCCAGGGAGATGCCGGACAATTCCGTACGCCAAGGCATATCATTGACTTCATGGTAGCGATCATTGAACCACAAAAGCATGAAAGTATTCTCGACCCGGCTTGCGGTACGGCCGGATTTTTAATTTCATCATATAAGCATATTCTGAAGAATAATTCTTCCAATTATGATCCTGAAAATGATCCGGCGGCATTCGAGATGCATGGTATTCGTCTGGAAGAACTTGGAGCAGTCAACGGGAAGAAGTACAAAGGAGATAAACTGACACCGGATGAACGCACAAGGTTGATGAACAATATCCGTGGATACGATATTTCACCGGATATGGTGCGCCTTTCCCTTGTGAATCTTTATCTTCATGGATTTACTGACCCGCACATCTTTGAATACGACACCCTGACCAGTGAAGAGCGCTGGAACGAATATTCGGATGTAATTCTGGCCAATCCGCCGTTCATGTCACCGAAGGGAGGCATCAGGCCACACAAAAGGTTCTCAGTGACAAGCAGCCGCAGTGAAGTATTATTTGTGGACTACATGGCCGAGCACCTTACCCCAACAGGTAAGGCTGCTATCATTGTACCGGAGGGCATCATCTTTCAATCCGGAACAGCATATAAAACCTTGCGGAAGATGTTGGTGGAGGAAAATTACCTTGTCGGGGTGATCTCATTACCTGCAGGTGTTTTCAATCCATACAGCGGGGTTAAAACCTCTATTCTTTGGCTTGACCGGACCTTGGCAAAGAAGACGGATAAGATTCTCTTCGTGAAGATTAACAACGATGGCTTTGATCTTGGCGCACAGCGAAGGCCGATCAAACAGAACGACATGCCGGAAGCCTTCAGGAATATTGTCAGGTATAAAGAGAGCATGTTAAAAGGAGAACCATTTGATGCCGATCAGTTTCCGGGATTTACGGTTGCTGAAAAGACCAAAGTTGCTGTTAATGGGGATTATAATTTGAGTGGGGAGAGGTATTTAATTGTTGAAAGAAAAGGTTTACAGACATGGCCAATGATAGAACTTGGCAGTGTTATCGATTTTCTGCGAGGCGTAACATATTCAAAAAAAAATGAATCAGAGGAAGAAGATAGCAAAATAGTTCTTAGAGCAAACAATATCGAAATTTCTTCAGGGAAAATTATTTTTTCAGATTTAAAACGTGTTTCAAGTAAATTGGTTTTTAAGGATTCACAGAAACTGCTTAAAGGTGATATTCTAATATGTACAGCAAGTGGCAGTGCTGAACACATTGGAAAAGTTGGTTATTCTTTTGAGGACACTTCATATTACTTTGGGGGATTTATGGGAGTAATACGTTCAAAAGGTGCGATTGACGCAAAATATCTTTTTTTCCAACTTAAAAATGAAAAATTTCGAAAATTCCTTGTTGAAACCACTGTTGGTGCTAATATACGAAACTTGAATTTTTCGAACTTCTCCGTTTTTAGAATTCCTCTTCCACCGCTCTCCTTTCAACATGAGATTGTCGGCGAGATAGAGGGATATCAGAAAATCATTGATGGAGCCAGGCAGGTGGTGGAGAATTGGAAACCAAGGATTGACGTTGATCCGGAGTGGCCTGTGGTGGAATTGGGGGAAGTGTGTCAATTAACATATGGATATACTGATACTGCTCGAGATGAAGGAGATGCAAGGTTCATCCGAATAACCGACATTGATGAAAATGGTGAATTGAGGAATAATGACATTAAATACATAAACCTCAATAACGAGGCCAAAAAGTATTTATTGAAAGAAGATGATTTGGTAGTTGCACGAACTGGAGCCACTTATGGTAAAACCCTATTGTTTAAAGAATCTTTTCAAGCTGTTTATGCATCATTTTTGATAAAACTTGATTTTGACCGGAATAAAATCTGCCCCGAATATTATTGGATCTTTACTCTTTCTGATCAGTATAATAAGCAAAAAGCTAATCTTATGACAGGTGGGGGTCAACCGCAATTCAATTCAAAAGCCATCCAAAAAATAGCAATTCCATTACCGGAAATTGAGATTCAAAAAAAATTAATAATTAAGATAGAGCAAGAGCAAAAGATTGTAAAATCTAATAAACAACTTATAGCACTTTTCGAGCAAAAGATTAAAGACCGGATTGCGAGGGTATGGGGGGAATGAAATAAATGTGTATGAATCGTATTAACAAAAAAAAATAAAAGTCCTCTATAACTAACGATTGATAAGCATTACGGGTACTGTTCAAAACAAAAAAAAGGCAGATTTGCAATTTTCATGTAAATCTGCCTTAATTTTGATCTGTTGCTCGAGAGGGATTCGAACCCTCAACTGACGTTTAGCCCGCGTCGTTTTATCCACTTAAACTATCGAGCAGACGCCTCAAATATTTGCATCTAAAAGGACTGAAAAACAGTCCTTTTTGTATTAAAGAACGTCAACTACAAAGATATAAGGGAATCAAGCATTTGTATACATGAACTTTTCAACATCGGGGGGTTGAAAATTTTTATACTATTGATTTATAGTGCTTTATTACGAATAAGTGATATTTTTCAACAATTATTGATAACATTTTTGGTCTGGTCAGCAAAAAAAACACTTTAAAATTACGTTATAAAGCAAAGATTATCAAGAAGATAATAAGGATCAAACTTTTTATCAAAATTAGTTTTCAACAGGCAAAACTGTAAAAGAAATTTAATGACTGGATATTAAAGTGCCTCAGATCAATTGGTAATGAATCATTTCTATTATTCCAAGTTCGTTTAATATAAAATACCCGCCTCCACAAGCCCGTTACGGTCCTTTTGGCTAACGGGACTCCGTTACCGGCCCAGTGGGATGCTTTTTTCAGCTAAAATTAAACATGCTTTTTTGCCGGACAGAAAAAAATTGTGAGCCCTCCTGTCAGGAATGACACATAACGTGGTCTTATCGAACAAAGTCCTACCCACAAGCCAAAACTTATGCTTCGTCCGATAAGTCAGCGTTATGTTCAATCCTCCAACGCTCTGTAACTTTTGGCAATCAAGGCTTCCAGACTCATCTGTTTTATTTTTTGTCCAAACTTAAAGCTATGACGACTATTGAAATTCAAGACAGTCCGGAATTGGTCATTTTAGTTCAGAGACTTCAGAAGACACTGAAAGACACAGGAAAGGTCTTTATTGAAGAACTTGAAAACAAAAAGAGAATTGATTTCAGAACAGTTTACACATTCAAGGATGGCACTGTGTGCACTGACAATGACACTTACTACTACTCAATGAAGTAGTAAAGGGCAATTTGCTTTTAAAGGCTTTTTTTCCTATCTTTACAGGTTCTTTCGTAGTTTTCAAATTCAACATGGGGGATATGAATATGAAAAAATTAGGATTAGTTATTTTTTCAATTATAATAGGGTTCATTTCTTTTTCTCAAGATGAAATGAATATTTCTTCAGCAGATAGCAGAATAAATAATTATTTGCAAAATCCACAGAATCCTTTAAATGAAATAATTGTTGGAACAGGCACTGAGATAGTTGATTGGCCTTATTTTACTATGTATACAGATTCAAAATGTGATATTTTATATACTGCAAGTGAAATAAACAATGCAGGTGGATTTCCTGGAAATATCACCATTGTAGGGCTAAATGTTCATTATAGGTCATCAAACTGGCCGACTATGAATGGTTTCCAAATTAAGATGCAACATACGACTTTAACAAACCTAACAAGTTTAGTAATGACAGGCTGGACAACGGTATATGCCCAAACTTATACGGTACCAGGAACTGGATGGCAATATATAACTCTGACTACTCCATTTAATTGGAATGGAACAAATAACCTACTAGTAGAGATATGTTTTGATAATCCAAATGGGTACTGGGGAACTTCAAATACTGTTAAGGGATCTATTACAAGTGATTTAATGGTTTATCATAAGTATATCGATAATGGCGCTGGTTGTGATTTGACTAATTCTCAGGGTTATACGCACAACTCTTATTATCGACCAAATATATCTCTAAATATTGCACCTACTAATCCTCCTGTAGCACCGACCCTCATTTCTCCTCCAAATAACTCGACAGGTATTTCAGTAACCCCTACTCTTGATTGGAATGATGTAAGTACTGCTTCTAGTTACCGAGTTCAAGTCTCAGTCAGCAGTTCCTTTTCTTCTACTATTGTGGATGTAAGTAATTTAACAACATCTTCTTATACTATTCCTGGTGGAATATTATCTTATGGAGCTTTATACTATTGGAGGGTAAATGCCACAAATTCCATCGATACCAGCCCATGGTCAGCAATATGGAATTTTACAACAATTCAACAATATCTAATCACTACCTCATCCAATCCCACCTCAGGTGGCACAACAACAGGAGGAGGTACTTATCTTGCTGGGCAATCAGCTACTGTGATTGCAACTCCATATATTGGTTGGAGTTTTGATAATTGGAAAGAAAATGGCAATATTGTAAGCGATAGCTCATCTTATACATTTATAGTTACTTCTAATCGAACGCTTGAAGCTAATTTTTCACAACAGACTTTTCAAATCACAACTAGTTCAAATCCAACATCAGGTGGCACGACATCTGGCGGTGGAACATATACTTATGGTCAGACGGCAACTGTTATAGCGACTTCAAATACAGGTTGGAATTTTGATAATTGGAAAGAAAATGGTAATGTAGTAAGCACAGACTCTTCATATTCATTTACTGTTACTTCTAATCGAACGCTTGAAGCTAATTTTTCACAACAGACTTTTCAAATCACAACTAGTTCAAATCCAACATCAGGTGGCGCGACATCTGGCGGTGGAACATATACTTATGGTCAGACGGCAACTGTTATAGCGACTTCAAATACAGGTTGGAATTTTGATAATTGGAAAGAAAATGGCAATATTGTAAGCGATAGCTTATCTTATACATTTATAGTTACTTCTAATCGAACGCTAGTAGCTAATTTTTCTCAAATCCCTTATCAAATTACAACAACTCCAGTTCCAGATTCCGGTGGTTCAACATCTGGGGGTGGTACTTATTATTATGGTCAGATCGATACTGTCGTTGCTACACCGAATACAGGTTGGGATTTTGTCAATTGGACTGAAAATGGTATTGTTGTGAGTACTTATCCGACTTATTCATTTCCCGTTACTTCTAATCGTTACCTGGATGCAAATTTTACGCAAACAGGTACTTTTCTTATTCAAACTTCTTCTTATCCTGCACCCGGGGGTTCGACTTCTGGTGGTGGTACCTATATATATGGGTATACTGCGACAGTGGTTGCAACATCAAACCCTAATTGGCAATTTGTAAATTGGACCGAAAATGGAACTATTGTAAGTATTTCTACAAGTTATTCGTTTACAGTTACTAGTAATCGGTCTCTAGTAGCTAATTTTGAATATACTTTACCCCCTGAACCATTTAATCTGCTTTATCCACCTGATCAATCAACAAGTATACCATTGTCATTTAACTTTTTATGGGAGAACTCACTTGGTGCAACCTATTATCATTTTCTTCTATCCGATGATTCAAACTTTATTCATCTAATTGTTGATACTTTTGGACTTGTCTCACCACAATATTTCATTCAATCCGGGATACTAGTTCCTTTTCAAACATATTTTTGGAAAGTAAGATCTTATAATAATATTGGATATACCTTTTCCGCTACATTTTCATTTACAACGAATGATGCAACAGGGTTTCCTCCATTAAATGAAATTCCTATTACTGTATATCCAAATCCTTCTAATGGTAATTTCAAAGTCAAGGTTGAAATTTCAAGCACAGAACATTTATACATTGGTTTATTCGATGTATTTGGCCGACTTTATAAAGTGTTTTGTAATAATTCATTTGACCCAGGTATTTATGAAGCGAACATAATTGAGTCAAAATTAAAACCAGGTGTTTATCTGTTAAAGATTTCATTTGGATTGTCTACAAAAGTTTATAGAATTATTATTTTAAATAATTAAATTTCGTTTGGCTGTTATTCATTTATTATGACAGTTAATACAAGGATTTTTTTATCTGGAGGTATATCATGAAAAAACATTTCACTTTAACCTTGACTGGAATAATTATCCAAATTGTTTTTAGCATCACAGCTTTTGCACAATGTGTCACTATTTCTTCATGGCCAGCAAGTGCCACTGCTGGAAGTACTATTTCAATATCTGGGACAGTAAACATCTACAATAATACTGGTACGAGTAAAATACAGCAAGTTGATGTCTATGTTGCTCCTAATGCCTGTAGTACTTCTGGTCAGATTGGTTATAATACAGCATGTGCATCTATGGCAGGTAATTTCTCTACAAATATATTCATCTCAAACTCTGCGACTCCCGGTACATATAAAATTTGGGCTTATGTTCAATCTTCAGCGTCATCATGTGGATACGCAACATATGGATGTTCATGTCTTACGTCTGAAGCAAAAACTATAATCATTACAGCAAATACTGGCTCTTTACAAGTTGACTTAAACCCTGATGCAGCAGTTGCTGCAGGTGCACAATGGAACGTTGACAATGGGCCCTGGAAAAATGATCTTGAAATTGTTACTGGTTTATCTGTAGGTTCCCATACGGTTTATTATAAGACAATCTCTGGTTGGACAGCACCTCCGCCATCAACAGTAAATATAACAGGTGGGAATACAACTTGCTTATGTCCAGCGCCTCCATATGTACAAATTCCTCAAACTGGGTCTTTGCAAGTTGATTTAAACCCTGATGCCGCAGTCGCTGCAGGAGCTCAATGGAATGTCGATAATGGTCCATGGAAGAATGACCTTGAAATTGTTTCGGGTCTTTCTCTCGGCAATCATACAGTATATTTTAAAGCTATTACAGGATGGGCTGCACCCTCACCCTCGTTAGTCAATATTACTGCAAATAATACAACATGTTTATGTCCTGCTCCACCTTATACACAAAGTTCACAAACAGGATCTCTTCAGGTAGATTTAAACCCTGATGCTGCGGTTGCTGCAGGTGCGCAATGGAATGTTGATAATGGTTCATGGAAAAATGACCTTGAAACTGTTTTTAACTTGTCTGCCGGATCTCATACTGTTTATTATAAATCAATTTCTGGTTGGACAGCTCCATCTCCATCAACAGTCAACATCACAGCTAACAATACATATTGCTTATGTCCTGCCCCACCTTATACTCAAGGCTCTCAAACAGGCTCACTCCAGGTAGATTTAAACCCTGATGCAGCTGTTGCCGCAGGAGCCCAATGGAATGTTGATAATGGACCCTGGAAGAATGATCTTGAAATTGTTTCAGGATTATCTGTTGGTTCTCATACAGTTTATTATAAAGCAATTTCTGGTTGGAGTGCCCCTTCACCATCGTCAGTAAACATTACTGCTAACAACGTTACATGTTTATGTCCGGCTCCACCTTATACACAAAATTCGCAGACAGGTTCCTTACAGGTAGATTTAAATCCTGATGCTGCCGTTGCTGCAGGAGCACAGTGGAATGTAGATAATGGTCCCTGGAAGAATGATCTTGAAACTGTGTCGGGTCTCGTAATCGGTTCACATACTGTCTATTATAAGGATATTTCTGGATGGACCGCTCCCTCACCACCTTCAACAGTTAATATTACAGCTAATAATACGACCTGTTTATGTCCGGCTCCACCTTACGTACAAAATCCTCAGACAGGTTCTTTACAAGTTGATTTAAATCCTGATGCCGCAGTCGCCGCAGGAGCCCAATGGAATGTCGATAATGGTCCATGGAAGAATGATCTTGAAACTTTATCTGGCCTTATGGTTGGTTCCCATACAGTTTATTTTAAAGGTATTACTGGTTGGACAGCTCCACTGCCCTCTTCAGTCAATATCACGGCAAACAATATATATTGTTTATGTCCAGCCCCACCATATACGCAAAATGCTCAAACTGGTTCCTTACAGGTTGATCTTAACCCTGATGGTGCGGTAGCAGCGGGTGCACAGTGGAATGTCGATAATGGTTCATGGATGAACGATCTTGAAATCTTATCAGGTCTTTCAGCGGGTACCCATATGGTATATTTTAAAGCAATTACCGGTTGGAGTGCTCCTCCTCCATCAACTGTAACCATTGTAGCCTATAACACAGTTTGTCTTTGTCCTGCTCCACCTTATACGCAAAGTTCACAAACAGGTTCACTCACAGTAGATTTAAACCCTGATGGGGCTGTTGCTGCGGGTGCAGAGTGGAACGTCGATTATGGTCCATGGAATAATGACCTGCAAACCGTTTCTGATCTAACTGTCGGTTCTCATACGGTTTATTACAAAACGGTATCTGGATGGACAGCCCCAGCACCCTCAACGGTTAATATAACTTCTAACAATACTACATGTTTATGTCCCGCTCCTCCTTATGTACAAAATTCATCAAGCTGTTGTATAAATGTTGTTATAGGTCCTGCTGCTGCATTGAGTGCTGGAGCTCAATGGAACATTGATGGTGGTCCTTGGCAAAATAGTGGTATCATTCTTTGCAATTTATCGGTTGGCTCCCACACAGTAAATTATAAAAGTATTGTCGGTTGGACGTCTTGTTCATCTAGTACAGTAACACTCACAGTAAACAATACAAAAACTGAAAGTTGTACTTACATTCCTTATTATTTACCTATTCTGATTGTTACAGATATTGTTCCTGATCCTAATAATCCAGGGTATTATCTTCCATTTGAAAATATTTTAGATACTCAAAATATTAATTATCAGGTTTGTGACGTAAATGGAATTAACAGCGGGTCGATTAACTTGAATAATTATAGCTGTGTAGTCCTCACAAGTAATTCACTGGAACTTATTATTCAATCTAAAAATATGGATATTCAAAATTCGCTGACTGAGAAAAACATGCTTGTCTATAAATTTGATGTGATTCCAAATAATTCTTGTGAAATACCTAATTCACACTTCAATATTAGATATGACCCTTATACCAAATCGCTATTCACAACCTCCAAGCCCCCGACAACTTCATTTATGCCTATACCTCCTGAATTACATTTAGATCTTTCAAACCTTTTGTTTAATGCAGGAGAGCTTTTGCTCGGTCATTATGCGGGTGAGGCAGTAAATACAATTTTGCTATCTCGAGATGGAGTTTCACTAAAAACGGTCATTGGTATTTTAAATACTGCCTTAGAACCAGTAGCGGCAAGTCTCATATATATATTACCATATTGTGTAGTTACAGGTGGTCAGGTATGTATAGCAGCTGCAGGTGTTGGAACCTTATATGCTCTTACGCTTTTTCCTCTATTATTTGATAATGTAATTACTATTGAAAGTCACATGTCAGAAAATGATGTCTTATGGATGGATATTTTACAACATCGATTAAATTATGCAAGTGGCACTATTGATTGCAATTACTATTTTGAGAATGATGCGAATCAGTTTCCTATTTGTAAATCAAATGCTGATAATATTTTAGGTGTAACTGTTTGGAATTATAATAATCAACCAGTTGTTAATTTGAACTCATTAATTGGATTTAAGTACAATTCATATAAACTTAAAAACCAGGGTGACATGACAATTCAAGCCACGCCACCTCAAGTAACTAATGATATTTATGAAGTTGACCATTCTGGTAATAAAGATCTACAAGGAACAACCATTATTGATTTTGATTTGGTAGATAATGAATTTTCTTATCCAATCAATGGCAACATGTTTACATTTCATATGATTGACACTGCGACATGTTTTCATAGCGAACTGAAATTGATTAAGAACAATGATATTGTTTCTTTAAATTCCAATATTGAATATTCTGATAATGATTTCATTATAGATAGTACTAAAGCAATATCTACTTTGACTTCAGTTCAATCCTTTCCTTCAATCCTTCCAACTGCTAATATTAATACACCTTTTACTTTGAAATTACTTCCTAGTGTGGTCTTTTCTAAAAATGGTTTTTTTCAAATTAAGGTTGATACATCGGTAGTTTTTACAAAAAATATTATAGGTGGTACAAATATTATTGATACTATAAGTATTCCTTTATCAAGTATAGATACGGGCTTAAGAAATTATACTATTTACTTACAATATAGACCCTGGGTTACGACAGGTCCTTTGCTTTCAACAGAAATTACTGATGTCGTTAAGACAATTAATTACCAGGTCGATTGGGAAAAACCTGAAGGAATAGAGAATTTAAATGATCAAACATTTTCTATTTTCCCAAATCCTGCTTTTAATTTACTCACAATTAGCAGTAAACTCCCTTCATCGAAAGTTGAAATTTATGACATGGTTGGGAAATTACTATTATCAAAAGAAATACACTGCGTACAAAATATTATTGATATTTCAAACATAAAATGCGGTTTGTACTTGATAAAAATTTCTGATGGTAAGCGTATTTATGTTCAAAAACTATCTAAGCTGTAAAATTATTCCTCGTATCAATACAAAAAGAGTTATTAAATTCAATTAAGAAAAGCAAAATCGTGGTCTAAAGAATGGGGAGTAGTAAACACCTCCTTCTCTTAAAAAATACCAGAGACAATGTTCAAACAGAGCGTTTGCAATTGCATTAATACTCTTAGGTAGGTAATCTTTATAGCCATCTAATAGGTTCAATAATGTAACAGAAGTTCTTAAATCTCCTGAGACTGAGACTTTTTCATTTTTTTCATTATGAATATCTTGTGCAATAGTAAAATTAAACATTCTGTTATATATCACTTTATTTTCTTGATAATAACTGTTTATGGATACTTTTGAAAAGGCCTTTAACCACAAAAGTCGTCCAACACCTTTTCCTCCTAAATTTAATTTATATTCTGTATCAAGTGTCTGGAATGAATTGTAATTGATTTTATTAAATCCGATACCATTGTCAATAATTTCAAAACCTATTATTTCAGATTTTTCCTTAGTCGTTATTAATTGGGACGACCTGATGATTTTTATCTTAATATCTCCATCTGATATTTTAAAATGATTGTCCATATCAATTTTTTCATCAATGGCATGAATTGAATTGACAACAGTCTCAAATAACGGAAATAAAATATTAGACTTGGGTAGATTTATATTGCGTACCCTTCCTTTAAGGTTTGTATTTAAACTCATTGGTAATGAATTATTGTGATTAAAAACTAATCAAAATTGACATTATTAATATAACAAATTTTTCATTAAACCTACATTTTAATAAATTAAAATGAAATAGATAGCAAAAACCAGCTGTTCATTCTATTAAATAACTTAACACAGAAATATTTTCTTTGACTTCCAATGATTTGCATTTATATTTACCATTTGTGCATTTTTGAAAGAATCGCATTTTTCACTAGCTTAACTCTATTATTTTCTTTGGTTCTCTCCTTAATGTCAAAGGTGATATGTAAGCCCCCATATTATCTGGAACATTCAAAATTAGAGATTTTATCCGCGATAAGGTTATAATTTATGAATTTGCGACATAAAATATTATATATTTGAATGTTTAACTTATCCATGGCGCACTTTTACAGGAAAAAGGATCAGTGAATCCCTGATCTACGCATTAATATCCCTACTATGAAAACCTTTGCCATTTTATTATCAGGATTCTGGACATTTATCACAGTCGCATCTGCCCAGGAAGGTGAATAAACGGACAGATGGAACTGCGGACAACCGTTAACCGACCCCCGTGATAACCAGGTTTACAATACGATTATGATAGGGACCCAATGCTGGATGGCCGGTAACCTGAACATCGGCATAAGGATCGATAGTTCCGGGTCTCAATCCGATAACGGCCTCATTGAAAAATACTGTGATCATGATCTTGAATCCAATTGCGGGATCTACGGAGGACTTTACTGGTGGAATGAAGCCATGGATTATCATACGACCCCGGGGAGCCGGGGGATTTGTCCCCAGGGATGGCATGTCCCCACAGATGCAGAATGGTGTAAGCTAACGCTATTCCTTGATCCTGAAGTAGATTGTGATGCAGAAGGAGCCAGCGGACTGGATGCCTGCGGGAAGATGAAAGAAGCCGGAACTGCCTACTGGCTGACACCCAATGCCGGCGCCAGCAATTCCAGCGGCTTCACATATGATTACAGCGTGATCAGGACAGGGAGGTCTTTCCGGGACTGTGGCAGACCCCAAGGTGATCTTTCAGATCGCCCTCAAGTCCAATGGTAGCAGCTTGATTTTGTGCCATAATCATTCAAGCTTAAACCTTCAGCCATCCGAAGCTGACATTCACTTAACCCGGAAATTGAAGGAAGCCGGATTGATGCCTGACTTGCCGGTCCTTGATCACCTGATTGTTAGCAGTGAAGGATTTTATAGCTTTGCGGATGAGGGTTTACTGTGAGGCCTGTAATGAGCTCGAAAGGGCTCATTTTTTTATCTAATAAATGTTTCTGTTTATTAACTTCAGGAATCAACCTGCATTGTCAGATATGGGCTTCTTATCTGTAACCGTTGATTAAATTTATTTTAATCCAAAATAATTGGCGAATTCTGTAAAAAAAATATTCCCAAGAGTATATGACAACATCTTTTCATCTTCAATAGGTTTCTTATCAGTTAAATTCCATACGATCCAAGCGCCAGCCAATCCACTGATAAGATCAGGTGTTATCTCATCATTTTTTTGTTTCACTATATCAATTATAAAATTTTCAAGATTTTCAAATACACCCGGGCCATTTAAATCAAATTCCTTTAATTTATCAGAAACAATTTCATCTAATTCTTCGACAACACTTCTATCTTTTACAAATCTTCCTACTCGTGTTATTGCGGCGAATGTAGCACATGTAGTGCACATTAGGTCCCAATTTTTAATATTTACAGCATTTTTTAGTTGTGGAAATCTTTGAAGCATCGGTATTTGTGTTCCAATTGCAAACAATTTTGCCATTGATACTAATTTTTCCGCTCTTACATAATAATCGGAGTTTTCAGAATTTTTCTTTGACTGAAAAAAAATGTTCATGATTTTCAAATTAAGGTTATATAATGTTGATCATGTCTATCTTGAAAATTCAATTTTTAGACACATTAGTATTAATTCTGGCAAGACACCAAAAGATCAGATACAACTTACCTGCCCTATAGCCTAATTCCTTAAAAGTATAACTTATGATGATTCGCTCTCTTAAAAATAATGTACAAATTCTGACTATCATAATTACAGAGTCTTTGCAAAAATGGAAATGTCCTATAAATAGAGTATTGAAACAAAGATTTTTTTTAATTAGCTACCATTCATGCAAAAAAGCCACAATGATTAACAATCAAGATGTAGAGTCCACCTTCCGGGAGTTCGTGCAAAATTCGGGGGGAGGTCACCCGAAATATGGTATGTTTCATGTCTGTGAATGAATAGACCCGTAAAGGATTTTATAGTTTTGCTGACGAAGGACTTATCTGATGTCTTTAAAGAGCCATTTTTGGCTCTTTTTTATTATATTGATTAGATGCAATGTGATACAATATTGGCTGGGCCGCCTACTCGATTATCATTTTTTATTCCGTCCGTCCGAAGTCGTCTGGTTTGCAACCCGCACAAACTTTGTCCGAAGTTAATTACTATCATGCTCCCGAAATTTTGTCCCACTTTTCAGATGAGTTCAAATGGTCGTTAATCGTTTTCTTAATCTCTTTTGTTGTCGCTTTTGCAGTGGTTGGAAAATTTAAAAGTGTCGCAACTTTTATAAGTTGTTTTTTAGTTAGAGTTTTTAATTTCTCATCTGACTGTGAAGGATTGGTTTTAAGTTTTGTAATAAATGCTTCGTCAATTACAAGTTTGTTATCTTGTTCTTTCCTATCTGTGAATGGGGCAGTAACAGATATTTGAACTCTACCTCCAAACTTTGTCAGCTTTTCAAAATCCTTTTCAGAGAAATAGTCCTGCAAAATGATTTGCAGTTTTTTTGGCAATTCGCCTCCAGGGCTTATGAAGAAATCAAATTTTGGCATAGTCGGAAATTCTTTTTTCAATTCGTGATACGAAAGTCATCATTATTTCCGAAACAGTACGCTGTTCACTTGCAGATTTTTTTAAGTCAAACCAAGCTATCTTTTCTGAACCCTGACTTAAAAATCTTGAAACAACATCCAATCGTGGAATACGGGCAATAATTGGATGTTCTCCGATGATTGCTTTTTCATTTACGTCTAAATCCTTACTTACTGAGGTTAGTAAATCTTTTATAGCTGTCTGTTGGTTGATTGTCCCAAACTCATTACCGCCTGCACGATTAACAGCATTTAGGACTACACCCAACATTTTCGGTTTTTCGTTCTTAGGAATTTCCCTCACCCAACGCAATAGTCGTGGCATACCGTAAACTGAAATCTTGTCGGGAATAGTAACAGTCAAGAAATAATTGCAAGCACGAAGCATTGCCTGTGTTAAATACATTTTGTTTGGTGGGCAGTCAACAAGAATGTAGTCAAAGTCCTTGAAGCTGTTGAGCATATTTCTGCAGTATCCAAAAAGCATGTCGGCTGTCCTGTCGTTTTCTACGATTGCTTTAGTTATCTCAATGTCCAACTCGTCAACATTAAAAGCTCCTTTGATAATTTTCAATTTTTTGGGCGCAAACTTATCGGGAACATCGTCAACATACTCGTGGAATTTTACCTTTTTAATGTCATGCCATTTGTTAGGTGTCACCAAATGATAAATTGTGAAAGCTGTTTTATCAACTTTCTCTGGCTCAAATCCAACGGCTAAAGACAAACTGCATTGTGGGTCAATGTCAAAAAGCAAAACCTTATTCCCTATATTTGCAAGGTAATAACCAAGTAACGTTGTGATAGTTGTTTTGCCTACTCCACCTTTGTAGTTACAAATACAAATTGATTGTGGATGCTTGTCAATCTTTAATGCGTCAAACTGTTTTTTAAGAGTTTCTGGTATGTCCATGTGAAAAGGGGGTTAGTTAGTTTTATGTCTGTTAGTTGATGTTTGCACGAGCGTCATAAAATAGCTGATATTAACTTATAGCCCCTATCGCTACATTCAAATATACAATCAAATTGAATTATGGACAGGTTAGTAAAGGTAGAATGTTATTTTAAGTATACAACTGTTATATAATCCCTGTAAAGTTAGAGATTATTAAATCTTTCACAATATGATCATTTTTTCTTTTTAATTTTTGGAACAAATGCGATTTCTACTTTGGAAAATGATTTTTTAAAACCTTTCTTCGTTTTACGCACTTTCACCCCGGGATGGTATAAGTTGTCCACCTTCCGGGAGATCGTGCGTAAAACGGGGGTATATGTCAACCTAAAAATAGCATGTTTCTTGTATTGAATTAATACAAGAATGCATGAGAATACCATCTCCACTTTCAGTTGACAGTTGACAGTTGGCAGTCAGCAGTCAAAACTTCGAATATCGTGTTTCGTGTATCGCTGTTTCGAATATCAATTGAGAAATCGTCCGTGAAAAATCGTCCATCCCGCCGGTAGGCGGGCAGGCGTACATGAGGCTTGAGAATAATTCAGGTTAAATCCTGTCGCATCCACTTCCATGCCGGGATCGCTTTTATTTCTCCAAATGCATCTTCCTGATCAGAGGTTATTATAATTCCTGTTTTAACCCCTGTGGTTGTCATTGCGCTTTTCAATCCCGTTATTTCCCTCTCCAGGTTATCCTCTGTTAAATGCCAGCAGACTTGAGCAGCATAAACAATCTTTTCATTCTTCCGTACTAAAAAATCACATTCTGAATGTTCATCCTTATAATATAAAACATCAGGTGTAGCCTGCCTTAAGCGAAGGAAAACCGCATTTTCCAGCATTCTGCCATAATCTTCACTGAATGACAGACTGTTTGCCCTTGCCATGCCCGTATCAACAGCATAGACCTTTTTGGGATTAATGAGTTGTTGCTTTATCGAAAATGAAAAACGGGGAACAAAATCCAGCAGGTAACTTTCCTTTAGATAATCGCAATAATCAATGGTAGTACGCACGGATTTAATTCCTATTACTTTCGACATATTATTATAACTCACCTCTTTACCTAAATTACTCATCAGATGCAAAGCAAGTCTTAAAATAATATGGTCATTTTTTATATTTCTCCGAACAGCAATATCCCTGATAACGATGTCACGTAATAATGACCTGAGGTATTCAGGATTTGTTGAGACCAGAAACTCGGGAAATCCACCACGGGCCAGGTAGTTTATCAAACTTTCCTTTCCTGCTTTTTCTTTCGTGAAGCGTAAATATTCCAGGTAATTGAACGGAAAGAGTTCAGTTTGGATATGCCTTCCGGTCAGTCTGGTGCCAAGCTCCCGGCTGAGCATAGATGCATTGGATCCCGTGATAAATATTTGAAATCCCTTATCATGGGCCGAACGTACATACTTTTCCCAACCCTGAATATTCTGTATTTCATCAAAAATATAGCAAGTCGCCTTTTCCGAAACAGCTATTTGTTCCAGCTTTTGGAAATCGCTTAAATCAAAACCTTCGAGCCGGGTGTCCTCAAAATTCAAAAACACTTTATTCCTGACAGTTTTAAGTGATTGTTGCAACAGTGTACTTTTTCCGCAACGCCGCACTCCTGTGATTACAATTATACTATTGCTTTTTAATGGGATTTCTTTTTCCCTTTTCACAGTCAGATTTTTTGCTGCTGATTGGCTATTTTCCTTAATAACTGCCCTGACTGTTTCCTTTGTTATCATAAATGGATTTTTGCAAAGATACAAAATTTGTATTACAAATACAAATTAATTTGTATTGTCAATACAAATTATTCTATCCATGTAAAATCGTCCACCGTACATGATGCTTGAGGTTTCTGCTCAGGCAATAATCAGACTAGCTAATATCTTCAGCAGGTTTCGCTGGTATTGGTACTGGTGCAGGTTTTGGTGTTGCCTTGGGTTTGCTTTTAACAGTCTTGGGTTTTGCTTTGTCAGCTACAGGTTCTGCTTTGGTCGCTTTAGCCGGAGGTTTAACAGCCTTGGGTTTTGAGACTGTTTTGACTGCAGCTTTGACCGTTATGACCGGTGCCTTTGTTGGCTTGGGTGCCACTTTCACTGCCTTAGCTTTGCTTACAGCAGCTTTAGGTTTGCTCTTTGCCGCCTTTGGTTTGCTTTTCGTTTTACCCGTAATTTTATCCAGCCGGTCTTCGGCTTTGCTTGCTATTTTTTTTCTAAGCTTTTCTACTTTTTTAAAAGCTCTTACAGCTTTTTTCTCAGCCTTTACCAGGGCTTTGTCGATTTTTTTCCTGGTGCCGCTTTTTTCATAATCATCCATAGCGCCCTCTACATAACTTTCAACATTCTTCAAGGTGCCCTTTGCAGCTCCAAAAGCTTTACTTTTTCTGACTTGTTTTACTTTATCTTCCACGTAATCATCCGCTTTGTTGAGCAGGGTCTTGGCTTTGTTAAACAATCCCTTTTCAGGTTTTTTTGCCTTTTTCTTTGATTTTGCATTCATGGCTGACAGATTTAAGTTTAAAGATTTATTTACTGGTTCTTTCTGGGTGATGCATCATTCATTCATTAATCAAAGTTAAAAAATAAAAGGTTTTCTTTTAATATAGAATTCCTTTAACAAAATTATCATCCTCTATTTTCAGAAATATCCGTCACATCTGGTATATTTACATGAAAATTTGATATTGAAATGGCAACAAAGGTTAATATCATCGGAGGAGGTATAGCCGGTCTTACCACCGGGTGCCATCTGCAAATGAACGGATTTGATTCTGAAATATTTGAGTCCCATTCCCAGCCCGGAGGTTTGTGTACATCTTGGAAAATAGGCGATTATACTGTTGATGGATGCTTGCATTGGCTGGTCGGATCCAATCCTGATGACCCGATCTATGATCTGTGGAATGAGCTGATTGATATGAAATCCATCAGGTTTCATGACTACGGGGAATTCTTCCGGGTTCGTGACAAGCAGGGAAAAGAAATTATCGGCTATACCGATTTGGAACGGCTGCACCGGGAATTATTGTCTAAAGCACCTGAGGATAAGATCCTTATTGATGAATTTGCCAGTGCTGTGAGGGAAATGTCCAGGATGAAGATGCGTATGGATAAAGATCCTGAATTATATACGCTTTTCGAAAAGATAAATGAAAATCTACATTATTTACCCTACCTGAAAACCCTGATGCGTTACAGCCGGATGACTATCAATGATTTTGCAGGGCTCTGCAAAAATCCCTTGTTGGCCAGGTTTTTTGAGTACTCTTTTACATCTGAAATGCCGATGCTGTTTATCATGATTACATTTTCATGGCTGAACCGGAAAACGGCCGGATATCCGGTTGGAGGATCCCTGCAGTTTTCCAGGCTGTTTGAAAAGAAATACCTTGAGCTGGGCGGTAAGATCCATTACAACAGCAAAGTGAAAAGAATCCTTACAGAAGCCTCCGGTAAGCAACAACGTGCTTCAGGAATCGAATTGGATAACAGGCAACAATTTTCTTCCGGTATCACCATCTCTGCTGCTGATGGCTATTCCACGATCTTTGAAATGTTGCAGGGCAGGTTTGCCGACAAACGCATTAACCATTATTATTCAGACTTTTCCGTCTTTCCGTCCTTTCTCCAGATTTCACTCGGGGTAGCAAAAAGCTTTAAGGATATACCTTCAACGGTGGTTACTCCTTTGGAACAACCATTTGTAATTGATCCTGAAAAAACCATCGAAAACCTTTATTACCGGGTAGTAAATTATGATCCGACCTTAGCACCTGAAGGTAAAACATTGATCATGTGCATGGTTAAAACGTATAATTATAAATATTGGCTGGATCTGCGCACTAATGACCGGGAAAAGTATAAAGCGGAGAAAAAAAGGATCTCAGACTTTTACATTGACGAGCTTGATAAAGAACTTGGAGGTATCAGAGAAAACCTGGAAATGGTGGATGTTTCGACCCCGGCTACCCTGATCAGATATACGCACAACTGGAAAGGCAGCGTAGAAGGATGGATGGTTACGAAAGAGACAGGATTCAACAGCCTGCCAAAGGTTCTGCCGGGCCTGAAAGATTTTTATATGGCCGGACAATGGGTGGAACCGGGAGGCGGAGTCCCTGCCGCGTTCTTTTCCGGACGAAACCTCGTACAGGTGATAAGCAGGAAATATAGAAGCGCATAGCTGTTTGCCATGATTAAATTAATGAATTTCTTGCAAACCAAAATAGGCTTCCAAATTCTTGTTATCCTGTCCTTTATCAGCATGATGACTTTTGGCCAGGATAAATATACCCAGATCATCCGCGGCGTTGTGCTGGATAAAAGCACCTCGCTGCCTTTGCCGGGCGCAAATATTGTCTTACTCAGTTCCGAGCCGCTCCGTGGGACTACAACGGATGAAAAAGGGGCATTCCGGCTGGAAAAGGTTCCGGTCGGACGGCAAAACATCCGCGTCAGCTTCATGGGTTACAAGGAGCAGGTCCTGAGCAACCTGATTGTCACTACCGGTAAAGAGCCCCTGCTTACAATAGAGATGGAGGAAATCGTAATGCAGGTAGGGGAGGTGGAAATCCGTTCGGATAGCCGGAAAGACCTTCCGGTCAATGAGATGGCTGTTATCAGTGCCAGGTCCTTCACAATCGAGGAGACCGAACGCTATGCCGGCAGCGTGGGCGATCCTTCCCGCATGGCTTCCAGTTTCGCGGGAGTCTCAACCCTCAGTGACCAGCAGAACGAGATCGTCATACGCGGCAACTCGCCGATGGGATTGCTATGGCGGATGGATGGCATAGATATCCCCAACCCTAATCACTTCGCATCCATCGGAACTACCGGCGGCGGCATCAGCATGATCAACAACAATACCCTGTCCAATTCCGACTTCTTCACCGGCGCTTTTCCTGCTGAATACGGTGATGCGCTGAGCGGAGTCTTCGACCTGAAGATGCGCAGCGGCAATAACCAGAATTATGAATATACGGCGCAGGTTGGATTCAACGGACTGGAAGCCGGCGCTGAAGGACCTATCTCCAGGAAAAAGGGCTCTTCTTTCCTGCTCAATTACCGCTACTCCATGCTGGTTCTGGTTGACCAGATCATTGGCACGGAAGCGTTATCGGTCTCGGCAGTTCCATATTACCATGATCTTTCCTTTAAGTTAAATTTTCCCGATAAAAAGTACGGTAAATTCTCCATCACCGGCATCGGCGGAATAAGCGGCATAAACGAAAATGAGTCCGGCAAAGACACTTCGGAGTGGAGCAGTTCTTACCAGGGATCGGATTACATGTTCGGCTCGCGAATGGGAACCCTGATCGCTTCACACACCTTTCTGCTGAGCCCCGCCTGTCTTTCAAATGGCAGATAAATACGAGGCATTCCATAAGCCTGGGAACCGGGATATACAGCCAGCTTCCCGAGGAAATGTTTTATTTTATTGAAACAGATCTGCCGGATGGGACTACCCAACTGACTAATAAAAACCTTGGGTACATGAAGAGCTTTCATCTTGTCGCGGGCTATGATTTTCTGATTTTTAGTAACCTCCGTTTAAAAGCGGAGGCATATTATCAGCACCTGTTTAATATCCCTGTGAAAGAAAACCTGCCGGCCTATTCCATGCTGAATTTCGGTGAGGATTCTTTTTCCTCCCTGCCCATAATTGACAGTCTCATCAGTGGCGGAACAGGCAATAACCTGGGAATCGAACTCACCCTGGAGCGCTTCCTGAACAGAGGTTATTATTTTCTCTTCACTTCGTCAATTTTTAAATCCACTTACAAAGGATTTGATGAGATAACAAGGAATACGGCATTCAGCAATAATTTCGTGCTTAACCTGCTGGCCGGGAAGGAATTCAGGATAAAGGACAAAAACTTCCTGAACATAGATCTGAAGGCCACCTGGGCTGGTGGTATGCGTTATGTACCTTTTCATACGGTCGAAGTGGATGAGCACTATTATATGAGGGTCGATGAATGGGATAAAGCTTACCAGGAGCGGCGCCCGGATTATTTCCGCCTGAACCTCCGGATCGGTTATAAGGTGAATTTCCGCAAAGCGACCTTTGAAATTGCCGTCGATATGCTCAACCTTACAAACCGCAAGAATATCTATTTTGAATTCTATGATCCTTCCACCGGTGAAATTAAAACAGTATACCAGTTACCTTTCATTCCCGTTCCGCTGATCAGGGTGCAGTTTTGATTTTGCTGAAGAATTGTTAAATATTTGTTAAATTTCACATGTTCATATCTGCATTTCTTTAATCATAATACCTTTACCCAAACACTTCTCCGGATGAAAAAGATACTATTTACTACTACTGTCATTTTCTTATTTCTGGTTTCAGGAACTAAAGGCCAGAGTACCGCTATGGACTTCACCCAGGCCGATTGCGACGGAGCTGATCATCACCTTTTTTCGGAACTTGATGCGGGTAATGTGATCATCCTTGAATATGTGATGTTAAACTGTGCCCCATGTGTCACGGCGACCAAAGCCCTGGAAACCCTCACAGGCCCCTACGAACTCACTCACCCTGGAAGGGTTCATATTTATTCCGTCGCATTCCTGAATTCCTATACCTGTGAACAGATCATTCAGTGGAAAAGAGATTTTAATTTCAACCACCCGGCATTAAGCGAAGGGGAAGAGCAGGTGAGCTATTACGGCGGCATGGGGATGCCTACCATCGTGGTTGTGGGGACCAATGAACATAATGTTTTTTATAAAAGCATCGGTTATACTCCTGCCATTGATGATCTTATCCGGGAAGCAATCGACAGCGGCTTATTATATAATCCAACAGGGGTAGATGAAAAGATACTTTCCAGTAAATTCAGGGTTTATCCAACCTTATTTTCTGACCAGCTTTATATCGAAACTGCTAAAGAATATACCGGCGCTGAAATCATCATTTACGATGCCTTTGGCAGACAGGTTTTGATTTCCCATGTCCCTGAAAGCGGAAGGGCAAGCATCCCGGCGACCGGGCTTTCCAAAGGCCTTTATATCGCCCGCCTGAAAAGCAGCACAGGAATCTCTGGTGGTATCAGGCTGGTCCGGCAGTAAATGAAATCCTTCATAAATTTAAAAGCCAGTATTTCATTGAAAAAGTTTTTTCTGATCATTATCAGTCTTACTGTAATAGAGCAGACTGGCATAGCTCAATGCTGCTCGCCGGGAAATCCTGTTTCAGGCAGTGAGTATGTTGGTATACTTCCCAGGAAAACCCTTCGTACTATCACCTATTACCGGCACAGTTTTTCCGATACTTATTTTGAAGGTTCTGAGAAGTCGGATGACCATGGAACCCAGTCAGGGTATGATTTTATCGGTGAAGTGCTTTCATATGGCATTATTAAAAAGCTGACCGTTGAGGCAGAACTGGGCTATTATATTTACAAATACCAGGATAGCGATGTGCTGGGTAAATTCAGGACATACGGTTTTAGCAATGCCACTGTATCACTGAAATATGCGGTTCTTAAGACCAGGAAAGATATGGAACTTACCCTGGGAGCCGGGGCAAAAGTGCCCGTTTCCCGGAAAATATTCAGTAATAAATTAGGGCCTTATCCACCGGAGATCCAGCCTTCGACAGGTGCATTCGGATTTGTGGCCCAGTTGTTTTTTTACAAGAGCTTCATGGAAAAGAAATGGAGGGTAGTGGTACTGAACAGGTATGAGTTGAATGGGTATAATTCTGAAGATTACCGGTTTGGCGATGCCTTGTTCAGTTCTGTTTTTATAGGAAAAAGTTTCGCGAAGAACTGGGCGGCTACATTGCAGCTTAGAAATGAATACCGTTGGGAAGACTGGCAGAGCGAAACGCGTTACCTCGTGACCGGCGGTGATATCATGTATGTCTCACCCCAGTTAAGCTATACCTTCAGGCCACGGCTAACCTTGTCCGTAACGGCTGATATCCCGGTTTTCCGTCATTATAACGGAATACAACTCGGACCGAAATATGCATTTGGAATCAGCCTTGTCAAAGATTTCTGCCTTTAAGACCTGCTGACAAGCCAATAAAGAATGTTTTGTTCTGATTCCTGTTGATTTTAGAAAGCAGGTGTTACCAACGACTTCATACAATAACTTCGCGACTGTTCCGTTACAACATTAACCAAACCTTATTAAAATGAAAAAGTACATTTCAGTAATCGTTTTATTGCTTTTTATTAAAAGCGGCTGGACGCAGAACACTAACCTTGACTATAAATATGCTATTAAATTCTACAACCTTGCAACATATGAAGATTACGGCAAATCCGGAAGCGACACAAATCCGTATCCTTTCCGGTATACAAGTACAAGACTCCGGATACTGCAACCGACATTTGCTTTTCAATGGAAAACAAATAAGAATAATTTTCACGAAGTTGAATTAACCAGTTTTATGTTAGGCATAACCGGGAAAGATTCAGAAAATGACACAACGAGCAGCGGACAAAGCATTAACGGAAATGAACTGATTACTACATCAATTTCAGTACGATATGAATTTATCCTGAATTTCAGTAAATTAAAAAACACAAAACTTGTTCCGTCGTTGGGGTTTGGAATTAACCCGTATTACGGGCAGTTCAGTTATTTGCCGGGCATTCAAACCGAATTTCATACATCCGAAAAATATTTCGGAGCCAAAGTCTTTGTGACTCCCCGGATAACCTATTACCTTTCTTCAAAAGTTTTTTTTGACCTTAATATTCCATTGTGCTTTTTTGACACTTACTTCCAATCTTACAAAGACGAGGATCCCGAATTATCGTTGAAAGAAAGGACGACTAACACCTTCAGCTTTGATGCATTCCCTAAAATATTCAGCGTACGGGTTGGGGTTGGGCTGAAACTATAGATGTTAATCCCCTCCGGGGAATTCGAATTGGTGCTATGCTTTGTGCTACAATACTTAAACCGCTACGTGGTATTTATAGAGGGTTATATAAAACCTTATATTTACATTCCAGCTCGGAATTAAAATGAAAATAGCAATCATTGGCGGAGGTGCTGCAGGTTTCTTTTCAGCCATTGCTGCTAAGGAAAACTATCCGGATGCCAGCGTTGTCATTCTCGAAAAATCACAAAAACTCTTATCCAAGGTTAAAATGTCGGGAGGAGGTCGATGCAATGTTACGAACGCGTGCGACTCCATAGATGAACTTTGTAAAGCCTATCCCAGGGGCGGAAGAAGTTTGAAAAAAGCCTTTTACATCTTTATTCTCGTTCAATATGCCCGGTGAATCAATTACCGGGCTGATGGGAATTGCAGTGGAAAATACAATAGTGAGTATCCAGGGAACAAAGCTTAAATCTGCAGGACCCTTACTGATCACGCATTGGGGCATGAGCGGGCCGGCCATCTTAAAGTTATCGGCTTTTGGCGCCAGGATATTGAGTGAATCGGGTTATAATTTTAAGATTCAGGTAAATTGGGTTAATGAATCGAATAACGATTTGGTTACAGATGAGTTGAGAAGCATTATTAAAGAACATTCCAATAAAATAATATCCAACTACCGGCCTTATTCTTTACCTGCAAGATTATGGCTGTACCTTTTAGAGAAAATTGAATTACCACCAGATAAAAATTGGGGGGAACTCGGGAAGAAAGGGTTGAATAAATTGATGAATGTGATGACCAATGATGAATATGCGGTAAAAGGAAGAACAACGTTTAAAGAAGAGTTTGTAACATGCGGAGGTGTCAGCCTGGAAAGCATCGACCTTCATACCATGCAGAGCAAAGCGTGCAAGAACCTCTATTTTGCCGGAGAAATATTAGACATTGACGCCATCACCGGTGGGTATAATTTTCAGGCTGCATGGACGACTGGGTTCATAGCAGGGAGATTAAGCGATCAAACCATTGAGTCCCGTAGGGATGGCCGACAGTAGCCCCGGACGCCAGTCCGGGGACGAAAAGATTCAATTCCGATTAAGTCCTGTAGGGACGCTTGAAAATAGCCCCGGACGCCAGTCCGGGGACGAAAAGATTCAATTCCTATTAAGTCCTGTAGGGACGCTTGAAAATAGCCCCGGACGCCAGTCCGGGGACGAAAAGATTCAATTCCGATTAAGTCCCGTAGGGTCGACAGAAAACATCACAATAAATCAACCCCAAACATATCGCTCATCATATTCAATGACGCTGTCTTTCAAAAAGCTAATATATTCCTCCTCGAACGACCTGATCCTATGATGTTCTTCCTGCCCCGTAATATAATTTATTACATTTTGTATTTGTCTTGGGCTTACACTGAATCCTGAATAACCTACCTGCCAGGAAAATCCGTTTTTGTTGGGAAATTCTTCATTAACCCATTTAGAGGAATTGGATTTGATCAGCTGAATGCTTTTTGCAGGACTCAATGCAGCCGGCATAGAGACCAACATATGGACGTGGTTATTTGTCCCGCCTATAGCAAGGGCCACCATATTATGCTGCTTTGCTATTCCGCCTATGTATTCCCATAAACGTGATTGCATTTTGTCGTCGATGAGATTTTTCCTGTTTTTTGTGCTGAACACAAAATGAATGTTGATAGAAGTGAATGAATTTGCCATAACTATAGTTTTAATTTATTGATAAACCCCGTTTATATGTTTATCCGGAAAATATTATATTATACCCGGTCGTTTGGAAATATTTTTTCTGTCGTCCCTACGGGACTCTAATGGAATTGCTGTCCCTTTTTCCCCTGGACTGGCGTCCGGGGCTACTTTCGGGCGTCCCTGACGGGACTCATATGGAATGGCTGTCTCTATTTCCCCGGACTGGCGTCCGGGGCTACTTTCGGGCGTCCCTGACGGGACTCATATGGAATGGCTGTCTCTATTTCCCCGGACTGGCGTCCGGGGCTACTTTCGGGCGTCCCTGACGGGACTCATATGGAATGGCTGTCTCTATTTCCCTGGACTGGCGTCCTGGGATTTGTAAAATTTTTTATAATTTAATCTTGTTAGGTTAATTCCCCGCCCCTTGGGGCGAAAGTATTCTAACTGACGGGTTAACCCGTCAGTTAAACAGATACCCCGCTGCTTGCGGCGGGGAGTTTCATTGTTGACAAAACTGAAATTCTCGAATTATTTTTTTATCCAGGCAGGATAATAAATCATTGTTCATATTTTAGGGTAGCCATGGCTTCCTCTCAGTTACCTTCGAACTATGAACAATTAACTGATGATCACTTTATTTCGGGCTCCGGGATCAAACTCTTAGATTCACTTAACAAGGTAGAATCATTGTTTATTAATGAAATATTTACTATCGAACAAAATGAAAATTTTACTATTTTAATGTATGATGGTTCAAAGCAAATTGAAAGTAGTTGCAAGACTTATTTAGAAAATCGTAACATTCATCTGACATTGTACAGGAGTAAATTCACTTTTGAAAATAACATATTGATTGATTTTGAATTTGGTTACATTTATCCATAAAGTAGTTTAAATTCTAACTTTATTAGGGATTTTCCAAAGCCAATTAAATATATATTTAAGTTTCCTTAATTCTATCTGCTCTGGCGTTTTTTCAAGCAAAGAACTAAGAGGTCTGATGCTAATATATTCTATTGTCAGAGACCCAATTTAAGAAGGTAAAGCGTGTCGGAAGCTTCCAATGCATAGAACATAAGCAGAATTATTAAAATCAGAGCTTAAAACAACTTTGAACTTTGCCCTTTGAACTTTGAACTAACGCTAGGTTCTTCCCACCAGCCAGTATGGAATATTTGCCGGTTCATCCCACTGGTTCCAGTATGCAGGGGTCACTTTTCTGTTTTCTTTGGTTATTAGGCTTTTCTCGTAAACGGCAATGACCGGATTGAAAACAATATCGGTGACACCAAGCGTGAAAGTTTTTTGGGCTGCCTGGGGATCTGATATCTCTTCCTGGATTTTCACCTCTAAGCCGTTGAATTCCAGCAGATCCTTCAGAAATGCCGCCCGTTTATGGCTTATCCCGGTTTCAACGATCGTGCAGCGGACCCCGTCCACCTCTCCGACATTATGTTTTCCTTTATTCAATGGCATAATCTGAAAAATTTAAATACCAAAACTGAGGCTCCTGATCATTTCAAAAATCGGGCTGTACAATCCAACAATAATAATACCGGCCACGCAAGCGATCAAACCGATCCTGGTCGGCCAGTCGCTTTTAAAATATGCTATTGCTTCATCACTCTTTGTCAGGAACATGGCCTTAATGATCAACAGATAATAATAGAGTGAGACGACCGTGTTCAGTAAAGCGATCAGCACCAGGTAATAGAATCCTTGCTGGGCGGCTGCCGCAAAGAGGAAAAACTTTCCGAAGAACCCGGCAACCGGTGGAATCCCTGCCAGTGAAAACAACGCCAGCATCATCACCAGGCTCAGCTTTGGGTTGGTGCGGTACAGTCCGTTATAGTCTTCCATATTCTCTTTTCCGGTCGCGTTACCAATGGCCGAAATGACCCCGAATGCGCCCAAATTGGAGAAGATGTAAACCAGCGAGAAATAGATCACTGAGCTCATTCCCATCGGACTGCTCCCGATGATCCCAAGGAAAATAAACCCTGCCTGTGAGATCGATGAAAAGGCCAGGAAGCGCTTCAGGTTCTTTTGTCTCAACGCGAAGAGGTTTCCGATAGTCATGGTGAGCACCGAGGTAACCCAGAGGACATCCTGCCACATACCGGTGATGGCCGGAAATACTTTATAAAGCACCATCATCAGGATAAATACTGCAGCTCCTTTGGAGATGACAGAGAGATAGGAAGTGATGCTTACCGGGGCACCTTCATAAACATCGGCAGCCCAGAGGTGGAACGGTACAATGGATATTTTGAAGGCCATTCCGCTGAAAAAAAAGATAAAGGCAAGGATTTGCAGTGGATTCGCAGAGAAAGCAGATGCAATATTCGTGAAATATATCGAACCGGTGGTACCGTAAATCATGGAGATTCCATAAAGAAGGATGGCTGAAGAGAGCGCGGAAGACAGGATCAGTTTCACACCTGCTTCGGCCGACCGGTTCTTGTGCCGCTCATATGCTGCCAATGCCGCCAGGGGAATGGTGGCCAGCTCCAGCCCGATATAAAACATCAGGAAATCACCGGAGGAGATCATGAAATCCATCCCGATCAGCGTCGAGATCAACAGGAGAAAATATTCGCTCACTTTCGGGCGGTTATTCTCCTGCCTGATCCAGGTCCATGATTGTATAAAGACAATCAGGACGCCGACATTTAGAATGTTTTTCATCAGGGTAATGGTTCCATTGGTATTGAACATCCCGCCAAATAATACTCCATCACGGAGGGGCAGGAAGCCAATGATCGTATGGACAAGGAAAAGCCCTATTGCCAAAGGTACCACCCTCAGCTTTTTTTTATCATCCATCGCGATTTCGGCAATCAGGATGATGATCGCAATGATTGTCAGCACGATTTCGTGCCGCATCAATAAAAGGTTTTCAAATGTCATATCCGGTTCATTATTCTATTGTTCCAAATTTCAAATTTCAAATTTCAAATTCCACCGTTTCACTGTTCCACTGTTCCACCTCTTTTAAGGAACTACCAAAACTGCGAGTTTGTCAACTATCGGCCCCAGGCTTGACATGATCATATCCGACAGCCACAGCGGGGCCATGCCGATGCCGGTGATAGCTACAATCAGTAGTCCGGTGGAAAACTTTTCATACCATTTGGCATCCCCAATTTCCAGGAAGTGTTTGTCTTTTATCGGACCAAGCAGCAGGATGGCGATCACCCGTAATATATATACGGCAGTGATCACTATGGAAGAGGCCGCGAGTATTGTAGCTACCCGGTGAAAGATATCTGCATGCTGGAAAGCCCCGAAGAAGACCGTCATTTCGGCAACGAAACCGCTGAAACCCGGCAATCCAAGGGAAGCAAGGCCACCGATCATGTAAGCGACGCCAAGAAACGGCATCACCTTCATCAGCCCGCCCATCTCATTGATCATGCGGGTATGTGTCCTGCCGTAAATCATACCGATAAGGGCAAAGAAGAGGGCTGTCATGATGCCGTGTGAGATCATCTGGATAATGGCACCGTTCATGGCGGTCTTGTTCATCATCAGCAGGGCAAAGAGTACCAGGCCGCAATGGCTGACAGATGAATACGCGTTGATATACTTGAGATCTTTCTGCCAGATGGCGCCGAATGCACCATATACTATGCTGATTGAAGTTAAAATGATGAAAATCCATCCCAACTCCTGCGCTGCCTGGGGCATGAGAAACATGGCCACGCGGAAACATCCGTAACCTCCCAGTTTCATCAACACGCCGGCGTGGAGCATAGAAACGGCTGTAGGAGCAGAGGCGTGACCATCCGGAGACCAGGTATGGAAAGGAAAAAGAGCTCCCAGCACCCCGAACCCGATAAAGGCAAACGGGAAGAAAAAGCGTTGGACCCCTATAGGTATTGAAAGCTTTGAAATCTCGACAAAGTCAAATGTGTGCCTTCCGTCCGGCAGTATCGCGTTGTTGTATAAGCCAAAAATAGCCAGCACAAGTAATGCAGAACCGCCCATCAGCATCAGCGTAAGCTTCATCGCTGAATAATGTCTCGGCCCTGTCCCCCAGATGCCAATTAGAAGGTACATCGGGATCACCGCGACTTCATAAAATAAAAACATCGTGAACAGATCGGTGCTGATAAAGAAGCCGAAAACACCCGTAGAAAGAAGTATCAGAAAAATAAAAAACTCTCTTGGTAATTCACCTACACTGTCCCACGAGGCAAAAATCCCTGCGAAAACGACGATAGCGGTGAGTCCTATCAGGGAAACTGAAATGCCATCCACTCCCAGAGCATAGGTGATATTCAGGCTCTCGAACCAGACAGCAGACGTGCGGAAAAGGAACTCATCCGTGATTCCTGACCTGCGCAATGCCAGATACCAGAGGATCAGCACGGCTGCAAGGACCAATTGGATACCCATTCCAATGGCTGCTGCCATCTTAGCCTGACGGTAATTTTTGGTAAGCAGTATGGCGATTACCGTCAGGACCGGAATGATAACAAACAGATTAAGGAAATTCATGTTTATCTTAATTTATTCGTTTATAATCAGTTATTTCGACCACCAGTAAATGAAAATGAATGCCAGCAGTAAGACTCCTGAAACAAAGACGAACCCGTATTTCTGAATCTGGCCTGACTGAAATCCTTTGATCATTTCTGCTGCATGGGTGGTAGTATTCCCTACCAGGTTCACCGTTCCGTCCACGATGTGCCGGTCGAACCAGGCCACGGGACGGGATATGAGATTGAAAATGATCTTTTTAGTCACAAAAAGGTATACCTCATCGATATAAAACTTATTGTAGGTCGCCGTATAAAAGCCTTTCAGGGACTTAGCCACACGGTCGGGGATGGTGGTTTCTTTCATATACATTACTGCAGCAAGGCTAATGCCGGCCAGGGCGATCAGAATGGATGGAATGGCTATATTCCAGTGGAATCCCGATTCATAAGGAACCAAGTCTGTCGAAATGAATTTGCTGAAGTGGATGAACCCTACGGTGACGGATGCAAGTGCGAGAAACATCAGCGGAATGGTCATTGTAAATGGCGCTTCGTGTGGTTTGTGGTGATATTGCTGATTTTTCCCCCAGAAGACGGAAAAATAAAGGCGTGACATATAGAAAGCAGTGATGCCTGCAACAAGGTACTCGACAAAGAATAGGACCTTATTATGCTGGTATGCGGCAACCAGTATCTCATCCTTGCTGAAGAAGCCGGCGAAAGGAGGGATCCCGGATATGGTCAGCACTGCGATGGCAAAGGTAATATGGGTGATCGGCAGGAACTTGCGCAGGTTGCCCATATCGTTCATGTAATTGCTGTGAACGGCATGGATGATCGCTCCGGCGCCAAGGAAGAGCAAAGCCTTGAACATGGCGTGGGTAAACAGGTGGAACATGGAAGCTGTAAAGCCTAGTCCCTCTTCACCGCCATAACCTGACACGCCCAGGGCCAGCATCATATAGCCGATCTGTGACAGGGTAGAAAATGCCAGGATGCGTTTGATGTCAAATTGTGTACAGGCAATCACTGCTGCAAACAGGGAAGTAAAACCTCCTAAGAAGGCAACGACTTCCAGCCCTGTCGGGGCCGATAAGGCATAAATCGGGAACAACCTGGCAACCAGGTACACTCCGGCCACTACCATCGTTGCGGCATGGATAAGCGCGGAAACCGGGGTCGGGCCCTCCATGGCATCAGGCAGCCAGATATGCAGCGGAAACATGGCTGATTTGCCTGCTCCGCCCATGAACACAAAGATCACCGACCAGGTCAGTGTCGATAAACCAAAGAAAAGTTCCTTGCTTCCGGAGTGAAATGCCGCACTGGTCGGATCAGTGAGCTGCGGAATGATCTGGTTGAAGTCGAAAGAGCCGGTGATATAGGAGATCATCAGGATGCCGACCAGGAATCCCAGGTCGGCAAAGCGGGTGACTATGAAAGCTTTTTTGGAAGCAGCTACTGCAGATGGCCGTTCATAATAGAATCCGATCAGCAGGTAGGAAGATACCCCCACGAGTTCCCAGAAAATGTACATCTGGAAAATATTGGTGGCCAGGACCAGTCCCAGCATAGAAAAAGTGAACAGGGACAGAAAGGCATAGAACCTCGTGAATCCCTTATCCCCTTTCATATATCCCATGCTGTAGAGGTGCACCATCAGGGAGACCGTTGTCACCACGATGAGCATCATCACGGAAATCGGGTCAATCAGCGAACCCATGCTGACCACGAGTTTATCGGTCAGGTGCAGCCACGTGCTGCTGAAAGCGATGATCTGCTGGTATGCCCCGTCTTTCATTCCTTCTACAAAGAAATACTGGTAACCGACTACGAGAGAAAGGATGAAGGAGATGAAAAGGCCTGTCGTGCCCAATATGCCTGCGTAGACAGGTTTATACTTATGACCTGCCAGTCCGTTCACGAGAAAGACGAAGAAGGGAATCAGCGGGATCCAGATGCTTATGCTTAAATTCATACTGTTCTTGTAATTTCAGTTGATTATTCCTGTCTGACTAATATTTCATATCGCTGACATCTTCAACGTTGATGTTGGCGAACCTTCTGTATACATTGATAATGATTGCGATGGCGACGGCTGCTTCCGCTGCTGCCACGGCAATAATAAAAAGGGTGAAGAAATGCCCCTGCAACTGCTCCGGGAACAGGTACCTGTTGAACACCACGAAATTGATGTTTACCGAATTCAGCATCAGCTCGATAGACATCAGGATGGTGATCAGGTTCCGCCTCACCAGGAACCCATAAACCCCGATGAAAAACATGATCGTCGAGACAATCAGGAAATGAACGATTGGAATGCCTTGTATCATGATGATTTATATTATCCGGTTAATCTTTTTTCTTTTTTGCAATGACAATGGCTCCAAACATAGCTGCTAAAAGCAGGATGGAAATGACCTCGAAAGGAAGCACAAATCCTCCCTTGCCATAATTCATAAGGCTTAAGCCAATATCCCTCATGGGCACTTCTTCCATAGTGTTTGTGGTTTTCTGATGAAAATCAAACTGAAGCAGGGTCACAATGCTCAGTGCAGCCCCGGAACCAGCTATAAGTGCTGAAAAAAGGGCCTTCTTGAATTCAATCTGTTTGAAACGCTCACTGATATGGCTGGTAAGGAGTATGGAGAAAATGATCAGCACGACGATACCACCTGCGTACAATGCCAGCTGAGCTGCCGCAAGAAAAGTATAGCGGAGCATGAAGTAAAACGCCGATGTCGCAATCAGCACGAAAAGAAGAAATACTGCTGATCTGAGGATCCTCCGGCTGGTGACGGTCAGGATCGAAAAAACGACAATGATGCTTGCGAAGAGATAGAACATCAATATATTCATACTATTCATTGATTTCTTTGGTGAGGACTGAACCAGGCTTATTCAACACTTTTGTCAGTTGCTTGCGGTCGAACACGGCATGCTCGAAATTCTGCCCGAAAGCCAGGGCATTGGAAGGGCAGGTTTTGACGCATAAAGCACAGAAAGTGCACATGGAAAGATGGTAAATGTGCTTGTCAATCACTTTTTTCTTTTTTCCATCTGCCTCTTCCGTGCGTGTAATGATCTCAATCGAGCCGTTCGGGCAGTTCATCTCGCAAATGCCACAACCGGTGCAGCGGTGTTCATTTTTTTCATTGTGGACCATAATGACCTCACCCTTGAACCGGTCGAACATCTGAAGCTCTTTGCGGTTTTCCGGGTATTTCTGGGTCACAATGGTCTTGTAGCTCGTCACAAAATACTTGCCCGTGACACTCATCCCCTTGATCAGGGTGATCACCCCATGGTAGATTTCTGATATATATTTTATAATACCTTTCATAGACTAATTTTTGCAATGTTAGGCTTGCCTGCCTGTTAAAAGTGCCAGTTCATCATGGTGAGGAAGGCAATCACGACCGTATTGACCAGGTTGATAGGCAGCAGGTATTTCCATTCGAGGGTCAGCAACTGGTCTATTCTCAATCGTGGGAAGGTCCATTTGAACCACATCATGATAAAGATGACAAATGCTGTTTTGCCAAGGTACCAGATTACAGGAGGGATGAAGTCCATCACATGGTTGAAAGCATCAAAGCCCCAGAAATGAAGCGGCATCCATCCGCCTAAAAATACAGTAACGGCTATCGAAGCTACGATGAACATGTTCATGTATTCTGCCAGGAAGAAAAAGGCGAACTTGATCCCGGAGTACTCAGTATGGTAGCCGGCGGTGAGCTCAGATTCAGCTTCTGCCAGGTCAAAAGGCCCGCGGTTAGTTTCAGCTGTTGAGGCGATCAGAAAGATCACGAAGGCAATAACTGCCGGGATATGTCCTTTAAAGATCCACCATGCATCGGCCTGGCTGTTCACGATTTCAGAGAGCTGAAGCGTGCCGGAGAAAATCACCACGGAAAGCAGCGCCAATCCGACTGAAAGTTCGTAGCTGACAATCTGAGCGCCACTGCGGATCGCACCGATAAGCGAGTACTTGTTGTTACTCGACCAGCCTGCCAGCAGAATACCTACGACTCCCATAGCTGAAACAGCCATAACGTAAAAAATACCAATGTTGAAATCAATGGCTTGAAGCCCCTTTGCAAAAGGTATGGCGGCAATAGCCATGAATGACGAAATTATGACGATGAACGGAGCCAGGTTGAAGAGGAACTTGTCTGCTTCCTTAATTTTTACAAGCTCCTTCATCAACAGTTTGATGAAGTCGGCAATTGTCTGAAATATACCCCAGGGGCCTACCCGGTTTGGGCCGAGCCTGTTCTGCATGAAGGCGCAGATACGGCGTTCAGCATACACCAGGATCAGCCCGGTCAGGGCATAAAAAATCAGGAAGACCAGCCCGATGATGGCCATTTCCCATACCAACGCCCAGAACGGGGTAAATGTGTTGCCCAGCCAGCTTGCTATATTGGCTGTCAGCGATGAAAAATCATATAACCAGTTTTCTTTCATAGTGGTTGTGAAAGTTATTATCGGTCAATATCTGGAATGACAAAGTCTAAGGATGCCCCAATGGCAACCAGGTCGGCAATTTTAGCGCCCCGGGAAATATGGTCGAGTACGGCCAGGTTGCACATGTTCGGGGAGCGGAATTTCATACGGTATGGTGTCTTGTTGCCATTACTGATGATGTACAGCCCCAGCTCTCCCCGGGAAGTTTCAACGCGTTGATAATACTCGCCGGGAGGCAGTTTGATCACGGCTTTCATTTTAGCCGAGTAAGGCCCTTCGGGGATATTATCGATCAATTGCTCGATAATGAGCATCGACTCCCACATCTCGGCCATGCGGACAAGGTAACGGCTCAGCGCGTCGCCCTCTTCCAGCAGGATTTCCTTGAAATTAACGTAAGGATATGCACTGTATGGGAATTTCTTCCGGATATCGCAGGAAAACCCGGAACCCCTTCCGGATGGCCCTGTGACGCCAAAGTTGATTGCTTCTTCACGGGTAAGCTTCCCGACACCCTTAGTGCGCGCCTGAAATATGACATTTCCTGTGAGCAGCCGGTCATATTCCGGAAGGCGTTTGCGGAAGTATTTAATGAAATCCTTGACCCGTTTTTGGAAATTAGGGTGGATATCGTACATCACTCCGCCAGGACAGTTATAACTCAGCAGCAAGCGGCCTCCGCAGGTCTCTTCAAAGATGTCAAGAATATGCTCCCTGTCACGCAAGCCATAAAAGAAGGTAGTAAGCGCCCCCAGGTCCATGCCCATACATGCCCACCAGAGCTGGTGAGAGTTGATACGCTGAAGCTCGGCCATGATCGTCCGGATATATTTCACCCTTTCGGGTATTTCCACTTCCATTGCATTCTCAACAGCCAGGCAAACCGCCTCATTATTCATATGTGCTGAAAGATAATCCAGCCGGTCCGTGAGGTGGATAATCTGGGTGTAGGTATCCTTTTCGCACATCTTTTCAATGCCACGATGGATATACCCCAGGTGAGGTTCCAGCCGCTGCACGATTTCCCCCTGCAATGAAACCACGAGGCGGAGCACCCCATGCGTCGACGGGTGCTGCGGGCCCATATTGATGAAATACTCCTCTTCCTTCTCCAAACCCGTTTTCAGTTTTGTGATGTCTTCCATAAGCCTGCTTTTAAGAAAGGTCAATAATATTTATTTCATCAACGTAATCTTTTCTGAGGGGGTAGCCATCCCAGTCATCCGGCATGAACATGCGGCGCAGGTTGGGATGCCCCTTAAAAACAATTCCGAACAGGTCAAAAATCTCATTCTCATGCAGTTCAGCTCCTGTATAGAGATCACAGATGCTGTCCAGCTCAGGCTTTTCGCGGTTTTCAGCCACCGTTTTCAACACGATCTGGTGCCTGTAAGCGGTCGATTCCAGGTGATACACTACCATTAGCTTATTTTGAAAATCGACACCGGAGATACAGAACATGTAATCAAAACTTGTGTCTGATCCCTCTTTCAGGGTTCTTAGAAGATGATGGAGGCAGTCGGAAGGAACGATAACCGTCAGGAATTGTTTGCTTTCTTCAAAGGTGGCATCAGGAATAATTCCGGAAACGAGTTCTTTCAGTTGGGCGTTATCCATTTCAGTCGTATATTAAGATGGATGATCAGTAAACTTTTGGGGATTCAGGATACTCTTCGGGGTCATCAACAGGAATCAGACCGGTCTTAATCGATTCCTGCTTGATTTTCCGCTGGAGTTGCATAATGCCGTATAGCAGCGCTTCAGGTCTGGGCGGGCATCCGGGAATGTAAACATCTACCGGGATGACCTGGTCGGCGCCCCTGATTACAGAATAGGTATTGTAAAAAAATGGGCCTCCTGAGATTGCACAGGCGCCCATCGCAATGACATATTTTGGCTCGGCCATCTGGTCGTAAAGCCGTTTCAGTACCGGTGCCATTTTATGCACGATGGTGCCTGCGATTACGATGACATCCGCCTGCCGGGGTGTGGCCCGGTAAACCTCGACCCCGAACCTTGCAAAGTCATGGCGCGAGGCCCCTGTGGCCATCATTTCAATTCCGCAACAGCTTGTAGCAAATGTCAGCGGCCAAACGGAATTTGATCTGCCCCAGTTTACAAGGTCTTCAATCGTTGTCAGAAGTATATTCGTTTTTTGACGATCGGAGTCAGGAGATACGTGAAAGTCCGATTCTTTCATAGCTTTTATTCCCATACCAATGCTTTTTTATTCCATGCATAAAGAAGTCCCATTCCAAGGATGACCAGGAAGATCAGTATTTCTACAAACGCAACCATGCCCAGTTCTTTCATGACCACTGCCCATGGAAACAGAAAGACTGTTTCCACTTCAAAAATAAGGAAGAGGATGGCAAACAGGTAGTAACCTATATTAAACTGAAGCCATGAAAGTCCCGTTGTCGGGATTCCGCATTCGTAAGGTTCTGCTTTCTGCGGATTTATTGAACTCGCGGGTACGAAGGATGAAAACAGAATAGCAAGTCCAACCATGGCCGCACCTACAATAAAAAACAAGATTAAAGATTCAGCACTCATATTGTGATGTTTATGTAAACATGTCTGAAAATTTGACGCAAAGCTAAAATCTTTTATAAGTAAATATCAAACTAATAAGATATCTATGATAGATATTATTGTTGATCCGGAGAAAGTCATAGTTAAAAAATTTAAAATCAGAATTTTATGATAATATAAATCAATTCTAAATTAAAGGATGTTAATAACTTCATTCAGGGAGGGAGACTTTTCTGATTTTCACAAGTTTTATCAGAAGATCTTCCAGCAGGTCCAGTTTCAGCATATTCTCCCCATCGGATTTTGCCGATAATGGATCGGGATGGGTTTCAAGGAAGATGCCATCTATTCCGGCAGCAATGCCTGCTTTAGCAAGCGTTTCGATAAACCCGGGCTGACCGCCTGCTGTACCTGCGGCCCTGTTTGGGATTTGAAGTGAATGAGTGACATCAAGCACAACAGGGACTCCCATGGCCTTCATGACGGGGATCCCCCGAAAATCAACAACCAGGTCGTTGTAGCCGAAAGTAGTGCCCCTTTCGGTAAGGATGATATTGTTGTTTCCTGATTGACGGACTTTTTCCACGGCAAATATCATCGACTCCGCGGATACGAACTGGCCTTTTTTAATATTCACATGTTTCCCGGTATGAGCGGCTGCGACCAGTAAATCTGTCTGCCGGCAAAGGAAGGCCGGAATTTGTAATACGTCAGCATAACCGGCGGCCCTGGCTGCATCAGCCTCCGAGTGGATGTCGGTGAGGGTAGGGATGTCAAATTTTTCACCTATCTGCCTGATGATATTCAGGGCTTTTATATCGCCGATTCCCTGGAAGGAATCAAGTTTTGACCGGTTGGCTTTGCGGAAGGATGCCTTGAAAATATAAGGTATCCGGAGCCTGTCGCATATTTCCTTAACCTTTTCTGCAATCACAAAAGGCATCTTTTCATCTTCCACCACACATGGCCCTGCGATGAGGAAGAAATTTCCCGAATCGGTGTGCTTTATCCTGTTAATTGATTCTATCATTGAAATTGGAAATTATGCCCCCTCCCTGACTCCCTCCCCCAATTGGGGGAGGGACGGGGTGGGGGCTGTAACTAATAATTGTATTTCGCTTTCCACCTTGCTTTCAGCCATTCCCTGATCTCTTCTTCCCGTTTATTTTTCCCGGGATTGTAGTATTTCTTACCTTTTATCTTATCCGGCAGGAACTCCATTTCAATAAAATTTCCTTCGTAGGAATGGGCGTATTTATAATCCTTTCCATAGCCAATTTCTTTCATAAGGCGGGTAGGGGCGTTCCGGATATGCAATGGTACCGGAAGGTCGCCTGTACGGCGGACTTCTTCCAGGGCCTCTTCAATGGCCATGTAGGATGCATTGCTCTTTGGAGAGGAAGCTAAATATACCGCCGTTTGAGACAGGATGATCCTGCTTTCCGGCATGCCGATCTTATGCACCGCATCGAAGCAGGCATTGGCAAGTAACAGTGCGTTTGGATTGGCAATGCCGATATCTTCCGATGAGAGGATGACCATCCGGCGGGCAATAAACAGCGGATCCTCGCCTCCTTCGATCATCCGGGCCAGCCAGTAAACTGCGGCATTAGGGTCGCTGCCGCGCAAGGATTTGATAAATCCGGAAATAACATCATAGTGCATTTCTCCGGATTTATCATATATGGCAATATTTTCCTGGATAATTTCGATAGATTTGGCATTATTGACCGTTATCGTTTCCAGGTGGCTTTCGGTATTAATAATTAATTCGATGGCATTTAACAGTTTGCGGGCGTCTCCGCCCGAAATCCTCAGCAGGGCCTCTTCTTCTTCGATTATGATCTTTTTCCCAAGACTTTTCTCAAGGAAACTTACGGCAGAGTTTAACAGTGTCATAAGTTCTGCTTTCCCAAGAGACTTCAATATATAAACCTGGCAGCGTGAAAGCAGGGGAGAGATAACTTCAAAGGAAGGATTTTCGGTTGTCGCGCCGATCAGGGTGATGATGCCTTTTTCGACTGCACCAAGCAGGGAATCCTGCTGTGATTTACTGAAGCGATGAATTTCGTCGATGAAAAGAATGGAGCCCCCTCCGGATTGGGTCGACTCGTCAATGATGTTCCGGATATCCTTCACCCCGGAACTGATGGCACTCAGGATATAGAACGGCTTTTTCAACTGGTTGGCAATGATAAAAGCCAGCGTGGTTTTGCCAACTCCCGGCGGACCCCAGAAGATCATCGACGGCAGGTTGCCGGATTCAATGACTTTTCGCAGTATGGCATGTTGACCCACCAGATGATCCTGGCCCAGGAAATCATCCAGTGTCTTCGGTCTGAGTTGTTCTGCTAAAGGAACGGACATAATAGTTCTGAGTTCTGAGTTTTGAGTTATTTGTTATGAATTCACCATTCCACTGTTCCACCGTTTCACTGTTTCACTGTTTCACTGTTCCTCATATCCAAAAAGTTTCTTCTTCTTGATCGCTTTCTCAATATATTTCGGCACCATTTCTTCCCAGCCGGGGATTTTATCTTTGATCATCTTTATAACGATCTGGGAATTTATCCAAAGCCATTCTTTTTTTGCGTTGGTTATATCGATGATCATCCTGTTCTTAACAAGAAACTGGTATAAATCATGTATATCGTCGGCAAGCAGGAGATTTTTTGAAGTGATCAAATCTTCACCTTTAGTAGGATCATCAATAGTAACAGAAGAAATAGTCGGATAAACATAAAGTTTCATATTTTCGATAAAGAATTTCCCCATGGCTTCTAGCACTCCCCCACGAAGATGGGTATAATATTTCTTTTCGAAGAAATTCATCAGGGTAGGTATCCCGATTATAATCCTTAGTTTTATTATTTTAAACTGGGAGAAATATTGAACCAGTTTATAATATTCTTTGAAATTAGATACCATCACGTTTTGTCCCATCCCGTTAAGGATATCAACCCGGTCGAGGAAATCCTGTTCATCCAGTTCGCCTTCCTGCATAAGATTACTGAGGGTCATTTCGCAAAGTGAGATAGTATTTTCTTTATCATAGTCTTCATCACGCTTAAAGATGCGATAGCTGGTCCGCAACATATCGGACATAACATAAGTGACTGGCCTGAAACTGCCCCTGAAAGCAAGTACATTCTTTTTGTAAAGCATATCATAGGGTTGCTGTACATCACCCTGACGATCGAACATGATGGCTTTGGCCATGCCATTTTTCACCAACTGGACGCTCAGCAGCCTGTTATCCACATAATCCAGGTCGGGGCCCGACATACGGATCATGGTAATTTCCAGCCTGTCGGTGGAAAGGTTATCCAGGAGCGAGCGGAGGAACTGGCTTGGGTATTGGTGAAGAAAAAAGCAGGCATACATCAGGTTGACACCAAGGATTCCGAGCGTGGATTGTTGCATGAGGCCGTCATTTTCCAGCAGGTTGACATGGAGGATGACCTGGTTGGGATCTGTTTCGGGTTTCAATTGGAATCTCAAACCAATCCAGCCCTGTCCGCGGTTATTTTTCTGGAAATTCAGGGTTTCTATGGTATTGGCGAAAGAGAAGAACTGGGTACTGATGCCTCTTTTTCCCCCCAGGATACGTGTAAGTTCCGTGTACTCCGCCTGTAGCATTTCTGCCAATCTGTATTCGGAAACATATCTTCCGGTTTTAACCGATTCGTACAAGGCATCGCTGAATGCTTTATCGTAGGCAGAAATGGTTTTTGCGACCGTTCCGGATGCCCCGCCTGCCTGAAAAAAATGACGCGCGACTTCCTGCCCTCCGCCAATTTCAGCAAAGCAACCATAGATACTGGGATTCAGGTTTATTTTAAGGGCTTTGCGGTTAGGGCTAAGGATTTCGCGTTCCATTATCTGAAAAAATCTTTTGCTAAAGTAATGAATTTATTATGACCCTCAGGGCCTTTTTATCATGAACACAAACGGTATAGCCCCCAATGCAATCACAGCCGAAAGGTTGAAAGTCGTCTCCAATCCGACCCAGTCTGCCATAATTCCGGCAATCATCAACGCGGCTGCCTCACTGCCAAAACTAACAGTCAGAAACATGCTGTTAAAAAAAGCCGGTCTTTCAGTTCCGCGGTCCTGGGTTAATGCCAGCAAAATTGGTGTTGTGCCTAACAGGAAAAAACCAAGGATGGCCAGAACAGGCAATGCTGCCCAGCCATCAATGACCGAAAAAAGGAACATGAGCACCGGGGCTGTATAAACGATGATCGACAGTGCTTTTCTACGCCCTATGCGATCAGAATAATACCCCCAGAAAAGTGTTCCGGCAGCTCCGGATAATTCAAGTACAGATAGGAATACACCACCCGTCCATAGGCTTTCTCCTTTTAGCGTCATATAGGTAGGTAAAAAAGTTGTCAATGCCGCACGCATGATTGACCGGAAAAATGTCAGACCCACCAGGAGAATGAAAAAGGGCATGCTCTGCCTGAAAGTTTTTCGCAGCCCCATGATGTCGGATTTATTCCTGAACTCATCGGAAATGGTTATTTTTCTAAGCTTATAATAAAGCAGGCCGGATGCGGCAAGGCCCAACGGGATCAGTTTCCAGGTTCCTTCCAGCCCCCACAGCGAAATAGCTCCCAGAACCATTAAAGGCCCGATTGTCCGGGCAATTTCCCCGCCGAACATATACCAACTCATACCTCGCCCGATCTCTTCCCCCGAAACCTTGCTCACCATCACAGGAGTGGGTACATGAAACAAAGCAGAACTGATCCCGGTCACCAGGAGTAAAATAGCAATTACCGTAAAAGTCGGAGCCAAACCTATCAGGCTCATCGCGATCGCCGTCAGAGCCGGGCTGATGATGACCAGCCACCTCATCCCCATCCGGTCGGCCAGAAGGCCCAGGAAAGGGCTCACCAGGTTAGGCAACCGCTGTAGCAATCCCAGAAGGCTTGCCATCGAATAACTCAGGGAAAACTTGTCAATCAGCAGCGGAAGCAGAGGTGCTAAAAATGAAGAATAAGTGTCATGAATAAGATGGCTGAACGAAATCAGCATCACTTTCCCGGTTTGAAACAAAGGTCTTTCAGACACATTGAACTGCTTAAGATCTGTTATAAACCTTGATCACACTCTCCCGCATCATTCGTCCCGTATCAGATAATGAAAAGGAAATGGCATCAGCAATGTTTTCAGCCGGGACCCACTTTGAAAAATCCGCTCCGGGCATGGATTTCCGGTTTGTCTCAGTATCAATGGTTGAGGGAACAATAACCGTCGCCGTTACGCTTTTATCTTTACCTTCTGCATTTATAAAATCTGCCAACTTGAAGATCATGGCCTTGCTCATTGAATAAGCGAAGAAATCTTTACCATCAGCGGCATTTAAGCCCGGGCGCGACCCGACCAGGATAAATTGCCCGCCTTGCGGACGGCTAATGAAATGTGAAAGCAATGGCCTGACTAAATGATAGGCAGTGTAAAAGTTCAGGTTGATCATCTTATCCAGGTCAGCTTTACCTGTATCTGCAAGCTTGCCCATTGCAAATCCGCCAACCAGTAATATGGCAGCCTGGAGGTCAGTATTGCACTGCAACACGATTTTTGCAAAATTCCGAGCCTCTTCTTCATTCAATAAATCGACTTCCCGGATTTCAAGCTTTTCATGATGGGGAAGATTTCCCGCTCCGCCATGGCCTGAAGCCGCCAGGATGTGATATCCGTCTTTCAGCAGACGATGAACTACAGCGAGCCCGAGGTTTCCGTTTGCGCCTGTAATGATAAGTGATGCCATTTTTTAATGCTTAATGTTGAAGGTTGAATGTTGAATTAGCAGTTGCAAAGATATCAGATACCGGTTCATTATTAAATTACAAATGTAGATGAATCTGAAAGATATTAATTTTGCCCGCATATTAAACAAACTTTCAGATAAAAATTATGGGAGTAACACAGTTTCTCGCCGAGCACATCATGCAGTTTTATGAAACAACCGGCTATGTGAGTGTTTTCATTTTTATGACCTTGGAGAGCATGATCTTTCCGGTTCCCAGTGAGGCCGTCCTTCCTCCGGCAGGATTGCTGATCGCCCAGGGAAGGTTCACTTTTGCCGGCGTAATTATTGCCAGCACTTTGGGAAGTATTGTCGGATCCCTTCTTTCATACTGGATTGGAGTATACGGCGGCAGGCCTTTTATTGAAAGGTTCGGAAAATATTTCCTGCTCGATAAGAAGGCGCTCCAGGTCGGCGAAAAATATTTTAATAAGCATGGCGACTGGACCATCTTCGTCTGCAGGTTCATTCCTGTAGTCCGCCACCTGATATCCATTCCGGCAGGTTTTGGCAGGATGAACATCTGGAAGTTTTCCCTTTATACTATAATCGGCGCCGGAATGTGGAATGCTTTTCTGACCTGGGCGGGTGTCAGATGGGGGCAACAAGGATGGGACCTGATGATGAAATACGGCCATACCATGGATATCATCATTATTGTGTTGATTGTCCTTGCAGGGGCTTATTTTTTCTGGAAACATTTCAGGAACAGAAATAAATCACAGGCGACATAACCTTTATCAAATTTAATCACCGCTAACTCATTGTTTATCACCTTAAACTGAATAATTGCCCTTTTAAGGTAATTTTTCAGTATCTTGTTCTCACAATCCAGTACGCCAAATCGAAATTCTGAGAATATGAAAAAGGCTTATTTTATCCTCATTCTGCTGTTCTTCAGGTTTACTAACATAGAAGCCCAGATAACCTTCGAAAAGACCTATGATTTCTGGCATAATTCATCCATAACCGGCGTTTATCCTCAGGCTGACGGATACATTTTATGCGGAAGAGGTTATGAAATCCCGGGTCCTAATGATGTCGATTATTTTAATTTCATTATCAGAACGGATATTTATGGGGATACAATTTTTACAAAAACCTATAAAAGGGCTAACGAGACATCCTGGGACCAACCTTTCCTCGTGCCTGATGATGATACTGCATTTTACCTTGCATATAACTCCTATTCAGATCCCTATCTTCAAAAAATAAATTTAGATGGGGATACTTTATGGACTAAATCATTACCGACTACTAGCCTGATAGATTATATCCGGATCTCCGATGGTAACTTGATATTTATTTCCTATATTGATGGTGGGTTTCAAATTTCTAAAACTGATCTTGAAGGAGGTTTGATCTGGACAAACCTGGTTAATGCTACAGATACTATTTATGTATCGAATAAAGATGTTTTTGCCATAGATACTATTTTTACGTGGCCATCGTCGATAACAAGCGTTATTGAAGTTCCAAATGGCGATTATAAAGTTTCTGTCAATTATTCTGATGGTTTTGGTGAGCATCACGTAAGCCAGTTTTTGTTTACAGTTGATAGTATCGGTAAATACCTGGGAAAAAAAAAGGTTTTCAGTCCAATGCCCTGGCCATTGATACACAAAATGAAAAATTGTGAGGAAGATATCATCGTTATCGGATCAAATGATTATCAGAGATTTTATATCAGCCGGCTTAAATCTTCCGGTGATACGATCTGGACCAGGCATTATCTAAATGGGTCTAATCCGGGTTATTTTAATACAATAACAAGGAGTTCCGATGGTAATTATGTGATGGCCGGCATGCTGGGCGATCTGGTTAATAGTTACATCGGGCTCTTTGCATTCACGCCGCAAGGTGATTATTTGTGGCACAGGTTCTACGCTTCAGGTGATTCACCATTGGCAGTAGATATCGCATCATGCGACGATGGTGGTTTTGCCGCAGGAGGATATGTTGGTGGTTTTAATGTCCCACAGGCATATTTTATTAAAACCGATGCCAACGGCCATATCAGCGGGCCGGGAATATTTGAAAATAATGCGACCGATAAATTGAAATTATACCCCAATCCTGCTTCCGGCCTGGTTTATCTTGAAACAGATCCGGATTACCAGAGTATTGAAATATTTGACCCAAGCGGAAGGTCGGTTTTTAAGCGCAACCTCAGCGGTCAGAAAGAGAATGTTGAAACCCTGGATTTAAATGGCTTTTTACAGGGGGTGTATCTTGTCAGGGTTTATTCAACCGGGGCTGTTTGTACCGAGAAATTGGTCATCTTCGGCCGTCCCTGACGGGACTTGATTATGATTGGCCACCGTATCTGCCCCGGGACGTTGTCCCGGGCTATTATCATTTGTCCTTGGCAGGACATCTTCAAATCGCCATATCGGTAATTCGTTACCTCGCTAATTCGTTACCTCGCTAATTCGTTACCTCGCTAATTCGTTACCTCGCTAAATCGTCCAATCGCCAAATCATCCTACCGTCTTCCCATCCTATCGTCCCCATCTCCTGGCCGTAGCCGTTTTTACAGGACCGTCCTGCCTGGCATAGTTCACGCGCTGCCGGGGCTGCTGTTTCGGGGCTTTGACGGGATTATGGTCCATCAATGGAAAGGGATGGTCATCAATGACCGGTATTTTCTTGCCGATCAGTTTTTCGATGTCTTTCAGCCAGGGTTTTTCTTCCGCATCGCAAAATGAAAGGGAAGTCCCTTTCGCGCCAGCCCTTCCTGTGCGACCTATGCGGTGCACATATGTTTCAGAGATGTTGGGTATTTCAAAATTGATGACAAATTCAAGATCGTCGACATCAATGCCGCGTGCTGCAATATCCGTGGCCACCAGAACCCGGGTAGTTTGGGCCTTAAAATTAGCCAATGCCCGCTGGCGGGCATTTTGCGCCTTGTTCCCGTGGATGGCTTCGGCACTGATCTTATTTTTTTCCAGGATTCTAACTACCTTATCGGCACCATGTTTGGTGCGGGTGAAGACAAGTGCAGTTTTTATGTTTTTATCCTGCAATACGTCCACCAGCAGCGCATTTTTATTTCCTTTATCAACAAAGAAAACAAATTGCCTGGTGGTTTCAACGGTGGTTGCACTGGGGGTGACTTCCACCTTTACAGGATTATGCAGGATGGTGCCGGCCAGTTTGACTATTTCAGGCGGCATGGTAGCCGAGAAAAACAGCGATTGCCGTTTATGAGGAAGGAAGGCGATGATCTTTTTCACATCGTGGATAAAACCCATGTCAAGCATGCGGTCGGCTTCATCCAGCACGAAAAATTCGACATCCTTCAGGGTGATGAATCCCTGGTTCATCAGGTCGAGCAGCCTGCCGGGCGTGGCCACCAGTATGTCCACCCCTCTTTGTAATGCATCAGTCTGGGGATTTTGATTCACCCCGCCAAAGACGACCGTGCAGGTTAAGCCGGTATGACGGCCGTAAGCCTTAAAGCTTTCCGCGATCTGGATGGCTAGTTCCCTTGTTGGGGTTATGATCAGGCTCCTGATCTTTCTTTTTCTGTCAAATGTTTTAGTTGCGTATAGCAACTGGAGAATCGGCACGGCAAAAGCTGCCGTCTTTCCTGTTCCGGTTTGTGCACAGCCCAGCAGGTCGGTTCCCTGTAAAACGATGGGGATGGCTTGCACCTGTATAGGTGTGGGGGTGGTGTAACCTTCTTCTTCTAATGATCTGAGAATAGGTTCTATAATATTCAATGATTGAAATGGCATGAGAAAATTTTAAGTAATAAGATTTTTTGAAATAAATTTTTTTTCGGAGAGTAATCGGGCACAAAGATACACTTTTATTTAATAATTTACTATATTTGTTTGACATTTGAATGCAAAACATATCTATTTAGTATAATAGTCATTAATCCTTAAATTAATAACATTAAATCTCACAAACATGAAAAAGACGTTTAGTTTTACGGGGGTAATTTTTTTCCTCCTGGTGCTTACACAAATCATTTCCTGTAAAAAGGATGAAAAGGATCCGGATGTAATTGCGAGTTTTACATCCCAGGTTGATGCTGTAGATTTTAAAAAGGTGGCTTTTACCAATCAGTCCCAGAATTTTTCAGCTTTGTTATGGGATTTTGGTGATAATGCAACTTCCAGTGAAACCAATCCTGTTCACACCTATGCAGACCTTGGAGATTATACTGTCACCCTGACGGCTACCTCTCTTAACGGTTCAGTAACCGATGATCATTCAGACGTCATATCGATTCTTGATCCGAATGCAGAACTGACCAAACTGGTGGGTGAAGGCAATGACGGAAAGGTATGGAAACTTATCCGGTCCGGTGCCACCGGCCGCTATCCGTTACAGGTCTTCCAATATAATCCGGATGATCCGCCAAATCCTGTAACGAGTTGGTGGGGAATGGGCCTTGGCAATGATGAACTTGCCAATCGTCCCTGTATACTGAATGACGAATGGGTATTCTTCCGCGACTATACTTTTACCTATGATGCACATGGTGACTTCTGGAGAGAACAAGACATTTTTGACCCGGCTGGTCCTTGCCAGGACATTGCTGATGGCATGATTAATAAAAATGGTGAAGATTGTTCAGCCTGGGGCAACGGGACCCATCAGTTTGAACTGGTTGCCGGAAGTAATGCCAAAATAAAGGCTATCGGCACTGGAGCCTATATTGGCTATTTTAAATTAGCTACGGATAATGAATCCCTGGAACTTACCCCAATGGTACAGGACGAGGTGGATTATGACCTGTTTAAACTGACTGACGCTGCAGCGGGTACTGATACGTTGATCGTTCAGGGTTATTATAAAGATAAACCTGCAGATGCAGCTTATCAAGGCATTTGGAGATTTGTCCTGGTTCATTATGACAACCCGGCTGACGAACCCCCAATTCCGACAAATAATCCTACACCCAATTTTAGTTTTACTACTAATGGCCTGACCTTAACATTCACAAACAATTCACAATACTGCGATTCTTACTTGTGGGATTTCGGTGACGGTGAAACATCTACTGCAGAAAATCCTGTACATACTTATACCAATGATGGTTTTTATAACATCAGCCTCTCCGGCACGAACTCTAACGGTACTGCCACCTTTGTTGATGCTGTGTTCCTGAGTGTTAACTCTCCAGCCCTGACAGCAGATTTATTACAAGGAGCAGCCTGGAGAGATGTTGTTGGTGCAAAGACAATATTTGTTGGCGGGGCCCTTGGCAGCAGTGCCTGGTGGTCAGTGCCAAAGGATTTCCTGACCGGAGGTGGTACCGGTGGAGATGACTGGTCATGTATGGCCGATGATGAGTATATTTTCAGCGCTGGAGTTTATACTTATGCCGGAAATGGATTAATTCGTAATGACGGCTATTTCGGAAGCCCGAACGGTTGCTGGGATGAAGGTACATTGACCGGCAATGGCCTTTATTTCGCCTCAGGTGAACATACCTATACTTTCACTCCTGCTGATGGAACCAACAGGGCGATCATTGAACTGACCAACGGTACAGACAGGGCTGCCTTTATCGGATTCTACAAAGGATACTATGGTGGTGAAAATACTGACGGCGCCAACGCGCCCAACGGTGGAAACCTTACCAACAGGTATGAGGTTATGGGCTATGCTGTAGGTATAACCAAAGAATACCTATTTGTTTCGGTTGACATTTCTGCTGGACATGACGGAAGTGCTGCCTGGTCTGTTATATTGGAGCGCTGATAATACTTTCAGCATTTAGATTTGAAAAATCAAGAGTGAGCGAGACACTGCCTCGCTCTTGATTTTTTTTAACATAATTATCTTCCATTATCTTGTCCTTCAATAAACCTTAAAAAATCAGACTATGAAAAGGGTTTTTACAATGTTGTTCTTCTCCCTGCTTTCTTTGGCTGTATTTGCCCAGGGCAGGGTGATCACCGGGAAAGTGACGGATTCGGGCGGTGCACCTTTACCGGGAGTCACTATAATATTGGTGGGCACATCTACCGGTACAACTACCGACGTGGAAGGAACCTATAAAATTACGGTTAATGAAGGTGTGCTAAGATTCAGCTATGTGGGTTTTGTAGCACAGGATTTCCAGATCACCAATCAGACAACCATCGATGTGGTTTTAGAGGAGGAGGCTTCATTACTGAATGAAGTAGTTGTTGTCGGATACGGCACGCAGAAAAAGAAAGACATTACTACGGCCGTCTCGGTGGTAGATGACAAAGAAATCAAGGAACGGCCGATCGTCTCGGCAGCCCAGGCTCTCCAGGGAAAAGCCGCCGGTGTACAGGTTACCCAGCCTTCCGGTAAGCCGGGCGTGGGTCTTTCAGTGCGGGTACGCGGATCAACATCGGTGATCGCGGGGAACGAACCGCTATATGTGATCGATGGCGTACCGACGACGAATACAAGCGGGTTGAACCCTTCTGATATTGCTTCTATGACCGTGCTGAAAGATGCTTCCTCCTCGGCTATTTACGGCGCCAGGGCAGCTAACGGTGTGGTACTTATCACAACAAAACGCGGTGAAGCAGGCACCGGCCCTACCGTTAATTTCGATGCTTATGCCGGGTTTTCCAAACTCAGAAAAACAATTGAGGTGCTCAATACTAAAGAATATCGCGACCTGATGGAAGATATCGGAATTGCCCTTAATCCAGCATGGACCAGCTTCGGCAATTGGAGCGATTCTGTTTTTGGCACGGGCTTCAATCAGTCGTATCAACTCTCCTTCAGCGGAGGCTCCGAGAAAACGCATTACTTTTTTTCAGCCGGTTATCTGAGTGATGCAGGCATGGTCGAACCGGCACGCTTTGACCGGTATTCGGTCAGGTTAAACCTGGATAACGAGGTGACTAAATGGTTGAAATTCGGGACAAGTATCAATATGTCGAGGCTCCGGACACTAAATACGCCTGACAACCTGAGTTCCGGCCGTGGCGGTGTCATCATGAGCACCCTGAATACCCCGCCTTTCCTGAGCATTTGGGATAAAGACAGCATCGGGTGGTACGGTCGCAATCCCTTTCAGGCTTCATGGGAAAACCCGGTTGCTTATATGTTTGGCGCAGACCAGGAAGCCATCGATAATAATTTATTCGGCAATGTATTTGCCGAAGTGAAGATCATCCCGGGTTTGTTTTTCAAAACCAGGTTCGGCATAGATTACAATAACCACCAGTGGGACTATTTCCTGGATGGAATACAGACCAGTTGGGGACGGACCAATAAGGGCCTGGCTCAAGCCGATAAAAGCAACTATGGCAGTTGGCTGTGGGAAAATACACTGGATTATTCAAAATCATTCAAAGATCACAACATAACTGCCATGATAGGGGGTAGTGGACAGCAATATAATTATAACCAAACTTATTTACAAGGCCATGGATTCCGGCCAGGATCCAGCGTCCATACTCTCAATGCTGCCAATGAGACCACCGGTTCAACCTGGCAGGATGAATGGGCGCTTGCAAGTTTTTTTGCACGTGCCACTTACAATTTTAAAAGTAAATATTACCTGACCGCCACCGTTCGTGAAGACGGATCGTCAAAACTGAACCACCACTGGGGGACCATGCCTTCATTTTCTGCAGGATGGCGGATTTCATCCGAAAAATTCATGCAAAACTCTCATTTTGTCGACGACCTGAAAATAAGAGGGGGATGGGGGAAAAATGGCAACCAGGAAGGGATTCCTAATAATGCCCGGTTTGGGTTAATTGCTTTCAGCCCAAGTGCAGATGATCCATATCCTTCTGAATATCCGATCTCTTACGGAAATATTGACCTGAAATGGGAGACTACTGAGCAAACCAACATCGGTATCGATCTTTCCATGTTTAATTTCCGTGTGAACTTAAGTGTTGACGCATATTACAAGAAAACAACCGATGTGCTGCTGAATGTTGAATTGTCAAATACCCTTCCGGTAACCACCATGCAAACCAATGCCGGAAATATTGAAAACAAAGGGATTGAATTCACCATCAATACGGTAAATATCAACAAAAAATTAACCTGGTCAACGGATCTGAATATGTCGTTCAACCGGAATAAGGTGCTATCTCTGAATTATACGCCGGTTTATTATTTTGGACATATTTACAGCAATAACTCTGACGTATCGATGGTAAAGCCGGGCTTACCGCTCGGATCCTTTTACGGCCTCGTTTCTGAAGGTGTCGATCCCGAAACCGGCGATCTGATCTACAAAGACGTCAACCAAAACGGTATTTTTGAGGCCGGTGCCGACCGCACGGTGATCGGTGATCCGAATCCTGATTTCATCTTTGGCTTCACAAACACTTTCAATTATTGGAAATTTGACCTGAACATCTTCTTCCAGGGCAGTGTCGGTAACGACATTTACAATTCTACCCGTATCGATCTGGAAGGAATGTTCGACAGTAAGAATCAGTCTGTCGATGTGCTGCGGCGATGGATACCGGAAAATCCCGACACGGATATCCCAAGACCGGCAAACATGGATAACGTCCGGAACTCTACACGCTTCATCGAGGATGGATCCTATGTAAGGTTGAAAGCGGTAACATTGTCTTACAAGGTCTTCGATAATAATTCTAAAATCACATTCGTCCGGCAGTTTACTGTTTACGTAACAGGTCAGAACCTCCTGACATTTACAGGTTATAGCGGATTTGACCCCGAAGTCAATGCCTATGGAAATAATGCCACGGAAGTAGGAATCGATTATGGCACTTACCCGCAATCCGTCAGTTTGATCTTTGGATTAAATGTTCAATTTTAAATCGTACAGCCATGAAAAAATTAATCATACTCCTTAGCACAGTTCTGATCGCATGGTCGTTCACTTCCTGTAAAAAATTCCTTGATCTGGAACCTATTTCGAATGAAATCTGGATAAGCAACACAGCTTCAGATTCCATCATCTATAAGACAACTGACGAGGTTGAAACGGCCCTGTCAGGAGTTTATGCCGATTTCAAAAATGAATACTTCGAACTCGATTATTTTGTCAATGGCGATGCCCAGTCAGATGATGCTTATGCAGGTGCAGATAATCCTGCTAATTTCCAGATCGATGATTATAACCTTGATGCCTTGAACACCAATGTCAGCCGCGATTGGGGCTACCTATACGGCACTATAGGCAAGGCCAATATTGTAATCAACAACGTAATGGCCGTTCCCGATCCTACTTTGACAGAAACAAGAAAGAAAGAAATCCTTGGAGAGGCCTCTTTCATAAGAGCTTTCATGTATTTCCAGGCAGTTCAGCTCTGGGGAGATGTACCACTGCAACTTAAAGAAGTCACGACAATCAATGCCGAACTGCTTCCGGAAATTTACCCGCTGCTCTTCCCGAAACGCGCCCCTATGGATAGCGTATTCATGCAGATCATCCATGACTTTGAAGTTGCTTTGGAAAACGTTAACCCCACCGCAGCTCACAAAGGCTACGTGACCACAGGCGCCGTCAATGCCATGCTGGCAAAGGTCTATGCCACAATCGAACCGCATGACTACAACAAGGTGGTGCAATATTGCGATGCCGTGGTCAACGGGCCATACAGCCTCCTGGGGAATTATGAGAACCTGTGGGACAATTCGGTTGAAAATTCGGAGGAATCAATATTTGAGATCAACTATGAAGGCACTATAACTGATGGTAATTGGGGTGCCAGCATGTTCCGTGGTTCTGACTGGAAAAAATTCAATATCCCGTCAAATGACCTGGTAAAAGCTTTTGATGAAGAGCAGGATGGGATCAGGAAGAATTCCTCGATCATTTTCCTGGCAGAAGGATTCCCGGATGCACATTGGCCGCAAACCAATTATCCTTTTATCAATAAATGGAGAATTTTTGGGGGAAGCAGCCCACAGAATTACATCTTCCTGCGCCTGGCTGACATCATCCTGTTAAAGGCCGAAGTGCTCAATGAACTGGGTGATGTATCCGGCGCAGCCGGACTGGTGAACCAGATCCGCAGCCGTGTCAGTCTGCCCAACACGACCGCTTCAAATCAGGCCGACATGCGCCTGGCCATCGAAAAAGAAAGAAGACTGGAGCTGGCTTTCGAAGGTCACCGCTGGTTTGACCTGAAACGCACCGGCAGAGCCATAGAGGTTATCAATAATGCCATCGACGAAACTGGCCAGAAAATAGGTTACAATCTTACTCCTAACCGGTTGTTATGGCCTGTGCCTCAGTCAGAACTGGATAGAAATACCAGCCTTGTTCAAAATTCCGGATATTAATCCGTGGTTGATTTCTTAAGTAGATTTTTTAATAAGATTGATCATGCGTAGTAATCGTTTTCCGGTTTATTATTTTATCATCTGCTTCATGCTGATATCGGGCATTTTCATCCTTGTCCCGGGTTGTAAAAGCAAGGAAAATCCTGATCCTGTGCCTTCAACAGATTCAATTGGCAGGGCCCAGGTTTGGCTGACAAAGGGTGATAAATCTAAACTCTTCAATAAAGAGGGCGATCTCACAATAAAGAAGAAAGCTTCAGCAAACTGGCCCATAATTGAGATTGACACTGCGGCAAGTTTACAGGAGATAGAAGGATTTGGCGCAGCCCTGACCGGTTCTTCAGCTTATCTGATCAACCGGAAACTGGATGATGCACAACGGTCAGCAATCCTGCAGGATCTTTTCGATCCGGTTAATGGTATCGGAATTTCTTATCTGCGGCTTACGATGGGTGCTTCAGATTTTTCCCTTTCCGACTTTTCTTATGATGATTTAGTTGCGGGAGGAACCGATTTTAACCTGGATCAATTTTCCCTGTCACAGGATTTAGATGATGTTGTGCCTGTTTTACAAGAGATTATCCAGATATCACCTGATATTAAACTGATGGGGTCTCCCTGGAGCCCGCCTGCCTGGATGAAAACCAGCGGCACCATGAAAGGAGGAAAACTGAAGGAGGAATGCTATGATGTCTATGCCTATTATTTTGTAAAGTATATCCAGGCGATGCAAAACCAGGGCATTATCATCGATGCGATCACACCCCAGAACGAACCGCTTTATTTTACTGCAGGTTATCCATGTATGGAGATGCAGCCTGAAGAGCAGAAGAATTTTATTAAAGACCACCTGGGTCCTAAATTTGCATCAGCTGGAATTGATACCAGGATAATAATCTACGACCACAATTGGGACCGCCCGGACTATGGTATTTCCATTCTCAATGACCCTATGGCAAAAAGTTTTATAGCTGGGACGGCTTTTCATGCCTATGGCGGTGATGTCACGGCCATGAGTACGGTCCATAATGCACACCCTGACAAGGATCTGTATTTCACAGAGATTTCAGGGGGAGGTTGGGCAACCGATTTTAGTTCAAACCTGATGTGGTTTATCGAAAATATTTTCATAGGCACAACCAGGAACTGGTCGAAGGTCGCATTGCTCTGGAACCTTGCACTTGACTTAAACAGCGGTCCCCAAAACCATGGATGTGGTGATTGCCGCGGCGTAATAACGATCACCCCCTATAACGGGTGGATAACCAAAAATGAAGAGTATTATTCCATTGCACATTTTTCGAAATTTGTCAGGCCCGGAGCAGTCCGGATTTCAATGACAATACCACAGTCATTGACTAATCTGGGTGCAGTTGCTTTTCTGAACCCTGACGGGTCAAAGTCATTGGTAGTGTGTAATTACGACACTGATGACAAAATATTTAGCGTAAAACAGGGTGAAAAGAATTTCATCTATTCGGTTCCGCCAAAATCTGTCGCATCTATTATCTGGTAAAATCATTCAAAAAAACTTTATTAACCATGTACAAGTCCGTTTTATTAATCTCCTGCATCCTCACAATTATTGGTGCACAGGCTCAAAACAAAGGGAAGTCAAGTGTTTCAGGCCGCAAAGTTTCAGTTGTTATAACAGCTATGAATACCAATTTCCGACTTGCCAAATCTACACAACTTCAATTTTCCCCGCAAGGGCAACCATTAGAGACTGTCCCCTGTGTTTTTGTGGATCCTTCAAAAACCTTCCAGACCTTTATCGGAATTGGGGCAGCATTGACTGATGCATCTGCGGAAACCTTTGCAAAGCTTCCTGGTGAAAAGCAGGAAGAATTTCTGAGGGCGTATTTTGATAAGGATAAGGGAATAGGATACAGCTTTGCCAGGACTAATATGAACAGTTGTGATTTTTCCAGCGGAAGTTATACCTATGTTGCAGAAAATGACAAAGAATTGAAAACATTCAGTGTAGCCCATGACGAACAGTTTAAAATTCCATTTATAAAAAGAATCATAGCCGCTGCAGGTGGTGAGATCAACCTGTACATCAGCCCCTGGAGCCCTCCGGCCTGGATGAAAGACAATAAGAATATGCTTCAGGGGGGCATTCTGTTACGGGAATATTATCAATCCTGGGCCAATTATTTTATCAGATTTATCAAAGCTTATGAAGATCAAGGGATTCCTGTCTGGGGGTTGACGGTGCAAAACGAGCCCATGGCAAAACAAACATGGGAATCCTGCATGTATACCGCTGATGAAGAACGCGATTTTATTAAGGAATATCTGGGACCGACACTTTGGAAAAATGGCATGCAGAGCAAAAAACTCATCGCCTGGGATCACAACCGCGATTTGATGTACCACAGGGCATCCGCCATTTTGAATGACTCAGCGGCTGCTAAATACGTCTGGGGAATTGGTTTTCACTGGTATGAAAGCTGGACCGGCGCTCCGATCCCGGAAAATGTAAAACGGGTGGCAGAAGCCTTTCCACAAAAACAACTGCTGCTTACAGAGGCCTGCAATTATCCGTTCAGCTGGGAGACTTTCGATCAGTGGCATTGGGGTGAAAATTACGGAGCAAGTATAATAACTGATTTCAACAATGGCGCTGTGGCATGGACCGACTGGAATATACTCCTCGATGAAACCGGCGGGCCCAACCATGTGAATAATTTCTGTTTTGCCCCTGTTCATGCCGATACACGGGATGGCAGCCTGCATTATATGAATTCGTTTTTTTATATCGGGCATTTTTCAAAATACATCATCCCCGGGGCAAAAAGGATCGCATGCTCTTCCAGCAGGGCCCAACTGCTTACTACCGGTTTCAAAAACCCTGACGGGACAATTGTCGTAATCGTGATGAACACGGGTGATTCACAAGTGGAATATCGGTTGTATGTTGGAGATCAGGCCGCGGAAACGGTCAGTTTGCCTCACTCTATCATGACATTGATGTTCTGATTGTCATTCAGAATCATTTGATTTTTCCGGAAGTCATTTTGTCAATATAATTTTGCCTTATGCCGGAAATAATCATCAGGGATACTATCGAAAAAATTATTATCCAGGCCCAAATCGGGAAAACCGGTGTATCGCCGGCAGCATAACTGTGCAATCCTTTGGATAAGTAATAATTAACACCGACAAAAGTCATGATAACGCTTCCAAATCCGATTACTGACGCGACACTGAATACGAAGTTGCTGCGAAGTTTTGGAATAAACCTTAAATGAAGCACAATAGTATAGGCTATTACGATAACAAGCGCCCATGTTTCTTTAGCATCCCATCCCCAGTATCTGCCCCAGGATTCATTGGCCCAAACGCCCCCGAGAAAAGTCCCTACCGTTGCCAGTATAATCCCGATGATCAGGTTCATTTCATTGATATAGGTGAGTTCCGAGATAATTAAATCCAACCGGGAATGGTTCCCGACCGTCTTAAACAAAAAGATAACCAGGTTCATCAAGCCGAGTATGAATCCCAGACCCAAAAAGCCATAACTGATAGTTAGCGTTGCCACATGGATGATCAGCCAGTATGATTTTAAAACCGGCTGTAAATTTGTCAATTGCGGATCATAACTGCTGTGGCTTGCGGTCATTAGTGTAAAAAAGGCCAGCAATGCCGTTGCTGCCAGTGTAATTTTTGAATAGCGCACGAAACTAAAACCTGCCAGCAATCCTCCCCAGGCAACCAGGATCAGCGATTCATATCCATTGCTCCAGGGTGCATGGCCTGTTAAATACCATCTGAGTATCATGCCGGAAGTGTGATACAGAAAGGCAATGCCTAATAATATGATGGAAATGTTGAGTGACCAGGAAATGATCTTGTTCTTCTTCAGCCAAAGGTTATCGATAAAGGCAAGCAGCAGAAGTATTACGCTTAGCATGGCGTAAACGTTTCTGAGCACGGTGAATATCTGCAATTTATTATATAAGATCTCGGTATTAATTTTTGATTCAGAGGCCAGTAATCCGGCATTGTCTGAATTTCGCTGAATGCTGTTGATAAAGCCCAGCACCTTGTCGGCCCTGGAATAATCGCCGGAAGTGATCCCTTTCGATACTTCCTTCAGATAAGCAATCATGATATTTTTGTAATTCAGCTGATCCAGTTGCAGGTCTTCATTGATGACATTAATTACCCCGGTTAAGGGCTCCTTAGCGGATTTATCATCATAACTGATCCATTTGTTATTTACAGCACCCTGTTGAGGAAATAGTTTTAACATGCTCCCTTTAAGGGCCATCCCAAATATATTTATACGTTCATCAACCTTGATAATTTCTTTATCAAAGCTGTTTTGTTCAGATTGCTTTTTCCTAAAAGCCTCTTCAGCATATTCCTGGAGTTTATACTGGTTATTTTTATCGAAGAAATCAAGAAATGAGGCATACTTACCATTTATTCCGATAATATCCTGTACCGATTTTTCCCGGACATAAATGATTTTCTGTTGTTCCCAGAAATCCGGCATTATCATCATATCCATCAACACCTGGATGGCATCCATTTTACCTTTTCCGCTGATATCGAATTTATCTTTTCTCGATATTTTATGCATGATATCATAGGCTAAGGAATGGGCAGGTTCAAACCGGCCATTATAGGTTTGTACCAGCAAATGACCGAATTTTTCGGCGTGTTCCGGAGTTACTGATCCCGGAGAATCATTTTGGGAAAAGGCCAGACCATTTAAACCCAATAACAAAACGGCTATCAGTACACCAGATTTTCGTTTGGCCCTTATTTCCCTGATTTTCAGCCGAAGGGAAAGAAAATGCGAGTTTCTGTTGAACAAGGTCAGGATAAATCCAAGGCATAAGAGGAAATATCCGAAGTATGTTACCCTTGTTCCATAATAATCATGGTTAACAGACAGGATAGTGCCCCTTTCATCGGTGTCGTATGATGACTGGAAGAACCTGTACTTATTGTAATCCAGGACATTATTCATAAATATCCTGTAATCCTTTCTTAAACCCGACCTGGGGTCAATAAGAGTGACTTCACTGGCATAGGATGAAGGGCTCATCGAGCCCGGGTATCTGTCAAGGATAAAATCTCTTAATTGGAGGGAAAAAGGCAGTTCAATCTTCACATTGGGGTCTGAAGTATTTAATATATTGGTTGTCTGGCCTTCGCGGATATGCATGGACCCTTCAAAGCCAAAGTAATGCGTAATTCCAGCGCCTATGATAATGACTATAAATGCTAAATGAAACAGGAGCCCGGCCCACTTTTTCCTTTTGAGTAAATTATACTGTTTTATATGACCAATAAAATTCAATATCAATAAAAGGAACAAAAACTCAAACCATTTGGCATGGTAAATCCATTGACCTGCTGTTGCCGTGTCATATTTTTCTTCGATAAATGTAGCAGCTCCCAGTGCAAATGCCAGCACGACCAGAAGAATGATCATCATTGGAGATGAAAACAGAAAGTTAATAATGCGCTTCACTATTTTGCAGTTATTTATTTATAAGTTTGGCATCTTCGAGGAGCACTTCATATGAATAGCCATATCCAAAATCTTTATCAAGAGCTACTGTCCCTTCGATCGTAATGATATCGCCAACGGCGGTTTCCATCTCTGTCGTAGCTGTCAGATCAAACCTCCCGGAATATTCTGAACCATCCTGGATATGTACCCAGTTCTTTTTCATTATAGCGGCATTGTATTTTGTAACCTGGCCCCTTATTTTTACGGTTCTTCCGGCATATGAATCTTTCCTGGCAAACAAATCAGCTATCGTAATGCCATCTTCAGCAGGTTTCACAGTGATATCCTGTTTTTCAACATTCATCTTGCCCGTAGAATGAGGCTCTTTTACAGGTTCCTTAGCTATAATATCCGGAGATGAGCTGACGGACTCGAGGAAATAAACCGATTTAAACGTCTTGCCCAATTCTTTACTTTCAAAATCTTTCATTTCGAAACCGCCGGTATAATAATAGGTTTCGCCTGAATTTACCTGCATTTTGGGCACAGCCAGCCATTTTTCGACATCATTTTCAGCGACATACAAATAGGTGTAATTATTTGTTTGCACAACCTCATTTACAACTACTTTGTGAATGCCTGGTTGTTCCTGGGCAGATGACCGGGAATTTTGCCCGGGCTGACAGGATATAAACAGAATAGTGAAAATAGAAGCAAGAAAAAAGAATTTTATAAAATAAGTTTTCATAGTGGATACCTTAGGTAATTTTTGGGCAAAAATACATTTAAATTATTAGATAACAAAGAGGGATGAGAGTGTCTTAAGTTGTTATTCAACTACCTTAGGCTCAATGTTCTGCAAAATTATTAAGTATATATTTTTAATGAGGATTCTTCTTGTTGCGCCTCGCTTTGCCTTGCTGCGTGCATGTTAGTGACAAATAATTTTTCAATGAATCAAAGACGGCATACGTTTTTCATGATAGCTTTGGGAAAGGATAGTTTGTTCGAAGCTTTTCACTCCTGTTTAGGATCAAATCTCATTTGTTAACGAGGATCTTTCATTCAATAAAATTGCAAAACTTGTTTGCAAGGAACGTCAAATATTTAGTTAATTCCTATGAACGCCAGCAATTTATATTTGAAAATAAGCTGGATTATTTCGAATGCCACAATCGCAATAAGCAATCGGTATATCAAGATTTTAGCAGATTCATGCTGCGCAAATTTACTTCCAAGATAGGCGCCAATCCTGCCATGATAGGAATGCGGTTTGTCCCGTTGGCTATAGCCGGTGGAAGTCCGAGGAAAATTAAAAGCGGAAGGGTAACAGCCGAACCACTGCTGGCCAGTGTGTTGATAAAACCACTCAGAATTCCGGCAATAAGGACAGCGATGGTTTCGACAAGAGATGGCATAATGGCAGAATTTAATCGTGAAAAAAATTCAACCGTTAAAAATAATCACTTATCTATCGGTGTTCCGTAGTTCTGTATTTTAGCCTGCTTTTCAGTACTTAATTGTTTGACTAGCTCTGCATTGTATGAAACCGAACCAGTAGGCAATGGATCCAGCTGTATTTTGAATATCTGATAAGCCACGATAGCATAAGAACGCGATATCGCAGCAAACGACCCGTCTTTGACTGCCGGCCCATCATGGAACCATGCCCATAACCGAGAGCATCGGGATCGTTGGGATCGTCATTACTTCGGATCGGCTGCGACCATCTTCGGGGGACTTGCGAAGTCCGGAACGGGCCCCGCGCCGATAACGTCGCCGTATGGCGTCCGACCGTCGATTGATCCTATATAGAAACCAGAGGAAGAAGCATAGGAGAAGTTGAAGGTAAGGGAACAGGAATAACTGTCCTCTCAAGTGTTGTGAAAACCTTGGAATCTATTAGATAGCTGACTTGCTGTATATTACCACCTCTCTTGCAACTATTGTTAAGAGTTAATAAATCCCAATAATATTAATGGGTAAATCCAAAATCTGATTTTCTTTTTCATTTTTAGTTATTTTATTGAGGGCAAGTTTAAGTTTCATTTAATATTCTTGTGCCGGGAGGTTACGGAAGTATTTTAAACACTGTATAAACAGAATTCTTTTACCGGCAATAAGCAATTCTCTTCCCAGGATTCCTATTCTAATATTTTAAGGAGTTCATGAAAAATAACTTGTGGGTAGGGATATTCCCCATTGAAAAAAATGGCGATAGTGATATCCTTTTCCGGATTTCTGGCTAAAAAACTATGATAACCCATCCCATCGCCTGAATGGCCAATATAATTGTCCTTGTATCGCATCAAACCCAAACCATATTCAGTATTCTCAAGAACATCCTCAAAAATAGGATGAAAATCTTCCATCTGAGCCTGCATCGCAGGTGAAATCAATGTGCCTGATGTCAGGTTGAGAACCCATTTTTTCAAATCATCCATATTGGAAACTATCGCTCCGGCTGTAAAAGCCACCGACATATTAAAATTTTCGGTACATTCGAAATAATCCAGATTACTATTGAACATATAACCTGAGGCATAAGGCTTGTTGGCAGGCATCCACCGGGAATTGGCAAAAATAGTATTTTGCAGTCCGAGCGGTTGAGTAATCCTTGTTTGAAGTGCCTTTTCAAAGCTTTGTTCGGTTAATTGCTCTACCAGAATCCCGGCAATGATAAAATTGGAGTTGCAGTACTCTATGCGTTCACCTGGGCTGAATGTTGTCGTATGTCGTTTGATCGCCTCCAGCAACTCAATCGGCGAAAAATAATGATCCGGATCGCTTATGAAAATATTACCGATGACCGAGTCATTGTTTACTTCAAACAGACCGCTCTGCATGGCAAGTAATTGACGGATCGTGATCACTGCTCCGTTGGGAATGCCAGTGAGGTATTTGTCGATTTTATCATCCAGCGAAATGAACCCCTCTTCCGCAAGTTGTAATAAAAGAATAGACGTAAAGGTTTTTGTAGTGCTGGCAATCCGAAACAAATCATCCACCTGCATGGGGCGTTGGCTGGCCAGATTGGCATATCCCTTCGATTTCAGATACGTGTAATCCTGCCGTGGAGCCCAGATACCAACGATTAACCCTGGCAGTGGGGCTGCTTTCCCGTTATAGGTCAGCTTAGTCACAAGTGAATCGGTGAGTTGGTCAATACGGGTGGTGTATTTGCCAACAACTACGGGATCATCTTTTTTGCAGCTTTCCATAAAAAACAAGACGCAAAAAAAGGCGATAATAGGGGTGAAAAAGAATGCCCGGGAAAAATGTGTCGCTTTCATAATTATATACTGTTAATCAAATGACATAATCGTCATTTCTTCCATCATTGAGTCGGTTATAACAATAGGAGGATTGATTTCTCCGGAACCATATACACCAATTTTCGTGTAATTTTTCAATACAAAGGGCAACCCATTGGTGAGAAAAAATTCGGGCGTATCACAGATTTGGAAATGCAGGTGTGGCCCAGTGGAATTGCCGGAATTACCTGATAATGCAATAGGATCGCCTTCTTTTACAACATCACCTTCTTGCACCAAAAATGAATTTGGTACGCAATGTGCATAAATGGCATAGCGACTATAACCAATGTCAAGCATTAAATAATTACCTGCGAGTTCATCAGCAGTTATCATTTTAACATCACACGCATTCCCTGAATTTTCAGGACGTCCGTCTTTAACTGTCACTATTGTCCCGTCAGCAACTGCAAAAAGCGTGTCCTTGTAATTGAAATAGGATTCATTAACCGTAGGATCTCCACTATAATTCTCTCCCTGTTCATCTATTATTAAGTTATCAAATGCATAGCGTTCGCCTGAACCTATTTTGCCATTCATAAAAAAAAGTGAATTAAAATGATATCCCAGGGTGGATTGATTAATAAACAGCCAGTTACTTCCTTTTACCGGCGACTTTATTGAAACAGGCAATTCGCTTTTGCGGGGAGAAAAAACCCCTCCCTCAACAATTACCTCTTTATTCTGAATCGTATCCCGGAAGACAAAACTGTGTGCAAAAGACTCAGGAACTGCTTGTCCTAATGGAATTGGAACCTGAATTGACAAATAATAGTGAAAAATTTTATCATTTGTAAAATATGGATTTGTTTGCAGGGGGTCTTTATAAATCCTGGGTATTTCGGCTTTGTCAATCTTCATCAATTCGGCTTTTGAGTCATTGTCCAATACAATGATTTGCTGCAATGCCAGGCCATTTTTTTCATATTCCCAGATTTTTAGTGTGTAACCTATTCTTTGGTATTGATCCGTTCGAAAAGGAACGTCATTTATGATCACTGTGATTTTATCTGAGAGGGGGTCATTGTCCTGCTTGTCTTTAGTACATGCTGCAATCAGGATACTAAAAAGTATCAGCGTGTTTAACAGAATTTTCATATTCATAATTTTTACATTTAAAGGTACATTATTTTATAATGATTGCTATGTAGAGGTTTTCGCCAATCTTGGGAGAATACGCCATAATTATGGATTATTACCATTTTTGCTGCCAGCTACCCGAAAGCACAACGGTGGGTACATAGTCGTAAATGAATTTCTTTCCACCTTCAAATTCTGCTGAAGGAATAGGGTTATTGTTCTCTTTCGTGCAACCATTGTTAAGAATTACAAATCCTATCACTATGAAAAGGTAAATCCAAATTCTGATTTTTGTTTTCATGTTAATTAGATAATTATTATAAATTAATTTTATCTGGTGATGGCATTTCGGACTGCCTCATTGTCATTTTTAAGTCCCTTTACAAAAGATGTTAATATCTTCTTTATGAGTGCTATTGAATCGGCGTTTGTTTCAGTGCTGGCTGCTGTAACCATTTGTTTGCTGTAATTCCCAACATTGCCCCTGTTTTTACTTCTTCTCGAATGCATAGATGATCTTCCAGTCGTTCTTTATGTCTACAACTGTCCAACCTTTAGCCAAGGCTTGGTCAAGACCTTTGTCGAAGGGGTCGATGGACTTGCGGTCATAAGCCCACTCACGCTTGGCATCGGTATGGTGTACATAAAGACAAAAACGAGCTCCGCTGCCGGCGGCAGTCCATTGCATCATTGGCAGGTCGTTATCGGAATTGCCAAACGAGGCAATCGGGCGGCGGCCAATGTGGGACTGGATGCCGATGGGTTTGCCGTTTCCGGCGGTGAGAAGGTTCAAATCCGGCATGCCCACGAGCACCGGAATGCCGCTACGAAGTTCAAAATTCGTCTTTAAGCTGCTTCCGATGACTTGTTCGGGCGGAATGCCATAGGCTTTTTCCGACCACGGACGCATGAAATCGCTGCTGCCGCCGGAGACAATGTAGGTTTTGAATCCATTCGCGCGCAGGTAGGCAAGCAGTTCAAGCATGGGCTGGAAAACCATCTCTGTATATAGCCGCTTGGTCTTAGGATGCCTCGCAATGGCGATCCAGTCCGTCACGAGTTTTTCAAATTCATCCGTGGTTATTCCTGACTGCGTCGCTATGAGCATTGCCAGGAGTGCTTTATCACCGCCGGCCAGGGCGGACTTCATGTCGCCTTTAAGCATAGAAGCAAAAGGTTCCTTGCTTTTCCACTCCGGATGCCGCGGCGCGAGGGCTTTAATGCGGTCAGCGATAAAGTAGCATTGGAAAGCCAGCGGCTGCTCGGGCCACAGCGTGCCGTCATTGTCGAAGGTGGCGATACGCTCGGCAGGTGGCACAAAGTTCGGCGAGCCTTCCTTAGTCACTTTTTCAACGAAGTTGACGATGGCCTTCTTCTGTGGGGTGTCGTTCCAGGATGGCAGGGGATCGGCGGCAAAGGCTATTGGATAGCTAACTTGGTTTGTATTGCTATCATTTCTCTTGCAGCTACTGTTAAGGATAAATACAAATCCCATTAATATTAATGGGTAAATCCAGTTTTTCTTTTGCATATAACTAAATTTTCTGGGTTATCTTAAATCCGCAACGGGATATTTTTAGAAATAATTATTTGTTTATCGATTCCCCATAGTTCTGAATCTTCGCCTGCATTTCCGGAGTCAATTGTTTGACAAGCTCTGCATTGTACGAACCAGAAGGCACATAAGGCGTCTGATAGTTGAAAATCTGATAAGATGCTACAGCATATGAACGAGATAACGCGGGCAAAAACCCGGGTTTGGCTATCGGATCAACGTCGGTAGCAAAGATTGAAATAGTATTGTCGCTGTTGCGAGCGATATCGAAAGTGCGGAACTGTTGAGGAAAATCCTTTAATGATGGGGTTTCAACCACCCAGAAACCGAGTTCAGGATGGATTGGATCAGGTGATGGTTGTGGAGTAACTGCATTAATATGACGATGTCCTGAGATCCACAGGATGAGATTAGAATATGTATGAAGTTTGGTAATCAGAGCATCTTCGGTCATAGGAGCGGAAGTGTTCCACAAGCCAGGTCCAATTCCTATTGGTATGTGTGCTGCGACGATCATGAGCTTACCATCAATCTGACCCTTATCAAGTTCACTTACAAGCCAATTAAAACGAGCCCAATCAAGAGAGCTATGCGCATAGTCAGTAGTATTGGGATCATCGTTCTGCTGGGTATCGTCGAGCACGATGACCTTAATAGGTAGGTCCATCTTTGGTTCAAAAGTATAGCAGGCGAATCCCGAGTTTACGTTGGTTTGACTGAATCCATGCCCAATCGGATTTGAAGTAGTATTAAAAAATTCGCTCATCCACTCATCTCTCATTAGTGAGCGGCGGTTCGGATCGGCTGCAAGCACTTGCGGAGGAGTTGGGAAATTTGCGGTATCACCCGCGCCTATAATGTCACCGTAAAGTGTCCGTCCATCAATTGATCCCATGTAAAAACCTCTGCCATTTAAGCTGCCGGTCGGTGGATTGTCTAGATTGATGATATCCATCCCGGTATAACTCTGTCGAATGTAATCGTTCGCAGGGTATGCACCCATAAAGAAATGATCGTGGTTGCCGATAGCCTGATACCAGGGAATCGACTTATCAAGTCCTTCCGCCTGATATTCGTCCTGATAATCATTATCAGGTCCGGGGATAGGATCATCTTTAATACCGGAATCGGGGTTTATATTCTTGCCATCAAGAACATCGATAAACCATCTTAGTTCATTGTATTGGGTGTTGTTGCAATCATCGCCCTGAGAGATGCCAAAATCAAACAGATTTTGTTTGTGAAGGACGTTTATCGTCTTCACTGCTGCGTTGAGAACCTGAGTTGTCAATAGCATAGTTGCTGAATAACATGAAATATTCCCGTTATGGTAGCCAGCAAAAATGCTCTGAGTAGGCGTTTCTTTATCACAGAGATGGATGTCGGACATGGTAAAGAACCTCAAAAGTTTTGCAGCTTTTGTAACCGATGTGCCGGAATATGCAGTTGGCATAATATCCAGGCTATCGCCCTTCTTGCAGCCATTGTTAAACATGACTGCAAATCCCATTGCTATTAATGGGTAAATCCAGGTTCTGTTTTTCTTTTTCACAATTACTCGATTTTAAAGGTTAATACTCATTTATTTGTTGTTTCTGCCTTTTTCTTCCAATGAACGCTGACATTTGTGCAAACCCATTGGTGTTATTTCTTCCATGATCTCGCCGAGATGATAAAGCGCCGTGCGCAGATCCACTTTTGTCAAAGTGTTAAAATTAATAAAAAGAAGGCAATGCAGGATTATTTGAGTAGCCCGCCATGATATGATACCCGGAACCGAAGCCATCGTAAGCTAACCTCTGAGATCGAGAGCCTGATCAAATGACATATCAGATTATTTAAAACAAACAGTTGATTAAGTCATGGACTCTTATTATTTTTGTCCTACATAAATCCCTTTAAATTAATTATTATGAAAAAAGTAATTACAGTTTTGATTTTGGCAGTCGTTATCGTTGCCTGCACCCAATCCGCCCAAAAAGAGCCAGCTAATACCGTTACAACTAAAAAAGCCATTGCCAGTGTAGACGGGAAACAGCTGGAACAAAAGTTATGGGCGGACTTCAAGACAGTCAATATTGAAGCAATTGCCGAAAAAATGTCCAATAGCTTTCAGTCTGTGCACCAGGATGGTGCCCGAAACAAAGAACAGGAACTGGCGCTACTTAAAAACCTCAATCTGGGTGAATACCAACTAACGAATTTTGAAGTAAGCCAGCATGAAAATATTGTGGTAGTAACTTATATGGCTACCGTAACCGAAACCATCGATGGTAAGGTATTGACAAAAGAACCATGTCCGAGAATGAGTGTTTGGATTAATACAAATGATGACTGGAAATGGATCAGCCATGCCAACCTCAACCCGTTAAAATAATATGATGTCCATTGGTTGGTTTTGATTAATCCAATCAATATTCTCTTTCTATAGTTTTTCCATAAAAGTCACGGCTCCTGTTTCAATATCATAAAACGCTCCGACAATAGCTACTTTTTTATCACTAACCAACTCCCGAATAATACTACTTCTATTCAAGATATCATTAATCGTAATTATTACGCTATTTTTTGCTGTCTCGTCTATAATATTAGGGTTGTTTGGGTCAGACTTAATAGCAGGTTTTATTTGATCTACTAATTGAGTTAAATTACCAAGTTTAATATTTTGAACCGCTCCAGTTACTGCACCGCAATGACTGTGCCCCATAACAACAATAAGTTTGGAGCCTGAATGTTCAACTGCATATTCCATGCTGCCAAGGATGTTTTCATCTTCAATATTGCCAGCAATGCGGATGACAAAAATATTTCCAATTCCCTGGTCAAAAATAATTTCAGGCGGCACCCTGGAATCCATACAAGATAGAATTACAGAATGTGGCTTTTGACCTTTTTTTGTTTTTTCTATCTGTTCTTTGTAGTTGGTATTTGTCAACTTACTTTCAACAAATCGTTTGTTTCCATTTATTAATTCCCTAATTGCATCATCTGATGTTTGGATTAAAACTTGCTCACTTGTACTAACTGTAACATTCTTTTCTGATTTGTTGGATTCCTTGTTCTGCTGAACACATGAAAAGGTCAAGCATAGAACAGTAATCACAAAAACTAATGCATATAGTTTTTTCATTCTCACCCAATTTTTTATCATACTCATTTATCTTTTCTAATCCTTTCTGGCATTAAAATTATCAGTTTTAATCCAAATATCCTATTGGCTTCAATATTTTTCTTACTTAAGCCTTTAATGGCGTTGGTGGTCTGCAAGTGATGGTATTTTGTTGCGAAAAATCCCCCTGCGCCTCAAAAAATCGGGTGATTATTATTAAAATGGAGGACATTATAGACAAACACTGTCGTTTCTGCCAGTAGATGTTTTTTGAATACCTTTGCGTTTTTTAAGGACATAAGTGAAAAAACTATTACTTTTATAATTTACTTATTTAACTAGTTATTAGTGAAGATTCTCCTTGTTGCGCCTTGCTTTGAAGAAGAGCAACGTCCAAATACTATGGACATTCCACAACTTACGCTTGCTCTTATTGCAGGCATGACCCCTCTTCAGCACGAGGTTGAAATCTGTGAGGAGGTGTATGGCAGCAAAATTAATTATGAAGGTGATTACGATCTTATAGGGATTACCTTGATGACCCAGACCTGCATCAGGGGATATCAGATTGCCAATGAGTTCAGAGAAAGAGATAAAATCGTCGTTTTTGGTGGTATTCATGCAACCAGCCTTCCCGAAGAAGCTATTCAATATGGCGATGCGGTAGTCATAGGAGAAGCAGAAGAAGGGTTGTGGGAAGAAGTGCTGGCAGATGCAGAAAAGCATAAGCTGAGGAAATTCTACAAGCTTGATAAGCCACCTGATCTTCAAAAACATGTCTTTCCACGCCGCGATCTCATTAAGTGCTCATCGGGAAAACTATCCGTGGCCCCGATTGAAACCACCCGAGGTTGCCCTTATAATTGTGATTTTTGTTCGGTTTCAAGATTTTTTGGCACAAGACAGCGGCACAAAACGATAAGGAATATCATTCAGGAGGCTGAGTCCTGCCCGGAGCATTACCTGTTCTTCCTGGACGATAATATTACCTTCGACAAGGTATTTGCGAAGAAGTTATTTACGGAAATGATCCATCTGAAAAAAGGCTGGGTCGGCCAGGCTTCGATAAATGTTGCTAAAGATGAAGAACTGATGAAGCTGGCGCAAAAGTCCGGGTGCAAAGCACTGCTTATCGGGTTTGAATCGATGGGAGAAAGTGGCATAAACCAATACAGGAAAACATTAAAAACCATTGAGGATAACGTTCTTGCTGTCAAAAAGCTGCAGCATAACGGAATTTTAACCATGGCTTCCCTTATTTTTGGCCTTGACTCCGATACGGATGAAGTGTTTGACCTGGGCCATGAGTTCCTTGTAAAATCCAGGGCGGCATTTTTTCAGGCTTGTGTGATGACGCCATATCCCGGTACAGAAGTCTTTAAAAAATTGAAAAGTGAAGGAAGGATTCTTACCGATAACTGGAGCAAATTTGACGCCACGAAGGTGATTGTTTCCCCGGTGAACATGACGCCTGAATTATTGCTCGACCGGTTCAATTATATTAAGCATGACATTTACGGCAAGATGTCCGTTCTCAAACGTGCATGGCCGAATGTGACGATTGGTCTTGAGCAAACCCTGTTTTATTTTGCCCTCAACAAAGGATACCATAAAAAGAACAATCCGAATATCTTTTCTCAGGTTCACCGGAATTCCGAAGGACAGGAGGTTGATTTTGACGTAAGTAAATACGTGGAGCCATTTCAGCCGCATTAAAAACTTTCCCTCTGTATCAAATTAATAATAAATACTGCTAAGGCGGTAATTTCTCAAATAACTCCATTTATTATAAGGTAATTAAGGAACTTTTTATGAATATTACTGATATAGTGGTAAAATAATAAAAATATCTTGACTTATTAAAGTAATTGCCTTATATTTGCCGCTAAAACGGGAAAATATGTTGACTCCGAAAACGTTATCAGGAATAATCAGGAAGCATCGCAAGGTGGCAGGCCTCAGTCAGCTTCAGTTAGCTGAAATGGCAGGGGTTGGCAAGACAGTTGTTTTTAACCTTGAAAAAGGAAAGGAAACTGTACAACTTGATACATTGCGAAAAATCCTCAGGGTCTTAAATATAAAAGTTCAACTACAAAGTCAGTTAATGCATAAATTTCTGAATAGCGATGAGAACAGCTAAAGTCTTTATTTGCGGTGAAGAGGCAGGCCACTTGACTGAAATGATATTTGGAACAGAATACCGCTTTGAATACAACGAGGGATATACAGGATTGCCGGTGTCACTTACTATGCCTGTCAGTCAGAAAATATACTCTTTCGACCATTTTCCACCGTTTTTTGATGGCCTTTTGCCTGAAGGTTATCAATTGGAGGGACTTTTAAAGCAGGGAAAAGTTGACCGGAATGATCTTTTTTCGCAATTGATGCTGGTTGGAAACGACATGGTCGGAGCCGTCACTGTTAAAGAAATAGCCGGATGAACCGATGTTCCATCACTTATGAGCCTTGCGAAAAATCCCTTTACAGTGAAAAAGGATTGAAATTATTGTCACAAAACCTGGTCAGTCTTGAATTGCTTGCCTATACAGCTGAGGAACAAAGAGCAGAGGCGATGGCAAGGGCTGTAAAATTATCGATTCAAGGCGTGCAGCCCAAGCTTAGTGCGGTATTAAATATCAGGGAGGGCAAATTTGATTTGGCTGACAACGGTGGAAAATACATACTTAAGCCACAACATCATCTCTTTCCACAGTTCCCGGAAAATGAAGATGTAACCATGCGAATGGCACAATCAGCCGGTATTGCGGTACCTTTACATGGATTGATCTGGTCAAAAGACAAGTCGCTTACTTATTTTATAAAACGATTCGACAGGGCAGGGCACAAAGATAAAATTCCTGTGGAGGATCTTGCGCAACTTGCCTCACTGACAAGGGATACGAAGTACAATTCTTCCATGGAGAAACTGGTATTGCTCCTGGATATGTACTGTACCTTTCCATTGATCGAAATGGCAAAACTTTTCCGGTTGGTTCTGTTTAACTTCCTGGTCGGTAACGAAGACATGCATTTGAAAAATTATTCCGTCATCAGGATGGGAGATAAAACAGAACTGTCACCTGCATATGACCTCCTGAATACCACAATAGTATTAAAGGGTGGCACTGAAGAAATTGCACTCAGCCTTGCCGGGAAAAAAAGGAATCTCACCCGGAAGGACCTGGTCGATTATTTTGGAAAAGAACGATGCGGACTTACCGGCAAAGTCATTGAAAGTAGTTTGCAGGCATTGAGCCATGCCAAAGAGAAATGGTATTCGCTGCTGGATGCTTGTTTTCTTACGAAGGAGTTTAAAGAAAAGTACAAAGTTTTGTTAGATAAACGGATTAAGTTACTGGAGCTATAGGATGGCCTTGTGGCTTGTGAGACACAAGTCTCATTTACTTTCCGATGCAGAACTTCCCGAAAATATTCCCCAGGATTTCATCAGTGGTTATTTCTCCCGTGATCTCGCCGAGGTGATAAAGCGCCGTGCGCAAGTCCACCGTTACCAGGTCGCTGGAAAGACCGCCCGAAAGGCCTTCCAATACTGCTTCAACCGATTTCAGCGCGCTATTCAAAGCTTCGTAATGCCGGACATTTGAGACGACAGCATTATCCTTGACCTCCATTTCACTAACCACTTCCACCAGTCGTTCCAGGATCATGTTTATATTTTCCTTCCTCTTCGCCGATATGAAAATACATTCCATCTCCAGGAATTCCTTTAAGCCTATCGGCGTCTCCTCCAGCAAATCAGCTTTATTGCCTACCAGGATGAACTTCTTTCGGTTCGCAGTTCCCAGTTCCCAGTTCGCAGGAAATTCGCCTTCCCCTCTTTCCCTCTTCCCCGCTTCCAAGCCCCCATGCCCCCATGCCCCCATGCTCTCCAGTTCTTCCCTGATATCTGTGCAAGCAGTCTGGCACACATCAAACACGTAAAGGACAATCTTCGCCTGGCTGATCTTCTCATAGGTTCGTTCAATCCCCTGCGATTCGATCTGATCGACGGAATGGCGCAGTCCGGCTGTGTCGATAAATCGAAAGCCATAGTTGTGGATGACGATGGTATCCTCGATGGTGTCGCGCGTAGTGCCGGGAATTTCGGAAACGATGGCCCGCTCTTCATTCAGGATGGCATTGAGAAGCGTGGATTTGCCAACGTTCGGTTTGCCGATAATGGCCACAGGTATCCCGCTTTTTAAAACATTTCCATAAGAGAACGATGAAACCAGGCGGGTAATTTCTTCCTTTATCTCGTTCAGGAGTTTCACCAGTGCTTTACGGTCGGCGAATTCCACTTCTTCCTGGCTGAAATCCAGCTCAAGTTCTATCAGGGAAGCGAAGTCTAGCAGTCGGGCCCGCAGCTCGCTGATCTTTTTTGAAAAACCGCCGCGCATTTGTTGCAAAGCCAGGTCATGCGCCGAGCGGGATGAGGCAGCGATCAGGTCGGCTACTGCTTCAGCCTGGGAAAGGTCGAATTTGCCGCTCAGAAATGCACGCAGCGTGAACTCCCCGGGTTTTGCATGACGGGAACCTTTGCTGATCAGCAGCTCAACGATCTTTTGCTGTATGTATGATGACCCATGGCAGGAAATCTCTACGGCATTTTCGCCGGTGTAGGAATGAGGCTCCCGGAATACGCTGACCAGCACTTCATCAAGCAATTCCTGATCTTTCACGATCGTTCCGAAATGAATCGTATGCGTGGCTGCTTCGGTGATTTTAGTGTCTTTCTTTTTTGGTGAGAAAATATCTTCACAAATCCTGAGCGCATCCGGCCCGGACAGCCGGATAATGGCAATAGCGCCCTGCCCCGGCGGGGTTGCGATAGCACAAATGGTTTCCTGGCGGACGGGATAAATCATAGTGATCTTCTTCAACAAACAAAATTAGGCAATTCTTCAAGGAATGCTATATTTTCCTAATTTTGCATCAACCCCCACCCCCAGACAGGGAGGGGGCAAACAAGTCCCCAACTTAACCCTTAAACCTCAAAACTTTAAACTAGCTCATGAGCGTTTTGGTCAACAAGCATTCCCGCGTCCTGGTGCAAGGCTTCACCGGCAAAGAAGGCACTTTTCATGCCAGCCAGATGATTGAATATGGCACGAATATAATAGGAGGGGTGACCCCCGGCAAGGGCGGCACTTTCCACCTCGAAAAACCGGTGTTTGACACGGTGAGCGAGGCGGCCGAAAAAGAAGGGGCCAACGTATCGGTAATTTTCGTGCCGCCATCCTTTGCTGCTGACGCCATCATGGAAGCGGCTGATGCAGGCATTAAAGTTATCGTTTGCATCACCGAAGGAATCCCGGTGAAAGACATGATCATGGTCAAGGATTATCTCCAATGCCGAAATTCCAGGCTGGTCGGGCCAAATTGTCCCGGCATCATCACACCTGGTGAAGCCAAGGTGGGTATCATGCCCGGTTTCATCCATACACCCGGGCCCATCGGGATTGTCTCCCGTTCAGGGACATTAACCTACGAGGCTGTTGACCAGCTTACCAAAATCGGCTTAGGACAATCTACTGCCATTGGTATCGGCGGTGACCCCATCATCGGGACCACTATCTTGGATGCCGTCAGATTATTTACCAAGGATCCGGCCACCGAGGGCATTGTCATGATCGGCGAGATCGGCGGTACGATGGAAGCTGAAGCGGCATACTGGCTCAAAGAAAACGGCACCAAACCTGTCGTGGCTTTTATCGCAGGCGCAACAGCCCCCAAAGGCCGCACTATGGGCCACGCCGGTGCCATCATCGGAGGAAAGGAAGATACAGCCCAGGCCAAGAAAGTAATTTTACGCGAATGTGGCATCCACGTGGTAGACTCACCAGCAGACATTGGCAGAAAGATGAAAGAAGTTTTAAGGTTTAAGTTCGGGAATTCATTAAAAGAGTCCCCAACTTAAAACTTAACCCTTAACCCTCAACACTAATATTTCGTGACCCATGCTTCCTTAAATTCATTCCCCATCATTTTTCTGGCATTTAGAGCTTCCTGCTGGGTTGCATGATCGGAGAGGGAAACGCGGTAGGTGTCGTTATTAACTATGACTTTCGCCTGGTAAAAGCCGTCATTCTTGTATTTAGCAACCATTTTTAAAGCGTCCTGAGGAGTTTTAAAGCTTCCAAAGATAATGCAGTACCTGCCTGTGGGGCTTGAAACCACATCTTTCGGTGACTCTTTCACAGGTAATGCCAGGTTATCAGAGCCCGGTGCGCTGGCGCAAAGTGTAGGTTCCGGTTCGGTATCGACAACTTCCCCCACCCAAACGCAGGCATATCCTTTATAGAGGCCGACACCCAAGGCTTTCCAGTTAAAATAGCTCCATTTCTTCTGGTTCAGCAATACTTCCCTTGCCTGGTCAATTGATAACCAAAAATTAAAGACCGTATCGGGGTGAAGCTGCTCACTGTCCCAATAACTAAGTTCATGACCTTCTCCGGTGTATTTGGTGAGTTCTGCCGGCTTGTTAACAATACAGGAAGGATTTGGGGTATACCTGGAATGGCAGCATGCCGTCCATTGTCCTTTGTCCGACCAACTGTTCAGGCTGCAGAATGAAGTATCTGGACGGTTGACAAAAAGGTCCCGGGCATGGATTTTAGCCACATAGCAAAGGGATTTAGAGACCGGAATGATATCAAGGCCTTTCTTTGACCGGTAATCGTTGATCATGGAATACAGGCGGTATTCTTCTTTCGTCAGGCAGATATCAGGTACCTGGCCTATGGTACTGCCTCCTGAAAACAGCACCATGATAAATATTAAAAGTGAGTTCCTGAACATGGATGGGATGATTTTCCTACAAATTTGAGAAAAATATTGCTTTGATCCGCATTAATTATATTATGAGTTTGTTTATGGTGGACAGAGTTGATGATTTTTCAAGTTCATGCCGGAGTACATTAACCATCTCTTTCTAATAATAGTATAGATGACACGGTGGTCAATTTAAATCGGCGCAGTAAGTCAATTTGGCCGGCGTATGCAGTTTACCCTGCCCGTTCGTCTGGAGAGCATCCACCTAAATATAGTTTGGCTAACATTTCAGTCGGTTTTTATTTTACTTTCTTTTATTTGTCTTCTGTATTTATTTACTATAACTTTATAGTCAGGAATTTATCATAAGTTCGATTGACAAATGATGTTCAAAAAAATGTCACAAGAATTTGGAATATTATGCAATTAATCTAACACATTACACCTCATTGCCTATCCAAAAACTATGGTATATTCAGAACCACAATTTCAGCGGTTATAAGGTAGATATGTTGAAGGCGGTTTTAAAAATTAAATATTTCATCCCATTTGTGGTACAAGCCTGCAAAAGAGATATAAGAACAACTGATAACGATGTCCTATTCCTTAGTTAAAAAATATTAAATTCTTTGATATGAAAAAATCTGCACTTTTCACAATGATTGCTATGATGATTTCATTGGCGGCCTTCTCGCAAACCAAAGACATTATTTGGTCTGATGATTTTGAAGGGGATTGGACTCAGAACTGGTATGTTGATAATGGTACATGGGAAGTTGGTATTCCAACAAGTGGTCCTAATTCAGCCTATGAAGGGCAAAAGTGTGCGGCAACGGTATTGGCTGGGAATTATCCTGCTGCAGCTTTGACTAAATTAATTACAAGTAATAATTTTGTGATTCCCCCCGCTGACCAATTTCCACGATTCACATTCTGGGAATGGCACAGCTTTCATCAGGATGGCAATTTCAGAGATCATGGCATTGTGAAAATTACTCTGAATGGAGGTGATGACTGGATTGAATTAAGTCCCAATTACTTTAGCAATTCCAGCACTACATGGAGCTATTCTGCTTTCGATTTATCTGATTATGCAGGGCAATCCGTCCAGTTTGCCTTTGAACTGGATGTGGCTGACACTTATCCTTATGGTGGTGATGAAGACGTCGGCTGGTACATCGACCTGGTCGAAATTAAAACCGGCCAGCCCGTTTTCAATAATCCTGAAAACTGGGAAAACGGAATTGGGGACTGGTCGGTTACCAATGGCTCCTGGGAAGTAGGTGAACCGAGCAGTGGTCCAACGGCTGCTTATGAAGGGTCAAATTGCCTGGCTACTAATCTGGCTGGTAATTATACGAATAGTACGATTACTCAGGCAGTGAGCCCTGCGTTTGATGTTCCTTCTGCAGGTCAGTTTCCCCGGTTCACATTCTGGGAATGGCACAGCTTTCATCAGGATGGCAATTTCAGAGATCATGGCTTGGTGAAAATTAAACCGGTAGCAGATACCGTTTGGATTGAATTAAGTCCCAATTACTTTAGCAATTCCAGCACTACATGGAGCTATTCTGCTTTCGATTTATCTGATTATGCAGGGCAATCCGTCCAGTTTGCCTTTGAACTGGATGTGGCTGACACTTATCCTTATGGTGGTGATGAAGACGTCGGCTGGTACATCGACCTGGTCGAAATTAAAACCGGCCAGCCCGTTTTCAATAATCCTGAAAACTGGGAAAACGGAATTGGGGACTGGTCGGTTACCAATGGCTCCTGGGAAGTAGGTGAACCGAGCAGTGGTCCAACGGCTGCTTATGAAGGGTCAAATTGCCTGGCTACTAATCTGGCTGGTAATTATACGAATAGTACGATTACTCAGGCAGTGAGCCCTGCGTTTGATGTTCCTTCTGCAGGTCAGTTTCCCCGGTTCACATTCTGGGAATGGCACAGCTTTCATCAGGATGGCAATTTCAGAGATCATGGCTTGGTGAAAATTAAACCGGTAGCAGATACCGTTTGGATTGAATTAAGTCCCAATTACTTTAGCAATTCCAGCACTACATGGAGCTATTCTGCTTTCGATTTATCTGATTATGCAGGGCAATCCGTCCAGTTTGCCTTTGAACTGGATGTGGCTGACACTTATCCTTATGGTGGTGATGAAGACGTCGGCTGGTACATCGACCTGGTCGAAATTAAAACCGGCCAGCCCGTTTTCAATAACCCTGAAAACTGGGAAACCGGGATCGGGGATTGGTCTGTTACCAATGGAACCTGGGAGGTCGGGCATCCCACAAGCGGGTCCAACTCGGCTCATTCAGGTCAAAAATGTGCTGCGACAAATTTAAAGGGCAATTACTCTAGTAATGTATTCACAAGGCTTGTCAGTCCGCCTTTTCAAGTTCCTGTCGCTGAGCAAAACCCAAGAATTCGTTTCTGGCACTGGTTTAATTTTTCATCAGGAGATTACGGGATAGTTCAAATAAAACCAACAGGAGCAACCGAATGGATAGATTTATCTTCTCAATATATCAACACAAGTGGAGATGTCTGGTCTTATCCATTACTTGGTCTTAATGATTATTGCGGGCAAAATGTTCAGGTAGCTTTTCAACTTTACACGGATGGCTCTGGGCAAAGTAGCGGATGGTACATCGATGATATCTTACTTGATTACATTGCCTATGATGATGCCGGCGTAACAGAAATTCTCTTCCCGGTAGGTATCATTCCTCTGGATACAATTATGGCACCAAAGGCCATTGTGAAAAACTTTGGATTAAACGAAGTAACAATTCCTGTTCGGTTTTCTATTGATCCAGTATACTCATGTGATAAAACTACTACCCTGGGATATGGGGAATCAGATACGATAACCTTTGAAAATTGGGATGCCGAACTGGCAGCAACTTTTGTGACGAAATGTAAAACATTTCTCCCTGAGGATGAAAAACCTTTAAATGATTCATTGACTGGAACCGTTACGGTCAGCTCCGGAATTGGCCCTGAAATTTATAGCATATCACCAAATCATGGAGGCAATACTGGTTTGGTGACTGTTGAAATTTATGGCACAAAATTTATGGAAGGGGCGACATTAAAATTTTCACGCACAGGATATTCTGACATAATTGTTGATTCTTTAAGAATTTTCTATATTGATTCAACAAGAATCTCAGCTCTTATTGACCTTAATGGAAAAGATTTGGGTTATTATAATCTAGTAGTAACTAATCCTGACAATAATTTTATAACTTTTTTTAATGGATTTATAATTGAAGAAGGCATTTCATATCTATGGTCAACCCTTATTTGTGCAAATTCTTTAAGAATTAATATCCAAAGCACATTTCATATTTCATATGGAAATAAAGGAAACATAGATGAACCATATGTTTGGATTGCCGTCGGCATTCCTTGGAATGTCTCCTGTGATATTAATGTGCCTTGGTCAATAATACATGATACAACCCAATTAGATCCTCCTTCATCAAACGACGCTCTTAAAGTTATTCTGGTAAAACTGCCAGATCTCCCAGTAGGAAATTTTGACTTTCTTGAATTTAAAATCACTCCAACTACTCTTGGTCAGATGCCAATTCATTTTCAGATTACTTCTGATCCGTCACCTTATTATGAGTCAATGTATGAACTCTTAGATACTGTTTCCTATATTTTAGGGTTTTCAATAAATGAAAAAAGTTCAATTTTATCTCCCAATTACTATTGGGATATTGATTGGTCTTTGTCACCTCCACCAGGATATATTCTGGTTTGGAATAGAAAAGAACAACCACAAAATGGATGGCAAAATCACATGGCAGTTTCGCTAGGTGCAGGGTATATTTTAGAAATCTGGGAAAGTCCAACTAATTTGAAAAAAAGACTTCTACTTCCAGAGGATATCGAAAAATCCAACGGTTATATGGGGGCACTTAAACCATCTTGGTGGGATGCACAATATGGTGAAACCGTTAAAACCAACGCAGAAAAATTTTATGCTCTTTATGGAGGAACAAATACTGTATATAGCGATGGCCTTTGTACAAGTGATTTTACTCCTGAAGGAAAATTAAAAACCAATTGCTATTTCACTCCTCATATTTTAGCACCAAAATTGAGGAATGAGGGATTAATCTATCCTGATCAAATTTATAATGAATTTGCCTGGCCTGCCAGGTGGATTTGGCCTTATAATAGGACCACTTTATCAAAAATACAGGGCTATGCTGAACAAAATGGAAGGTGTAAAAAAGGGTTTGAAACTATACAGCAAACAACAAATAATATTAATATCGTGGGATCGATTGATCCAAATTTAAAAGCGGGACCCATTGGATATGGAGAACAACATCACATTATTCCGGATATCCCAATGTATTACATGATTCATTTTGAAAACCTCGACTCCGCTACTGCCCCAGCCCAAAATATTGTTATCAGAGATACCCTGAATACAAACCTGGACTGGAATACACTGGTATTTGACACCACCAGCCATATTTCCTCATCCCAAACTTTTAATGCAGAAAAGGGAATTATCGAGTGGAAGTTTGAAGGGATAAACCTTCCCCCAAATGTCAATCCCCCTGAAGGAGAAGGATGGGTTTTATATCATGTCGATCAAAAACCAGACTTGCCATCCGGAACACAGATAACTAACCGGGCTTCAATCAAGTTTGATTTTAACGATCCCATGCTTACAGAAACGGTGCTAAATACGATTGATGCAGGCTATCCTTCCAGCTTTGTAAGCCCCTCTGCAACCTATATTGGGGATACGACTTACCAGATCACCTGGAGCGGGGAAGATGATGAAAATGGTTCCGGGATCAGGGATTACACCATTTATGTCTCCGATAATCTGGAAGCAGGTTACCAGCCTTGGGAAAGAATCACTTCGGCTACATCCGCTACCTTTAAGGGTGATATAGGCAAAACCTATTACTTCTACAGCATCGCCAGGGATGGAGTTGGGCACGAAGAATCCGCACCAATGAATTATGACCTGACTTTGACTGTCAGTTTAGGAACAGACGAAAATTCTATTTCAGATCCTGGTTATCTCCACATTTATCCCAATCCGTTCAATAATAAGACAACTATTGAATTTTATAATCCCGAACATAGCAAATACCAACTTTCAATTTTTGATATTTTCGGTAGATCTATTTATAAACTTGAAAATATTTCAGAAGATAAAATAGAGATTGTAAAAGGAAACCTGCCTGCAGGAATTTTTATTGTCAAATTAAGGGGAGATAAAGAACTTTTTGGTAAAATGGTAATACAATAAAAAATAATATTCAAATAGTTTATTCTTTATTAGTTACTGTTCAGCGGTAGCTAACAGAAAATCTACAGGGTTACCGTCAATAGCCAGTTGTATTGAATCAAGAATATTATACCCCTGTTTTCTTATTGTGGAAATATAAGAACGTGTTCTGCAAAAAAC